>Ga0164305_10000367_pt1 | contig 16669 bp, 15 predicted proteins | sample Whisoiple_237_MG_FD_110215 | JGI IMG/M metagenome (GOLD analysis project Ga0164305, IMG submission 110215) | Soil microbial communities amended with pyrogenic organic matter from upstate New York, USA - Whitman soil sample_237_MG | ecosystem: Environmental > Terrestrial > Soil > Agricultural...
AAAGCCGGTGCTGCACTAAACGCCAGCAATGCGGTCAAGCAGGCGGATGCGGCGCGCCTTCTTTCGGGAAGGATGAAGCGCAACATGTCACGCTCCCCTCTTTACCGGCCAATTATGCGTCTCAGCCGTCGCGTCGCGGCACCAGCGGTAGAACGCATCGTAGAGAAGCATGCCGGCTTCGAGTTGCGGCAGGTCCTCGGCGAACATACGCGACAAACCGAGCGAGGCGGCGAGCAGGCCCGCGGCTTCCGGCGCAAGGTCCGGCCGCGCCGTGTCGGCGCCGCGCACAATCATCGCCAGCCGGTCGAGCGGCTCGGTGTGCAGACCGAACTCCTCGATCATCACGTCGAAGGTGCAAAGCTCGCCGCGATGGCTCCAGAATACGCCTTCGCCTTCGATGTCGAACGGCACGGCATTGAAGCGCTCCGCGACCGCCGGCACTTCGGAGGGCGTTACGTAGAGAAACACTGCGTTGGGATCGACGAAGCGGCGGATCAGCCAGGGACAGGCGATGCGGTCGACCTTGGGCCGCGCGCGGGTGACCCAGACGGTGCGGCCTTTGGCGTCGCGCGGCGGCAGCTTGGCGTCGGGAATCATTGGCAGGCCGGCGCCGGACCAGCCGAGCGCGCCGCCTTCCAGCACCTCCGCCGGCACGCCGGCATGGCGCAGCCAGGCGGCGACACCTTGGCTGAGCTTCAGCCCTTTTTGACAGATGACGACGGCCGGGCGGCCGTCAAATTCACCGGCCCAATCGGCGGCGTCCGCCCAGGGGCGGCGCACGGCGCCGGGAACGAGCCGCGGATCGGCGGCGAAATCCTCCGCCGTCTGGACGTCGATGAGGGTCGGGCACGCTGGCGTGCCGATCAGCCGAGCGAGTTTATCGATAGAGATCGTGTTGAGTGACGACATGATTGTGCGTCCGTGAGGTTGGAGCGGACGCGATTCTTCGGCATGTCGCCTCGTGGGGAGATCGCGGTCCCCATACGCTTATGATGATACGAAGCTCGCTGTTGTCAACCCCGGTGGCAGCGCAGGTCAGTCATGCAGTGCGGAAGATCGCGTTGGCGCGGGCGCAAAGCGTTTCGCCGGAAAAGATTTCCGCCGTGGCAAAGCAGAGCGTCGAGCCGGTGCGCACGACTTTGGGCCGCACCTCCAGCCACTCTCCCTGCTTCGCCGCGGCGATGAAGTCGAGCGTCAAATTAACCGTAACGAGCCGCACGTGACCAAGCGCCAGGTCGCAGCTTAAGCCCATCGCATTGTCGGCGAGCGCGGAGATGAGCCCGCCATGGACAAAGCCGCGGCTGTTCGAGTGCGCCGGGCCGGCACGCAGGCCGATATAGACCGCATCTTCCGTGCGGCGCGAATAAAGCGGCTGCCATGGATCGGTGAGGCCGCTTTTACGCCAATGCGGCGCAAAACCTGCGGGAATGTCGGGCGGGGCATCAGCCATCGCCGGCTGCGCTCGTCTCTTCACAGCGTATCATCGTAAGCGGGTGCGCGTCGCCATCGCCGACCGGCTCGAACTTGCCGCTTGTGGGATCGCGCACCAAGAGCTTGCCGCTGGCGACGCCGAAATAAGCGCCATGCAAATGCAATTTGCCGCGCTCGACCAGAATGCGCACGCAGGGAAATGTCATCAGATTCTTCAAGCTCAGTTCAACCGACGCGAATTCGAACCGGCGCAGATAATCTTCATCGTTCTTGGTTCGCGGCCCGAGACTCGCCGCCGCCGGCGCGATCTGCGACATCCAGCGGCCGATGAAATCGCCGGGCGAGAGCGGCTCCTGCTCGTCGGCAAAGGCGCGGATGCCACCGCAATAAGCGTGTCCGAGCACGACGATATGCTTGACGCGCAGCGCCTGCACGCCGAATTCGAGCGCCGCGCTCGTGCCGTGCTGGGTCGAGAGGTCCGGCTCGTAGGGCGGCACAATATTGGCGACGTTGCGCACTACCAAAAGCTCGCCGGGTGCGGCGTCGAAAATCACCTCGGGCGAGACGCGCGAGTCGATGCAGCCGATGACCATGATTTCCGGCCGCTGGCCGGTGGCTGCCAGCATCTCGTAGCGCGAGCGCTCGCTGGCGAAGCGGCGCTCGAGAAAGGCGCGGTAGCCCTCGGTAAGGCGTTCGGGAAACATCGGATACCCTGGGTGAGCTTCGCGTCGGCCATAGCAGAATTGATGCCGGGCGCACATGGGCGTAGGCTTTCCCCATGACCTATGTCGAAGAGGCGGCCGCCCCGAGCTCGGCGCGGCTGCGTGCCGCCCGCGAGACGGCCTATTCCATGCCGCTCGCGGATTTCCATCCCGGCAATCCCGAGCTGTTCCGCACCGATACGATCTGGCCGTATTTCGAGCGCCTGCGCAACGAGGAGCCGGTGCATTACTGCACGAAGAGCCCGGCGGCAGTGGGCGAGTATTGGTCGGTGACGAAGTACCACGACATCATGCATGTCGAGACCCATCCCGACCTTTTCTCTTCCGACGTGCGGCTCGGCGGCATCATGCTGCGCGACGTCGATCCGAAATACGAGTGGCCGAGTTTCATCGCCATGGACGAGCCGCGCCACGCGGCGCAGCGCAAGACCGTTGCGCCGCTGTTCACGCCGGCGCATTTGACGGAGCTCGGCATCCTGATCCGGAAGCGATCGGCGTCGGTCCTCGACAATCTGCCGCGAAACGAGACTTTCAACTGGGTCGAGCGCGTCTCGATCGAGCTGACGACGCAGATGCTGGCGACGTTGTTCGATTTTCCCTGGGAGGATCGCCGCAAATTGACGCGCTGGTCCGACGTCGCCACCGCCCTGCCGAAGAGCGGCATCTACGAGAGCCAGGAGCAGCGCCTCGCCGAGCTCTACGAATGCGGCGAATATTTCGCGCGGCTGTGGAACGAGCGCGTGAACGCACCGGCCAAGAGCGATCTCATCTCAATGATGGCGCATAGCGAGGCGACGCGCGACATGGATCGCGAGAACCTGCTCGGCAACCTCATTCTCTTGATCGTCGGCGGCAACGACACGACGCGGAATTCGATGACGGGATCGGTCCTGGCGCTCAACGAAAACCCGGATCAATACGACAAGCTGCGCAAAAATCCCGCCTTGATCGACAGTTTCGTGCCGGAAGTGATCCGCTGGCAGACGCCGCTCGCACATATGCGCCGCACCGCGACCGCCGACACCGAGCTTAATGGCAAGCGCATCCGCAAGGGCGATCGCGTCGTCATGTGGTACGTCTCGGGCAATCGCGACAGCGACGTGATTGGCGATCCGGACGCATTCATCATCGATCGCGCCCAGCCCCGCATTCACATGTCGTTCGGCTTCGGCATTCACCGTTGCCTCGGCATGCGGCTTGCCGAATTGCAGCTGAAAATCATCTGGGAAGAAATTTTGAAACGCTTCGAGCATATCGAAATCGTCGGCGAGCCGAAGCGCGTCTATTCGAGCTTCGTGCGCGGTTACGAGCAGCTGCCGGTGCGCATCGCCGCATAACAACCCTCATCCTGAGGAGCGCTGCGCAGCAGCGCGTCTCGAAGGACGTGTCGTTAGCGAATGCCTTTGCCATCCTTCGAGACGCGCCTTCGGCGCTCCTCAGGGTGAGCGCGCTAATGATTGCTCCGCTGCCCCGGCAGGATGCCCATGCCCTTGGCGATGATTGTCAGCATGACCTCGTCGGCGCCGCCGCCGATCGAGCTTAGGCGCCCGTCGCGATACATCCGAGAGATTTCGCTCTCGTTCATGAAACCCATGCCGCCCCAATATTGCAGGCAGGCATCGTTGACTTCGCGGATCAACCGACCGGCGGTGAGCTTCGCCATCGAGGCGAGCTGCGTCATATCCTGACCGTTCATGTAGTCGTTGACGGCGCGATAGACGAGCGAGCGCAACAGCTCGATCTTGGTCTGCAATTCGGCGAATTTGAAATGCACGACCTGATTGTCGATGATCGGTTTGCCGAAGGCCATGCGGCCGGCGGTGTAATCGATCGTCATCTGGATGGCGCGTTCCATGCCGATGAGATGACCGGCGGCAGCCCAGATGCGCTCCTCCTGGAACTGCTGCATCTGGTAGATGAAGCCCATGCCCTCTTCGCCGATGCGGTAGCGCTGCGGCACGCGCACGTCGTCGAAATAGATTTGCGCGGTGTCGGAGGCGCGCATGCCGAGCTTGTCGAGCTTGCGCGCGATCTCGACCCCTTTCGTCTTCATCGGCAGACAGATCAGCGATTTGTTGCGATGAACCGGGCCCTCGCTCGTATTGGCGAGCAGGCACATCCAGTCCGCCTGCGTGCCGTTGGTCGTCCACATCTTGCCGCCGTTGATGACGTAATCGCTGCCGTCCTTCCGCGCGGTGGTCTTGATCGAGGCAACGTCGGAGCCGGCGCCGGCTTCCGAGACGCCGAGGCATGAAACATAATCGCCGGCAATCGAGGGACGCAGAAATTCCTCGCGCAGCTCATCCGAGCCGTAGCGCGTTAGCGCCGGCGTCGCCATGTCGGTGTGGACACCGATGCCCATCGCGACGCCCGAACATTTGTTCGCACCAAGCGCCTCGCAAAAAGCAATTTCGTAGGAATAATCAAGGCCGAGGCCGCCGAAATTCTCCGGCTTGTTGATGCCGAGGAAACCCTGCTCGCCCATTTTCTTGAACACGTCATGCGCCGGGAAAATGCCGGCCTTTTCCCATTCCTCGGCGTGCGGATTGATCTCCGTTTCGACGAATTTAGTCACCGAGCGCATGAGCTCGCGGTGCTGTTCGGTATAGATCATGGATCGGTCCTCGATGCGAGTTCGGCGGCGAGCTTTTGGTCGACGAGCACGGGGAAATCGAGCAGTATTTGGGCAAAACCTTTGCCCTGCGGATCGTTGCGGAGCGAGGCAATGCCGCCGCCGCCGAGCACGTCGTGCAGCACGAAGTTCACCGCGCGGATGCCGGGGACGTCGAAGCGCTCGACTTGATCGTCTCTTTGCCCTTCGAGACGATGGGCGAAATAATTCGCAACAGCGTCCGTCGTAAGCGCCCGCCGGATTATCGGCAGATATTCGGGCTTGCGGGCGATCACGCCGATATTGGAATTGTTGCCCTTGTCGCCGCTGCGCGCCCAGGCAAGCGCGATGAGGGGAACGGTGGGAGCGGCTGCCGCAACAACTCCCTCATCCTGAGGAGATTGCGAAGCAATCGTCTCGAAGGGTGCATCGTTAGCGGATGCAGCTGCCGCATCCTTCGAGACGCCGCTTCGCGGCTCCTCAGAATGAGGGGTTGGATTTGCAAAGGGTCTCCGCACCCCATCCACCTCGATTGCAACCGGCACCATCTCCTTGGCCACCAGGCACGAAAACAGCCGCACGACCGGCGACACCCTGGCGCGATTGCCGCCCATGCCGGTAATCCCCGGCGCCATGGACGTGCCGGACGAGGTGAGCTCGCGCACCAATAGTTCGAGCGGCCGCGGCTCGGCATGTTTCGCGGCAAGCTTCAGCACGACTTCCCGCGCTTCTCGTGCACGCGAATGCGGCCCGTAAGAGGCTTCCGCGCCGAGCACCTCGACGCTCGTCTCGCTATACGGCGCGGCATTCATCGACTTCAGAATCGTGCCGCAGCGGCGGATCACCGCGTCGGTGACTTTCTCTGCCTTCCGCGCCGCATCGATGCCGCCGATCGTCAGATATGCGCCGACGCGATAGCCGTCCTGATAAGTCGCACTGACTTTATATGTGTCGGTCGGCGCGCGGCCTTTGGCGTTGGAGACGCGCACGCGGTCTCGGCCAATCTCGTCGATATGCACGTTCGAGAAATCACAGGTGACGTCCGGCAGCACATAAGCGCGGGGATCGCCGATCTCGTACAGCATCTGCTCGGCGACTGTAGCGAAATTCACCAAGCCGCCGGTGTCTTGCGGTTTCGACAAGACAAAGCTGCCGTCCGGCGCGATATCGGCAATGGGATAGCCGATATTGGCCCAATCGCCGGTCTCTTCCCAATCCGTGTGCAGGCCGCCGGTCGCCTGCGCACCGCATTCGAGAATATGGCCGGCGAGCGAGCCCGCGGCGTGCCGGTCGAATTCGTCGGCGCGCCAGCCGAAAGCATGCATGCAGGCGCCGAGCGTGACCGCGCTGTCGACGCAGCGCCCGGTGATGACAATATCGGCGCCCTGGTCGAGCGCCGCGGCGATCGGCCCCGCGCCGAGATAGGCGTTCATGCTCCACAGGTTCTCCGGCATTTCGGCGCCGGAAAACATTTCGCGCGTGCCGGCGGCGCGGAATTCGTCGGCGCGATCCAGGAGATCGTCGCCGAGCACGATTGCGATCTTCATCTTGATGCCGGCCTCGGCGAGCTTCGCTTCGAGCGCACGCGCGCAGGCGCGCGGATTGACGCCGCCGGCATTGGAGATGATCTTTATCTTGCGTTCGCCGATTGCGCGGGCGTCCCGCCCGATCGTGCTGACAAAATCGGTGGCGTAACCGGCAGAAAGGTCCTTTGCCCGCGCCCGCGCCATGATCGACATGGTGATTTCGGCGAGATAATCGAAGACGATGTAATCGAGATTGTCGGCGCGTAAAAGCTGCGGCACCGCGATGGACGAGTCGCCCCAGAAGCCGGAGGCGCCGGCAATGCGGATCGCATCGCGTCTCACGCCGCGCTCTCCATCTTGACGATCACCAGCGGATCGCGCGTCGCGACCTGCGCGCCGGCCTGGACAGCGACCGTCTCGACGACGCCATTCGCCGGCGCGACGATTTCGTGCTGCATTTTCATCGCCTCCAGCACCGCGACGATGTCGCCGCGCGCGACGCGCGCGCCCTCGGCGACACGGATGGCGATAACAGACCCGTTCATCGGCGCGCGCAAGATGCCGTCCGCAGCGGCGTCGGCGATTGCCGGCGGGGCGAAGGTACGATCCTCGATTTTTGCGACGCGGCGGCCGAGATCGAGATGTAGGATGTCGTCGACGCGGGCGAAGCGCAGGTTGCGGACGTGGCCGTTGATTTCGTAGCGCAGGCGATTTTCTGTTTTTTCGAGAATGCGCAGGCGTGCGCTTTCCCCACCCCCCGTCACGTTCCAGAACGCACCGTCGCGCGCACTGTGAAGGTTCTTCTCGGTCTCGCCGATCGCAAGCTTTAGCGGATGCTGCAGCCAATGCGAGGAGTGCCCGCCCTGCCCTGCGCCGTCGCTGAACAGCGCGGCGGCGACGGCGAGCGTTGCGAAATCCGGCGGCTCAGCCGGCCCAAGTTTCATGTGCTTGTCGACGAATTCCGTCGTCGCCTCGCCGCGAACGAACGCATCGGTTTCGAGCACGTCGATCAGGAATTCCTTGTTGGTCGTGACGCCGAGCAGCACCGTATCTTCCAGCGCTGCGACAAGCCGCCGCCGCGCCTCCTCGCGATCGGCGCCATGCGCGATGATTTTGGCGAGCATCGGATCGTAGAACGGCGTCACTACTCCGCTGTGCGCGAGGCCGTGGTCGATGCGTACGCCCTCGCCCACCGCCGGTTCGAACAGATGAATCGCGCCGGTCTGCGGCAGGAACTTTTTGCGCGGGTCTTCGGCGTAAAGCCGAACTTCAATGGCGTGTCCATCGAGCCGCACGTCGTCTTGCGCGAGCGGCAGCGGCTTGCCTTCGGCCACATCGAATTGCAACGCGATGAGATCGAGCCCGGTCACGAGCTCGGTCACCGGGTGCTCGACCTGCAATCGCGTGTTCATTTCGAGAAAATAGAATTCTCCGCGGGAGTCGAGCATGAATTCGATCGTGCCGGCGCCGACATATGCGATGGCCTTCGCCGCCTGCACGGCGGCTGCGCCCATGCGTGCGCGCAAATCCGCGTCGACTGCGGGCGACGGCGCCTCCTCGACCACCTTCTGGTGCCGGCGCTGCACCGAGCAATCGCGCTCGCCGAGATAGATGACGTTGCCGTGCGTGTCGCCAAAGACCTGGATTTCGACATGCCGCGCATTGACGATGGCGCGCTCCAAAAACAGGCGGTCGTCGCCGAACGCGTTCTTCGCTTCCGAACGCGCGGTGCGCAGCGCGCTTGCAAGCGCGTCCGCGTCTTGCACGAGCCGCATGCCGCGGCCGCCGCCGCCGGCCGCCGCCTTCACCATCACGGGAAAGCCGATGCGCGCGGCTTCTTGCGTCAGCCGCGCATCGGATTGGTCTTCATCCTGGTAGCCCGGCACACAAGGCACGCCCGCGGCGATCATGCGGCGCTTGGCTTCGGCCTTGTCGCCCATGACGCGAATGGCGTCCGGCGAGGGACCGATGAAGATCAGCCCCGCATCTGCGCAGGCCTGCGCAAAACCCGCATTCTCCGAAAGAAATCCATATCCCGGATGGAGCGCATCGGCGCCGCTTTTCTTCGCCGCCTCGATGATATTGTCGATCGACAAATACGATTGCGCGACCGGCGCCGGGCCGATCGCCATCGCTTCCTGCGCGAGCCGCACATGCAGCGCGTCGGCGTCCGCCTCGCTGTAGACCGCGACGCTGCCATAGCCCTTGGCATGCGCGCTGCGACTGATGCGGCAGGCAATCTCGCTGCGATTGGCGATCAGCACTTTGCGGAAGCGGCCCGCCATCAGGATTTTTCCACCCAGCGCGCCGGACGTTTTTCGAGAAACGCCGCAAGTCCCTCCCGCCCCTCCTCGCCGCGCAGCGCGGCGCTGAATGCCGTCGCCGCTTCGTCCGTGAGCTCCTCCGGCCGGCGGCCGATGCTGGCGAGCAAGAGCCGTTTCGTGGTGGCATTCGCGCCCGGCGCGCAGCGCCCGACATTTTCGTAAATCGCATTCAGCGCCGCCTGCAGATCGTCGTCGCGCGGACACAAATGATCGACGAGACCGATCGCGACCCCCTCCTGCGCGTCGAAGCGCGCACCGGTCAGCGCCAGCCGCCGCGCATGTTTCAGGCCGACGCGCGCGACGACATAAGGCGCGATCTGCGCCGGCGGAATGCCGAGCCCCGTCTCCGACAAAGCGAAACGCGCGCGCGGCGTCGCCAGCACAATGTCGGCGCATGAGGTGAGGCCGAGGCCGCCGCCGAAGGCCGGCCCATCGACGATCGCAATGACCAGCATCGGATGCGCGTTCAGCTTCGCGTAAAGCTCGCCGCCGCGGCGATTGGCGGTCAAAATCGGATCGGTCTCGTCGAGCTTCACGTCGGCTTTCAGCCGCGCGAGATTGCCTTTCAAGTTGGCGCCGGCGCAGAACGCCCCGTTGGCGCCTTGCAGCACGAGCACGCGGATCGAGCGATCGTCCTTTGTGGCGTCAAGAACGGCGAAGAGATCGGCGACCAATTCGTCCGTCATGGCATTGCGCGTCGCCGGATCGTCGATCGTCGCGATGAGGCGAAAGCCGCGGCGATCGAGACGAATCACCTTGGTTGCGGGAAGCTCCGCCATCACATCCTCGCGACGCCGAACGTGTTCGGATGCAGCATGCGGCGCTCACCTTCCATGGCCGTGGCAAGACAGAAGGACAGCACGCGGCGCGTATCGTGCGGGTCGATCAAACCGTCGTCCCACAATCGCGCGGTGGCAAACAGCGCCGTCGACTCGCGGTCATAGCTCTTCACCACCCGCTGCGAAATTGCATCGAGCTTGGCGCGATCCGGACTCTCGCCGCGGACGCGCGCGCCCTCTTCGGCAACGATGGTCAGCACACGTGCCGCCTGCTCGCCGCCCATGACAGAGATGCGATTGTTCGGCCAGGAGAAGACGAAGCGCGGGCCGAAAGCGCGCCCGCACATGCCGTAATGGCCGGCGCCGAACGAGCCCCCGATCTGCAACGTGAGTTTCGGCACCGTCGCGTTGGTCACCGCCTGGATCATCTTAGACCCGTGCTTGACGATGCCGGATTCCTCCGCCTCGACGCCGACCATGTAGCCGGTCGTGTTCTGCAGAAAGACGAGCGGCGTACCGGATTGGCAGCAGAGCTGAATAAATTGTGCCGCCTTGGTCGAACCGTTGGAATCGATCGGGCCGTTATTGGCGAGAATGCCGATCGGCTGCCCTTCGATCGCGGCGTGACCGCACACCGTCGATGCCCCATAGAGCGGCTTGAAATCGAGAAAATCGGAATCGTCCACAATGCGCGCGATGACTTCGCGCACTTCATAAGGCTTACGATAATCGACGGGAACGATGCCGATGAGCTCCTCCGCATCGTAGCGCGGCGGCTTGTAAGCGCGCGGCGCGCGGAAAGGCAGATTGTCGTTCCATGCTATTTTCGCGATGATGTCGCGAGCGATGCGCAGCGCGTCGGCATCGTCTTCTGCGAGATATTCGCCGAGGCCGGTCGTCACCGCATGCATCTCGGCGCCGCCGAGCGCTTCTTCATGCGCGATCTCACCGGTGGCGGCTTTGAGCAGCGGCGGCCCGGCGAGAAACACTTTCGAGCGCTTGCGCACGAGCACGATATAATCGGCAAGTCCGGTCTGATATGCGCCGCCCGCCGTCGACGAGCCGTGGACGATCGAGATCACCGGAATGCCGGCCGCGGACATCCGCGACATGTTGGCGAAGGTGCCGCCGCCCTTCACGAACATTTCCGCCTGCAGGAAAAGATTGGCGCCGGCGCTTTCGACGAGCGACACATAGGGCAGCTTGTTCTGCAGCGCGATCGTCTGGATGCGCAGCGCCTTCTCGACGCCCATCGGATGCGAGGCGCCGCCCTTGATGCCGGAATCATTCGCCGTGACGACGCAGCGCACGCCGGAAATGAAGCCGATCCCGGCAATCGAGCCGCCGCCGTACACATTGTCGGTGCCATCATCCTCGTTCATGCCGAGGCCGCACAGCGTCGATAATTCGAGATACGGCATGTCGCGGTCGAGCACGAGGCTGACGCGTTCGCGCGGCAGCAATTGCCCGCGCGAGCGGAATTTTTTTTCCGCCCGGTTCGACGTCTCGCGCACCTTCGCTTCGAGCGTGCGGAATTCGTCGATCAGCGCGAGATGCGCGGCGCGATTGGCGCGGTAGCTTTCGCTTTCTCTAACGATCGCGGATGCGAGGATGGGCATAGAGGCTGTTTTCGAGCTCTTTTCGTGGGCGGCGGCGCATCATCGTTGACTTGGGCCTGCTTCTCAAGTTCAAATTACACAAAGCTTTTCAAGCGATTGCACATCCCGCGATGGCCCTGCTGAGGGCCGCCCGCGAGAGAAGAAGCCGCCGGCAAGAGCGGCGCAAAACAGGGGAGAGATCATCATGCACGCCGATATCAGCCTCGCCAACTGGTTCCTGCAGCGCGCCTTGCGCACGCCCGAGCGCCGCGCGCTCACGTTCGAGGGCGCGACGGCAACCTACGGCGAGACACAGGCGCTGATCGAGCAATATGCCGCGCGTCTCGCCGGACTCGGCGTCGCGCATCGCAGCCGCGTCGCTTTTCTCGGCCAGAACCAGCCGGATTTTTTGATCACGTTGTTTGCCGCCGCCCGGCTCGGCGCGATTTTTGTGCCGCTGAATTTCCGGCTGACGGGGCCGGAAATCGCGTTCATAGTTTCCGACTGCGGCGCCGAGGTGCTGATTGCCGACCCCGCGCATCGGCCGGTCATCGACAGCGTGCGCGGGGAGCTCGGGACGGTACGGCATTTCCTCACGACACAATCCGACGCTGCGCGCTGGGAACGCCTCGATGCGCCGGCGAGCGGCGCGACCGTGGCTCCGTTCGCTACCGCGCCCGAGGATGTTGCGGTCATCATGTACACATCAGGCACGACCGGGCGGCCGAAAGGCGCGATGCTGACGCATGGCAATATCTGGTGGAACAACGCCAATGCGATGCACACGATCGACTTCGAGCAGAACGACGTCACACTGACATGCGCGCCCATGTTCCATATCGGCGGCTTGAATGTGCTGACGCTCGCCACCTTGCAGAAAGGCGGCGAGGTGGTGCTGCAGCGCGCCTTCGATCCCGGCCGCACGCTTGCGGCGATCGAAGAGCATCGCGTCACCACGTTTTTCGGCGTGCCGGCAATGTTTCAGTTCATGAGCCTGCATCCGGATTTCGCGACCGCCGATCTCTCGTCATTGCGCGTCGCGGTCTGCGGCGGCGCCCCTTGCCCCGAGCCACTGCTGCGGCTTTATGGCGAGCGCGGCGTGCCGATGCAGCAGGGTTATGGGCTGACCGAGACGTCGCCCATGGTGTCGTTCCTGGCGCCGGAATTTAGTTTCTCCAAACTCGGCTCGTCGGGGCGTACGCCGTTATTCACCGAGATAAAGCTCGTCGACGGCGACGGCGAGATCGTGCACGAGCCGGGCGCACCAGGCGAGGTCATGGTGCGCGGCCCGAACGTGATGGCCGGCTACTGGAACCGGCCGGAAGATACCGCCGCCGTGATCGATGCCGACGGCTGGTTCCGCACCGGCGACATTGCGTATCTCGATGGCGAGGGCTTTCTGACGATCTGCGATCGCAGCAAGGACATGATCATCTCGGGCGGCGAGAACGTCTATCCCGCCGAGGTCGAGAGCGTGCTGTTCAAGCATCCGGCCATCGCCGAGATCGCCGTCATCGGCGAATCCGACGAGAAATGGGGCGAGTGCGTCGTCGCGGTCACGGCGCTGAAGCCTGGGCAGTCGCTCACTCTCGAGGAGTTGCGCGCCTTCGCCGGCGAGTCGCTGGCGCGCTACAAGCTGCCCCGCCGCTTGGAGATTATGAGCGCGCTGCCGCGGAATACTGTTGGAAAAGTGCTCAAATACGAATTGCGCAAGGCAATCGCCCGCACGTTGGAAGCGGCGCAGTGAATATTGAAGTGCGGGCGCCGGCGCGTCCGGCGCTGAATCCATTCTATCGGCCGGAGCACGAAGCCTTTCGCGAAACGGTGCGGCGTTTCGTCAAGAAAGAGATTGAACCTTTCGCCACGCAGTGGGATGAGGCGGAAGAATTTCCGCGCGAGCTTTATCGCAAGGCGGCGGCAATCGGCCTGCTGCAGCTCGGTTTCCCCGAGGCATATGGCGGCATCGCCTGCGACCGCTTCATGCGGCTCGTCGCTAGCCAAGGACTCGCGCGTTGCGGCGCCGGCGGCATTTGCGCGTCCTTGATGTCGCATACGATCGGCGCGCCGCCGATCGCGCGGCGTGGCTCGGAGGAAATGAAGCGGCGCGTTCTGCCGCAGATTCTGTCCGGCGAGAAGATTTCCGCGCTGGCGATTACCGAGTCCGGCGGCGGTTCCGACGTGGCGCGCCTGCAAACGAGCGCGCGGCGCGACGGCGACGATTATGTGGTGAACGGGCAGAAAACGTTCATCACCTCGGGCATGCGGGCGGATTATTACACCGTCGCGGTGCGTACCGGCGGTCCCGGCGCCGCGGGTGTTAGTTTGCTGTTGATCGAGCGGGACCGCCCCGGCTTCTCGCGCACGCCTTTGAAGAAGATGGGCTGGTGGGCGTCCGATACCGCGACCCTCTATTCGAGGATTGCCGCGTGCCGGCCGAGAACCTGATTGGCGAGGAAGGTGCGGGCTTCAAGACGATCATGCTGAAGTTCAACGACGAGCGGCTCGGCATGGCGTCGTCCTGCGCAAGTTTTTCGCGCGTCTGCCTCGACGAGGCGATCGCCCATGCGCGCGAGCGCCACACGTTCGGCAAACCTTTAAGCGAGCATCAGGTGATCCGCCACAAGCTCGTCGACATGGCGCAGCGCGTCGCGGCGACGCAGGCCCTTTTTGGAAATGCTGACCTGGCGCGTCGAATGGCGAAAACCCGATCGCGGATATCTGCATGCTGAAGAATCAGGCGACGCAGACCATGGCTTACTGCGCCTCCGAAGCCGTGCAGATTTTCGGCGGCGCCGGCTATATGCGCGGGTACAAGGTCGAGCGCATCTATCGCGAGGTGAAGGTCAATGCGATCGGCGGCGGCACGGAGGAAATCATGAAAGATCTGGCGAGCCGGCAGATGCGGCTGTGATCGCTGCGATCCACTTTCCCGGAGGCGCGGAGCGCCATCCGGGACCCAGGGGCAAACGCCCGCAATTCCGTCATTTGCTCCTGGACCCCGGATCGCCTCCGGCGTCCGGGGATGTGGAAGCTTTCCAATGATCACCCTGTACCATTGCATGAACGCCCGCTCGTTCCGCGTCCTCTGGACGCTGGAGGAGATGCGGCTGCCGTACGAATTGAAAATCCTGCCCTTTCCCCCACGCGTTCATGCTCGGGAGTATTTGCAGATCAACCCGCTCGGCACGATCCCGCTGATGCTCGACGGCGACACGCGTATGACGGAATCTGCGGCGATCTGCCAATACCTTGCGACGCGCTACGGCCCAAGCCCGCTTGCGGTTGAGCCGCACGAACCGACTTACGGCGCTTTCTTGAATTTTCTGCATTTCGGCGAGGCGACGCTGACGTTTCCCGAGGCCATCGTCTTGCGCTATTCGCGTATCGAGCCTGACGAACGCCGCCAGCCGCAGGTCGTGGACGATTATGCGCGTTTCTTCTATGGCCGGCTGCGTATGGCGGAAGCGACCCTCGCAAGCTCCGACTATCTCTGCGCCGGGAGATTTACCGCTGCGGATATTTCGGTCGGCTATGCGCTGCTGCTCTCGCATTATAATGGCTTAAGCGAGAAGCTGCCGGGCGCCGTGCGTGCCTATTGGGAGCGGCTGAGGCAGCGCGAAGGATTTCAGCGCGCCGACGCTGCGCAGAAGGATGCGGCCAAGGCGGCGGGGATAAGCGCCGACTTCTAGCCCCCTCTCGGCCTCCTCAGCCCGCATCTTTGAGTTGTCACTGGAACCGTGTATATATTTCATGAGCCCTGAACGGGGCTGACCTCAGGTTCTCAAGCGAGGGCGATATGACGAGCATTGGGATGCCGGTTTACGATTCGGTCGACATGCTGGATGTCACCGGGCCATACGAAATGTTCCGATGGGCGAAGATCGACGCAGATGTCGTCGCGGAAAAATGGGGCCGCAGAAATTCCGTGACGCCTTCTCCTTTCAAGTGGACAAGACATTCAAGCAGGCCGGGAACAAGTATGACGCGCTTTGGGTGCCCGGCGGCGATCCGCCTATGCTCTCCAAGCTCATCAACGCCAATGGCGCCTACCTGAACTTCCTCCGGGACCAGGCAAAGAACGCGCGGTACGTCTGCTCGGTGTGCGAAGGCGCGATGCTTCTCGCTGGCGCGGGCCTGCTCGATGGCTATAAAGCGACAACGCACTGGTATTTCATTCCGTGTTTTGAAAAGTACTTCAAGAACGTGACAGTCGCGGAGGGCTATCCCCGCTTTTGGCTCGATCGCAACCGTCTGACCGGCGGCGGCATCTCCTCGGGATTGGACGAAGCCTTGAAGCTGATCATGCTGCTGACGGATGAGCAGACCGCAATAGACGTTCAGCAAAATACCCAATACTACCCCAAGCCGCCAGTCAGCAGCGACATTCCAAGCGATGCCAAGTGCATATTGGAGCTCGATCGACCGCCCCGATAGGAAGTGTTTTCGTTCCGCTCTCACTCCGCCGCTTCGCGCAGCCCCTCGCCGCGCTCGCGCCGCACGTCCGGGGGCGTCGCCTCGTCGGCGAGCGCGCTGAGCGCCTCGTCGAAGCCCATCGGCACCTGCGCCTGCGAGCCGAGCCTTCGGATCGACACACTGCGCTCCGCCGCCTCCTTGCGGCCGACGACGAGCAGCACCGGCACTTTCGCCAGCGAGTGCTCGCGCACTTTGTAGGTGATCTTCTCGTTGGTCAGATCGCCCTCGACGCGCAGGCCGCGTTTGCGCGCCGCCGCGATCAGCTCGTGCGCGTACTCGTCGGCCTCCTGCGTGATCGTGCAGACGACCGCCTGTAAGGGCGACAGCCACAGCGGCAGATGGCCGGCGAAATGCTCGATCAAAATGCCGATGAAGCGCTCCATCGAGCCGCAGATCGCGCGATGGATCATCACCGGCACCGTCTTCTCGCTGTTCGGCGCGATGTAGAAGGCACCGAAGCGCTCCGGCAGGTTGAAATCGACCTGCGTCGTGCCGCACTGCCATTCGCGGCCGATCGCGTCGCGCAGCACGTACTCGAATTTCGGCCCGTAGAACGCGCCCTCGCCGGGATTGATCGACGTCGCCACGATATTGCCGTGTCGCGCCTTGATGTCATCGAGCACGCGGCCCATCACCGCTTCGGCGTGGTCCCACATCGCGTCGGTGCCGACGCGCTTCTCCGGCCGCGTCGACAGTTTTACGACGATGCGGTCGAAGCCGAAATCGTGGTACACCGATAAGATCAGATCGTTGATCTTCATGCACTCGTCGGCAAGCTGGTCCTCGGTGCAGAAGATGTGCGCGTCGTCCTGCGTGAAGGCGCGCACGCGCATGATGCCGTGGATGGCTCCCGACGGCTCGTAGCGGTGCACCAGGCCGAACTCCGCCATGCGCAGCGGCAACTCGCGATAGGAGCGCAGGCCATGCTTGAAAATCATCACGTGACCCGGGCAGTTCATCGGCTTTAGCGCAAACGTGCGCTCGTCGTCGGGATCGTCGCCCGCCGGCTTCACCATGAACATGTTGTCGCGATACCAACCCCAATGGCCGGACGTTTCCCATAACGCCTTGTCGAGCACTTGCGGCGCGTTGACTTCGCTGTAATCGCCGGCGAGGCGACGGCGCATATAGGCGATCACCTCCTGGAAGATGGTCCAGCCCTTCGGGTGCCAGAACACCACGCCGGGGCCTTCCTCCTGGAAGTG
>Ga0164305_10000368_pt1 | contig 16658 bp, 13 predicted proteins | sample Whisoiple_237_MG_FD_110215 | JGI IMG/M metagenome (GOLD analysis project Ga0164305, IMG submission 110215) | Soil microbial communities amended with pyrogenic organic matter from upstate New York, USA - Whitman soil sample_237_MG | ecosystem: Environmental > Terrestrial > Soil > Agricultural...
TAGATTTTAGATTTTAGATTTTAGATTTTAGATTTTAGATTTTAGATTTTAGATTTTAGATTTTAGATTTTAGATTTTAGATTTTAGATTTTAGATTTTAGATTTTAGATTTTAGATTTTAGAGGCGACCCCACGGATAAATTCGGGGGGCAAGTTTCATCGGATACAGGTTTTTTATTTCTGGACGGATGAATCCGGTGGCTCGTATCCTGGATGCTTTCGATCAGCTTTTATTGAGCAGCCACGCACAACTTTCTCTGCCCAGTAATGGGGATTTCTATGAATTTAAAATGAAGAAATTTAGAGCAATACTTCAGACAGTTTGAGAAGCCGTTTATTGAGCATAAATGAGTAAAATTTAAACTTTTATTTAACTCCTTGGTAATCCGAAGACTTCAGAGCATGAGCCAAAAAGCGTTCTGTGTAGTACAAAGCTAGTTGATTGCTCGGCCCATTAAAAACTGCATCAAAAGCGTGTTCAGCCCAAGGAATTTCGAGCAAAATAGCCCGTGAAGCGAAGCTATCCCGTAGGGAATCGCCCGTGGCTCGCAATCGTTGGTAGAGCGATCGACCAAACTTAGCCTGAACGATATGGTCGCGGCCTGCATAAACCAGTAGAGAAGGGGGAAGATTCGGTTTAATATAATTGATGGGAGAAGCCCGACGGTAAAGCTCGTTGAGTTCGTCTGGGGTTCCTCCGAGAAAGGCACGCAAGACGGCTCGAACATTTATGGCATCAGGAAAAGGTGGGTCATTGTATCCCCGAATCAGGTCATTTGGCCCGTAATAATTCACCAATGCTCGAACTGGAAGCACACTAGAATCATAAGCAGTTAGCATTGCTAAATGGGCACCTGCAGACCTTCCCATCAGAGCAATTCGATCGAGATCGATTCCCCAATCACCAGCATGAGTTTTGATATAGGAAAGAGCGGCTTGTACGTCGTCAAGCTGAGCAGGAAATCGATACTTGGGAGCGTGGCGGTAATCAATTGCAACCACACAATAGCCTTGGGCGGCCATGTAGCGGTTGAATTCCTCATTGTAATCGGGATTGCCTCTCTGCCAAGCTCCCCCATAGAGCGTGATAATCGCCGGATATTTGCCAATTTCCACCGGCCGATAAAGGTTTAGTTGCAGTGAAACTCCGTCAGGGTTGGCAAATCCAATAGCCCGATCGATCCTAACGTCTCTAATCGGAATTCCTCGGAACGCATCTGCGAGGATAAACGGTTGAGGGCGTAGCTGCGCGTGATCGGCTTGAGGAACGGCTGCTAAGTAGTTTTCCCCTAAAACTGCTTGCATTTGGGTAGCTACCGCTGCATTGGCTGCTGGGAACTGAATCAGGGGTAGCAGGCCAAGGATGAGGGCGAACAGGTTACAAATTGACAAAATAATGTAGACTTTGCCTTGATGCCGTCTGAGCAAGTTCAGCAGAAGGGCGATCGTATTGATACCGACCAACCAAGGACTGATTTCTGGTGCTCCCACCGCCAAAGGGTACAGGAACATCGTGGGTGCTGGTACGATGACCCAGAGACTGAGAAATAGGGCGATCGTACTCAGGAACCAAGAAATAAATGGCGAGACTAAGAACGCTGCCAATAAAGGTAACTTTTTGCGGTTCTTCTTGTGGATCATCGGATTGTCGCAGCCTAATTTTTAATCAGTTTAAATTAATCTGGCGGTTTTTATTGATAAGTCGATCGCCTCTGGCATTTTACCAAACCAGCAGCTTCATTGACTCCGACATCCTGGGTCGATCGAAAATGCTTTGCATCGTTGTATTTTCATCTTGGACGTTGTTCGCTGTTTGTGGGAATCTTAAGCTGAGTTTCTCTGGCTAAACTAGCTGTATGGGTTGTTACTCATCAAAAGTTTGGCTATTATTCCGATTTTGGTAGTTAGACAGGACTTAGGCACGGGTGTCGAGAAACCGGCTTTTTTTACAGATTTTTGAAATTTATGGAAACCTCTAATCGGGACGCAATTAAATTGTAGACTAAGTGTATTTCTCAGGTAAAATCGAGTTTAATCCTTTAATTGCTGAGGCATAGTCTCATGGTTATTCCCAAACTCAGTGAAACAACGATCGAGCATAACACCTCTGCCCAATCCCTTAAGCGGGGTGAAGCTTACTATTTAGCGGGTAATGTTACTAGGGCAGTCCGGCGTGGCAATATGGTGCAAGCAGTAGTGGAGGGTTCCGAAGTAGAACCCTACCGTGTTACCCTGCCCTTTGATGATGCCGGATTAGCATCTACATTATTCTGCACTTGTCCTTACGATAACGGTGGGTGGTGTAAACACATTGTTGCGACGCTGTTATTGTGTCTGCGGCAACCAGAAATAATTGAGCAGGGCCCGACATTGGAACAATTGCTCGATCGCCTCAACGATGTACAAACCCAGCAATTAATACAGCATTTAGTAAAAAAAGAACCATCACTCATTGATGCGATCGAACAATACATTAACTTAAGTGCTATTCCTGCACCTTCAAACCAACCTACCAAAGCACCGCGCCACACCTCCATCGATCCTGCTCCCTTTCGATATCAAGTACGACGAATTTTGCGAGAGGCTGTGAGGTATTTGGAGGATGGATGGGAGGAAGACCCGATTACAGAAGAACTTTTAGATGTAATTCAGCGAGCCCAGGAATTCAGCGAACAGGGGGATGGCAACAATGCCTTAGTAATTTTAGAAGCCATCACCACAGCCTGCGTTGAAGATTGGGATGATGTAGAAGAGTTTGGCGCTGACAATTCTGAGATAGCTAATGCTTTGAATGAAGCTTGGACAGAAGCGATTTTGACGGCTCAACTAACTGCTGAAGAAGAGATCGATCTCCAGGTGATGTTAGAAGCTTGGCAAGATGAATGGGATTGTGATTTCAGCATGAGCTTGGAAGCTTTACGCCAAGGTTGGGACGACCCCCTACTCCAACAGGTACTGGAAGGAAACATTACTGGGCAAGGAGTTTGGGCTGGTGACGCACCAAAATGTGCTCGCGACTTAGCATTGATTCGCTTGCAAATCCTCGATCGCCAGGAACGCGATCGAGAATACTTATACTTAGCCCAAGCAGAAGGTTGTACTCAACAATACTTGACGATGTTAACTCGTTTGGGGAGAGTAGAAGAAGCAGTGGAAGCGGCTGCTACCCAGATGCAATCAGCGGAAGAGGCTTTGGCTCTCGTTCAAACTTTAAAGCAACAGGGAGCCTTAGAACAAGCTCTGAAAATTTGCCAAGCTGGGTTAAATTTGTCAGGTCATTGCCATTACCAACTGGCAACATCGATGAGTGAGTTGGCTGTTGAGTTGGGCGAAGACGAACTTGCGTTAAATGCTAGAATCCAGATATTTAAAATCAAACCGTCTTTTAGAGATTATAGTTTAGTGAAGGAGTTAGCAAAAGATAGTTGGTCAACTTTGAAAGCAGATTTGTTAGCAACTCTGAAAAGTAATGAAAGTTGGAATTTTACTGACGCGAAGGTTGATATTTTTCTGGATGAGGGAATGATTGAAGATGCGATCGCCCTTGCGGATGGCTTGGGTTATTACCACTCAGCACTGATTCACCGAGTAATGGGGGCTGCTATCAGCCACAGCCCCGATTGGGTAATCACGAATGCTTGTGGGCGTGCTGCATCGATTATGGATCAAGGGAAATCAAGCGAGTACAATCTTGCGATTAAGTGGTTGGAAAAAGCCCGCGCTGCCTATTTACACACTGGGCAAAACCTTCAGTGGTCTGCTTATCTTTCTCAACTGATGCAAGTACACAGTCGGAAGCGGAAGTTGATGGAAATGCTCAAAAGTCCCGGTTTAGATTGAGCCTTAAGTTTACCGTAAACCCAAGTGAAAGCGACCCAACCCACGAGGGAATAAATCTTACTTAATTTTTGCTTTTACGGCCCTAGATTCCACTGTGAATCCTGGAATATCTTGCAGTTCTGTTTCGCTCAAACTGTACTGTTCGCAAACCAAACTCAAACGAGTTCCGGTACTTTTAACGGCGTTGACAGAGTGAGTCAAATCTCCTTGAAAATAGATCAGCGAGTTGGCTTGCGGCTTAATCTGCCCGACTTGCTGTTTGTTGCGCCGCAGTATCAATTCTCCCCCTTGCAAGTTCGGCGGCACTTGTACGTACAAAACGCTGACGGCTGCGGGAGGTTCAACTGTTTTGCAGTACGATCGCAAAGATCGATCGATATGCGGATCGACGCGGGAACCTTCACCCAGCAACAAAGGGTTGAGGTAAAAAGCATTGCATTCAGGCAGTAATGCTTGGTCTAGATAGGGTTTGAACAAGGGGAACCGCCGTTCTACTTCGGCGATTTCCGAACGTTGAAACACTACGGAAAACCCTTTTGTGCCAATGAAATCGCGATTGAGGTTGTTGATTGCTAGATAAGGGGAGGCTAGAATTCCTCCTCGCAAGTCGTTGAGGTAGTCGATCGAGAAAGCGTTAGGATGTTGGCTATAGTATTTCAAGGCACTCAAAAATCATCAAAGTTGAAGGAAACAGCAGATAGAAATGCAGCAATCGCTCTGATTTGGGATTGCTTCGTTCCTCGCGGATGACAGAATAATCTTGATTTAAGTCCGCGTACTTAAGTCAAAGGTTTTTCTTAACTGCGGGCGATCGCCCGGAAGTGTCGCAACCGACTAGCAACTGCCAAATATTACTATACAGGCGATCGTTGTGGTGAGAAGATTTTATTGGCAATTCCAGGATACATGATGCGGCTGGGCAACCGATCGCCCATTTATTTTAACTTGTGCAATTGCAGGGGCGATCGCGGAAATTGCGATCGCATCGGGCCGCTATTTTTTCACCGATTTCTTGAGTGTGCTAGCTGGAAAACAGATGCGTGTTGGTGCTGTGTCGAAAACATCTTGCTAAAACAAGCAATCCGTGCATTAGGTCAAAATGCTGGGAGGGCGATCGACAAAATCTAAGTGGCGATAGAACGTTAATAAAGTTTACCATGATACAAAGTGGTCTAAAAAATACCAGCAGTCACAACAGTTACTAAGTAATTATTTTAGATTAAATTAATATTTCAATGGGTAAAAAAAAGCAAAGGAGCCAGCTATAATTAAAGAGTAAGTGAAAAAAAATAACTCGCTGAAACGATATGGCAACAACATTGTATGAGAAAATGGGTGGAGAACCAGCCATTAAAGAGATGGTAGATGATTTTTACCGCGATGTTTTGGCTGACAAGATAGTGAGCCACTTCTTCGATCATACAGATATGGAAAAGCAGCGCCGCCATCAAACTGCTTTTATCTCTTATGCCCTCGGCGGCACCAAGCAATACTCAGGCCGTTCCATGGAGAAAGCACACGCAGGTTTGAATTTACAGCCTGAACACTTTGATGCAATTGTGAAGCATTTGACCGATGCAATAGTTGCCCACGGCGCGTCCCAAGAGGACCTTGATGAAGCGCTAGGTAAGATCGCGACTTTGAAAGAGGCTGTTTTGTACAAGTAATATCTAGTGAAGGCAAGAGTTTTGTTGCAGCCACTATAATAGTAATAAAAGTGGAGATTTCGTAGTTGTGCAGCGAAAGCTCCACTTCGTTTTTGGCAGGACATAATGAAGCCAGAAGAGGCGAAGGAAGTAGCCTGTAGGGTGCGTCAGCTCGATCACTTATTAGGCAAGGAAAACGCTGCGGACTGACGCACCCTACAATACTGTTTTAAATGCGTAACAGCTTAAGTAGATTTAGTAAAGTACAGTAATTGTTCGGCCATCCATGAGAGCGACACTGATTGTTTCTTCGGTGAAGTACACGTTTTTAACTCTATCGCCGGCAACCTCATGCCACCGCATATCCGGTATGAGGGCGGGCGTTGGGCGGTTGAAACCCCAAGACAATCTGATCTTTCCCAATCCCGGCTTCGACTAGCTCATTTGTAATCCCATCCTCAATGCCATCGCGTTGAATCCAAATTTTGTCATCAATAATTTGGACGTGAGTTATACATCCATGCACTCGCCGTTTTTGCTGCCAACCCACATCAAACAGCATAAAGTGATTGCGATCGCGATCGACAATTAAGTGCTGGTCGATTTCTCCAAAAGAATAGGGAATTTCTGCATACTTTCGTAAAATCGTCTCGATCGTTTGCCGATAAAACTCTAAGTTATCCATCTTCTAATCTCCGCTGTGTTCGCATCAAAAATTAGCAATTTTAAGTGATTGATTTCAACCATTAATTGTGGCAGCTCCTCTGAAAAAAAATCTAAAAACACGCTTTCTGGAATGGCTAAGTACAACAAACGCGCCGAATTCTGCCGCTCCAAAACTTGTGAATACATGATGTATTGACCTAGCGCCTGCTCCAAATCATGTACGGGTGATGGGCCGATAAAGCTTTTCACCTCCACTGCAATCCGCTGACCTTCTTTCTCTGCTGCCAATAACTTCTGTGCACCCAAATCTATATAAGCCGAGCGTCCTCCTATCTTCAAGGTTAAGGGATCGTTAGTAATCGTCCAACCATCATTTTCTAGAGCCGTTCTCACCGTATGGTGGTAAATGTCTTTAGCCATCTTCAGAATACCTCATCCAAGTTAATGTTGGCTCCTTGTCGCCCATTATACCCTGGCTACGGGTGGGGAATACTCAGTTTGGCTATAGTTCAGCCTTTTGCCAGATGACAACCCTTAACTGCTCATAGCAAAATCGATAATATTTCGAGTCAGAGTGTATGCCGCAATACTTCGGAAAACTTCAAAAAACCGAACAGCCTTGGTCAACAATCGGTTCGGTAGAATCCATAAATAAAACCGATCGCACAATTCACTTTAATTGCGGCGAAACTTCCCTAAACATCATCATCCTCGCACCGAATTTAATCCGAGTGCGAATGTCCCCGACAGGTGAATTCAAAAGCCGATCGCACTCAATAACTCTCCCTGACGAAAAGTGGGAAAATATACCATTTGAAGTGCGAGAAACAGACGAAAAAATAGAAATTGCAACAGCACAAATAACGATTTCAGTCAAGCGCGATCGCACTTCCATCGAATGCTTTGACAAATCGGGAAAACCCTTTGCTAGCGACTGCGATCGCAGTATGGGATGGCGCGCCGGGGCAACCGCAGGCTGGAAGCGCATCGAAACAGACGAACACTTCTACGGTTTCGGCCAACGCACCGGCTTTCTCGACAAACTCTCCGAAGTCAAGACAAACTGGACAATAGACGCGCTCGACTACAATTCCCTCAGCGATGAAATGTACCAGGCGATCCCATTTTACATCGCCCTGAATCCCGATCGCGCTTACGGCATCTTTTTCAACACGACATTTTGGAGTCAGTTCGACATCGGCACCCAACAACCGGGAGTTTTGCGGATGGAAACCAGAGGCCCGGAACTCGATTACTACATTATTTACGGCCCGGAACCCGCCCAAATTCTCGCCACCTACACGCAGTTAACCGGCCGGATGCCGCTTCCGCCAAAATGGGCGCTGGGATACCACCAATGCCGCTGGAGCTACGAATCCGAGGACGTTGTGCGCGAGTTGGCGAAGGAATTTCGCGATCGGGCGATTCCCTGCGATGTCATCCACCTCGACATCGACTATATGAACGGCTACCGCGTTTTTACCTGGAGCCCGAAGCGTTTCCCCGATCCCGCGAAACTGATCGCAGATTTGAAAGCAGCGGGTTTTAAGGTTGTCACGATTGTCGATCCCGGTGTCAAGTACGAACCGGAAGGAGATTATGAAGTATTCGATCGGGGTGTGGAAAACGACTATTTCGTCCGCACCGCCGAGGGAAGGCTATTCCACGGTTACGTTTGGCCCGAAAAAGCGGTGTTTCCCGACTTTATGCGGCCAGAGGTGCGCGAGTGGTGGGGCGAATTGCACAAAAACCTTACAGATATGGGCGTTGCGGGGATTTGGAACGACATGAACGAACCTTCGATCGCAGAACGGCCTTTTGGCGACGGCCACGAACACATCTGGTTTCCGATGGATGCACCGCAAGGCCCGGAATCCGAGGGCGCTACCCACGCGGAAACGCACAATTTGTATGGGTTGATGATGGCGAAAGCTTGTGCACAGGGGTTGCAAAAAGTGCGATCGGGCGATCGATCTTTTGTGCTGACGCGATCGGGTTTTGCGGGCATTCAGCGTTACTCCTCGGTATGGATGGGCGACAATCAATCGCTGTGGGATCATTTAGAAATGTCGATGCCGATGCTTTGCAACATGGGGCTTTCCGGCGTAGCGTTTGTCGGTTGCGACATCGGCGGTTTTGCGGAGAATGCAACGGCTGAACTGTTCGCGCGGTGGATGCAGGTGGGAATGCTGTATCCCTTGATGCGCGGTCATTCGGCGATAAGTACGGCCCAGCACGAACCGTGGGTTTTTGGCAATCGCACTGAGCAGATTTGCCGCGAATACATGAATTTGCGCTATCAGTTGTTGCCTTATATTTACACGTTGTTTTGGGAAGCAGCGACGACGGGAACACCGATTTTGCGACCGTTACTATATCACTTTCCGCGCGATCGCACAACTTATCATCTTTACGATCAAGTATTACTCGGCCCGTCGCTGATGGCTGCACCTGTTTACCGCCCGGGAGTTGAACACCGCGCCGTGTATTTGCCGGAGGGTACTTGGTACGATTGGTGGACGGGCGAATGCTATGACGGCCCGATGCACATTTTAGCTTATGCACCTTTGGAGAGAATGCCGCTTTACGTGCGGGGGGGGGGCATAATTGCGATCGCACCTGTGAGGCAATTTGTCAGCGAAGAACCGGTTGAGTCATTAAAAATGCGAATTTGGCCCGGAAGCGGTGAATGGACGCTTTATGAGGACGACGGACACAGTTTTGAACATGAAAAAGGTGTGTGGGCTACGACTAATTACAAGGTGTATTTGGAAGGGGAAAAAATCATCGTTGAAATTGCCGCGCGCCAGGGTCAATTTTTGATATCAGAACGCGAAGTTATTGTGGAAGTTGTTGGCGTTGGCGAACAGCGATTTACAGATGACGGTACGGTGCGGCGTTTGACATTTGGATAGTTTTGGCATAAAGCGGTTTATGCTATGGTGGGATTGATTCAGGGCGATCGCTCGATCTGGTAGAGTTTGAGATAGAAAGGGCGATCGTCTGTGATTCATGTGTAGCTATATAAAATTCATTTCTCGGGTAGCAAAGATGTTAACAGGTTAGAGAAATTCCCAAAAAATATCCAAAAAATTCGGCAAAGGGGTTGGATAAATTGTAAAGTAAAGGTTTTGAGGATAGTGTTTCCCCTGAAGACCGAAATAATTTTAAAGTATTACAAGAACAATGGAAATTTTATCAGTATGATTATCTCCCATATAGCTCTGAAAAATTGGCGCAATTTTCAGTCAGTGAATGTTGATTTGCGCGATCGCGTTTTTGTGGTAGGCCCTAATGCTTGTGGTAAGTCAAACTTTCTCGATTCATTGCGCTTTTTGCGGGATCTGGCTAAAGCAGGAGGCGGATTGCAGAAAGCCGTGAGCGATCGAGGTGGCCTATCAAAAATTCGCAGTCTTTATGCGCGCCGTTATCCAGATGTAGAAATAGAAATTCACCTTTCCGAATCTAATGCCCAACAGGCATTATGGAGGTATAAGCTGGGAATTAAACAGAGAAGAGGGGGGAAAAATGAGCCGATTGTTGCCTACGAACGAGTTTGGAAAGGCGAGGAGCAAATTGTCAATCGCCCTACTCAAGAAGATGACAACGATGAGCTACGTCTCACCCAGACTTATTTAGAGCAAATTAATGCCAATGCAGAATTCAGAGAAATTTCTAAATTTTTAGAAGCGATTTTATATTTACATTTAATTCCTCAGTTAGTTCGCCATCCCGAAGCTTTTGCTACCCCTGGACTTTCCGAAGATCCTTTTGGGAGAACTTTTTTAGAGCGAGTTGCTAAAACTCCCGATAAAACCAGAAAATCGCGATTAAAAAAGATTGAAGAGGCTTTAAAGCGGGCTGTCCCACAATTGAAAAACCTCACAGATACCAAAGATGTGATGGGAGTTCCGCATTTGGAAGCTGTTTACGAACATTGGCGGCCAGGAGCAGGAAAACAACGAGAAGACCAATTTTCTGACGGAACGTTACGGTTAATTGGTTTACTCTGGTCACTGCTAGAATCCGATTCATTATTGTTACTAGAAGAACCAGAACTTTCCTTAAATTCGGCGATTGTTAGCAATCTACCCTCTCTGATTTATCGCCTTCAGCGCCCGAGAAAGCGACAGGTTATTCTTAGTACCCATAGTGCTGATTTGCTCTCAGACAAAGGCATTGGCGGTGAAGAGGTGCTGCTAATGACACCGACTCCTGAAGGAACTCAGGTAAAACTTGCTTCAAGTAATGAACAAATCAAAATGCTATTAGAAGGAGGTTTAAGCATAGCTGATGCTGCACTTCCTCTCACAGCGCCACCCGCGATTGAAAAACTGAGTTTATTCAAATGACTGATATTCCCATCAATCTAGTGTTTGAGGATGCACTGAGTGAAGCAGTTCTTAAACAAATGCTCAAACAGTCTCAACGTCCCTTTTCAGTGGGACAGTGCTTGAATCAGAGAGGATATGGCAAAATTAAAAAGATTATTTCTGGGTTGAATTATGCGGCCAAGGGAATGCCATACTTAGTATTAACTGATTTGGATAACGCAGAATGCCCCCTAGTAATTCTTTCCGAGTGGTTAACTCAACCAAAACATCCTAATCTGCTGTTTCGGATTGCTGTTAAAGAAGTGGAAGCGTGGTTACTTGCACATCGATCGGCATTTGCCGAATTTCTGGGTATTTCAGTAGACTTGATTCCTGGCGACGCGGATCGAATTCCTGACCCCAAGCAGCTTTTAATCAATCTGGCTAAAAAGTCAAGAAAGCGAAATCTGCGGGATGCGATCGTCCCCGCTCCTAATAGTACGGCTAAAATTGGTAAAGACTACAACGGTCAACTGATCGAGTTTGTCAATAAAAGCTGGCAGGTGGCGTCAGCACAGACTAATTCCCCCAGTTTGGAACGAGCTATGAATGCACTCATAAATTTTCAACCAACCTGGGAAAATTGAGGATAAAGACCAATACTGCGCCCTGTCATTGTTTGGCAAACAGTTAATAAATACTGTTATAATATACCGTCCGGGGATGACTAGACCCGACACCTACCCATAAATAATGCAACCCATCCAAATTACCACCTTCCAAGCTTTGTGGCGCAGCCTGGGCCTGATAATCAAAGCCGCACCAATAGAACTCCGCAATTTAATAATACTCAACATCATCGCCGGTGCTGCCCCATCTGCCGTGCTATTTTTAGATAAATTAATCATTGATGAAGTATCTCGGTTGCTGTCGCAAACCCAAACAGCACAGCCCTTTGCTTTGATGCTTTCCCGGCCAATATTGCTGTGGAGTATTGCCGGAGTCTTAAGTCTCAAGTTAGTCGGCGATGCCCTAGACACAATGAACTCTTTTGTCGCGACATCTTTGCGCGATCGCGTTCAAGGCTTTGTCGAAGGAAAAGTCCTGGAAAAAGTCGCCAATTTCGACGATATTGCCCTCTTTGAAAACCCTGAACTATTAAATATAGTAGAACTCGCAAAAACCGGAGTATCCAAAATACAGCAACTAGCATTTACCATCAGCATGACCATCACGGGAATTTTTATATTTATTCCATCGATAGGCCTTGCTGCAGCGATAGCTTGGTGGGTGCCAGTGCTGATGTTGATCTCATCATCTCCCTCAATTTATACCCAAAGAAAATATAGCAGAATCATCTGGAGAGTTCAAAGAAAGCAAGCTAAAATCACCCGCGAAATGAACTTATCCAGTAGAGTCTTGACGGGCGAAGAATATGCTAAAGAATTGCGTTTGTTTGGGTTGCAAGAACTTTGGCTCAAACGCTGGCAGGGTCAGTTTTTGCAATTTTTTAGCGAGATGCAGCAAATCCGAAAAAAGGGAGCTATTGTTGTACTTTTATGGTCGATGTTTAGTAGAATAGGAGTGGCTTTGCCATTTATTTATGTAGTAATGGGAGCTTTGGGTGGTCGCTATACTTTGGGCGATTTAGCACTCTATTCGGGTTTGATTGTTCAAGTAAAGCAAAGTTTGCAGATACTGATTAGCACTTCTACTAATTTGTACGATATCTCTCTCAGCGTTAGTCCGATTTTTCAACTTTTGGAACTCAAACCAGAGTTGCAGTCTCCGCTTGTGGATGTGGCATCTCGCCTGCCTAGTTTACCAGAATACGGGCTAGATTCCCGGCCCACAAAAGATAAAATTGGCATCAAGATTAAGTATCTATCTTTCTGCTATCCCGGTAGCAATAAAAGCACGGTTGAAGATATCAACTTAACGATTAATCCGGGGGAAATGCTAGTGCTTGTTGGTGAAAATGGCGCGGGTAAAACAACTCTTGGCAAACTCCTCGGCCGCCTGTACGACCCGACAAGTGGTACGATCGCCTGGAACGGCAAAGATTTGCGATCGTACTCTCTAGCATACGTGCGATCGCGCATCGCCGTAGTTATGCAAGATTACGCCCGTTTCCCCTCCACAGTCCGCGAAAACGTCGGTTTCGGCGACTTGCTTTCACTGTCAGATGACACCGCAATTAATGAAGCTATTTCCGAAGCAGGAATTAGTGCAAAAGTCAATAGTCTTGCCGCAGGTTTAGAGACTCCCTTGGGGAAACAATTAGAAGACGGGATAGACTTATCGGGGGGACAGTGGCAAAGAATTGCGATCGCCCGCGCCTTAATGCGGCTTTCTACAGCCGAAGTCCTAATTTTTGACGAACCAACCGCCGCCCTCGACCCCAAGACAGAACACGAAATTTACAGCATCTTCCGCCAAATAGCCGCCGGGAAAACAACCATAGTCATCAGTCACAGATTGGGATTAGCAAAAATAGCCGATCGTATCGCCGTCATGGAAAACGGTAAAATAGCAGAAATAGGAACTCACGACGAATTGATAGCATCAAACGGAATTTACTGCTCAATGTTCACCCGTCAAGCTAGCAGCTATATTTAGAGTTAAACAAACAGTCCGCCAGGGGTTAAAACCCCTGTCGAGAGAGCGAAAGTCGGTTGAAACTGACTGGGGAGATATTGCAATGCTTGTTCAAAAATGTGTCTTTCAGTCCTCTTTGAGAGGACTTTTGCTATGAGACGGGGGTTTTCAACCCCCGGCGGGCTTGTGGGTTAGCGTAGGGAATTTGGCGCGGGAGATTGTGATAAATAATCGCGGATTTACCATCTAATTTCTCTCGTTAGGTGGCGAGAAACCCAGTTTCTGCGACAATGTTCAGTTGAGTACGAGAAATATCGGAAGAAACCCGGTTCCGGGGATTAGCTGCGTGGCGAGAAACCGGGTTTCTGCGACAATTTTCTGCCTCGCACGAGAAATATCGGAAGAAACCCGGTTTCTGAGCGTGCGATCTTTTTGAGAAAATTTTCAGAAAGTGCGAGCTATAATAAAACCAACCTAGTTGGCGATATATCAACGATGGAAACTATAACTCTCAACCTACCTGCAGCCGTCGCTTTAACCGACGAACAATTTTATCAATTGTCCATCGCTAATGAAGAGTGGCGATTAGAACAAACCCCCGAAGGAGAACTAATTATTATGCCTCCAACAGGCGGCGAAAGCGGCATCAGAAATTCCGATCTCAACCTACGAGTCGGCTTGTGGAATGAACGGACTCAATTAGGAAAAGTCTTTGACTCTTCCACCGTCTTTCAATTACCCAACGGTGCGAAGCGTTCTCCCGATGTTTCTTGGGTACTCCGAGAACGTTGGGAAGCATTATCCGCAGAAGATAAGCGCAAATTTCCTCCCCTGTGCCCGGACTTTGTAATAGAATTGCGCTCGCAAAGTGATTCCCTAGAAACATTGCGGGCTAAAATGCGGTATTATCGAACTAACGGCTGTCGCTTAGGTTGGCTAATTGACCCGCAAACGCCTTTAGTAGAAATCTATCGCTTGTCTGAAGAGGTAGCAGAAGTGATTAATTTCTCTTTTGACCAACCGCCTACACTTTCGGGTGAAGATGTACTTCCCGGATTTCTTCTAGATCTTACACCTATTCTCAATCCTTGAATCTCGCTCCATTTTCTTTGTTGGCTGGCGAAAAACCGGGTTTCTGCGACAATTTTTGGTTGAGTACGAGAGATATAGGAAGAAACCCGGTTTTTGGGATTCACTGCGTGGCGAGAAACCGGATTTCTGCGACAATTTTTGGTTGAGTACGAGAGATATAGGAAGAAACCCGGTTTTTGGGATTCTTGTGCCTCCAAAAAGTCGATCGCAAATTATCTCCCCGTCAACGTATCCGCATAAGGATCGGGCAAAGCTTGCTGCACCTCCAAAAGCGGCAAAGGATCTCCAGTCAACGGTTGACTAATCAAATTTTTTTTTAGCCCATCCCCCTTGCGATCGCGCTCTTGCAAAAGCGATAATTCCTCTTGATAAACCGCAAGAATCCGCGCCAAACTCGCCGCCAAATCATCCCAATTCTCATCTCCTCCCAACTTCTCAGAAATTCCCTCAAATAACTCTCCCGCTTGCCTTTTTTGAACATAAGCTTTCAAAAGCTTTCCCGACTTTTGCAAAACGGCCTGATAAATATCCCCATCCGACCACCACAGCCCCTGTTGACTCAGCAGCCAAGTCAAAATATACTCGCGAGCGTGTTGCTCTTTCACCCAAGCCGCGAGATACTGCAAATCTTCCATAGTTACAACAGTCTCCTCAATTTTTCTCAAAATGTCCGCTTGTTTGTATCTACCGTTACCGCGATCGACATAATACCTGCCTTATCATCACCTGTCCGCGTCATTAATACCCCTTAAATCTTAAAAAAACCCTACTGATTTACCAAACAGCAATTCTGAGAATATAAAAATAAACCTAAACCTCCTAGGTCTATTGTCCAATACTTTTAGTCCACCGGAAAGCGGTACACCCCGCCTCGCTTTCCTCTCTCGCAAACCTATCATCAAGCGGGAACAACCAGCGGGTTATTAGCATGACAAAGCAAAATTTTGGTTTAATCGGTCTAGCGGTGATGGGTGAAAACCTAGCGCTCAACGTCGAAAGCAGAGGCTTCTCCGTGGCTGTGTACAACCGCACAGCAGCTAAAACCGACGAATTCATGGCCAAACGCGCCCCCGGCAAGAACATTGTAGCCGCCAAGACTCTGACAGAATTCGTCGATGCCCTAGAAACCCCGCGCCGAATCTTAGTCATGGTGCAAGCTGGGAAAGCCGTAGATGCAGTCATCGACCAGCTCAAACCCATGCTGTCACCGGGCGACATGATTATTGACGGCGGCAACTCGCTCTACGACGACACCGAACGCCGCACCAAAGATTTAGAATCGATCGGACTGGGATTTGTCGGCATGGGCATCAGCGGCGGCGAAGAAGGCGCGCTGAATGGTGCTAGCTTGATGCCCGGTGGCACCCGCACTGCTTACGGCCTACTAGAGCCAATTCTCACCAAAATTGCGGCTCAAGTAGATGACGGCCCCTGCGTCACATTCATCGGCCCCGGTGGTGCCGGTCACTACGTGAAGATGGTTCACAACGGCATTGAGTACGGGGATATGCAGCTCATTGCTGAAGCCTACGATTTGCTCAAAAACGTTGGTGGATTGGACGCCAAGCAGTTGCAGGAAGTTTTTGCCGAATGGAATACCACAGACGAACTCAACTCGTTTTTGATTGAAATTACGGCTAATATTTTCAAGTACATTGACCCGGAAACTAAGCAACCCTTAGTTGAGGTAATTATGGACGCAGCCGGTCAAAAAGGCACCGGCCGCTGGACTGTTATGAGTGCTTTAGAATTGGGCGTGAGCATTCCCACAATTATCGCTGCTGTGAATGCGAGAATCATGTCTTCTTACAAAGACGAGCGCGTTAAAGCTTCCCAACAACTGACGGGGCCTAGCGGCAAGTACGAAGGCGATACTAAAGAGTTTGTGAACAAAGTCCGGGATGCGCTTTACTGCTCGAAGATTTGCTCCTACGCGCAAGGTATGGCACTTTTGAGCGCGGCCTCGAAGTCGTACAACTATGACTTGAGTTTGAGCGAAATTTCCCGAATTTGGAAGGGTGGCTGTATCATTCGGGCTGGATTTTTGGACAAGATTAAAACAGCTTTCAAGGACGATCCCACGTTGCCGAATTTGCTGTTAGCGCCGGAGTTCAAACAGAGTATTCTCGATCGCCAATCAGCTTGGCGGGACGTTTTAGCTACTGCTTGCCAACTGGGGATTGCAGTACCAGCTTTTAGCGCCTCGCTGGACTATTTCGACAGCTACCGGCGCGCCAGATTGCCGCAAAACCTCACGCAAGCTCAGCGTGATTATTTCGGGGCTCACACCTACGAACGCACCGACAAACCGCGCGGCGAATTCTTCCACTCTGAGTGGACGCACGTTGCTGAAGAGTCCCTGCAAACCGGTACTACCGACTAATTAATTTTTGTAGGGTGCGTTTCGGCGCACCTTACTAATTATTCTGGGGTTGCAAATTGTTTTGACGTTTTTGTTTAAGATAGCTTTTAATATATTCGTCGTTAAAGAGCGATCGCCTGA
>Ga0164305_10000370_pt1 | contig 16645 bp, 10 predicted proteins | sample Whisoiple_237_MG_FD_110215 | JGI IMG/M metagenome (GOLD analysis project Ga0164305, IMG submission 110215) | Soil microbial communities amended with pyrogenic organic matter from upstate New York, USA - Whitman soil sample_237_MG | ecosystem: Environmental > Terrestrial > Soil > Agricultural...
AAGGCAGAAGGAAGAAGGCTTTAGTTATCTACCAGATAAGGCAGAAGGAAGAAGGCTTTAGTTATCTACCAGATAAGGCAGAAGGAAGAAGGCTTTAGTTATCTACCAGATAAGGCAGAAACAATTGACCGCATGGGAAAAGTGCAATTAATAACGTCCTAACCGTCAGGGCGATTGCTATACAAGTTAAAAGTTAAAACATTCTTCCTTCTTGCCTGTTCATTCTTGCCTGTTCCTTCTTCCTTCGCCTAAATCTGTTATCTTAAATAGATAAGTCTGCCCGATCGCCCTCTTGGGACAGACGTTTCGATTAAATAGTGGCTTTCAACTCTAAATTATAATTCTGCTTAAATATCTGTGCGCGTTAACCTCACCGATCGGCAACAACACATCCTTTGGGCAACGGTTCGCCACTACATAGCTACAGCGGAACCCGTTGGCTCAAAAGCTTTGGCTGACGAATTCAACCTCAGCGTCAGCCCAGCTACAATTCGCAATGCGATGGGGACTCTTGAAAAAGCTGGACTGCTTTATCAGCCCCACACTTCGGCAGGACGAGTCCCCTCTGACTCCGGCTACCGAATATATGTAGACCAGTTGATTCAGCCGTCTGATACGCTGGCCCGCAAGGTGGAACAGGTACTAGACCAACTCAATTGGTCGGATGGTCGCATGGACGCGGCACTCCGCGGCGCTGCTCAAATCCTGGCAACTATCAGCGGTTACATAGCCATGATCACGATACCGCAAACCAATATGGCTTGCTTGCGCCACTTGCAACTGGTGCAGCTAGAGCCGGGAAAGGTGATGCTGATCGTGGTGACGGATGCTTACGAAACTCAGTCGGTTTTGGTGCAGTTGCCGAGGGACGCAGAAGGTAATACGCCTGATGTCGAAATCGTCGATCGCCAGTTGCAGATTTTGTCGAATTTTTTGAACAGCAAGTTGCGGGGGCGATCGCTCTCGGAACTATCGGCTGTAGACTGGAGCGAGTTAGACCGGGACTTTGAGCTGTACGCTGAGTGGATGGGAACCATGCTGACTGCTTTGAGCAGCCGCCAAAGCAATCCAACCTACACGCGGATTCTGATCGGCGGTTTGGCAGAAGCGCTGCGCTTGCCTGAGTTTTCCCAGTTGCAGCAAGTTCAAACCCTGGTGCAACTGCTCGAACAAGAGCAGGAATTGCTGTGGCCTTTGATTTTTGAATCCCCTGAGTTGGAGACCCCAGGGAAGCGGGTAACGGTGCGTATTGGCTCGGAAAATTCCTTGGAACCAATTCGTGGCTGTACTCTGATTTCTTCGACTTACCGCCGGGGATCGGTGCCGGTCGGTAGCGTTGGGGTTTTGGGACCGACGCGGATGGTTTACGAAAATGCGATCGCGGTGGTGGAAGCTGCGGCTGATTATTTGTCAGAAGCTATTGGCGGAAATCGAGTTAGTTTTCCTGATGGGGAGCGAGGGCGATCGGATCATCCCTCGTTAGATGCCCCCTAATTTGATAGCCCCAAGCTTAACTGCCTTGGGGTTTTATTGTCTGTGAACGCACTCGCAACCTTGATCGACCGGGTTTTGTGACAAAAAACCTAGGCTTTTATCCCACATTCCACACCCTGGGGTGTCATACAGCATAATTACGCAGAAAACTATATCTTCAAAGTAACAAATTATGCATTTAAAAAGTTATTTATCCGTTAATATACGGTATTATAGTATGATTTATAGTTTGATTGCTGGCTCAAAATAAGTAAAAACCGATAGTGACAGTTGAGGGTGCGGAATGTGGGTTGGATACTCTTTTTGAGGTAAGAAACTAAAGCTTCGCGCTTGACAAGAGAGTTTCGTAAAAAACCCTGTTTCTGCGTCCACGAGCGGCTCGGAAAGTGGCAGGAGTTAGGGGCGATCGACTTTCCAGCGATCGCGAGAAAGAGATGGCGATGGTGAGCGATCGCGCATTTACAGAAAGTGGTCGCGGAGTGTTAGTCGAACGGCGGGTTTAGCAGCCCAACTGACGAGTTTTTTTGCAAGCCTGGTGGGCGCTCGCCCGCTCTAGGTATAGTGGCTGCGACCAATGAATAGATGAGGCGTCCCCCCTGGGATCGTCGCTTCCCAAGGCAGCAGAATGTCAAAATATTAAGACATTTTAGAGAGTTCGTCAAAAACAACTAAAAAAGATTAGTGTGGAGATGAAAGCAATATTTCTTTTGGGAATAGCCCGGGTTAAACAATTGCAAATAACTTGCAGTGAATTTGGCTTGATTGCCACTCAAAAAAAAATTAACCGCTGAGTTAAGATCGAAACGAAATTTAGGGAATTTTCTTTTAGCATTCAATGAAATCGACTGATAAAACTAAGAATACCTTTGCGATAACAACGCCTCTGTATTATGTAAACGATTTACCTCACGTTGGCAGCGCTTACACGACTATGGCTGCGGATGCCCTAGCCCGATTTGAGCGGCTGCGGGGCAAATCTGTTTTGCTGGTTACGGGGACCGACGAACACGGGCAGAAAATTCAGCGGACAGCCGAGAGTTTGGGACGATCGCCCCAAGCTCACTGCGATTCAGTGGTTCCGGCGTTTGAGGCCCTGTGGGATCAACTCTCTATCCAGTACGATCGCTTCATCCGCACAACTTCGCGACGTCACGAGTACATTGTCAAAGAATTTTTCCAGCGCGTCTGGAACTCCGGCGACATCTACTTGAACCAGCAACAAGGCTGGTACTGCGTCTCCTGTGAAGAATTCAAGGATGAACGGGAATTGTTGCCGGGAAATCGGTGTTCTGTCCACACCAGCAAGGAAGTTGAGTGGCGCGACGAGGAAAATTACTTTTTCCGCCTGTCGCGGTATCAAGACCAACTGCTGGCCTTGTACGCAGAACGTCCCGACTTCATCGCGCCGGAAAGCCGACGCAACGAAGTGCTCAGTTTCGTCAACTCTGGACTGCAAGACTTTTCGATTTCTAGAGTGAATCTCGAATGGGGTCTGCCAATGCCAGTTGACCCCAGTCACAGCATCTACGTCTGGTTTGACGCTTTGCTGGGATACGTCACCGCCTTGCTAGATCCGGACAGCGACCCGATTTTGGAGAATGCTTTATCTAAATGGTGGCCGGTTGACTTGCACTTGATCGGCAAAGATATTCTTCGCTTCCACGCAGTTTACTGGCCGGCAATGCTGATGTCCGCGAATCTATCGGTGCCGGGTCGCGTCTTCGCACACGGGTTTTTGACCAAAGACGGCAAAAAAATGGGGAAAACGGAGGGTAATACTTTAAACCCTGTCGAATTGGTCAACAAATACGGCGCTGATGCAGTACGTTACTATTTCCTCAAAGAAATTGAGTTCGGAGAGGACGGCGATTTTAACGAAACTCGGTTTATCAATATATTGAATGCTGAGCTAGCAAACGATTTGGGAAATTTGCTTAATCGTACCCTAAACATGGCTCGCAAATATTGTGGTGGCTGCGTACCGAATGTGTTGGGAGAAAACATTGAGGGCGACAACCTTCTCAAGGCTATGAGCCGGGATTTGGGCGAGCAAGTAGCGGGTTTTTACGAAGACTTGGCTTTTAGCAAGGCTTGCGAAGCCGTGCTTGCATTAGTTCGAGCCGGGAACAAGTTTATTGACGTGCAAGCACCTTGGAGTTTGTACAAGCAGGGACAGATCGAAAGTGTTGAACAAGTGCTATATTCTGTTCTGGAATCTGTTAGACTAGCATCTTACCTTTTATCGCCGATTATTCCCAATATCAGCAACGCTATCTATCAGCAGCTAGGTTTTTCAATTGACTTTAACGATCGAGTTACAGTTAACAGTTTAGCGAATTTTGCAGCTCATGCTGCCTGGGGCGCTTTGCCGGCAAACCAAACTCTGGGGGAACCCCAACCTGTTTTTAAGCGGCTCGAACTGCTGTAAACAGTACCTTCATAGTTGGCAGCCAGCGCTCTGGGTGTCATGACAGACTACGAATTAGCAGTTATTTCCTTACCAATCTTTCATAAAAATTGAGGCATAACAATCATGTTGAATAGAATAGAAAGCAACGACCTTTTTACGCCGGAACAGGTTCTAGAAAATCGTGGTAGAGTGGCAATTTTTATTGACGGTTCTAACCTTTTTTATGCGGCTTTGCAGTTAGGAATTGAGATTGATTACACTAAGCTGCTGTGCCGTTTAACTGCGGGTTCGCGGCTGCTGCGCTCTTTTTTCTACACGGGTGTCGATCGCACTAACGAGAAACAGCAGGGGTTTTTGCTGTGGATGCGCCGCAACGGCTACCGGGTGATTTCTAAGGATTTGGTACAGTTGCCTGATGGTTCTAAGAAGGCGAATTTGGATGTAGAAATCGCTGTTGATATGATGGCTTTAGTGGGGTCTTACGACACGGCGGTACTGGTCAGCGGTGACGGCGATTTGGCTTATGCTGTGGATGCTGTCAGCTATCGCGGCGTGCGGGTTGAGGTGGTGAGTTTGCGATCGATGACGAGCGACAGTTTGATTAATGTAGCCGATCGCTATATCGATTTGGAAATGATTAAAGACGACATCCAAAAAACATCGCGCCCTAATTATGCTTACCGCCCTTTGTCGGGTCTGAGCTTGATGGAGGAACACGACGACAGATAGGGATTTGGTAATGGGTAATGGGTAAGGGATAAGGGGTGAGGGTTAATGGGTTGAATCATTGAGAATTAAAAGTTAAAAATTTAGACCAAACATGAGACATTTTTAATTTTTGATTAAGTGTTTTCCAATAGCCAATTATCAATTACCAATTCCCCATTCCCACTTCTCAATTACCGATTACCAACTCCCCATTGCTAATGATTAATTTCAAATCCAAAATTCTCAATCTCAAATCCCCAAAATTGAGGCTGCTATTTTTAGCAGCACTGATTTTGGGGATTGGTGCTTGTGCGGTTCCGCAAGAGACTCAAAAGAACAAATTAGCTGAGGATCTCAAAACTGCTCAACAGTCAAACAGCACTTTAACTTTGAACAAAGTAACTCTAGAACAAGCAAACGAAAAGGGCGAGACGTTCTGGAAAGTAAACTCGCAAAATGCAGTTTACAGTAAAGACCAAAAAATAGTTAACGTTCAGAAACCTGTGGGCAAATTGTTTCAAGACGGCAAAGAAATTTACGACATTCAGGGAGAAACTGGCCAGGTATTTCAGGAAGGAAATCAAGTTTTTCTCAAAGGTAACATAGTCGCTACAGACCTGAAAAATGGAGTGGTATTGCGCGGAAATGAGTTGGAGTGGCGACCAAAGGAGGATGTTTTAGTTGTCCGCAACAATTTGACGGGAGAGAACAAACAGGTGACGGCTTCAGCGAAGGAAGCGCGGGTTTTCAGCAGGGCTAAGAGGATGGAGTTATTCGGTTCTGTGGTGGCAAATGTTAAAGATCCGATTTTGCAATTGCGAACCGAGCACTTAGTGTGGTTTGTGGAGCAACAAAAGGTAAACAGCGACAAACCAACTCAAATTGACAGATACAAAGATAAAATAGTAACAGACAGCGGTTTTTCCGACCAAGTAGATGTAGACTTAAAAACTAAGATTGCGACGCTGACAAAAAACGCTCAGTTGATGCCATCAGACCCGCCGCTGCAAATAGAAAGCAGTTTGATGAGTTGGAATTTTCCGGCGCAATCTGTGGTATCGCCCGGGCCTGTGAAGGTTTTTCACCGCGTGGAAAAGGTGACGATGACTGGGGATACGGGGCGAGGAGATTTACAGAAAAAAGTTTTTTATTTGACGGGAAATGTGGTAGGAATTGGTGAAAAACGTCAAGCTCAATTAAATACCGATCGCGTAACGTGGTATTTAACTAACCAGACTTTCGACGCCGAAGGAAATGTGGTTTACAAGCAACTAAATCCGGTGTTTAATTTGACTGGGCCGAGGGCGGCGGGAGAGTTGAAAAATCAAACTGTGATTGTCAAAGGCGACGGCAGTGGGGGCCAAGTGGTTACGGAATTTGTACCGGACGAGTACAAGGGAACTTTGGGACAGTAGATGGGATTGCAACCGCAGATGTCGGCAGATGAGCGCTGATGAACGCAGATATAATTAAGATTGGATTGAGTAAGGAGGGGTTGGGATGACGACAACTTTAGAAAAGTTAGAACGGCTCGATGAACCTATCTTAATTGACGAGCTGAGTTGGAGAGAGTTTAAAGTGGTTGAACAGTTGCTCTCGCGTCCGGGGGTGAGGCTGTCGTTTTTAGATGGGGTACTGGAGATTAGACGTATGCCTGGAGAAAAACATGAAACGATTAAAGAACGAATTGGTTCTCTACTAGATCTTTATCTGCTTCAAATGGGAATTGATTATCAGCCTACTGGTTCGATGACGCTGGAAAGTCCATCGGGGTTGGTGAAGCGAGAAGCTGATAAATCCTATAAATTGGGCTCTAACCGAGAACTTCCCGATTTGGCGGTGGAAGTGGTGGTGACTAGCGGCGGTATTAACAAGTTGGAAGCTTACAAACGCCTGGAAATTCCAGAAGTTTGGTTTTGGGAAAATGGTAGGCTGCGTTTGTATTCGTTGGGGGATGATGGATATGCAGAGGTCGATCGCTCTCAAGTTCTGCCCGACTTAGATATTGTATTATTGGCGCGGTGTATCAATATTGAAAATCACCTTCAGGCAATGCGGGAATTCAGGCAAGCTATTCCATAGAATTTGATTGTGAAAATAATTTTGTAATAATGACTTCTGCCTTTTCTTAAAGCTTTTAGTTACTAAGGACTAAAGTTCCTGACTAGAACACATCCCAACGGGCAGCATACACTGCAATAGCGGAGCGAAGTCGATCGTCCGAGACAGTAGTAAGTAAAAATACTTGGCGGGGTGACAACCCCTGTGAAACCTTGATGGTAAAAGCATTAAAGCCCCTAATCCTCAAAAAAGATAGGGGATGATTGACAGGCTAATTGACTCATAAAATCGTCCAAGCTCGCCTTGAACCTGATTCAAGGGAGCTCCCCAATCTCTTTTATTGACTCACGCCTGCGAAGATCTTTTGGCTTGGTCAATCAACTCAAAAGCTTGACGCAGCTTTGCTTTAGGCACTATGCACGATCGACTATTAAGTTATTGTGCATCTAGGTTCCCATTTCCTCTATTTGAGAATCCTTGTGGGACGGGCCAGATATCCCGTTGAAAAACAAAGCGCAATTTAGCGTAAGCTTAGGACTTACGCATAGAACCCCCAAACCCTTTTTCCAAGATGGCTTTCAAGTGCCCTTTTTGAAGCGGTTTCCCCCCATTTTTTAGGGCAGCACGGGGAAGCTGGGTTTCAGACCCTATAGTTCGTAAGTCCTGACTATAGTTGTATGCTTAGATCAATTAGTATTGAGGTCAAGACCTACAAGTCAATGAAATCTACAGGTAGGCTTACACTGCAACCCCAAGCAGAAGATAGCATTTGACATTTATGGAGATTTCGTCTCAAACGGGGGAGCTGTTTTTTTTCATAAGTTTGCCAACTTTATCAGTATTACCCGCTCATTTGGGCCCGGTTATTCAACAATAAGATATCATTAAACCAATTGGCGTTCAAGAGAGACGGAATCAAGAATTTTCCTATAGCTGACTTTAAATGACCAAGGGTGAGCGACTGTTGTTATTGAAATAATCCAAATACTAAAATGACTCCGCCATGACACTAATCGCAAGTGAGAATGAACTTGCAAAAAGCCCTCAAAAAATCCCGCTGCGCCTGGTATTAGTCGTACCCTTCGTGCTGCAAATCTTTCTCGCTGTGGGACTGACAGGTTGGCTCTCGCTACGCAACGGCAAAACTGCCGTCAACAACGTTACTACCCAATTACGAACGGAGGTAGTCGCCCGCATCAATCAACAATTAAACTCTTACTTGGAAACGCCCCATTTGGTCAATGCCATCAGCGCCGATGCCATTCGCCGCTTTGGATTATGGAATCCAGACAATATGGGTTCTATGAGAAGCTACTTCTACTGGCAGCTCAAGCAATTTTCCACTGTTAGTTACATCAGTTTTGGCGGGGAAAAAAAAGAATACGCGGGTGCTGGATATAAGGACGATGGCAGTGTGGTTATTGAAATAACCGATCGATCTACTAATTTTCTCAATACGATCGTCAAGGTAGATAGAGAGGGCAAGCCGACTCAGTTTAAGGAAACCCACCCAGACTACGATCCCCGCATCCGACCTTGGTATAAAGCCGCAAAAGTTGCAGGCAAACCCCAATGGAATAAAATTTATCAATATTTTATTCAACCTAGCCTGGGAATCTCCGCTAGCCAACCTGTTTACGACAAAAATGGCACTTTTATAGGAGTTGTAAGTACCGATCTGTTTCTCTCAAAAATCGGCAACTTTCTCCAAAGTTTAAAAATTGGTAAATCCGGAAAGACTTTCATCATAGAACGTTCTGGCTTTCTAGTGGCTTCTTCCACCCCAGAGAAGCCATTTATCAATAAAAAAAATCGCCAAAAAACGCAAAGATTAAAAGCGATTGAAAGCAGCATACCTTTGATCGAGGGTACAGCGCAGCATTTAATAGAACGCTTTGGTAACTTCACCGGAATTGATAGCAACCAGCAACTAGACTTCATGCTAGATGGTCAGCGGGAATTCGTGCAAGTATCCCCATTCCAAGATGGTCGAGGTCTTGATTGGCTGATTGTTGTAGTCGTTCCAGAAGCCGACTTTATGGAGGAAATCAATGCCAATACCCGCAGCACTATCTTACTCTGCCTTTTAGCGTTAGTGCTAGCGACATTGTTAGGAATCCTCGCCTCTCGCTGGATTACCCATCCTATTTTTCGTTTGAGTAAAGCGAGTAGAGCGATCGCCAGCGGTCAATTAGACCAAAAAGTAGAGGTAAATAGCATAGATGAACTGGGAATTCTTGCTGAATCGTTTAACCAAATGGCACAGCAATTGCGCGAGTCTTTTGCTGCTTTAGAAAAGACTAACTTAGAGCTAGAAAATCGAGTAGAAGAACGGACAAGTGAGCTAAAAGAGGCAAAAGTTGCCGCTGATACTGCTAACCACGCCAAGAGCGAATTCCTCGCCAACATGAGCCATGAACTCCGCACGCCCCTGAACGGAATTCTAGGATACTCTCAAATTATGGAACGCGATAAAACTACCACTCCTAAACAAAAAGATGCTATCCAAGTTATTCACCAGTGTGGTTCGCACTTACTCACCCTGATTAACGATATTTTAGATATTTCTAAAATTGAAGCCAGTAAAATGGAACTTTACAGCTCAAGTTTTAATTTTTATTCTTTTTTGAGCGGGGTTGTGGAAATGTGCCGCATCCGAGCTGAACAAAAAGAAATTACATTTAGTTATCAAGTATTAAATCAACTTCCTAATGCTGTAAATGCTGATGAAAAACGACTGCGCCAAGTTTTGATTAACCTTTTGGGCAATGCTATTAAATTTACAGAAAAAGGAGGTGTTATTTTTAAGGTAGGCGTAATAGGTACGGGGGAAGACTCTGACCAATCACAACTTACTAAAATTCGTTTCCATATCCAAGATACGGGGATTGGAATGGCACCTGAACAGTTAGAAAAAATATTTTTACCGTTTGAACAAGTCGGAAATAGCCAGCACAAGGTAGAAGGCACTGGGTTGGGATTAGCGATCGCACAGAAAATTGTTCAAATGATGGGAGGCGAAATAAAAGTCGAAAGTATACTCGGTCAAGGCAGCATTTTTTACTTTGATTTAGAGTTGACTCAATCATCTGAATTTATTGAGCAAGCTTCGCTCAATACTTCAATTAATTTAAGGGGTTTTAAAGGAAATAAAAATAAAATTTTGTTAGTAGACGATCGCTTAGAAAATCGAGGTTTTATTAGAACTTTTTTAGAACCACTAGGTTTTAAAATCATGGAAGCTTGTAATGGACAAGAGGGTTTAAATAAAGCTATTGATTTTCAACCAGATCTGATTATTACAGACTTAGTGATGCCAGTAATGGATGGATTTGAAATGTCGCGGCGCTTCCGAAAGTCATCAGAGTTTAAGGATGTAATATTGATAGCATCCAGCGCCAGCGTGTTTGAATTCGATCGGCAAAATAGCCACGAAGCAGGTTGTAACGAATTCCTAGCAAAGCCAATCCAAGTAGAAGAATTGCTAGAAGTATTAAAAAATTACTTACAAATAGAATGGATTTACGACCAACCTGCGGATTTGGCGAACGCACAGCAGGCAGGTTTCACGGATTTATTAAACGTTCAGAGTGGTGAGCTTGTGATACCGCCATCAGCAGAGCTGTTAGCGCTGTTTAATGCGGCTCGGATCGGCGATATTGAAGTGGTTGAGCAGGAAGCCAATAGACTCAAGCAGATAGACGGCAACTATCTACCCTTTGCGAATAAAATCTTGCAATTTGCCAAAAATTTTGAAGAAAAAGAACTACTAGCTTTTGTAAAAAAACATTTGGGCTAATAAAATGCTTAACCAAAAAGACAATGTAATTTTAATTGTTGACGATAACCCGAATAACCTGAAACTTCTCTTCGATTTTTTGAAGGAGTCAGGCTTCAAGGTTTTAGTAGCTAAGGATGGGGAAAGTGCTATTGAGAAGTTACAAGAAGTTTCGCCAAATATCATATTGTTAGATGTGATGATGCCGGGGATAGATGGCTTTGAAACCTGCTACCGCTTAAAAGCATCGGTGGCAACGAAAGATATCCCGGTGATTTTTATGACAGCTCTTACGGATCGCGTGGATAAGGTTAAAGGTCTGTCAATGGGGGCAGTAGATTATATTACCAAACCCTTTCAGCAAGAGGAAGTCCTAGCCCGCGTGCAACTACACCTGAGACTGCGAAATTTGACCAAGACGCTGGAAGAGCAAAATGTGCTTCTTAAAGAGGAAATTGAAGCGCGAAAAAAGGCGGAAGCGGCCTTGCAGAAACTCACTTCTGAGTTAGAGGAACGGGTGGCTTCTCAAACGGCTGAACTTACACAAGCTGTGAACGAGCTTCAGCAGGCTCAAGTTCAGTTGTTGGAAAGAGAAGAAAAATTAGGACATGATGCTTTTCACGACGCGCTAACGGGTTTGCCTAACCGCGCTTGGTTTATGAATCGGCTGCAACAGGCGATCGACTTGTCGTACAGACATCAAGATTATCTATATGCGGTGCTATTTATTGATCTAGATCGCTTTAAAGTAGTGAATGATAGCCTCGGACATTTGGTTGGGGATCAATTACTAAAAAGCATTGCTCGTCAACTGCAAGTTTGTTTACGCCATACAGATGCAGTTGCGCGGTTTGGAGGAGATGAATTTGTGATCTTGCTGGAAGATATTAAAGATATTGATGAACCAAACAGGGTGGCTGAACGCATCCAAAATCAATTAAGGCAGCCGTTTAATTTGAATGATTATGAAGTATTTACCGATATCAGCATTGGAATTATCGTTAGCACAATGGGTTACGATCGCCCAGAAGACGTGCTCAGAGATGCGGATATCGCAATGTATTATGCTAAAGCTCAAGGTAGAGGGCGTTACGAAACTTTCGATCCCGCTATGCAAACTGTGGCGATGACGCGCTTGCAGTTGGAGAACGACTTGAGAAAGGCGATGGCGCTACAAGAATTTTGCGTTCACTACCAGCCAATTGTCTCCCTTTCTACGGGGCAACTGAGTGGCTTTGAAGCTTTGGTGCGCTGGCATCACCCATCTGGCACAATCTACCCGCCTGCTGAGTTTATCCCTGTGGCTGAAGAAACTGGTTTGATCAATGAATTGGGGTGGTTTGTTTTGCAGGAAGCTTGTCACCAGATCAGTATTTGGCAGCAACAGTTTCCCCAAACACCTCCCTTGGCGATTAATGTCAATCTTTCCCCCGTACAGCTAAAGCAAGCAAACCTACTCAATCGAATTGAGGAGATTTTGCAGCAGACTGGCTTTCCCAGCTACCGTCTCAAACTAGAGATTACTGAAAGTTGCATTTTGGAAACAGTATCCAGGGAAGAAAAGATGTTGAAGCAGCTAAAAGCTCTAGGCATTCTGTTGTGTATCGATGACTTTGGCACGGGCTACTCTTCTTTAAGCCGCTTACACGAGTTTCCCATTGATACCTTAAAGATTGACCGCTCTTTTGTGAGCCGCATTGGGTTAGACAACAGCGGCGTAGAAATTATCCAGACAATTGTGACGCTGGCTCGCAGCCGAGGTATGGATATCGTGGCAGAAGGCATAGAAACGCCAACACAGCTACAGAAACTGCGAGAGTTGGGGTGTGAGTTGGGGCAAGGATATTTATTTTCTAAGCCTGTAGACAGCGAAAAGGCAACCGAACTATTAGGAATAAAAGTAGCGGTAGTAAGCTGGCCTCACATCTAGTTTGGCTCTATAAATTTTATGAAACTCTTCTCTTGTGGGACAGACCCAAAAGCCTACTCTCATCATCATGCGAACTCAATTCTGCTGGGAATTAATAGTTAGTTTGGGTGGGATTTTTGATATTTTATGAATTAATCAAATTTACGTCATGCCCGAACGTTAATTTTTAGGAATTACTAACGGGTTTATGCTCAGTAACACAGAATTTCCGATATTTTGATTCACTATTGTCTCGGACGATCGACTTTGAGTCGCACTCTTGCAGTGTATGCTGCCCGTTGGGGGGTGCGGAATCTGGGATTGTGCGGATTTGGTATCAAAAGCTCTCTAACGCCACACTCGCCTTAAATTCAACACAAATCCTGGCAGTACGTTTTCGCCCGATAACTCTACAGGATCGAGCAATATTTCCACTTCTGCCTGCTGTCTGTAAATCTCTACCTGCCGGTTTTGCGGGTCAATCAACCAGCCCAATCTAGCACCATTTTCCCTATATTCTCGCATCTTCTCTTGGAGGGTTGAGAGAGAATCCGAGGCCGATTCCCTACGGGATAGCTTCGCTTCACGCAATTCTACTACAAAGTCGGGACAAAGTGGAACAAAGCCTTTGCGTTCTTGTGCCGTTAGTGCTTCCCAACGAGTTCGATTTATCCAAGAAGCGTCCGGTGAACGGCGAGCACCGTTAGGAAGAATGAATCCGGTAGAAGAATCAAATCCTTTTCCTAAATCCTCATTTGCTTCGCACCAGATGCCAAGTTGCGTGCTGATGCTGAGATTGCGATTGCCTGATTCTCCTCCTGTGGGTGGATTCACTATTAATTCTCCTGCTGCGGTTCTCTCTAATCTCAAGTCGGGATTTGCCAATGCTAGGGCCTCGAATTGCTCGCTACTGACAAGAAGCCCGATCGCGTTTGGCAATTCGATAGATATGGTTTCTGGTTGAGTGATTGTTTGTACCATATTCAATTCCGGTTTTTTTTAGATTGAACTCGGCAACAAAAAAAAGTTAAAGGACTTTCGCGCGGGGTGGGGGCGGGTTTAGGAGATTGTGTGTTTTAGGCAATTACGACCGGTGAACCCGCCCCTACAAATTTTTGACAATGGTGCAATATTTTTGATATTTTCTACAGTTGTCCGAAACCTTTTTTTGGCTTATCTTTTTTCTTTTTCTTCTTCTGCTGGGCACCCATATAGCCGCGGGAACCGGGCTGCATTCCGGGGCCGCCCATTCCGGGCATTCCGGGCATTCCCGGCAATCCTCCCATTCCTGTAAAGTTGCCTTGACTCATTTGCTGCATCATTGTACGCATTTTCTGGAAATCGCTCACCAGCTTAGTTACGTCGTTTTCAGCGTAGCCTGCGCCTTTGCCGATGCGGCGGCGGCGGGATGGAGAACTTGCTAAAAGTTCGGGATTGCGGCGTTCTTCAACTGTCATCGAATTAATCATGGCTTCGGTGCGTTTTAGCTGCACTTCTCCCTGCCGCATTTGTTCGTCTGAAAGTTTGTTCATCCCCGGAATCATTTTCATGATGCCGCCGAGGGAACCCATGTTTTTTAACAGTCTGGTTTGTTTGAGAAAGTCGGTAAAGTCAAACTTTGCCGTGAGCATTTTCTCTTGCATTTTTTCGGCATCGGCGATGTCGAATTCTTCTTGCGCTTTTTCTACTAGCGTCAAGACATCGCCCATGCCGAGAATTCTCGATGCCATGCGATCGGGATAAAATGGTTGCAAGGCTTCCACTTTTTCGCCGACGCCGACAAATTTAATCGGCGCGCCGGATATTTGCCGCACTGATAAAGCTGCACCGCCGCGGCTGTCGCCGTCTAATTTGGTTAAGATTGCGCCGGTAATACCGATTTGTTCGTGAAAGGTGCGGGTTAAATTTGCTGCTTCTTGGCCGGTCATGGCATCAACAACTAACAGCGTTTCGTGGGGTTGTATTGTTTGTTTGATGCGGCCCAATTCTGCCATCATGTCTTGGTCGATTTGCAGGCGGCCTGCTGTATCGACGATGATGGTATCAATGCCGATTTGTTTGCCGTGTTCGATGCCTTGGCGGGCTATTTCTACGGGGTCAATGTCTTTGCCTAATTCAAATACGGGTACGTCGATTTGTTTGCCGAGGGTTAGCAATTGGTCGATCGCGGCTGGTCGATAAATGTCGGTTGCGACTAGCAGTGCGGTACGATTTTGTTTGCGGAGGTGCAGCGCTAGTTTGGCGGTAGCTGTGGTTTTCCCGGTTCCTTGCAAACCTGCCATCAGGATCACTGTGGGCCCGGATTCGGCGGTGGCGAGGGGTACGTTGGTTTCCCCCATGACGCGCACGAGTTCGTCGTGGACGATTTTGATGAATTGTTGGTCGGGACGGACGCCTGAAACTACTTCTGCGCCTTGTGCTTTTGCCGCTACCTCTGAGATGAAGTTTTTGACTACTTGGAGGTTGACATCGGCTTCCAGGAGGGCGCGGCGGACTTCTTTGAGCGCGTCTTGGATGTTGGACTCGGAGATTTTATTTTGTCCGCGCAGTTTTTTCCAGGTGGATTCGAGTCGATCGGCAAGGGCTTCAAACATAGGGCATTGTAGGCTAGTCAGTCTTTTTAATTTTAAGGCTAAATGCGGATGTTTGGATTAATGTTTTGCTAATTTTTCAATAATCCTTTCAGGGCGGGCTAGGACCAACGACCCACAAGCAAATTATTCATCTGTTGTGGAACAGGCCGGAAAGCCTGTTGTTAAAACTGCTGCCGCCAAATTCATATATTGTGGAACAGGCCGGAAAGCCTGTTCTTAAAACTGCTCCCACAAAATTCATATATTGTGTAACAGGCCGGAAAGCTTGTTCTTAAAACTGCTATAAGATGTAAGTTTTTATGTATGCTGCGATCCCTAGTTGGACTGTGAATATCCCGCGATCGCCCTTTTGGACTTTTTCAATTAATAACCTCCGTCTCAAGGATTCGACGGCTTTGAGAAATGATAATCATAAAAAATATCTGAAGGGAGAACTGTTTTAATATCAATTTTGCAAAGTACGGTTGCGTATAGATTGATTGCCCGCTATCTGTAGGGACATGGCACTGCCGTGTCCCCTACCCGGAACTAAGCCAAAAACTGGAATTGAGAACCGTTAACTGCCAATGCAAAGGGACTGGCTTGTTCAAATGCACCAGTAAGCTCAAAGCTGTTGGTATTTAAAACTACCCCCAAAATCCGTCCGTCTCTTTGGTTAGTAATCACCATATCATTGACAATTCCGTCGTTATCGTAAGCAATCAAATTGTCGTCAGTGAAGAGGAGGTCTAGTTCTGTTAAACCGTCAGTCAAACCGATGCGATCGCCCTCGTCAAAGTTAAAATCTGTAATGACATCTGCTGCATTGACTCCAAATCCTTCGTTGCTTCTGAGCACAAATATGTCAGCACCTGACCCTCCCGTGAGCACGTCAACTCCCCGATCACCCACCAAGAAATCGTTGCCCTCATTGCCGTCTAAATCGTCGTCTCCTTGCCCTCCCCGCAGGATATCGTTCCCGGGCCCTCCGAAGATCAGGTCATTTCCGGCGTCGCCCCTAACAACGTCGTTGCCATCATTTCCATCCAGGCGATCGTCATCTTTCCCGCCGTAAATTATGTCATTTCCGCCGCCACCACCGATAATATCATTGCCGTTATTTCCTAACAGACGTTCGTTGGAATCCGATGAACCTCCTATAGTATCGTTGCCGTCGAGTCCCCAAACTCCCCAGGGAAAAGACGACAAATTTCCATCCGCTACGTCAATCTCATCGGGTGTAGCGAATCCCAAAAGACGTGGACCGCCCCCAGCAAATACAGGAAATCCAGTCAGATCGCCGATGAGATTGTTAATCGTTAAAGCCATAAGTATGTCCTTTCAAAACTTCTCTTAGCTGTATTATACATTTTAATTATTACCTTGCCAAATAGCAATAATTTGGGAGTTGGACGGCAACTTTTATTTCCTCAATTAATGACAAGCAACCTGCTGGTCTATAGTCAATTACAATTACCAATACTTCGGCTGCGCGATCGTATAAGTTACCAATTACCAATTACCAATTCCCATTTACCAAGGCTGTGCTTCATTCAACCCAAACCTGCTATATATCTCGCATCTGAGTCAAATACAGCGGATTCCAGGTTTATGAAGTACAGTAGCAGCAGCTTCTAAACCAATTTTTAAAGTGCTTAATATTAACCAAATCAAGCGCAGTAGCTAGTAAAACGTCAACCATCTTGGTAGTA
>Ga0164305_10000372_pt1 | contig 16633 bp, 19 predicted proteins | sample Whisoiple_237_MG_FD_110215 | JGI IMG/M metagenome (GOLD analysis project Ga0164305, IMG submission 110215) | Soil microbial communities amended with pyrogenic organic matter from upstate New York, USA - Whitman soil sample_237_MG | ecosystem: Environmental > Terrestrial > Soil > Agricultural...
CCGGCAGCGCCAGTTCGCCGAGGCCCGAACGCGGGCCGGAGCCGAGGAAGCGGATGTCGTTGGCGATCTTGAACAGGCTGGCGGCGACCGTGTTGATCGCGCCGTGGCTGAAGACCATGGCGTCATGGGCGGCGAGAGCTTCGAACTTGTTCGGCGCCGTGACGAAGGGCAGGCCGGTGATGGCGGCGATCCGCTCGGCCACCTGTTCGGCGAAGCGAATCGGGGCGTTCAGCCCGGTGCCGACGGCCGTGTCGCCCTGGGCCAGCTCCATCAGCTTCGGCAGGGTCAGTTCGATCCGCTCGATGCCGTTCGCCACCTGCTGGGCGTAGCCGCCGAACTCCTGACCCAGCGTCAGGGGCGTGGCGTCCTGCGTATGCGTGCGGCCGATCTTGATGATGTGGGCCCAGGCTTTCGCCTTGGCGTCCAGCGCTGCGTGCAGGTGCTTCAGCGCCGGCAGCAGGTCGTTGACCACCTGTTCGGCGCAGGCGACGTGCATGGCCGTAGGATAGGTGTCGTTCGACGACTGGCTCATGTTGACGTGGTCATTGGGGTGGACCGGCTTCTTGGTCCCCATCTCGCCGCCCAGCATCTCGATGGCGCGGTTCGAGATCACCTCGTTGGCGTTCATGTTCGACTGGGTGCCCGACCCGGTCTGCCAGACGACCAGCGGGAAGTGGTCGTTGAGCTTGCCCGCGATGACCTCGTCTGCCGCCTTGACGATGGTTTGCCCGATGGTCGGGTCCAGCTTGCCCAGCGCCATATTGGTTTCGGCCGCGGCGCGTTTGACGATGCCGAGAGCGCGCACGATGGGCAGGGGCTGCTTTTCCCAGCCAATCTTGAAATTCCCGAGACTCCGCTGCGCCTGTGCGCCCCAGTAGCGGTCCGAGGCGACCTCGATGGGGCCGAAGGTGTCGGTTTCGGTGCGGTTGGTCATGGGGGCAAGCTCGTCAGGCGTGGCGGGAGAATGCGCGGCGGTGTAGCACGGTCGCAGGACGGGACAAGGCGAGCGGCCGGATGCTGAAGACGATGACGGTGTTGACGGCGGCGGCCGCGCTCGCGGGATGCGCGACGCTGGACGGCGATGTTCGTGCGCCCCGGGTGGCGTTCGAGACCCAAGCGGGCCGTATCGTCATGGAGCTTTCGCCCGAGCGCGCGCCTGTCACGGTATGCAACTTCCTGACCTATGTGCAGGCGGACGACTTTGATGGCGGCTCCTTCTTTCGGACTGTCGTGCGCGCGACCAACACCGGCAATCCCAATCCCATCGACGTGATCCAGGCCTCGACGCCGCGGGGCTCGGACGACGCCTCGCGGCCGCCCATCGTACTTGAGCGCACGCGCGACACCGGCCTGCGCCACGTCGCGGGCGCCGTTTCCATGGCGCGCGATGGACCGGACACCGCGACCTCCAGCTTCTTCATCGTCACATACGACACGCCCAGCCTCGACTTCGGCGGCGGGCGCAATCCGGACGGGCAGGGCTTCGCCGTCTTCGCCCATGTGACCGAGGGGCTGGACGTGGCCCGGCGGATTCAGGCCTCGCCCGCGGATGCCGAGGAGCAACTGACTCCGCCCGTCGCCATCCTGTCGGCCCAGCTGCTGGACGGCGTTCCGGCGGTCTGCCGGTGAAGACCGACGGCTGGATCGGGACCGGCAAGGTCCGCGCCCGCGAGGTCGGCGACGCGGTCGAGATCACCATCGACGGCCTGACCACCCAGGCCAAGTACTACAAGCCGCTGGTCTATGAGTTCATGCGCAAGGAGTGGTCGTCGCGTCCGTCATACGGCGACTACACGGTCGAGATCCTGATGGAGCACGTCGGCGATCCGCCATGGATGGATCTGGACAACCTTGCCAAGGCGCTGCTGGACGCCATCAAGGGCTATATGTTCCACGACGACGCCCAGGTCGCCCGCCTGCTGGTCGAACGGCGCGAGGGCGAGCGCGAGCGGATCACGATCCGGGCCTTCCCGCGGCCGGCCGGTTGAACCGCATCGTCGGCAGGCGCAGCTGCATCTCTGAACCAACGAACAACTGGGGCTGCGAAGGCAGGTCCACGCCGTTCTCCTGCTCCTTGCGCGCCACACAGGCTCGTGCGCCGGCGGCCAGGGCCAGGAAGTCCGTCGCCGTCGGCAGGGTTTCGAGAACACACCCGTCGAACCACGGATAGGTCTCGTCCGCCCCGCATCCGAATGAGGTCCGCTCGCGGCTGGCGGCGGTCAGCACCATGCGATTGGGAGCGGAAAGGGCGTTGACGAAGATGCCCGAATAGCAGGCCGAAACGATCACGACCGTGGGGCGCGACCCGCAGGCTCGCCGGACGATGTTGACCATCATGTCGGGCGTCATCGGCGCGGCGTCCCCGAAGACCATGGCCGTCGGCGCGCCGTGCGAGGTGAAATAGAGCAGGCAGCCGGCGTTCCCCCGCGCCGCCGCGTCATACAGGCCGTTCAGCACCGTCTCGGCCGTCGCCGGATTCGGGGCGTCGGGCCTCAGGCTGTAGTCGACCATGGTCGCGCGCGGGAAGCCGGCGTTCAGGAAGCCCTTCACGAGGTCACGGCGGGCGTTGTCGAAGGCCTGGATGGGGCGGCCGTATCCGTCGCGCCAGTCGGCCGCGACGATGGCGGAGGTCCAGTCTTCAAACCGGCCCGGCGCGGTTCGCGCGGACTGGGCGCAGGCGGGCGAGACGAGGGCGATCCATGCCGCCAGCAAGATGAAAACCACCCGACCCATGACCGCTTCCCCCGGCTTTGACAGCCGAGGTTAGCCGACGTTGCGGGAAGGGGAAGGGGCTACTTCTTCCGGAACTGGTCCAGCGAGACGACCTTGGGACCGTCGTCGCCCGTGTCGACGGGATCGGTGCGGGCCGGTTCTGCGGCGGCGATCTCGGCGGTGATTTCCTCGACCGTGGCTGGCGCCTCGAACTGCAGCAGGAACTGCACGGACGGGTCGTAGAAGCGGGTCACGGCCGTATAGGGCATGGCCAGCACCTTGGGCATGCCGCCGAATTTCAGCATGACCGAGAATTTGGACGGCTCGACCTTCAGGTCCCAGTACTGGTGTTGCAGCACGACCGTCATCTCGTCCGGATATTTGGCCATAATGTCGGGCGGAACGCTGACGCCGGGCGCCCGCGTCTTGAAAGTGATGTAGAAATGGTGCGCCCCGGGGATGCCCTCGGGCAGGGCCGCACGCTCCAGCGCCGAGCGGATGACGCCGCGCAGGGCGTCCTGCGCCAGCTGCTCGTAGTGCATCTCGTCGACTGGGGGAGTTTCGTCGGCCATGGGTCGCCTCAGGAGTTCGGGCGAACTGATAGCTGCGCGCGAGACCGGGCGAAAGATGGCGTCATGGTGAAAGCGCCGGATTTTGTCTCTGGCTGATCGCTGACAGGGAGAAAGTGCCAGGGGTTCTGTTGGCAGGCCCCCTGGCGGCCCCGCCTGAGGAACTGATCCCCCAGGACTTAAGTGTTCGAAATCACCCGAACCGCTTACGCGGCGAGAGCGACTTCTCCAGCGAAGTTATCGTTCGCAGTTAGAAAATGGCCCGATACGGTGGGCCAGGACGGGCGAAAGCAGTCTTCTTTACACGTCCGTCGATGCTAGTCGGCCCCATGCTCGCTCCGCCGATAACGCGGGGAAGGAATGGTGGAGCCGCCGGGAATCGCACCCGGGTCCGGTCCGCTTATTACAAGCGCGTTTATCGCCATAGTCCGGGCGAACCCGAACAGGACCAATATAGGGCCTCGACGCCCGTCCGCCAAGGACGCAACGCGCGTCAGTCGCGGGTGGGCCGACCGGTCGCCGTCCATTCGGGTTTGAAGTCGCTGTCGGCGAGCCAGCGCAACGGCTCCACCAGCGACTGGATCGCCGCCGTCATGAAGGGCAGGTTCAGGTTGGCGATGGTGTCGTCCGTCGTGTGGTAGCTCGGCGTCGTGGCCCAGCCCGAAACCGTGTGGGCGACGATCCCCTGCAGGGCGAGCTGGTAGTTGTCAGAGCGCTCGAAGAAATGCTGCTCCGGATAGATGTCCGGCGCGATCAGGGCGCCGCGCGCCTTCATCTCGGCGCCGAAGTTCGAGCGGTCGAACCCGGTCATCATCATCACCCCGGCGGGCATTTGCGGATCCTGCTGGCCGATCATCTCGATCTCGAGATTGGCGGCGATGTGGCTCAGCGGAATCGGCGGGTGTTCTGCGAAATATTCCGAGCCCAGCAGGCCCAGCTCCTCGCTGCCATAGCCCACGAACATGATGCTGCGCCGCGGCTGTCCGCCCGCCGCCATGGCGCGCGCCAGCTCCAGCACGGCCGTGACCCCCGAGGCGTCGTCATTGGCGCCGTAGCGGACCGACCCGTCCGCGCCGACGCCCAGATGGTCCAGATGCGCCGTGACCAGCAGTACGCCCGCCTCGGGATCGCTGCCCTGCAGCCAGCCGATGGTGTTGGTCGTCAGGGTTTCCGTGCGCGTCACCGGGCCGAGGTCCAGCGTCGCCTGCGCCCCTGCCAGAGCGGCCAGCCGGTCGAACGCGGCGGCGGACAACACGACGGCCTGACGCGCGCCGCCGTCGCTGATTTTTTCGGTCAGGGCGACAGTAGCGGGAGCCTTCCCGCCATTGGCCGCTATTCGGCGCATCAGCGCCGGCGTCTCGCGGAACACCAGAAGGTCCACGCCTTTGCTCGCGGCCGCCGCGCCCCATGCGCCGGTCGGCGAAGCGCCAAGGTCGCTGACCAGCACCACGCCGTCCGTCGGCAGGTTCGCAGGGTCGCCGCCCGCGACTGACAGGACGCCCGACGCATTGCGCCCGCCCGAACGCAGCAGGGACAGGCCTTCGCCCTCGGCCACCGTGACGTCGCCGACGGTCAGCCGCGCCTGTCCGCCCGACTGTATGCGGGTGACGCCTGCGGTCTGCAGATAACTGCTCATCCCCGGCGCGGGGGTCAGGCCGAAACCTTCAAACTGGGTCGCCATATAGGCGGCGGCGATGGCCTCGTCGCGGGTGGCGCTGCCGCGGCCCTGAAGCTCCGGACCCGCCAGGAAGCGCTCGTGGGCGCTGACCCAGGACTGTTGAACCGTCCAGCTTTGCGGCGCCGGCTGCTGAACCGTCGCGCAACCGGTCAGAAGGACCGCAATCGCCGCGCCGCTCGCCGTCAATCTGAACATCTCTGATCCCCTCGCTGTTGAGCCCAGCGCTGCCACGATTCGATCTCGGCGCGTCAAATCCGCGACCAGTCCGGCGTCTGGTTGCGAAACCAGGTCAGCTGTCGCTTGGCGTAGTTGCGGGTCGCCTGCCGAGTCGCCTCGACGGCCCGTTCCAGCGTCGTCTCGCCGGCCAGATGGGCCGCGAACTCGCGCACGCCGACCGCCTTCATGGCGGGCAGGGCGGGATCGAGGCGGCGGGCTATCAAGGCCCGGACCTCTTCCAGCGCACCCTGTTCAACCATCTGCGCCACGCGCCTGTCGCAGTTGGCGTAGAGCGCGTCCCGCGACGGTTCGACCACCACCCCCGTCCAGCTTCCCGGCGCCAGCAGGGGCGTGGTGTCCGCGGTCCAGTCGCTGAGCGACCGGCCGGTATGTGCGGCCACGGCCCATGCGCGTGTCAGCCGTTGGCGGTCGCCGGCCTCGATCCGCTCAGCGGCCGCGGGGTCCAAATCGGCCAGTCGTCGGCGGAAAACGGTCTCGCCGTCGGCGTCGAATGTCGCGCCGGCCTTGTCCCGAACCTCGATCGGGATATCCGGAATATCCGCCAAGCCCTTGGTCAAGGACGTGAAATAAAGGCCCGTCCCGCCCACAAGAACAACCGGCCGACCCGCGGCGACCTGTTCTGCCAGTAGCGGCATGACTGCCCGGCTCCAGCGGCCCACCGACCAGGCGTCCGCCGCATCGGCCACCCCATACAGCGCATGATCCGCGCGCGCCTCTTCCTCCGCCGACGGGCGGGCGCTCAGCACGCGCAGGTCGGCGTAGAGCTGCTGACTGTCGGCGTTGACGATCAGGGCGCCCGTGCGCTCCGCCGTCCCCAGCGCGAGCCGCGACTTGCCCGAGGCGGTCGGGCCGGCGATCAGGGTGATGAGGGGCTGTGACAAATGCGGGCTCGCGGGCGAGGGTCTCCGGCGATAGAACGCAGGCCTCGCCCCCGCAACCCGGACTGACCCGCCTTGCCCGACCGTTCCGCCGTCATCGCCGCCCTCGACGGCATCCTCGATCCGAAGACGGGGCAGGGGCTGGTCGCCGCCGGTCTGGTGCAGGGACTGACGGTGGCGGAGGACCGCGCCGGTTTTGTCATGGAGGTCCCGACTGCCGACGCCGCCCTGTACGCCCCCGTTCGCGACGCCGCCGAGGCCGCGCTGAAGGCGCTGCCGGGCATGGCGCGTGTCTCGGTCGTCCTGACCACGGAAACCGTCCCCCCCGCCCGCCGCGCTTCTCTCTCGCCCCAGGCCGTCGACCAGACGCGTCCGAAGGCGCCCGTCGCGACCGATCGTCCCGCCCATGTCAGCCGGGTGCTGGCCATAGCCAGCGGGAAGGGCGGAGTCGGCAAGTCCACGGTCGCAGTCAATCTGGCCGTCGCCTTCGCCGCGCGCGGCCTGTCCGTCGGCCTGCTCGACGCGGACGTCTACGGCCCCTCGATGCCGACCATGCTGGGCATCTCGGGCCAGCCCGAATACCGCGACGGGAAGATCCAGCCCCATGTCGCCCACGGCCTGAAGGCCATGTCCGTCGGCCTGCTGACCAAGGCCGACGACGCCATGATCTGGCGCGGCCCCATGGCGTCGCAGGCCCTGACCCAGATGCTGACCCAGACGGCCTGGGGCTCGGAGGATGCGCCGCTGGACATCCTCGTCGTCGACCTGCCGCCCGGCACCGGCGACGTCCAGTTGACCCTGATCCAGAAGACGCCGCTGGACGGCGTCGTCATCGTCTCGACGCCGCAGGAAGTCGCCCTCGCCGACGCCCGCCGTGCCCATCGCCTGTTCGAGAAGGTCGGCGTGCCGACGCTCGGCCTGATCGAGAACATGACCGGCCCGGTCTTCGGTCAGGGCGGGGCCAAGGCGGAGGCGGACCGTCTGTCCATTCCGTTCCTCGGGGACCTGCCGCTGGACGCCGCCTTCCGTGAGGGCGGAGACGCCGGCCTGCCGGCGGTTCTGGGCGCGCGGGGCGGCGACCTCGCAGCCCGCTTTTCGGCCATCGCAAGGGACGTCGCGCAAAAACTCGGTCTCTGAGGGTTTCCAAACGAAACTGTAATCGCCACCTTGTCGGTTCCAGTCAGTTTGCGAGAGATTCCATGAGCGTCGAGGCCCTGTTCCGCCCCTTCCAGGTCAAATCCCTGAAGATGCCCAACCGCATCGTCATGGCGCCGATGACCCGCTCATTCTCCCCGGGCGGCATCCCGACCAGCGACGTCGCCGGCTACTATCGCCGGCGAGCCGAAGGCGGCGTTGGGCTGATCGTGACCGAGGGCACGGTCGTCGAACGGCCCGCCGCCCGCAACGACGCGGCGGTGCCGGTCTTCCACGGCGAGGCCCTGCCGGAATGGAAGAAGGTCGTCGAGGAAGTCCATGCCGCCGGCGGCCTGATCGCGCCGCAACTCTGGCATGTCGGCTCGGCCCGCGGGCAGGGTGCGGAGTGGACTCCGCTGGGCAAGGTCGACAGCCCCTCGGGCTTCACCACGCCGGGCAACCGCAAGCTCGAGCCGATGACCGACGAGGACATCGCCGACACCATCGCCGCCTTCGGCCGTTCGGCGCGGGCGACGCGCGAACTGGGCTTCGACGCGGTCGAGATCCACGGCGCCCATGGCTATCTGATCGACCAGTTCTTCTGGTCCGGCCTCAATGATCGCGCGGACAGATGGGGCGGCGGGACCATCGCCGACCGCGCCCGATTCGGCGCCGAGGTGATCAAGGCGGTGCGCGAGGGCGTCGGGCCGGACATGGCCCTGATCCTGCGCCTGTCGCAATGGAAGTCGCATGATTTCGCGGCGAAGAACGCCCACGACCCGGCGGAACTGGAACAGTGGCTGGCCCCGCTGGCCGAGGCGGGCGTCGATGTCTTCCACTGTTCGCAGCGCCGGTTCTGGGAGCCGGAGTTCGAGGGCTCTGATCTCAACTTCGCCGGCTGGACGAAGAAGGTCACTGGCCTGCCGACCATCACCGTCGGCTCGGTCGGCCTGGACGGCGAGTTCATCGCGGCCTTCGGCGGCGCGGGTTCGAAGCCGGCCTCGCTGGACGGCCTGATCGAACGGCTGGAGCGCGACGAGTTCGACCTCGTCGCCGTCGGACGCGCCCTGCTGGCCGATCCCCATTGGGTCGAGAAGATCCGCGACGGCCGTCTCGACGAACTGAAGGATTTCGAGCGCAGCGCCATGGCGACGCTGAGCTAGTCCTTACGCCGGCTCGACCACCACGGCCGTGCCATAGGCCAGCACTTCTGTGATCCCCGGCATGATCTCGTTGGCGTCGTAGCGCATGGCCAGGATGGCGTTGGCGCCCATCTCCCGCGCGTGGGCGACCAGTTCGTCATAGGCTTCCTGACGCGCCGTCTCGGCCAGTTTCACATAGACGCCGACGCGGCCGCCGAAGATCGACTGCACGCCGCCGACCATGTCGCTGACGGCGTTGCGCGAGCGGACGGTGATGCCGCGCACGACGCCCAGCGTCTTCACGACCCGATGGCCGGGCGCGTCATTGGTGGTCACGATCAACATGGCGGTTCTCCCTTAACTCAGCGCCGCTCGAGGACGCGGAAGACGAAGGCGTGGTCGTCCTTCTCGCCGGCCGGATGCGCCTCGGACGATACCTCGACATAGGCCGCTTCGTCGAACGCCGGGAAGAGAACATCGCCGTCGGGCTCGGCCTCGACCTCAGTGATGTAGAGGCGTTTCGCGCGCGGCAGGGCCTTTTCGAACAGACCGGCGCCGCCGATGACGCAGATCTCGTCGACGCCGTCTTCTTCGGCCGTCTCGCGCGCGATCTCGATCGCCTCGTCGAGGGTGGTGCAGACCAGCGCCCCGCGGGCTGTAAAGGATTCGTCCCGGGACAGGATGATGTTCAGCCGGCCGGGCAGGGGCTTAAGAGGAAGGCTCTCCCATGTCCGGCGGCCCATGATGCAGGGCTTGCCGACCGTGATGGCCTTGAACCGCTGCAGGTCGCTGCGCAGCCGCCAGGGCAGGTCGCCGTCGCGGCCGATCACGCCGTTGCGGGCCCGGGCGACGACGAGGACGAGTTGGGGCAGGGGCAAGCGGACCTCGAGGGGAACAGGCGACGGCGCAACGGCCGCCGCCCGTTCTTACGCGATCAGACGACGGGTTCCAGCACCTTGAAGCGGAACAGCAGCGCGCCCAGCACCGCGCCGGCGGCCGGGGCGACGATGAACAGCCAGACCTGGTCCAGCGCCTCGCCGCCCTGCAACAGGGCGGGGCCGAAGCTGCGGGCCGGATTGACCGAGACGCCGTCCACCTGAATGCCGACGATATGGATCACCGCCAAGGTGATGCCGATGGCCAGTCCCGCGAAGGCGCCGTGCTTCTGGTCGCCGCTGACGCCCAGGATCACGACCACGAAGATGGCCGTCATCACCACCTCGAAGATCAGCGCCGCGTGCATGCCATAGCCGCTGGGCGAACCCGCGCCGAAGCCGTTGGCGCCGAGGTTGGCGAATCCGGTCCTGGCCATCAGACCGATCAGCGCGGCCCCCGCGATCGCCCCGAGAAACTGGGCGACCCAGTACAGACCCATGTCCTTCAGCGACATCCGCCCGGCGATGAAGGCCGCAAGGCTGACCGCCGGATTCACGTGGCAGCCCGACACCGGACCGATGCCATAGGCCATGGACACGATGGCGAAACCGAAGGCCAGGGCGATGCCCAGCTGGCCGACATGATCGAACCCGCCCAGCACAGCCGCCCCGCACCCGAACAGAACCAGCACCAGCGTGCCCACGAACTCGGCGGTGAATTTCTGGAACATGGCCGCACCGCTGTTTGATCCAAGGCAGGTTCGGCATTCTGGTCAGGACGACGCGCGGCGGTATCGGGTCGAACCCCAAAACCGGGTCCTGACACCGACAGAGCTAGGGCCCGATCCCGAATGACACGCTCAGGCGCTGCGGGGCGCCCTGTTCAGGTTCAATGATCTGCATCCAGAAGGCGCTGTGCCGCCGAACATCGGGGACAACCAGCGCGGTCCACCGCGTCGGCCCGGATTCATTGACCTTCCGTTCGCGCCACTGCGCGACCTGCCATCGATAGGCGTCCGCCAGGAGCCGGTCGCGCACCTCGGTTGCGAACGCCCCCGAGTCATCTCGCCAGCCTTCGATCTCCAGTGAACAGCCGCTGGCGGTGATCATGACCAACGCCTCAAGGCCGTCGCCAAGCTCGACCAGAGTCGATCCGGCAGAGGGCGCGGCTTCGCCCGTCATCGCGGCCAGACACCTCTGTGACAGGTCTACGGTCAGGGCGGCGGCGTCCGGTTCGGATTGCGTCAACACGGCCAGGGTCGCCAGCAGCGAGACGATCATTGATCCTTCTCCAGCCAGTGCAGCCATTTGCGCTGCATCGCCTGTTCCAGATCGATCCCGACCCGGTCGCAATAGATCAGCAGCATGCCCAGCACGTCCGCCGCCTCGTCGCCCAGCTTGCCGGCGTCGGCGGTTCCTCGCGCACGGCCGCTCATGCGCAAATGCTCGGCGGTCAGTTCGCCCAGCTCCTCCTGCACCTTCAACAGCGCCCAGTCGGCGGAGCGTTCGATACCGTGCTCTTTGGCGTACATGTCCGAGATGCGCAGGACGTCGGCCTGCAGGGTCTTGAGGTGCATCAGACCGCGACCGGCGCCTTGATGTGCGGCCAGGGCTCGTAGCCCTCGAGCACGAAGTCCTCCAGCCGGTAGTCGAACAGGTCGCCGCGCGGAGCGATGGTCATGGTCGGGGCGGGCAGGGGCTCGCGGCTCAGCTGCAGCTCGGCCTGTTCGACGTGATTCAGATACAGGTGGGCATCGCCGAAGGTGTGCACGAACTCGCCCGGCTTCAGGCCGCACACCTGCGCCACCATCATGGTCAGCAGGGCGTAGGAGGCGATGTTGAACGGCACGCCCAAAAAGACGTCGGCGCTGCGCTGATACAGCTGGCAGCTCAGTTTTCCGTCGGCGACGAAGAACTGGAACAGGCAGTGGCAGGGCGGCAGGGCCATGTCGTCGACGTCGGCCGGGTTCCAGGCCGAAACGATGTGGCGGCGGCTGTTGGGATTGGTCTTCAGACCTTCGACCAGCTTGGTGATCTGATCGATCACCCGGCCGTCCGGCGCGGCCCAGGACCGCCACTGCTTGCCGTAGACGGGGCCCAGCTCGCCCTCGGCGTCGGCCCATTCGTTCCAGATGCTGACGCCGTTGTCCTTCAGCCAGCCGATATTGGTCTCACCGCGCAGGAACCACAGCAGCTCGACGATGATCGACCGCAGGTGCAGCTTCTTGGTGGTCAGGACCGGGAAGCCCTTTTCGAGGTCGAACCGCATCTGCCGCCCGAACACGCCGAGCGTTCCGGTGCCGGTACGATCATCACGCTGCGCCCCGTTGTCGAGAATGTCCCGCAGCAGGTTCAGGTACTTCCACTCGGGATGGTCGGACGCGACGGCGCCCGAGCGGGCGTGGACGGCTGCGAGGAGGACCTGGGCGTTCATTCGGCCAGAGTGGCGCTGATTCGGTCGCCATGGCAGGCGTGACGTGGGCTTGCTCACAGAAACGTGCCGTCTGTGGGCCGATCAGTCCCGCATCCGGTCCCGCCGCGCCTGCGCCAGCTGCGCCCGGTTCTTCACCGCCCAGTCGCGTTTGACCGTAATTGGCTTGCCGGAGCCCGCGCCGAGGGGCTTGCGTCGCTTCACCCCGGGTTGGATCAGGCCGTAGCGCCGCCGAGAATAGGCCCGCGCGCAATCCATGCAGTGGCGATAGGTGCGCGCCGCATAGGAGGCGTGCCAGTTGCGCCCCTCCTGAAGCACGGTCTCGCATTCACGACAGCGGTGCATTCGCCGTCAGCCCCGAAAGCCGTCCTGATCCAGAAACGCCTGCTCGTCGGGCGTCGTCTCGCGCCCCAGCGCCCGGTTCCGGTGCGGGAAACGGCCGAAGGTCGCGACGACCCTGTGGTGGTGCTCCGCCCACCGGTCGTCGGCGGGACGGTCCATGGCCTGGAACAGCGCCACCTGACGGTCCTGCAGCGCCATGTCCTCGGCGTGCTGCAGCGGCAGGTAGAAGAAGCGGCGCAGGTCGTTCTCGACCAGCCGGTCCTGCCCCCCGTCCAGCGCCATCACGGCGAAATGCCGCGCCAAGGGATCCGTCGCGAAGGCGTGGCCGGTGTTGCGGAAGACGTTGCGGGGAAACTGGTCCAGCAGGATCAGCAGGGCCAGCGATCCCTCCGGCGTCTCCGCCCAGTGATCCAGCTCGCGCCGGGCCGCCATGAAATGCGCCGTCTCGAACCGCTGCCGGAACAGGGCGTCGAAGGCGTCGTCCTTGGCGAACCACTTCTTCGGCCCGGCCTCTTTCCAGAAGCCGACGACGTCCGATGGCGCTATCTGTGTGTTCATGACCGATCAAATAGCGACGCCGCTGCCCGTGTTCCATGACCGCGACTGCGATCTGTCGATCGTCCGCGGCAAGCGGGTCGCGGTCATCGGCTACGGAAGCCAGGGCCGTACTCACGCGCTGAACCTGCGCGATTCCGGCGTGGCGGATATCGTCGTCGGTCTCAAGGCGGGGTCCGCGACGCGGACGAAGGCCGAAGCCGACGGCTTCCCGGTCATGACCGCCGGAGAGGCTGCCGCGAATGCCGACGTGGTCGCCGTCATGGTGTCGGACGAGGCCCACCGCGATCTGTGGGCGAACGAACTGGCTCCGGCGATGAAGCCGGGCGCGGCCCTGATCTTCGCCCACGGCCTGTCGGTGCGGTTCGGGCTGGTGAAGCCGCGCGCGGATCTGGACGTCATCCTCGCCTCGCCCAAGGGAATCGGGCCGCGCATCCGCGATCTCTATGTCGAAGGGCAGGGGGTCTTCGCCCTGTTCGCCGTGCATCAGGACGCCACCGGCGACGCCCATGCCCTGGGCCTGTCCTACGCCGCCGCCCTGGGCTGCGGCCGCAAGGGCATTCTCGAGACCACTTTCGCCGCCGAATGCGAAAGCGACCTGTTCGGCGAGCAGGTCGTGCTCTGCGGCGGGGTCGGCGAACTGATCGACGCCGCCTTCATGAAGCTGGTCAGCGCCGGTTATCCGCCCGAGGTGGCCTGGTTCGAATGCTTCTATGAGGTCAAGCTGGTCACCGACCTGATGTTCGAGCGCGGGATCGCCGGAGCCTTCGCCAAGATTTCGAATACGGCCGAGTACGGCGCCTATCTGACCGGTCCGCGCATCATCGGGGAGCCGTCGCGGGCCGCCATGGACGAGGTTCTGTCGGAGGTACGCAGCGGCGCGTTCGTAAAGCGGCTGATGGCCGACTACGACGCAGGCTCTCCCGACCTGCTGGCCCGCCGCAAGGCGCTGGGCGAACGCACGATCGAGGCCGTGGGGGCGCATCTGAACGCTGTGGCGGCGAAGGCGGAGGATTGAGGCGGGGAACCTCGGGGCCCCGAAGGGCTGTCTCTTCTTTCCGGGGAAAGATGGTCGGAGTGAGAGGATTCGAACCTCCGACCCCTGCGTCCCGAACGCAGTGCTCTACCAGGCTGAGCCACACTCCGACTTGAGGAGGGGGCTTATAGCCACGGGTTTTCGCACCCGCAAGCGCCGTTTCGCGGTCGATGAAAATAGTCTCGAAACCGGTTCTTGCATCGCCCGCGGCCTTCGCGTATCTCGACCGCCTTCCGGCGCTTCGGCCCCGGATGCGCCGGACCTGCTGGGGAATGGTGTAATGGTAACACTCCGGTTTTTGGTACCGTCATTCTAGGTTCGAGTCCTAGTTCCCCAGCCATCCGCCTCTCCTGACATCGCGAAGCATGAGTCCCGCCTACGGCCAGGGAGTTCACCCGCCGAGCGCGATCGTGAGGCCGACGAGGCCGGCTCCGAGCACGACCATCGAAAACCCCGTCCACAAGGGCTGGCGGCCGGTGATCCGCCCGAAGGCGTAGCCGGTCAGGAACAGAAGGCCGATGGCGATGGCGTTCGACACCCGCATGGCCGGCTCCACGCTGTGCATGATCATGAAGGGGATGGTGACGGGGAAGGTCGACAGGAAGACCAGCAGGAAGACGCCTCCGGCGCCGCGCAGGTCATCCACACCGAGCCGGATCCGGCGCGGCGGCTCAGGCAGGGTGGCCAGCCGTGCACGGATCGATTCGAGGTCGGCGGGCTGGAGGCTGTCGGCCAACACTGGCGGCAATGTCCCTGCGATAAGTCTGTGGGCGTCCCGCGGGTCGGACGCGTCGCGCACGGCCACAACTGTCGCAAGGCCCTGATTGTTCGCCGCCCCGCTGAACATCAGGTACAGGACCGCGTCGATGATCGCCCAGGCGAGGTTGCAGCCCAGCGCGCCGATCAACATGGCGCGCACGTCGTCCCTGCCTGCATCGACCACGCTGAGCGATCCGGTGAAGGTCAGGACCATGATCAGGCCGAACAGAACCTCCGACACGCGGTCTATCGGCTCCAGCACCCGACCGGACTGACGGGTAAAGATCGCCATTCGCAGCCTCCTGTGCGCGCCTGATGCTCCACTGTGCCGCAGCGTCCCGGACCGGGATATCGGGCCTTGCCCCAGGGCCCGGCCGCGACCGGAAAACACGCAGACTCATTCTTGGCCGAACCAATTCGCCTTTAGCGCGTTGGAGTGTCCGCTAACGGACACAATGGTGTAGTGGGTCTGTTCGCGTGGGGGTGTTGCGTGTCGAATTCGCCGGACCTTCGGGTCATGATCGTAGAAGACCAGGCCCTCCTCGCGATGGAGCTGGAACTCGTGCTCGGTGAATCCGGCTGCGAAGTCGTGGGCTGTGCCATGGACAAGCCTGGCGCCTTCGCCATCGCGGAACGCGAGCGGCCGGACCTGGCCCTGATCGACGTCAACCTGCTGGACGGCCTGACGGGCCCCCAGATCGCCGAGCGTGTGGTCAGCGAGTTCGGTGGCGCCGTCGTCTTTCTGACAGCCAATCCGGAGCAAATCCCCGACGGGTTCGCCGGCGCCCTTGGGGCGGTGTCCAAACCCTTTGACGAGGCCACAATCCGGGGCGTTGTGGATTTCGCGCGCCAGTTCATCCAGCACAAAACCTTGGCCGAGGCCCCGCGCCGGTTTCGTCTGGCGCCGTGGCTGTCAGCGTCGCCGGCGGGCGACGCGCCGCACTGACCTCGCGGCCGGCGCGGCGCGAGCCGTACTCAGTCGATCTTCAGCCGGGCGAAGATCATGCCCCCGTCCGGATCGCCGCCGTATGACGGCTCCAGCCCTCGCGGCATGCTGTTGATGCTGTAGAGCGCGCCGAGGCCGAAGCGGACATTCTCCGCCACTCGCCAGTCCCGCACCGCGCCCAACGACGCCTTGGATACAGCGTAGAGCGGCCCATGACCGCCGCCCGGACCGGCGATCAGTTCGTCGGTCTCGATGCGCTCGGCCCGCGCGAAAACCGTCCAGCGATCATCAGGGCTGAATGCCGTCTCCACGAGCCAGGCGTCCTTCGATTCGTCATGGTCGTTGGTCTTGCGGCCCCAAGCCAGGGTTGAGGACCACCACCCGTCCGCACCGATGCGCCGCGTATGGATGGCGCTGGCCGACAGTTTGGTCTCGTCCTCGTCGGGTTCGAGCTGCTCGGGGGCGGTCACATCAGCGTATGAGCCCTGCAGGGACCATTCCGGCGAGGGATTCCAGGATCCCCGTACGGCCCAGCTGTCCAGTTCCGGGCGTTCTATGTCGTACCGGTTCTCATCGGGCTCCCGACCGCGGAACGACGAGGCCTCGAGCTTGAAGGCGTCACGGACCCATCCAAGAGTCGCGACGCCGAAGACGATGTGAGTCGAATCCAGCCAGTGATGGGTGATAGGCGCCTCGGGACTGTCCATGGCGCTCATCCGGTGCATGAAGGCCGGAGGGCCAAAGGCCGGTTCTCCGGGCAGGCCGACGTATGCGAAGACGCTGTCCTTTTCGCCGAGACGGCGGGCGTATGAGGCCGACAGCTCCATCACCAGTTCATGGGGATGCTGGCGGTCGACCAGCGGCGTGACTCCGTCCGCCGTCTCGCCGGCGGCCAGCAACAACGGGAAGCCGTCCTTGCCCATGAAGGGGTCGGGGCTGACCATCGCCCGCAGGTTCACTGTCGAGCCGTCGGCGAAATCGCGCCGGGCGGCGCCCATGATCATGCCGCTCACAAAGGTCTTCTCGTCGCCGCGCGGGCCGTTCTGCCAGTCGTACACAAGGTTCAGCCGGGCATGGCCCATCAGGGACCAGTCGCCCCGTTGCGCGTGGACGCCGCCGTGTTCAGACAGGTCCGGCTGCCAGCTGGTGCCCGAGGCGTCGCGCGACAGAGGCCACGGACCCAGCGCGCTGGTCATCGGATGATCCATCGCCGACATGTCATGCCCCGCATGAGGCTCGGCGGCCGGGGTTTGCACCGATGGCATGACCATGCCCGGTGTGTGGATATGGGCCGGCGGTGATGCGGGCGGAGTCTGCGGCGTTGGCGAGGCCGCGGCCG
>Ga0164305_10000373_pt1 | contig 16596 bp, 11 predicted proteins | sample Whisoiple_237_MG_FD_110215 | JGI IMG/M metagenome (GOLD analysis project Ga0164305, IMG submission 110215) | Soil microbial communities amended with pyrogenic organic matter from upstate New York, USA - Whitman soil sample_237_MG | ecosystem: Environmental > Terrestrial > Soil > Agricultural...
AACCCTAATTCAATGTTTTGTAGTTACTCAATAATTCTTCTCCAATATACCAGATTATGTTAACATGAAATTTAGATGCGTTCGCCCTGGGTGCGTCAGTCGATTGTAGATTTGAGATTTGAGATTTGAGATTTACTCCAGAGTTAAGTAGGGTGCGTCAAGTAAGTCTTTTTGACAAAACGATTAATATTTTTACTGTGACGCACCTTACAGTTTTCTAATTCTTAATTATTATTTAAGCGCCCATGCCCGAATACTGCTTCAAACCCTGTCGCCAAAGCCAGCGATTCCACACAAAAAACACCGCACTCCAACCCAACATTACCAACAAACCGCGGCCTACATCTACGGGCAATCCGATCAAGATTGAAGCGGGAAAATGAATCAAATAAGGAAAAGGCGTCCACAAAACTACTTCGCGCACGGGTGCGGGAAACACTTCTAGTGGCGCGATAAGTCCCGATAAAAACAGGTAAATTAGAAACCAGAATTGCTCGATCGCACTTGCCCTTTCCAGCCAAAAAGCAAACAGCGCAAAGGTATACTGTATAAGAAACCGCAAGCAAAAAGCCAAGACGATAACCAACAAAAACAGCAAAAACCTGCCCAAACTCGGCAGCCAAAAAGACTGCGGGTAAAGTGCAAAAAACAGCAGCACTAATCCCAATACAAACGGCAGCCTCGCAAACCTTTCGGAAATGTGAGAGACGAAGTGGTGCCATACGGGATCGAGAGGCTGCAACAATTTATTAGATAGCCTGCCTTGCACTACTTCCTTTTCAAACTCCCAAATCACCCAAACTACATTTGTTTGCCTGACAATGAAAGCCGCTAAAAAATAACGGGCAAAGTCGAGCGAATTCAGCCCAAATTGACCAGTTTCGGCCGCCTGCATCCAGACACCCATCAAGATAAACGGCAAAGCCCCCGACAGCGCCCACAAAAACAATTCCGCCCGGTATTCGAGCATATAAGCGTAGTAGGTAACTAGCAAAGTTTTAGCAATTCTAACAATTCTGTTCATATCAATTGTAGATTTAATTTTTAGGTGTTAGCAACGGGCAAGATGCCCGTTCCACAAAATATTGAAACTCTTGTGGAACAGGCATCTTGCCTGTTCAATTTTTAGGTGTTAGTAACGGGCAAGATGCCCGTTCCACAAAACATTGAAACTCTAGTGGAACAGATATCTTGCCTGTTATGGAGAATGAACCCAGCCAAAAATATTACACTTTTCCCGTGCGAAAAACTCGACCAATTACCTCTTCAATTGGCGGGTCAGTAACAGTCAAATCTATCACTTCTAACTCCGCCAAAATCTTCGCCACGCTCACCGTCAGCTCTTCCCTTTTCACCAAAAATCGCACCGATTGTCCCTCAATAGATTCTACCTCCCCGTAAGCAAAAGCACTATCTTTTGCCAGCGGCTTAGCTAATTTTACCTGAACTTCCCGATAAGGTGCAAACCTGTCGAGCAATCCGTCCAAACTGCCATCATAAACTAATTGCCCTTCATGGATTAACAAAACGCGCTTGCACAAAGCAGTAATATCAGCCATGTAATGGCTCGTCAACAGCACCGTTGCTTGATAGCGCTCGTTATATTCTCGCAGAAATTGCCTAACGCTAAACTGTGCGTTTATATCCAAACCTAAAGTCGGTTCATCTAAAAATAATACCTCCGGCTGGTGCAGCAGGGCCGCCATCACTTCAGCTTTCATGCGTTCGCCTAAAGAAAGCTTTCGTACCGGCTGATTTAACTTGCCTTCTAGTGACAGCATCTCTGTCAATTCTCCGACTCGCCGTCGATAATCTGCATCAGGAATGCCGTAGACTGCGGCATTGATTCGTAGAGAGTCAAGCACAGGTAAATCCCAAATTAACTGCTGTTTCTGCCCCATCACTAAGGTGATTTTTTGCAGAAAATCTGCTTCCCGACGAAAAGGAGTACGATCGCACACTCTCACCGTACCCGCAGAGGGATAAATCAAACCCGTCAGCATTTTCAGCGTAGTAGTTTTGCCCGCACCGTTAGCGCCGAGAAACCCCACCACTTCCCCAGGTTCAATACTGAAAGAAACGCCCTCAACAGCTTTGACATTGCGGTAAGTGCGACTAAAAAAGTGTCGCACTGTTCCTTTAAGTCCCGGTTCTTTAATCGCTACTGGATAAACTTTGCTCAAGTCTTCAACTAAGATAATTGGCATCGGCTCAAATTTTAACTTTTATTTTAATCTAGGGTATTTCCATCAGGCTTGTGCCAAGATGGAGCGATCGAGATCTCTAGTAGGGTGCGCCAGCCATTGCTCGATCGCGAGTCAGGAAGTAACTGTGTTCTGGCGCACCCTACTCAGCTGTAGAATATTGCACAATATCCATGCTCACATCGCACAAAGTTTACAAATATGGTACTCACACCAGATAATTCAGACACCTCTCGTTTGTTAGGAGACAATTCTTCTGAAAATATTACACTTGCACCAGGACAACTTGCTACTTTTCCTGGGGGACTTTGGATGCTGGGCGGCAATGATACTGTCAGGGGCTCGTCAGATGCAGAACGGATTTTCGGCAACGATGGTAAAGACAGTCTGTTAGGCGGTGTCGGCAGTGATTCTATTTACGGTGGCAAAGATGATGACGATGTGTTAGGAGAAACTGGCGACGATTTTTTGACAGGAGATAGAAATAGCGATTTCCTTGATGGGGGTGCGGGAAATGATTTGTTGCGCGGAGGACAAGGTGTTGATTTGTTAGTGGGCGGTGACGGTAATGATACTTTAATTGGCGACAGAGAGGTGGATATTTACCAAGGTGGTGGGGGGAGCGATGTATTTGTTTTGAGAGTCGATCAAGCGGGAAGCAGAGTAGCTGGAATAGAAGTTCCTGATGCGGTAATTATGGATTTTGATAAGTCTAGCGATTCGATAGGAATTAGTGTGGCATTTACCAGCAGCAATATCTCCTTGGAAGAGGTAAGTTATAGCTTGAACGATCCGAGACTCCTGCTGATCGATCCTGCAACTATAACGGGGGGTACGAGTTTGTTAGCCAAGGGTGGCATCTCGCGGCAAAGTCTCGATCCGGATGGCAACGGTCGCGTAGAAGCTACTAATATTAGATTCGGTTTTACTAATGCTTTGTTGGGTACTGTTTTGAATGTTACCCCAGCCGATTTAAACGGTCGTTTTATTAATGCTAATTCTTTGCTTTGAACCAGCTAATTGATTAATTATCTCTCAAGAACGGGCTCTGGGGCTTGTTCCACAAAAAAAACTGAGTTTTTGTGGAACAGGCATCTTGCCTGTTTTTCAGTTGCCTTTTGCCATTGCCCACTGCATCAAACCGGGGAACAACCGATAAGCTTCCGATGCCAAAAAAGCAGGGCCGACGGTAACTTCTGCACGCTGATGTTTCACAGCATCCCAGATAGCTTTAGCAATATCTTCCGGCTGAGTTGCCCACTCAGATGTCAGCATTTTGCTCATTTGCTGACGGCGCAATTCGACTGCGGGTTCGTCTCGATCGCGAAATTGAGCTCTTTCTAAAAAATCGCTGTTAATCAGGCCCGGATGCACGGCGCAAACGTGAATGCCTTTGGGGGCTAATTCCAGTCGCAAAGTTTCTGTTAAACCGGTTACTGCATATTTGCTGGCACAATAAGCAGTCATTTGAGGCAAAGGCATTTTGCCGCCAATGGAACCAACATTGACTATTGTCCCTGTTTTTCTATCCAGAAAATGTGGCAAAATTTCTTGAATTGTGTTAACGCAGCCCCAAAAATTGGTATTCATTAATTGCTGCCAGTCTTCGGAGGTAGTGTGCTCGATCGCCCCCGCGAGACAAATGCCAGCATTGTTAACTAAAATATCGATGTTGCCACAGGCATCTAGGGCTTTTTGGACGATTGCCTGCACTTGTTGAATGTCGCCCACATCCCCCGGAATAGCTACAGCAGAAGTGCCTTCTCGCTGCACTTGAGCCACTGCTGCTGCCAATCTCTCTGGCTGGCGAGCTACCATTACTACATCGTAACCTTTACTTGCAAATAAAATTGCTGTTGCTTTGCCGCTTCCTTGAGAAGCGCCTGTAATCAAAACTGTAGGAGCCATAGATAGTTATAAATTGTAAGTGGGGAAATCGTTTCCTGCGCTCTTGAAACTCTAACAGAGGTAAGATGCTTTTGCCTCACTCTATATAAATAGTTTTTCTTAATTATACTAATTTTTAATAATTCGCTAGCGGGCTTTTTTAACGAACCGCGAAGGCGCGAAGGAAGAGAGAAGAGGAGAGGAGAAGAAGAGAATATAAATTATTCATAATTTGTGCGAAAATTGCTTTGTTAATTTTCCCAATGCCCAATGCCCTGTTTGACCAATGCCCAATGCCCAATGCCTAAAAAATGAATCTTCCGAAACAACCGCCGAATTGGTCGATCGCCCTAGTGTTAATTATCGGTGTTTTAGCCGTCTCAACTTCCTCAATCTTAATTCGGCTGGCTAACTTTTCAGCAGGGGCGGGCGGTTTGGGTTTCAGTCTGGTACTCGCGGCCTCTCGTCTGACTTTATCTGCTTTAATTCTGCTTCCGGCTTGGCGGAAAATTCAGTGGAACACCCTGCAACCGGGAGCTCGGCGCTATGCTGCTACTGCGGGTTTGTGTCTCGCCCTGCATTTTGCCCTCTGGATTACCTCACTTTCTTATACTTCGATCGCCGCCTCGACTGCCCTCGTCACCACTAATCCTGTCTGGGTAGCGCTGTTGTCGCGCTTTTGGTTCGGCGAAAAACTCAGCAAAATGTCGATCGCTGGCATTACTATAGCCCTGACTGGGGGAATGGCGATCGCCCTTGGAAGTGCGGGCGCAGCTAATGCTGGCAGCAGCCAACTGCTGGGCGATTTTCTGGCTCTGGCTGGTTCCTGGGCTGTCAGCTTGTATTTGCTGCTGGGCAGGGAAGCTCAGCGGCGGGGACTGGGAATTGGTGGCTATATCGCGATCGCCTATACTGTTGCTGCGATCGTCCTGCTGCCTCTCCCCTTCGGCTTCGGCACTACTTATACTAATTACCCCAACATTGTATATTTTTATATTTTGTTAACGGCCGCTTTGCCTCAGTTAGTCGGCCACACCATTTTGAACTGGGCCGTAGTGCAGATTTCCCCAACTCTGGTAACTCTTGCCATCTTGTTTGAACCGGTGGCGGCGAGTTGGTTGGGTTATTTGCTGTTTGGGGAAATGCCAGCGCCGGCGGTACTCGCAGGTGCTGCGGTGCTGCTTTTGGGGGTGGCAACCGCTACCGTCGGAGCAAAAAAAATCACTGTCAACAGTTAAGAGCTAACAGTTTTCGACATTGCCACTACAGTTGCCGTGAGTCAGAATAAAACAAATTAGGGCTTAAAAACCCAAATAACTCATCAGTGAAATATCGATTCTAAACTATCAAAGGTTTGAGTAATGACTAATAATACTGGGGTGCTTTTAGGAGAATAAAATTATGCTGCCAGAACAACTACAGCGGATCATCGGCTACTTTATCGAAGAAGCCACAGAACAGATCCAAATTATCGAACAAGGCTTGCAAGATCTGCAAAACACCGTGCCAGCTCCCCAAAGAATACACCAGCTCATCCGAGCCTCGCACTCGATTAAAGGGGGAGCAGCTATGCTCGGATTTAGCAGCATTCAGCGCATTGCTCATCGGTTGGAGGATTATTTAAAGCTGCTCAGAGAATGTCCGATCGCCATTGATAGCAGGCTGCAATCGCTCTTAACCGAAGTTTTTGATATTTTAGCAGCCCTCGTGTCAAAGGTTTCTAAGGGTTTTGGGCTCAACAACGAAGACGCAAACCAAATGCTCTCCCTCGCCGAACCGGTTTTTGACGAACTCGACGCTTACCTGAGATTGCGAATTCCCACTCGCCTTACGGTGAGAGCTACTACGGACGAACACATTCACGTTTTTTCCGGTTACTGCACCTCCCTGAGCGAATTTTCCTCGGCTATCGCTTCGCGCGTCGGTTTGCTCGGAGGCACTATTACCCGCCACGATCGGGATAGCCAGGGCCTACGCCTTTGTATTGACATTTACCTGCCTCCTTACACCAGGATCGAAAACATCCGCCAAGCTGTCGAACTCTCCGGCGCTATTATCGGGAATGTTCAGACGCAGCGTGACTTTTCGCTGCTGGCGACTGCGAATTATTCGGTTTACCAAAGTGCGATCGAACCTCCCGCAATTTGTATCGGATGCCGCTACTATTACGGCAGAAGCGATGGCGGCTACCTGCTCAACTGCACGATCCATCCCCGCGGCCCGGAAACAGAAGATTGTCGCGATCGCGAACCGGAATAACCGCTGAAAATTCAGCCCTCGGAAGCACGATTTGGCTCCCGAAAAACTATTCTGAAACCAATATTTTCCCTGACACTTTTCACATTACCCCCTGCCCAATTCTTTTTGAGTTGCTAGATAACTAGATCTTTCTCTCTTAGACAACTAAATCCTTCTTCCTTCTGAAACCTCCCCTAACAACTGATACCGCAACTCTAATTAATTGCCTCATGCTTGCAGGATGAGCGATCGCCCAGACATTGATTGTCAGACAAGTGATTGCCATAACTAGCAAGATGTATGTCGGAGGCATTACTACCCCGATCGCGAACCAGGTAAAAACGTGAAATATCATTGCTGTAGCCCAAAGGCTGGCGACAACCACAGACGCCCAAATTTGCATTCGAGGTCGGTTTAGTCCTGTCAAAATCGCTGTCTGCAAAGTAGTCAGCAAGTTTGCCGGAACTAAAAATGCACAGATAGCTATGCAGTAGGTATGAGAAAATTCAGTAACTGTATTGAAGTCGATCATCAGTCTAATTGTCGGGCCTGTTGGGTATACTTAAAGAGCTTAGCGTGACTTGACTTTCAGATCTTGTCACCCTTACCTTAACTTAATATTTCAGTAAGTAGGCCGCTCTGGAGACGCATTTCTCTCCCCCTTTTTCAGCAGGCAAAATTTTACCACAAATCTTAAAGTTTGGGAAAATTATTAAACATCCTTGAAGAATGGCAACAATTGCTATGATAATTAGCATCGGGGAGCGATAGTATAGAAGAGCCAAGTCGGTAAAATTTATAGAAGGCTGAGGCTGCTAAAACAGCAACACATACGGCAGGCTGATTTTCTAATCAATCATATTTGATGCGCTGATTCTCGGATGATTGATTTTCAGGATCCCTCCAGGGATAGAGCCGTTATGCGATCGAACAATATGAGATTATTATGGAAAAGCCAATTTGCTCTCAAATCTCAAATCATTAGAACTCTCTCGAAATTTTACAGCGGAAGACAAAGCAAATGGATCAACAAATCACAATTCCCGCAGTCGAAGAAGTTGACTTGACAAACTGCGACAGAGAACCCATTCACATATCGGGGCACATTCAGCCACACGGGGTGCTACTTGTTGTACGAGAACCTGAACTAGAAATACTGCAAGTCAGCGAAAATACGCAAGATTTATTAGGAGTAGATCCGGAAAGTGCGATCGGTCGAAATTTGAGCTTATTCTTCAATCGAGTTCAACTAAAAAAACTCAAGCTTTGTTTGTGTAATGAAAACTTAAAAACCGTCAATCCCATTAAACTTTCTGTCATAAATAAAGGTAAATATTTAGAATTTGACTGCATACTCCACCGAGTAGAAGAAGTATTGATGGTCGAGTTAGAATTAGCCACCAACCCAGAAAATATTTCGGTTTTTAGCTTTTATCATTCAGTCAGAGCCACCGTCAGCAAAATTCAAAGCGCCAAAAATCTCAACAATTTATGTCAACTGACTGTCGAAGAAGTAAGAAAAATATCCGGGTTTGATAGAGTAATGGTCTATCAATTTGATCGTGAAGGCAACGGCGCTGTGATCGCTGAAGACAAAGCAGAAAATCTGAGTCCTTTCTTAGGATTAAACTACCCCAGCTCAGATATTCCCAAACAAGCCAGACAACTGTATTCGTTAAATTGGCTGAGGTTAATCCCAGATATTAATTATCAACCCGTCCCCCTTGTTTCAGGAAATAATGCTGTCAATACCCAGCCCCAAAACCTCAGTTTCAGCGTGTTGAGAAGTGTTTCACCCATTCACATAGAATACCTGCAAAATATGGGCGTTGCAGCTTCGATGTCAATCTCGTTAATCAAAGATAAAAAATTGTGGGGATTGATTGCTTGCCACAACTATACACCAAAATATCTCAACTATGAATTGCGCGCCGCCTGCGAATTTATCGGGCAAGTAATGTCCTTAGAACTGCAATCAAAAGAAGGCAACGAAGACTACGACTACAAATTACACTTAAAATCTATTCAAACCAAGATTTTTGAAGACATATCCACCTCCGAAAACTTGTCCGAAGTATTATTTAAATGTCAGCATAATTTGCTGGAAGCAGTCAACGCCCAGGGAGCTGCAATAATATTTGGAGACAATTGCTATCCAGTCGGGAAAACACCTCAAGAAGAATCGCTCAAATACTTAACTCATTGGGTGCAAGATCATTTAAATAAAGAAATATTTTATACAGACTCGCTGACCAAATGCTATCCAGAAGCTGAGGAATTTAAAGACACCGCCAGCGGGTGTTTGGCCATAGCAATATCGCCGATTCAGAAAATATACATTTTGTGGTTTCGCCCGGAAGTAATTAAGACAGTAAATTGGGCGGGCAACCCCAACAAACCAGTTCAAATAGAGGAAGATGGCAGCCCTCGACTGTCTCCTCGGAAATCCTTCGAGCTGTGGAAAGAAAATGTAAGGTACAAATCTTTGCCTTGGAAACAATGCGAGATAGACGCTGCATTGGAACTGAAAAAAGCAATGATTAATATAGTGCTGTGTCAAGTCGATAAACTCGAAAAATTAAATACAGCATTACAAGCATCTGTCGCCAGAGAACGGGAAAAAACTGCTAATTTAAAAACAGCGATGTCCGAGCTTAAGCGGGCGCAAACTCAATTGGTGCAAAGCGAAAGAATGTCAAGTTTGGGACAGTTGGTAGCAGCGGTCGCTTATGAAGTCACTAACCCGATTAACTTCATATACGGCAATCTTAGCTATGCCAATGAATACAGTCAAAAAATGATTAATTTATTGCAGCTTTACGACCAGCACTATCCGTCGCCGTCGCCAGAAATTCAAGCACAAATAGAAATAGCAGAATTAGAGTTTATAGTTGAAGACTTACCGAAGTTGCTGGGTTCAATGAAAGTAGGAGCTAACCGCATCCGCGAGATAGTTCAGTCGCTGCGAAACTTCTCTAGAATTGACGAAGCAGAGATTAAACCAGTTGACATTCACGACGGATTGGACAGCGCTTTGCTGATTTTGAGCAACCGACTCAAACCGAAGCCCGATCGCCCAGCAATTCATCTCATCAAAGAATATGGCTCTCTGCCTTTGGTTGAGTGTTACGCAGTTCAAATCAACCAAGTATTTATGAATGTACTGGCAAATGCAATTGATGCTCTCGAAGATGCCTTTGTCAACAATAATTTATCGTCGCACAGCGGGGACAAACAACAGCCAGTTAAGTACGGACAAATTCGGATTGTGACTGAACTTTGTCCCGGAAAAAAAGCCGTAGCAGTTCGGATCGAGGACAACGGTTGGGGCATGACCCAAACAGTTCGCCAGAAAATTTTTGAGCCGTTTTTTACCACAAAACCGGTGGGCAAAGGTGCGGGGATAGGTTTGGCGATTAGCCACGAAATTGTTGTAGAACAACACGGCGGCAAATTGACTTGCATTTCTGCCCCCGGAGAGGGAACCGAGTTGATTATTGAGATTCCCTTGAACCAAACTCATCCCCAACCCATTGTGAAGTGAAAAAAAAGTCCGCGCTAGCGAATCTATCCCAAAGGCTAGGAAATCGCCCCAATTCACAAATCGAAAATTCGATTAAAATACAAAAGCAGCTAAGTAGATTTGAGCCAATTCAGAGGAAGCTAGTATGACTGAAAAAAAAACCGCCCAATGGGATGCCGGCCGGTTTCTCAAAACCTTGGCTTATTTCGGCGTCATTCCCTTCATTGGCAGCATTAGCTGGCTGCAACAACTCTTTGGAAGCAGCACCAAAACTAAAAAAGACCAACCCAAACTGATACTGGTAGCCGGTGCCACCGGCGGCGTCGGGAAGCGAGTTGTGAAGCGGCTGCAACAGCGGGGATACAGAGTACGCTGCCTCGTCAGAGATGCTAAAAGAGCAACAGAAATTCTCGGCAAAAATGTCGAGTTAGTTGAGGGAGATATCACTCTCCCAGAAACCCTAACACCGCTAGTAACCGAGGGCGTAGAAGCGGTTATCTGCTGTACCGGCACTAAAGTTCAACCAGTAGAAGGAGACACCCCAACGCGGGAAAAATACTATCAAGGCATCAAATTTTATATGCCTGAAGTTGTGGATGTTCCCGAAATAGTCGAATACAAAGGCATCAATAATTTAGTGCAAGCTGTTCGCCGCCAGCTACTTCAAGCAGGCGAAAAAACAATTTTTGACTTCACAAAACCCAGCCAAGATTTAAAAGAAACTTGGGGAGCTCTCGACGACATAGTGATGGGCGGCACCAGCGAAAGTTCGATCGTACTTACAGACAATAGGGCTATATTCACAGGCAATGTTTCTACTGCCAACTCGGGCGGCTTTGCTTCGGTGCGTACCCGCAACTTCGCTCCTCCGCTCAATCTCGCAGGATGTAGCGGCCTCCAACTGCGCGTCAAAGGGGACGGCAAGCGCTACAAATTGATTGTTCGCAGCGAAGCTAAATGGGATGGAATTGGCTATTGCTATTCGTTTGATACTGTTTACAATATCTGGATTACTGTCACCGTTCCCTTTGATGAGTTAATTCCAGTATTCCGCGCCAAAACTGTTAATGATGGCTCGAAATTTGATGCCAGCAGTATTTTTTCTTTTCAGTTAATGTTGAGCAAGTTTGAATATGATGGCGCGCTCAACCCGAAATTTACACCTGGTATTTTTCAACTGGAGTTAGAATCTATTAAAGCTGATGGGGGACAGACTTTGCCGCGATTTGTGATGGTGAGTTCGGCAGGAGTTACCCGCCCGGGCCGCCCGGGAATTAACTTGGAAGAAGAACCGCCTGCTGTCAGGATGAATGATATGTTGGGGGGGATTTTGACTTGGAAGTTGAAAGGGGAAGATTGCGTGCGATCGAGCGGCATACCTTATACTGTTGTCAGACCCTGCGCTTTGACTGAAGAACCGGGAGGCAAAGCTTTAATATTTGAGCAAGGAGACAATATTAGGGGCAAAGTCAGTCGGGAAGATATTGCAGAATTGTGCGTGGAGGCTTTGGAACAACCGCAAGCTTGCAACGTTACTTTTGAGGTGAAAGAGGGGGAAAATGGCAGTTCTCCCGGAGACTGGCAGGCTTTGTTTTCGGGAGTTAAATAACAATTTTTTCTAGGGGCTGATTAGTTTCTTACCCTTATTAGTCGGCGGCTTAAACCGCTTCTTGTCAAACGAAGTCTGCCTCCGCAGACAAGCGAGATAACTGCTTCCCAGGCTTGACCTGGGAACGAGTAATAACCAATAACTAATAACTAACAACCAATAACTAATAACTAATAACTAATTTATGTCTGTGACTTTTTCCCGACGCTACTTGACGCCTTATTTGTTTTTGCTGCCGGCTTTATTTATTTTGAGTTTGACTGTTTTGTGGCCTGCGGTGCAAGCTTTTTATTTGAGTTTTACCAACTACGAATATGATTTAACTCAAATGCCGCAGTGGGTGGGATTGAAGAATTTTTACAGGTTGTGGGGCGATCGAGTATTTTGGCAAACTTTGACGAATACGCTGCTGTATCTCACCTGCGTTGTGCCTGTATTGGTTGTTCTACCGTTGGGAATGGCGATTTTGTGCAACCAAAAACTTAAGGGGATGAACTGGTTTCGAGCCGCATACTACACGCCGGCGGTGATTTCAATGGTTGTCGCCGGGATTGCTTGGAAGTGGCTGTTTGCTGAGACTGGACTGCTAAATCAGTTGGGGGAATTGTTGGGTTTACCTCCTGTTTCTTGGCTGGCTAATCCGAAGTTAGCAATCTTTAGCGTCATGGCAGTTACTATCTGGAAAGGATTGGGTTATTACATGGTGATTTATTTGGCAGGGCTGCAAGCTATTCCGGCAGAACTTTATGAGGCGGCTGCTATTGATGGTTCTGATGGTTTGGGAAAGCACTGGGATATTACTGTGCCGCTGATGAAGCCTTATTTAGTTTTAGTTGCGGTAATTTCGGCAATTTCTGCTACTAAGGTTTTTGAAGAAGTTTATATTATGACTCAGGGCGGACCTCGCAATAGTTCTAAGACTGTTGTTTATTATCTTTACGAACGGGCTTTTAAGGATTTGGAAATTGGCTACGCTTGTACGATAGGGCTGGTTTTGTTTTTGCTAATTTTGGGTTTGTCGATATTGCAAGTTAGCCTTCAGGGTTTGGCTCGCAATGATTAAGATGTATTACTGATTAGAACTGACTGAGATCTTGCAACATTCTCACCTCAAGAACAGGCTTTCCGGCCTGTTCCACAATACATAAAATCTCAAAAACAGGCTTTCCGGCCTGTGCCACAATACATGAAATTTCTTGTGGGGTGTCCCGCCCGCCCTTCTAATTTCTACTAATTTTAGACTTGAATCTCGCAGTAATGCGATCGCTCACGGCTTTGGGCAGGTCTTATTGGCGAAATCACAGGTATAAATATAGGGTTTCTGCCAGTTCAGAGGAATTTCTAATAAATCCCTGGTTCCGGTCATTCCCTGTCCCAGAAACAGCAGCACGGCGATCGAGTTCAAGATTACATGGATAGTGCGCCAGCGGTTTGAGCGGTCTTTGTAAATGTCTTGAACGATGGCAAGGGAAAAAACCATAATTAGCGCAGCGGTGATGCCAATGTAGTAGTGAGACCAATACCATTCATTGGTTCGCCGATAAACGCCACCTTGAGTGCCAAGAATCACCAAACCAGTACCTGTTAGGGTCGCAAATATGCCGCGCCATAAAGCGGGTGTAGCTCGATATAGCATGACCAAAGAGCCGATAGTTGCAACAAACATCAGCACAATGAAAATGACCTGAAACGAGTTTTTGCTCCAAACATCCTTGCTCAAAATATTCTCAAAAATCGGGTAGCCTAGACCCAACAACGTCACTCCTACCACGGAACCTGACAGAATTCGAGCTGCTTTGACGTGTTCTTGACCGACTACAGGTGGAATTTTGCTCTTGGTGTCGATCGCAATTTGCTTGCGACGCTGCATGGTTTGCCACGCCATATTGAGAACAATACCAAGCATAGGAAAAACAATCGCTACAGCTAAAATAGGATGCAGCAAAGCCAGAAAATCTTTAAATTCCATACAGCACCTTTTCGTTCTTAAAGTTGATAAAACTAAACTTTCGAGACCTTCAGGAAATCGATCGCCCGAGTTCTGTCAAACAAAACGCGAGGCTTCAATAAAATCCCAAATAGCAGGAAGAGAGACTTTAACTCACCAGGAGTGCAATGGCGTTTCCATTGACCCGGACGACAAAACAACATCTCCACCAGACATCGATGTTGGGGCAGAGCCAATTTGTCAAAACGGATGTGTACCGAGGGAAATTCATTACTACAATCAATGCTAGTTATCTGTCCTTGTAGCCTCAAATTATCTTCCATAATTTTGAGGGTGACTGGGACAGTTTCTCCTGCTGAAATAAGTGAAGGGAATCCGGCTTGAGTCATCTCTACATGAATCCCCACTTCAGAAATGAAAGTAGTAACGCCCCACATAACTTTTCCATCAACTGCCAGCCGTACCAATCGACGCAAATCGAACCATTCATACCGATCTGATTTAGGAGCGTCTAACAAAATTAACAGCGTGATGCTCATAATTAAAAGGTTGTAGGCGCTCCAAATCCAACCAATCCCCAATCCTTTGAAATGCTGGATGATTTCAGGCTCTGATGCGTTCATCTGAACTTGAATCAAACAGCTTCCCAGAACGTGCCACAGGCTGATCGCATTCGGAATAAATAATAGCACCAACGGTAGCGCTAACTTCCAGTTGAAGGAAAAGCGATCGCTCACAGTGGCTTTGGGTGTGATGTTAAATCCTTTGGAGAAGGGAGACAGCATCACCTGAATGATGGTCAGAACCAGCGGGAACGCTAGTACCAGTGAGTAAATATCAGACAGTAATGCCGATCGCGATCGATGATTCAACCAGGAGAAAACCGCTAACTGCACTAAATAATAGGGCATAAAAAAGTACAACATTTCTGCAACACTGGCTCGGATCGGAATCACGCCCAAGAAGGAATAAGCTAAGGGCATCAATAGAAAGCCTATGCGCGGAATGCTGCTAAACCAATTCAAGAGTCCTTCTAAATGGGCGAGTCGCTGAAGGGGGTTTAGTCCGGGGATAGTAAGGGGATTGGAATCAATAAAAAAAGCTTGTAAAGTTCCCCGGGCCCAGCGCAGGCGTTGAGTGGCGTAAGCAGAAATATTTTCTGCTGCCAAACCAGCGCTGAGTTTTTCGTTGAGATACACTAAGCGATAGCCTTTAGCAGAGAGTTGAATGCCTGTGAAATAGTCTTCACTGAGCGATTCGGTGACAAATCCTCCGGCGTGTTCTAAGGCGCTGCGTCTCACAACAAAGGAGGTTCCAGAACAAACTACACTGCCGGCACCATCTTTGAGCGGTTCAATTTGGCGATAAAAAACCTCTTCTTCCGGGGTGATAACGTTATCTAAGCCTAAGTTACGGGCGATCGGGTCAGCATTGTAATAACTTTGAGGCGTTTGAACCAGTGCCACTGTGGGATCTTGGCAGAAACCAACGGTGCGAATCAGAAAGTTTTTCGTAGGGATAAAGTCGGCATCAAATACAACTATCAACTCTCCTTGAGTATAAGCTAAGGCATGATTCAAATTCCCTGCTTTCGCATGGAAATTATTAGGTCTAGTGATGTATTTACACCCTAATTCCTCTGCCAGTTGGCGGATTTCTTCACGTCGGGTATCATCGAGCAGATATATCTTTTTATTCGCATAGTCGAGGGCTTGACAACCAATTACCGTGCGTTTGAGAATATAGGCAGGCTCATTATAAGTGGGAATCAAAATGTCAACCGATGGCGTGAATCGACCCTCAACTACATCGATCGCCAACCGATTGGCTTCTGGACGGCGATCCTTTACCCACAACATCAAAAATAACTGAAGGATATTGGTAAGCAAGAGGAAAATTTCTAGAAGAAACAACCCAATGCTAAAGACTCCATCTAAGGGATCGGATACATTTAAGGTTGTGAGCGATCGCCACAGTAGATAACGCATCACCAACATCAACAAGATTCCCACAACTACCGCCCGCGACCAGGTTCGGGGTACGGGCGAAACCCGCATAATTAGCAGCGAAATCGCCAGCAGAGCGACCGTAGGTGTTAGCAAATACTCCCCCATTACCATCGGCACTTGCAGCCACATCGGAGGATGATTCTGCATTGCTTGCAGTTGGGCAAATAGACGATCAAGAGTGCCGTTACCGGAAAACCAAGCAGCAACCAGTCCACCCGCTAACATAACCGAAGCTAACATGACGACGGTGGCGATCGGTATCCGGTTTCTGGGCATACTATCTCGACGATGAAAGCCCAAATAATTAAGCCATGAAGTCATAATTTTGTTTCAGCAAATTCTATGAATTGGCGCCACAGGCTGTCCGGCCTGTGCCACCAGACATCAAATTGGTTGTGGGGTATCCCGCCCGCCCTCAGCAGCCACAGGCTGTCCGGCCTGTGCCACCAGACATCAAATTGGTTGTGGGGTGTCCCGCCCGCCCTAAGTTCTATTTGAGCTTAGCGGAACAGTTCTTTGTTATTCAGAATAGCGGGCCAATTTTTGTTTGCTGAAGCAATGTGACCGGGGATATCCGCCATCCACTGTGCTTGTACTTTTTTGTCGTAGTTGAGATAAAGCTTCCCATTAACGATTTTCCAGGCGTCTGGCTGGGTGACAACAAGATTCCCTTCACTGGTGGCCTGGGCGCAATATCCACCGTATTGAGGAGCATACTTTTCAGGATTTTTAGCAAACATATCACGGTTTGCTGCACTAGCAAACATCCAAGTTGTTCCACCCCAATTATGTTTAAATTGGCTAACTCCCATAACTAATTTGCTTTGGGTAAAATAGGCTACGACATCCTGACCATCAAGAGCCACACCTTTTTCGGTGTAGAACTGAGGATGAAGGGTTGTTGTGCTGCTTTTACCAGCGCAAGGATTGGCTTTACCAGCGCAAGGATTGGCTTTACCAGCACAAGGATTGGCCTTACCAGCACAAGGATTGGCCTTACCAGCACAAGGATTGGCCTTACCAGCACAAGGATTTTCTTTACCCGCGCAAGGATTGGCTTTACCCGCGCAAGGATTGGCTTTACCCGCGCAAGGATTGGCTTTACCCGCGCAAGGATTGGCTTTACCCGCGCAAGGATTGGCTTTACCAGCACAAGGATTGGCTTTACCAGCACAAGG
>Ga0164305_10000374_pt1 | contig 16589 bp, 16 predicted proteins | sample Whisoiple_237_MG_FD_110215 | JGI IMG/M metagenome (GOLD analysis project Ga0164305, IMG submission 110215) | Soil microbial communities amended with pyrogenic organic matter from upstate New York, USA - Whitman soil sample_237_MG | ecosystem: Environmental > Terrestrial > Soil > Agricultural...
CCCGGTTGCCCCGCTGAGGGCAAATGGATCACCGGGCTTGTCCTGCCCGTGGCGAAACCCGCCTGGGCGCGCATCGCCGAATGGCGCGGAGAACCCGTCACCATCGTCTCGCAAATCCCCGATGTGAATGAGGCGATGGCCGATCTCGACGGTCACCTCATGCCGTTCGGCTGGGCGAAACTCATGTGGCGCATTCATGTCGCGGGCACGAAGCGCTCGCGCGTACCGATGATCGGGGTCGCCCGCAAATGGCGCGGCACGCGCGTCGGTTCGCTCGCGGTCAGCATGCTGCTCGCGCAGGCGATCGAGCAAGCCAAAAAAGCCGGTATCGAGGACATGGAAATCAGCTGGATGCTGCAGACCAATCACGCGATCCGGAATCTGGTGGAGAGCCTGCCAGCGAAGGTGACGCGGAAATTTCGGGTATACGAGAAGGCCTTGTGAGCGCTGGACACATTGACAGCTCACGGAGCATGTCCACGTTATGGCGGAACTCGGCGACGTTTTGACCCTCGACGAGTTGACCTGCCCACGCAAGGGCGAGGAGAGCACGATGAGCTACGTTGTCGGTGTGGGCTACGATAAGGCCAATCACCGCTATTACGTTCTTTCCTCCGACATCCCTGGTCTAAATGTCGAGGAGGAAACGTTCGAGGCCTTTGTAGACGTCGTCTTAGATATCGCACCCGAGTTGATCGGCGGCGAGCTTATCGGGTCGAAGATTGTTTTTGAGCGCGAGGTCGAACTCGCGGCAGAATGACCAGCAATCTTTATCGGGAGCTGGTCCGAATTCTTATCGAGGCCGAATGCGAGTTCGTCCGGCAAGGCAAGGGCTCCCACGAAATATGGTACAGTCCGATAACCCGTCCGGAAGTTCACCATCCCCAGCAATACGGTTATCGTGCATACGGCCAATAAAATTCTCAAGGACGCTGGTTTGCCGAAGGCATTCTGAATCAATGTATCTCCGGCTCCGGCAGCGCGACATCCCCTTCGAGGAAATCGTAATCGCAGCCTTGATCGGCCTGCTGCACATGCGTCGCATGCAGGCGGACATAGCCGCGCTCGAAGTGCCGCGGCTTCGGCCGGTATGAGGCAAGCCGCGCGTCGATCTCCCCCTGCGGCACATCGAACTTGATCGAGCGCGCCGCGACATCGATCTCGATCATGTCGCCGGTCTCAACCGCCGCCAGCGGACCGCCGATATAAGCCTCCGGCGCGACATGCAGGATGCAGGCGCCGTAGCTCGTGCCGCTCATCCGCGCGTCGGAAATGCGTACCATGTCGCGCACGCCTTGAACGAGCAGCTTTTTCGGAATCGGCAGCATGCCCCATTCCGGCATGCCGGGCCCGCCGACGGGACCGGCATTGCGCAAGACCATGACGTGATCCGGCGTGACATCAAGCTCCATATCGTTCACGGCGCGGTTCATCGCATCGTAATCGTCGAACACGATCGCCGGGCCGCGATGCTTTAAAAAGCGCGCATCGGCGGCGGCGGGTTTGATGATGCAGCCGTTCGGCGCAAGATTGCCCTTGAGCACGGCGAGTCCGCCGCCCGCGGCAATCGGTTTGTCCAGCGGCCGGATGATCTCGTCATCGAAGATCGACGCATTATCGTAGACCTCGCCGATTGTCTTGCCGCTCGCCGTCATCTCGTCGCGCTTGAGATGCGGCATGAGCCGGCGCAAAAAGCCGGGGAAACCACCGGCATAGTGAAAGTCCTCCATGAGAAAGCGGCCCGACGGGCGGATGTCGGCGATGACGCCGGTCTCGTTCGATAGGCGATCGAAGTTTTCAAGATCGAGCTTAAGTCCGGCGCGGCGCGCCATCGCGATAAGATGGATGATCGCATTCGTCGAGCCGCTCATCGCCATCAGCGCAATGATGGCGTTGCGGAACGAGCCGTCGGTCAGAATGCGCTTCGGCGTCAGATCTTCGTGCACCATCTCGACGATGCGCCGGCCGCTCTCGGTCGCAAGCCTTATATGACCGGAATCCGCCGCCGGCGTCGAGCCGGCGCCGGGCAGCGTCAGCCCAAGAGTCTCAACGAGACCCGCCATAGTCGACGCGGTCCCCATCGTCATGCAGGTGCCGAAGCTTCGCGCAATCCCCGCTTCCATGGCGCGCCATTCGCGCTCGTCGATGCGGCCGGCTTCTTTTTCCGCCCAATATTTCCAGACGTCTGATCCCGAGCCGAGCGGCTTGCCGCCAAAGTTGCCGCGCAGCATCGGACCGGCGGGAAAATAGATCGCCGGAATGTTCATGCTGATCGCGCCCATGATCAGGCCGGGCGTGGTCTTGTCGCAGCCCCCGAGCAGCACCGCGCCGTCGACCGGATTGGAGCGCAGAAGCTCCTCCACCTCCATCGCCAGCAGATTACGATAGAGCATCGTTGTCGGCTTCATCATGGTTTCGCCGAGCGAGATCGCCGGGATTTCGACGGGAAAGCCGCCGGCCTGCCAGACGCCGCGCTTCACCTCCTCGGCGCGCGTGCGCAGATGCGCGTGGCACGGATTGAGATCGCTCCAGGTATTGAGGATGCCGATAATAGGCTTGCCGGCGAAATCCTCGTAATCATAGCCCATCTGCAAAGTGCGCGAGCGATGGCCGAAAGCGCGCATGTCACTCGTGCCGAACCAGCGATAGGAGCGCAGCTCTTCCGGTTTCTTGTGTTTCATGGCTGCTTCATAGCTCCCTTGCCCAGGACCGTGCGCAATTTCTCCGCCAACTGCGCCACCGCGAAAGGTTTCGACAAGAGTTGCGTGCCCGGATCAAGCACGCCATTGTGAATGATGGCATTCGGCGTATAGCCGGTCATGAACAGCACCTTTAAGCCTGGCTTGCGTTGCACCGCGACATCCGCCAAACGGCGGCCGTCCATCCCGGGCATCACCACGTCGGTCAAAAGCAGATCGAAGTCTTCGCCATCGGCGAGGCAGGCAAGCGCCCGCTCGGCGCTTTCGACCGGCTTCACGCGATGCCCGAGCTCGACCAGCGCATCGGCGGTAAAGCGTCGAACGTCGGCATCGTCCTCGACGAGAAGCACGTTGACGCCGGTGCCTTTTGCTTTCTCAAAAGCCTCGATATCCGTTCCAGAAGCCGCCGCGAGCGGGCCCGCATGACGTGGCAAATAGAGACGCACCGTCGTGCCCCTGCCAGCCTCGCTGTAAACCCTCACATGGCCGCCGGATTGCTTGACGAAGCCGAACACCTGGCTGAGGCCAAGTCCGGTCCCATGCCCGGCCGGCTTGGTCGTGAAGAAGGGCTCAAAAATCTTACCGACAATGTCGGGCGCAATTCCTGCACCCGTGTCGGTGATCGCAATCGACGTATATTGGCCGGGCGTCACATCCGCATTCGCCTTCGCATAGGCATCATCAAGATGCGCGTTCGCCGTCTCGATCGTCAGGCGACCGCCATCCGGCATGGCGTCACGCGAATTCAGCGCCAGATTAACGATGGCGCGCTCGAGCTGATGCGGGTCGATGTTTGCGGGCCATAAGCCGCCGGCGAGGACCGTTTCGATGGCGATCGTCTCACCGAGCGTTCCGCGCAATAGCGCCGATACTTCGCTGACGAGTTTATTGATGTCCGTCGGCTTCGGTTCGAGCGGCTGGCGCCGCGCAAAAGCGAGCAACTGACGCGTCAGCGCGGCGGCGCGTCGGGCACCCTCCATGGCGTTGTCGACAAGCTTTTTCAGCCGCGGATCGTCGCTCGCGAGCCGCCGGTTGAGCAGGTCAAGACTGCCGGTGACGATGGTCATCAGGTTGTTGAAGTCGTGCGCGAGACCGCCGGTCAGCCGGCCGATCGCGTCCATCTTCTGCGCCTCACGCAATTGCGCCTCGGTCTCCTCGCGCCGCTGTATTTCGGTGCGCAACTCCTCGAACAATTGCCGCTCGCGCAGCATGCGCCGGCGTGCCAGCAGTGTCAGGACGACAAGGCCGAGCGTCGCCGGGAGCCCAAAAATCAAGTGGCGCCCCATGCTCGTCATCCAGGCGCCGGCAATTTCGGATTTGTTGATCCCAGCGATGACGTAGATCGGATAGCCCTGCGTACGCCGGTAGCCGGCAATGCGGGGCTTGTTATCGAGCGAAACGCTGCTGTCATATAGGCCGCGGTCGGGAAATTTCTTCACGTTCGCCATGAACGAGCCGTTGGCAGGTAGGTGACGCTCAGCGCCGGGCAATTCGGGCGTCCGGGCCAGGATATATCCGTCGCTGCGCGCCAGCACGATGGTCGTACCGGCCGACGCAATTTGCGCATAAAAACCGCGGAAATAATTGGGGTCGATCGCGATAGCGTCGACTCCATTGAACGGGTCGGCTTTACCGTCATAGACGCCGCGCCGGCGGCTGACGATGAAGAAATCTCGTTTCAACAATCGCCCCGTCACGATCTCGCTGACATAGATCCCTTCCGGCGGCAGCAAGCCGTCGCGATGTGCTTTGAAATATTCGCGGTCGGAATAATTGGCCGTCAGCGGAACCGGATAGACGTGGCCGGAAGCCAAAGCGTGACCGTCGTGTCCGAGGAGGAAAATCTCGTCGACTTGATCGAGTTTTGCGTCAAGAACACCAAGACGGTTGTGTATCTCGTCTTCATGCGCGCGAATCTCCTCGTCCGACATGCTGCCGAGCATCTGGTCGACTTGGTTGAAGACGAGCTCGTGCGTCTCGAAGACCTTGGCCGCGTGCTCGTGAATGGCATCGAGCGTGCGCTCGAGTTGCGCGCGCGCTTCTTGAGTGAAAGTCTCGTACGAAAGATACGAGCTGACTGCAAAGAGCAGAAGCGGCAGAACGATAATGGCGATGAGCAGCGCCGTGAACGGCCGCGCCGGATTCGCCGCCCTGGGCTCATCCGCCTTTTGCGCTGCCGTTCCGCCGCTCTGCATGAATCAACCGGGATTGAGGCGGCCGCGCTATCAGTCGCTCTTCGTATCCTTAATCGCCGGGAACACGTCGCTCCAGGATGCCGGCACGTTTTTCAAGCCGCCCGTTCGGCCCATGAAATCGGCATAGGCTTTCACCGCATGGACCTCGGTGCCGAAGTCGTCCGGCATCGACTTCAGCATGGCTTCGACCTTGGGCTCGTCCAGCATTTTCGAAGGCTCGACCTTGAGATAAATCTCAGCCGCGCCTTTCGGGTCCTTGCGTATGTAATCGGCCGCCTCCTGGAACGCGGCGACGAGCACAGGAATGAGCTTCGGATTGGCATCGATCCATTTCTTCGTGCCGCCGAGCACGAGAAACGAAGAGCGGCCGCCAAATGCATCTTCCGATGAAGCGAGCTTATGCGCCTTGCCGCTGTCGAGCGCGATTTGCGTGAAGGGCGGCGTCGAGAAATACGCCTTTACCTCGCTGATGCCGGATAAGATCGCGCCGATCGATTCGGGGTGCGGCAACGCGACGACCTGCGTCTTAAGCTTGTCCTTTTGTCCCTCGCCGAATGTTTTTTCGGAGAGAATTTGCAGCACATACATTTGTGGCGAGACGATCGCCGGCATAGAAATTTTATCGCCCGGGCCGAGATCCTTCAGCGATTTTGCATCCGGCTTGTTGGTGACAAGGACGAGCGGGCTCGAATTGACGCCACAAATGCCGAAAATCTGGTTGGCCGTGCCCTTGGCTTTGTCCCAGGCGATGAGCAGCGCCGGCACGCCATAGACGCCGAGATCGACCGAGCCGGACAGGATCGCGTCCTGCATCGCGCCCGAGCCGGAGAAGCGTTGATAGGTCGGCTCGATGTCGAGGCCCGCTGCTTTCGCATGTTTTTCGATGAGCTTCTGCTGCTCGAGGATGAAGGTCGGCAGGAACCCGACGCCGAAGCCGATGCCGATGCGCAGCGGCGTGGCGAAGGCGAAGGTCGTGAGCGCCGCAGCTAAACCGAAGGCGACGCAGAAGCGGACGAGCATTCTTTTCATGTTATCTCCCAAAGATCATTCAAAGCTTTGGATCGAGGAGCACACGGCCCCGCGCGGAGCCCATGACGGCTCGATACGCGTCGCGCGCCTTTGCCAGGGGGTAGACGCTCGACGGCTCGATCGCGAAGGGCTTTAGCGCGCCGCTCTCGAAGCCGGGCAGCAGGTTGCGCAGCACGTCCGCCGTTTCAACCGACGAGAGCGCCAGCGTGTCGATGCCCACATAGGTGTGCCGGCCGCGGTAAAACTCGAAAATGTTAAACTCGACGATCGGATTGATCGCGGCGATCAGAATCTGCCGGCCCTTTTTGGCGAGCGATTTATGCGCGGCCTGGAAGTACGGGTCGCCGACCGTGTTGAAGACGATTTCGGCACCGTGTCCATCGGTCATCTCGCGTACCGCATCGGCCACGTCGCGGCGCGATGAATCGATGATCTCCACCGGCGCGCTCGCATGGCCTTCGTAAGACTCGGGTTTGCGCACCACGCCGATGACGCGCGCGCCGCGCCACGTCGCGATCTGCGCCGCCGCCTGTCCGACCTTGCCATTGACGCCCAGAATGAGAACGGTCTCGCCGCTTCGCGGAAAGCCGGCGCGCGAAAAACCCTCGGCGGCGGTAACGAACGGCACGCCAATTCCCGCCGCCTCCTCGAGCGACACGCTCTTCGGCTTTGGCACAAGCGCTTTGGCCTCGACGATAAGATGGCTCGCATGGGTGCCGTCGCGGCGGATGCCGAGATCGCCGGAGGAGCCGAAGACTTCCGTGCCGATAAGCTCGCGCGGGCCGTCGATCACGCGGCCGGCAAAATCGCGGCCCGGTGTGCGCGGAAAGACGGCGTAAGGCATCATGCCCATCGCGGCTTTCACGTCTGACGGATTTACTCCGGCGGCAGCGATCTCGATAAGTGCATCTTCGTTACGCGCGCGCGCTAAGCGCATTGTCGCAAGCTGCGGATCGACGGAACCGGCGTCGGCTGCTTTCGCTTGCAAGCGCAGAACGCGCGCGTCGACGCTTGCCCTCGTGCCTGCCCCTGCGGCGATATTCATCCGCTCAGGCCGCCTTGCGCGTGCCGGAGGCTTGCGATGAGAGCCCAAGCATCTCACGCGCATCTGCGGGGGTCGCGATCTGGCCGCCGAGTTTCTCGACGATGTCGCGCGCCTTCTCCACCATCTGCGCGTTCGATTCGGCGAGAACACCGCGGCTGATCTGCACGCCGTCCTCCAGCCCAACGCGCACATGGCCGCCGGAGAGATACGAAAGCGCCACGCCCGGAAAACCCCAGCGCCCGGTGCCGAAGGCGGTAAATTGCGTATCCGCCGACAACAGCCCACGCGCGTAAAGCACCGTCTCGGGCGAAGCCTGAAAGCCGTAGCGCACGCCCATGACGATCGAGACCAAATGCGGGCCGGTGAGCGTGCCGTCCTTCACGAGATCGGTCATCAGCGCGATGTCGCCGGAATCGAACAATTCGATCTCCGGCTTCACGCCGGCTTCGCGGATGACCTTCGCCATGCGCCGCACGTTCGGCGGCGTGTTGATCACGACCTCCTTGCCGAACGTCATGGTGTTCAAATCTAGCGTACAGATTTCCGGACGCAGCGCCGAAATATGTTCGACACGCTTTTCCGGCACCATCAAATTGGTGCCCGGGCCGGCGATTTTCGGATCGTGCTCGGAGGGCGCGAAACGCCCGCCAGGTCCCGTCGTGATGTTAAGCACGAGGCCCGTGTTCTTCTTGCGGATGCGCTCGACGACGTCGCGATAATAGGAAAGCTCCATCGACGGCATGCCGGTCGAAGGATCACGCACATGAATATGCACAATCGCAGCACCCGCTTCCGCCGCACCAAGACAGGCGTCGGCGATCTGCTCGGGCGTGATCGGCAGATGCGGCGTCATGTCCGGCGTCGTCTGGTTGCCCGTCACCGCACAGGTGATGATGACTTTGTCGCGCGGCATGTGCATTTCGTCAGCTCCCTTAGTGTTTTCGTCAGCGCCAAAGCGCTGCAAATTTACAAAGCCCGCCCGCCGTCGACGACGATCGTCGCGCCGGTCGAATAGGAAAGATGCGTCGCGCAAGCAAGCACCGCCTCGGCGACATCTTCCGCGGTCGCGACGCGCTTCAATGGCGTCGAGGCGGCAGCCTTTTCGTTGAACTCGGCGCCGCGTCCCGGCACGAAACCGGTCGCGACCACGCCCGGCGAGACCGTCATCACCCGCACCTCGGGCGCCAATGCGCGCGCCAACGATTTGCCCATCACGTCAATTCCTGCCTTGGCGGCGCCGTAAGCGATGTTCGATCCCGCCCCGTTCAACGCGGCAACTGACGAGATGTTCACGATCAGCCCGTCGCCGCTCGCCTTCAGCATCGGTGCGAAGGTGCGAATCGCGGCGAACTGGCCGCGCCAATTGACCGCAAACATGCGATCGATGAAGTCGTCGTCGAGCGCCCCGAGGTCCCCATGCGGGATAGGTTTCGTAAAGCCGGCGCTGTTGACGAGGATATCGAGGCGGCCGAAGCCGCGTTGGATTGCGTCGCGGGCCGCGATCAGCGTTGCAGTCTCGGTGATATCGGCGGGGATGACGATGTGCCCCCCGCCAGGCATCGCCTTGACGAGAGGCTCGGCGCGCGCTGCTGCCTCGCCACCCGGCCGGTGCGTCACCGCCACTCTCGCGCCGGCCTCGGCGAAGAGCCGGGCCGAGGCTGCGCCGATGCCGCCGGCGCCCCCAATGACGAGCGCCGTCTTGCCGGCAAGCGAATGCCCAGACGCCATGCTCTTTAAGCGATCGGCGGCTTCGGCAGATGCGCTTCGCCAGGCTCCATGTGGAACGTGTAGTCGAGACTGTACCACGGCGCCTTCATGCCGGGCGCCGGCGGCGTACCGGTCTCATGGCGGACATAGCCGCCGATCAGCGCGCTGGTCACGCCGTAAACAACGTCGGATTCGAGGTGCTCGTCGTCGTCGACGAAGACCTGCGTGATCAGCGTCTTGAAGCCCGGCTTATAGCAGAGGACGTGCAGGTGCGCCGGCCGGTAATGCTCGCGGCCCTGCAGCCTGATCATATCTCCAGCCGGCCCGTCCATCGGAATGGGATAGCCGGAAGGCTTCACCGAGCGAAATGAGAAGCGCCCGTCCGCGCCAGTCATGAATTTTCCGCGTAGGTTCATGTCGGCCTGGCCCTCGTCCTGGTTCTCGTACATGCCCGCCGGAGACGATTGCCAGACATCGACTTCGACGCCGGCGATCGGCTGTCCGCGATGATCCACCACGCGGCAATCGGCGAAGAGCTCCGGCCCTGGCGTCGGCGAGCGCACGATCGAGCCGCCGTTCTCGGTGCGCGGCGAATGCATGCGCCAGAACGGCCCGAGCAGTGCCGCCGCCGTTTCGGTGGCGCCGTCCTGGCCGTTGTTCATCAAGCAGACCAGCGTCGAAAGACCGATCGCATCGGAAAAGAGGACGCCTTCGTTATGCGTGCCCGTCGTCTGCTTGCCGATGCGGTTGAGGAAATCGACGCCGATTTCCCACTCCGCTTCGGTGAGGCGCACCTCTTTGGCGAAGGCGTGGATGTGGCGGATGAAGGCTTCCATGATCTCCTTCGCCCGTGGGTCTTTCGTCTTGGCGATCGAAGCGATGACGACAGGCGTGACATCGTCGACGCTGTCGATAATTCCCGAACGGGCTGGAGCTTCGGCAACACGGCTCAACGACATTTTCGGGCTCCGATCCGGTGGTTTTGCGTGCATTGCCGCGGACGCTCGCGCCCGGCTTCCGCCTTGTCAAGAATCGACGCTTCATCGGCTCAGCTTCGCGTTTGCACCACGGCAAAGCAGTGGTCTTGAACTAAAGTCGTGGCCGCTCCTTTCTCCTGCCGCCGAATGCAAAAGAGGACGGAAATGAAAACGATTTACGTACTCGCACTCGCCGGCATCGTCAGCCTGCCGGCGATCAACGGCTCGATGGCGCAGGCGGGTGCCGGCCAGACCGGCGGCAATGCCGCAGGCCAGGGGCAAGGTTCCACAGCGGGCGGCGGCGCCGGCGGCGCGGGCGGGAAGTGATCGGATTTCAGATTGCGAAGGGCGATGCTTTTCGCAATCATTGCATGTGAACCATCGTCCCGCATCGGCGGCGCGGCTCGCCGCGAGCATCTTGGCGACGGCGCTCCTGTCGAGCGCCGCATGTGCGCAAAGCTATGCGGAGAAGCCTCTCCTCGCCGTCGGCGAATTTGGTTTCGTCGATACGTCGGGCGAGCCGAGGGACCAGCGCCAGCAGCATGAGGCCCGGCTCGCGGCGTTCGGCGCGGCCTTGCGGAGCGACCTCGCCAATCAGTATCGCGTCATCCGCTTTGCCTGCGAGTCGCGGCCGTGCAACGAGGACGCAGCCGCTGTTCTCACCCAGGCGCGGATTTCTGGCGCACGCTATCTTTTGGTCGGAGCGGTTCACAAGATGAGCACGCTTGTCGGCTGGGCAAAAGCGCAGATCATCGATCTACGCGATGACAAGGTCGCCTTTGAGAGGCTGCTGTCGTTTCGCGGGGATGATGACGAAGCCTGGCGGCGCGCCGAGCAGTTCCTGGTCGATCAGATCGAAAGTTCCGATTTCTCATCGCGATCCCAGCCGGCTCGATAGTGCAAAACGCCGCGGCTCAATCCGCCATAACCAAAACCCAGAACACCTTGTATTTGGAGGCCGGCGCGTAAGCCGTGGCGATGCCCATGCGGCGCATCCGCGGATTGAGCATGTTCTCGTTATGCGGTTTGGATTGACGCCAGCCGGAAAACGCTTCGGCGAGCGTGTGATAGCCGGCGGAGACATTTTCGACAGCGGCGTTTTTCGTAAATCCCGCGCCGTCGAGCCGTGCGGTGAAATTGCCGCCCACCTCGTGGCTCAGTTTGTCGGCGCGCGCCATAGCCATCACCTGATTGCGTGCGGCATCCTCGAGGCTCGGATCGATCGCGACAGGACCGAGGCCGTGATTGCGGCGATAGAGCGAGATCATCTCGCGCGCCGCACCGGCATCGACTCGCGCCTCATGCGCCGCAAGGTCCTTATAAAAGGAGGGCTCACCCGAGGAGGGTGTTGGCGCTTCGGCACAGCCGGCAAGCGCGAGGATTGCGATGATCAGGAGAAGAGCGGGCGCGTGTTTTTGCATGGTCCTATCATCATTGATCTGTGTTTAGAGAGCGTGAAGGTCAGCTTTTCCCGCCGACGATTCGCGGGCCTTCCGGGCGCTGGCCCGAAAGCAGCCCCTCCAGCCGATCGATATTGGCAAGTTCGACCACAGTCGGCGCGACCGGCGCGCCCAGGCTGACATTCGCTGCCTTGAAGCGGCGATGGATTTCGAAGAGCAATTCGCTCTTCACCCGCTGCGAGGTCTCAACGTCATCCACATAGGCAAAGAGGTCGTATTTGTACGCCGCCGCCTCGAGCGCGCTCAGCAGCACTTGCGGCGCCGGAATCGAGAGAACGAGATCGTGGGCTTTCGCCGCCCCGATCAACAGCTCGCGCACCTTTTCGGGATCGGCGCCGGACTGCACCGAAAGCGAGATTTTCAGACGGCCGACGCGATCCGTGCGTACCCAGTTTTTCACCACGCCGGTGATGAGGTTCGAGTTCGGCACGATCATCATCGCGCGATCGAACGTCTCGATCTCGGTCGAGCGCACGCTGATGCGCCGGACGAACCCCTGCTCGTCACCGACGACGATCCAATCGCCGACTCGAATGGCCCGCTCCCATAAAAGGATCAGACCGGAAACGAAATTGTTGACGATCGATTGCAGACCGAATCCGATGCCGACCGATAGGGCGCCCGCGATGATCGCGAGCTTTTCGAGACTTAGTCCGAGATAGCCGAGTGCCAGAGCAACCGCGACGATGAAGCCGACATAGCCAAAGCTCGTCTTGATCGAGTTGCGCAGGCCAATGTCGAGATGCGTATGCGGCAAATAGCGGGTCTCGAGCCAATACTGCACGCCGCGCGTCGCGCCATAAACGACACCGAAAAGCACGATCGCACCCGCGACGCTGGAGAGCGAAATCGTGAAGCCGCCGACGGTAATACCGAAAAACGCGGCACGCATGCTGCTCGCAAGGTCGTCCGACTGCACGCCCCATGGCGCGAGCACGAGCAGCGCGGCGACACAGAAAAGCACGACGTGGAGCGCGCCGGAGAACAGAATGCCGATCTGCTCGAGCGATTCACGTTTGATTCCGACGCTCGCCATCAACGAGCGGCCGAGCGGCGCGGTCGGCTGGAAGCTCAGTGCGATCACTTCCTGCAAGAGCGCGAGCATGAGGTAGAGAAGCGATCCGACGCAGGCAACCCAAACGATCTGGTCAACGACAAAAGCCGCAAGCGCGATATAGCCGACAGCAACCGAGGCGATGACGACCAGGATCGCGCCCCAGGCGGCGAATCGCAGGGGTGCGGACCAGTCGCGTCGTGTGACGACACGCGGGCCGAGGCACTCATTCGCATCTTCAGGCTCCCTGAAGATGCGGTAGAGCGCGACCGCCATTGCGACCGCGACAAACAGCGCGCCGAGACCCCGGGTGAGAACCGATACCGGAAGCGTCGCGCCGACGACCGCCCACAGCGCTTCGAGAATGCGTGTCACGGAAACGATGGCCGCAACCGAGATGGCGAGGCGCGAGAGCCTTTCCGCGACAGAATTGTTGACGTCGACAAGCCGCCAATGCGAGCGCGAGGGCTGAAGCAAAGCACGCGCGAGTCCGGCGGCAAGCGCAATGCGAATGACGCCGGTGATGATTGCGCGCACCAGCGGTTCGAGCCGGCCGCCGATCAGGTCGAAGCCGTTGAACAGTGCGAAGAACAGCGTCACCGACGCGATCGGCACGACGGCAACGACCATGCCGATCCAAAGCGCCGCGCGCACCTTGCGAAAACGTGTCGGGTCCTCGATCGACGGCTCATGCGTGACGACGCGGCGCGAGATGCCGGTTGCCGCCACGTAAATCGCGATGAGCGCGAGAATCATCGCCGCGAAAGCGGCGCGCCACCAGCCGGTCAGGCGCTCGGAGGCGTTGGACCAGAAGTCCGACGCCAGCATATCGGTGCCGCGAAAATCGCGCGGCAGGTCGCGCGCGACATCGCTCCATAGATTGGCATCGAAGAGACTGTTGGTGCGTTGGAGCAGCGCGCTCGTGAAAAGCTCGCGGCGGCGCGAGGCGATGTGATCGGCTGTCTGATCTGCCTGCACGGCGATGAGACGGGCGCGCTTCAGCACCTCGTCGACGTCGGCGAGCCGCTTCTGCTGCTCGGCGCGCTCGGCAGTCACCTGCGCGCTCTCCGGCGGTGCATTGTCGGCGGGTTTCGCTCCGAGCTGGTCGAGGCGCGCCTTGATGCCGGCGAGGACCGGCGTCAGCTCGGCATCGACCTCCTTGGCGCTGGTTTCGATCGGATCGATTTTTCCGCGGAGTTCGGCGAGCTGCGCGTCGGAGACGGTACGGTTCGAAAGTTCCTTCTCAAGCTGATCGAGCGCGGCGCGCGCCTGATCGACGCGATGCGTGGGCGTGAGCGGCGGAGCGGGCGGCGGTGCCGAATCGGTCTGCGCCAGCGCCGCGAGGCAGAACAGGCAAATCGCAAGAAGGGGTAGGAGCCGCAGAGCGTTGCGGGGCGGAAATCGCATGAAATGGGTCCAAGCAATCCGTCCGGCCGTCGGAGCGAGCAAAAACGCAACTCTATTGGCCTGGTAAGGCCGAAGCTGGCCCGAAAAATCCGGTTTTCTTTTGGCGTCCAGGACTTAAGGGGCACGATAGGTGTGGACGCTGCCGCGCCAGTCTTCGATTTCGAGGCCGCCGGCTGTGCCTCGCCGGACGCGGTTCGGACCGACCGGCGTCTTGCCGAAGCCCCCGGGGAGGTCGAGCACGTAGGTCGGTTGGCAAAGGCCGGAAACGCGGCCGAGCAATGCGCCGACGAGCTTTTGGCCCTCCTCGATCGACAGACGGAAATGCGCGGTGCCCGGGGCAAGATCGGGATGGTGGAGGTAATAGGGCTTCACCCGCGCCTCGACGAACGCGCGCATCAGCGCGGCGAGCGTCTCGACATTGTCGTTGACGCCGCGCAAGAGCACGGTCTGGCTGAGCATCGGAATGCTGGAGTCGATCAGGCGGGCGCAGGCGGCGCGGGCCTCCGGAGTGAGTTCGCGCGGATCATTGGCGTGCAGCGCCACGTAAACGATCTTGCCGCTCGCCTTCAGTGCGGCGATGAGCGGCTCGTCGATGCGCTCCGGTGCCGCGACTGGCAGGCGCGTGTGCACACGCAGGATTTTGACATGCGGGATGCCAGCAAGGCGGCGCGCCACGCCCTCGAGCCGCCGCGGCGAGAGCGCCAAAGGATCGCCGCCGGTGAGGATCACCTCCCAGATGTCCGGACGTTCGGCGATATAGGCCAGGGCGCGATCGAGCGCTTCGGGCGACAGCACGCCTTCGCCCTGCCCGACCGTCTCGCGGCGGAAGCAGAAGCGGCAATAGACCGGACAAGTCGCGAGAAGCTTCAGAAGCACCCGGTCGGGGTAGCGGTGGACGAGCCCCTCGACCGGGCTGTGCGCTTCGTCGCCGATCGGGTCGGCGAGCTCGCCGGGCGCGTGCGTGAGCTCGCGCGTATCCGGCACGAATTGCCGCGCGATCGGGTCGTCGGAATTGGCCGGATCGATCAGCCGCGCGAGCGCTGGCGGCAAGGCGAGCGCATAGCGGGCGGTGACGAGCTCGAGTTCGGCGATATGCACGGCCCCAATCAGCCCGGCCGCGGCCAAGTCGGTGGGGCGCCGGAGCGTGCGGTCAGCCTCGCTCACGCCGTGCCGCCGGCAACCGGCGCCCACAAAACCTGCTCGATCCGCTCGGCGCGCGAGGCCAGCATGACCAGCCGGTCGAACCCAAGCGCGATGCCTGAGGCCGGCGGCATCGCCGCCAGCGCGGCAAGGAAATCCTCGTCGATCGGGTAGCTCTCGCCGTAGAGGCGAGTGCGCGTCGCGATCTGCGTCTCGAACCGCCGTCGCTGCTCGGCGGGGTCGGTGAGCTCGCCGAAGGCGTTGGCGAGCTCGATGCCGCAGGCAAACAGCTCGAAGCGCTCGGCGAAGCGCGGATCGTCCACCTTTAGGCGGGCCCAAGCGGCTTCCGAGGCGGGATAGTCGATGAGAATGGTCGGCCGACCAAGGCCGAGCTTCGGCTCAATCGCCTGGCTCAGGACCTTGCTGAAAATGTCGGACCAGGTGTCGTCCGCGGTGATGCGGATGCCGTGGCGCTCCGCCTCCCGGGCAAGCAAATCGCGATCGCGTTGTCCCCCACCGTTCAAGGTCGCCGGCAGATCGATCAGCGCGTGCTCCATGAACGCATCGGCGACGCTGACGATCTCCGGCTCAGCGAAAGCGTGCATGGTGCGTCCGCGGTAGACGAATGTATCCACCCCGGCCGCCATCGCCGCCTCGGAGAGAAGTCCGGCGCAATCCTCGATCAGCCGCGAATAACCCTCGCCGACGCGATACCATTCGAGCAGCGTGAATTCGGGATGGTGCAGCGGCCCGCGCTCGCCATTGCGGAAGGCATGGCAAGCCGTGAAAATCCGGGTCTCGCCGGCGGCGATGAGCTTCTTCATCGCAAATTCCGGGGAGGTGGCAAGATAGAGCGGCATTCGACTCGCGTCCGCGGCGATGAGCTGCGTCGCAAAGGCGGAAAGATGCGCTTCGTTGCCGGGCGAGACCTGCAGCGCCGGCACATCGACCTCGGTGAAGTGCTCGCGCGCAAAGAACTGCCGGCACGCCGCAAGCACGCGCGAGCGTACCTTCAGAAAAGGCCGGCGGTCTGCGTGGACATGCGGGGCCCACCAGGGCGAGGCCTCTGTCACCCCTGCCAAAACCGCGCCGCCCTCTTGTCTCTCCGCATGCGGCGGTTCATAGACCCGCTCGCCGCGCCCAGCAATCGGAAGGAAAATTTCACGTGAAGGTCATCGCCAGTTCGATTCGCAAGGGAAACATCATCGAGCGGGACGACGGCCAGCTCTACGTCGTGCTCACCGCCGAAAGCTTCCATCCGGGCAAGGGCACCCCGACGACGCAGATCGACATGCGCCGCCTCTCCGACGGGGTGAAGACCACTGATCGCTACAAGACGACGGAGCAGGTCGAGCGCGCCTATGTCGAGGATCGCCCCTTCACCTACCTGTTCCAGGACGGTGAAGGCTACACCTTCATGAACACCGAGAATTACGATCAGGTGATCGTGCCGAAAGAGGTGATCGGCGACCAGGCGACCTACCTGCAGGAAAACATGGAAGTCATGCTGTCGCTGTTCAACGGCGTCGCCGTCGGCATCCAGCTGCCGCAGCGGGTGACGCTGGAGGTGGTCGAGACCGAGCCGGCGATGAAGGGCCAGACCGCTTCCTCCTCCTACAAGCCGGCGAAGTTGTCGAACGGCGCCCGCACGATGGTGCCGCCACATATCCAGCCGGGCACACGCATTGTGGTGATGACGGAAGACGGGTCCTACGTGGAACGGGCCAAAGATTGAGGTTGAGTTCTATTCATGCAAGATTTCGATCACCGAGGCAGAAAGCAGACTGGACGAACTCGTCGATCGCGCCGAAGCTGGCGACGAGGTGATCTTGACGTGCAATGGCCGTCCCGTGGTGCAGCTGGTTCCGATCGAAAA
>Ga0164305_10000375_pt1 | contig 16561 bp, 14 predicted proteins | sample Whisoiple_237_MG_FD_110215 | JGI IMG/M metagenome (GOLD analysis project Ga0164305, IMG submission 110215) | Soil microbial communities amended with pyrogenic organic matter from upstate New York, USA - Whitman soil sample_237_MG | ecosystem: Environmental > Terrestrial > Soil > Agricultural...
ATGCGCTGTTCCGTGCGTGATTTTCTTCAGGTACAAGCAAAACAGATTTACGGATGTTTCGGTTGTGCCGCTCGAAAGTGCCGACCTGATCCACGGCTTCCAGGAAGTCTTTCAGGTAATCGAGGCGTACAAGAGTAAAAGACGCTTCAGCAGAGGGGCACTACGATATTTGAAGTGGGTACCCAGTGCAGTTCAAGGAATGGTGGACGCGCACCGTGCTGAAAGCGGTCGAGCGCAGCACCTACGTGCTGTTTTCGGCGCTGGCGCTTGGGCTTTTGTTCTGGCAGTGGCGGCCGATCCCGGCTGTGATCTGGAGCGTCTATAATCCGGCGCTGGCGGCGGCGGTGACGGGCCTATGCGTTTTCGGCTTCGTCATCGTTTTGTCGAGCTCGTTCCTCATCAACCATTTCGAGCTGTTCGGCCTGCATCAGGTCGCCAACAATTTTACCGGCCGCACGATGCCGGCGTCGCGCTTCCGCACGCCGCTTTACTACAAGTTCGTGCGCCATCCGATCTATCTCGGCTTCGTCATCGCCTTCTGGGCGGCGCCGGTCATGACCGTAGGCCACCTTCTGTTTGCGGCGGTGACGACGGCCTATATTTTCCTCGGCATTTTCCTGGAAGAGCGCGATCTCGTCGAGCTGTTCGGCGACGATTACCGCCGCTATCGGCAGCGCGTGGCGATGCTGATCCCGTGGCGGAAGGCGGCGTGACGCGGGAGGTCGGGCGAGCGTTGCTAGTGACTCCGGGAACTTGCAAGGCTAGCTTGAATTGATGCAACCCTCATTGCACTCAGGCGTGAAGACGGCGCGGCGGCCCGAACCCGAAAGAATACCCGCGCGCCTTGCACGCCTGATCACCTCGCCGAAAGCTTACGCGAAGCAAAAGTCGCTTCTTGCCGGACTTGCCTGGCTGCGGGCGATCTTACCGCTGGCGCGAGTCGAAACCGAAGACTTCGATCCGTTCTGGGTGGTGACGCGGCACTCCGATGTCTGCGAGATCATCGGCCGGCACGATCTCTTCCACAATGGCGATCGCGCCCACACGCTGGTGCCGCGCGCCTCCGACGACATGGCGCGCAGCATGACGGGCGGCAGCCCGCATCCCATCCGCACCCTCGTTCACATGGACGAGCCGGACCATTCCAAATACCGGCGGATTACCCAATCCTGGTTCACCCAGCAAAGGGTCACATCGCTCGAGGATCGCATCCGCGCCATTGCCCGCGCCAGCATCGATCGCATGGCCGCGCGCGCTCCGACCTGCGATTTCGTGCGCGATGTCGCGATCCATTATCCCTTGAAGGTTCTTATGGAGATTCTCGGCGTGCCGGAAGCGGACGAACCGCGGATGCTGAAGCTCACCCAGGAATTGTTCGCGAGCGAGGACTTAGATCTCGGCCGCGGCGAGGGCGCGCGAAACGACCCGGCGCGGCACGCAAAGGAATTGTTCCGGCTGCTTGGCGAGTTTCAGGCCTATTTCATCCCGTTGATGGAGCGGCGCCGTCGCGAGCCGAAAGACGATCTTGCCAGCGTCATCGCGAACGCGAGGATCGACGGCAAGCCGATCGATCATTTCGAGGCGGTCAGCTATTACGTGATCGTCGCGGCCGCCGGGCACGATACGACGTCCTCGTCGATCTCCGGCGGCCTATGGGCGCTGTGCGAGGACCCCGGCGAATTTAAAAGAGCGCAGCGCGATCCCGGTTTGATCCCGCGACTCGTCGAGGAGGCGGTGCGCTGGACGACACCGGTCCATCACGTGATGCGCACGGCGACGGCGGACGTGGAGCTAGCCGGGCAACAGGTGGCGCGCGGCGACTGGATCATGCTGAACTATCTCTCCGCCAATCGCGACGAAGCGGCGTTCGACGAGCCGGAGCGCTTTCGCTTGAATCGCAAGACGGCGCGCAGCGCGCTGTTCGGTCAGGGAGTCCACACCTGCCTCGGCCAGCATCTCGCGCGGCTCGAGATGCGAATCTTCTTCGAGGAGTTGCTCAGCCGAGTGGACTCGGTCGAAATCGCCGGAAAGCCGCAGCGCTCGGCGTCGATCTTCATCGGCGGGCCAAAAATGCTGCCGATCCGCTTTACAATGCATTGACGCGGGCTGGAGGCTGGAAGTTAACGTCCGGCAGGCTCAGCCCCATACTCTCGCAGAGTTGTGCGGCCTGCGCGAATAACCGCTCTGCCTCCGCCTCGCGGCCTGATTGCCTCAGCGTTTGCGCCAGACCGATCTGGCAGCGCGCATGTTCCGGCCGCAATCCGAGTTCGACGTATATTTCGCACGCCTGCAGATAATGGCGCTCGGCTTCTTCTGCATTCGTCGCGGGACCGCTTCGATACACATCTCCCAGCAGGCGCAGCGCATCGGCTTCTATGGCGTGATACTTGCGCGCGCGCGAAAGGTCGAGAACGCCTCGCGCATGATCGAGCATTCCCTCGTGCTCGTTGCCGAGCAGCCGCGCGAAACCTAAATAGGCGCTCGACCAGGCTTCCCCATAAGTGAACTTGTTGGCGCGAGACAGCGCCAAGGCCTTGGTAAGAAGCTGTATTCCTTCGGCGTGCCGTCCCGCCAGCACATAGGTGTAGCCAAGCGAGGTCGAGAGGATCGGAACGAGATAGTTGATCTGACTTGCGCGGCAGACTTCGAATCCATGCTCCAAGGCTTGCAGAGCCTCTCCCAGATCGCCCTTATGGGACCAGACGAAGCCCGCCCACCAATAGGCCAAAGCAATATCGGCAGGCCGTCGAACCTCGTCGGCGATGAGACATGCCTTTCGTGCGGCATCAATCGCCACCTCGAAATTGCCTAGACGTCCGTGAGAAGCTCCCAACATGCCTTGCCAGAGGACCGACCCGGTCCCGGTCGTGCCAATCCGCAGATGCCGTAGCGGGCCATCGATCCAGGTGAGGTTCTCCTCGAGCACGGCGACCGATTGCTGAAAATCGCCGCGCCACATATAGGCCTGGGCCACATAGAAGGTCGCGCCGACATCGACGGCATGATCGCCAATGTCGCGGGCGATCCCCTTCGCGCGCAAGCCGCGTTGAATGCTGGCGTCAAGCTCGCCGCGCCAATTGAGGACAAAGGCCATTGCGACGTTGATCGCCGCGAGCCGCGGGCGATCGTCTATCGAAATCGCTAGGGCCTCCGCCTCTGCGAGATGCTGCTCCGTGCGGTTGGAGTCCGCTGTCGCTGCGAAAATCGGCCGCAACTTCAATCGGACGTCGATTCCCCGGCGGATATGTTCTTGATCCTGCGGCAGGTGCGTAAGCGCCTGCAGTGCCGATTCGAAGAAAGCCCCCCCTTCCCGGTAAGCCGACAATTCTACCGCCTTGTCCCCGGCCCGGCACAGATACGTTACTGCTTCCTTCCAAAGCGCCGCGTGTAACGCATGATGCGCGAGGGCTTCGATTACATCCTGCGAATTCTCCCGATACTGCGATTCCATGGCGCGCAGCACCCGAGCGTGAAGCATCTGGCGCTTCGCGGTGATCAGGCTGCCATAGGCAACCTCGTGCACCAGCGCGTGCCTGAACTTCAGCTGAGAGGAAGCCGTATCCTTGTTCGAGAGGAATTGCGCGTTCTGCAGTTCCGTCAGCAGGTTGTGCAATTCGTCGGGATCGACGCCGGCGACTTCGCGCAACAGAAGGGGCGCGATTTCAGGTCCGATGACGGAGGCGATTTGCAACAGATTTTTGGGTTTCGGACCGAGGCTATCGATGCGCGCTGCTATGACCGATTGCACGGTCTCGGGAATCTCGATTTCGTGGATTTCACGCGTGAGCTCATACCCGCTGCCGCGCAGGCGCAGCGCGCCGTTTTCCACGAGCGTTCTGATGATCTCCTCGATAAAGAGCGGCGTCCCGCCGGTGCGCTCGATGATGAGCGCACGCAGCTCCGCGGTGTCCTCATCGTTGCCGAGCAAGGCCCGAACGAGTTCGTCGGCAGCATTGCTCTCGAGCGGGTCAAGAAGAACTGCGGTGAAGCATTCCTTGCTTCCCTTGCGCGGGTTGTAGTCCGGCCGGCATGTCAAAGTCACCAGCAGTCGGCTTGCCCCCATGCTGTCGACCAAGCCTTCGACGACGTCGCGCGTCTCGGCGTCCGTCCATTGCATGTCCTCGAAACAGAGCTGAAGCGGACCGGTCTGAGCGCCGCGCAGGAATAGGTCTTTCACCGTCGACATCATGCGGTACCGGCGAATTGCCGGCTCCAGCGACGACCAGTCGGAATCCTCGACCGGAAGCTCCAGCAGCGACTGCAAGGCCGGAAAATAGGTCGCCGAGCCTGCCGGTAATGCGGCGAGACCCTCCTGCAGGCGGCGGGCCGTTTCGGCGGGAGAAGCCTCTTCGGGGATCTCGCACCAAGAACGCAGCAAGTTGGAGATGGCGAGATAAGGCGTGCCGCGCCGATATGCGGCGGCGGCGGTTTTCAGCACCGTCCAACCGGAGAGCTGCGGCGAGCGAAGAAATTCGTGCAGCAGCCGCGATTTTCCGGTTCCGGCCTCGCCTTGAACGGCGACAAGCTGGCCATGGCCGGAGGCGGCCAATTCCAGGGCCTGCCGCAATTGAGCGAGTTCGCTTTCACGACCGACGAAGGGGGCCAATCCCTTGGCGGCTGTCACTTCCCAGCGAGTGCGGGCAGCGCCGTGCCCGACAATCTCGAAGAGATGGATCGGTTGACGAATTCCCTTGACCGAATGCTGCCCGAGCGGCCGGGCCTCGACAAAACCTTCCGCCAAGCGCATCACATTGGCGGTGCAGTAAATTGCGCCCGGGGGCGCCATCTGCTCCATGCGTGCGGCGAGATGGGCGGTTGGCCCGATCGCGTCGTAATCGACCGAGAGGTCGTTATGGATGGCGCGAACGAGCACCTCGCCGGCATGCAAGCCAACCCTGATGGCGACGTCGGCCTCGCATGCGGCGCGAACCGCCTTTTGCATCTCCAGCGCGGCGTAGGCGGCGCGAACCGCATTGTCCTCGTGCGCAAGCGGCGCGCCGAACAAGGCCATGATGCCGTCGCCCTGCACCCGGTTGATCGTACCCTCGTAGCGATGGACGGCATCGATCATCGCATCCAGCGCCGGGCGCAGGCGCAAGTCGGCGTCTTCCGGGTCGAGGTCCTCGATTAAGGTCGTAGAGCCCTTGATGTCGGCGAAGAGAACGGTGATCTGCTTGCGCTCGCCTTCAATGAGGCTGCGGGTATCCAGGATCCGCTGCGCCAGATGCTGCGGAAGGTGAACGGGGGCTGCGAGGCTTTCTCCTCCATCTGGTGCCGTGGGCTGGCGCTCGACCTTGGCGCCGCAATGCCCGCAGAACGCGTTTGAAGAAGGGACGGCCTTGCCGCACGCGGCGCAAGTGACGCCTAAAGCCACTCCGCAGTGCCCGCAAAACTTAGCCTCGCTCGGATTGGAGGCGCCACACGCCGAACATTCCATGAGGCACCGAGAGAGCGGGACGCGACGGCAGCAAAGCTATACCGCTAAGCAGGCCAGCATCAAGCATATACCCGAGACCACCCGCCGTCCTCTGCTGTCCGGCTTCGGGCGACAGCGCTAGCGCGCCTGGACGAGCGATTTGACCGGGCGCTGATCCCAGATAGGATGAAGCATAGTTTGGACATATCCGGGGATGGGGAGGGACGGCCATGGCACTGGAGACAATTGGACAGTTGCCGAGTCAGGCGGAAATAAACCAGCAATACACCGCGGGCACAAATGTACATAAATCACTTGGTATTCTTCATCGTATGCATGGCAATTATCAGTTCGGCGCGTTGACCGCGGATTATTATGGCCTGACAGGACAAGAGCGTCAAAACTGGTTGAATGAGGCGGCAACTTACCCCGAGAATGTGAAGCAGAAAATCAAAAACGCCATCGTGGAGGCGTTGAGCCATAAACAGAATGGCAATGACGCTCCGATACCGGTTAAACTGCAATGGAAGAGCAACGCCGGCCCGCCGGATGTGCAGGTCACCTACGATCCAGGAGTTCCGTCGTATACGATAGACATTTTAAATTGCGTTCCACCTATTGCGTTGCGGCGCGAGAGGAAAAAGCAGTATTAATTGTTGAGTGAACCGCGGCTCCGCGCTCGGCATCTCAACTCCGCCCGAAGAACGCAATCGTCAGCCATTCCGCGGCAAGCACCGGCTTCTCGCGGCCTTCGATCTCGATGCTGATGCCATAGCGCACCACGGCCTGGTTGGCCTTACGCGTTACGCCGGCGATTTTAAACCGGCCGCGGATTTTCGAGCCTGCGGGGACGGGCGCGATGAAACGGATTTTGTCGAACCCGTAATTCATGCCCATCGTGCGCCCCTCGATATCGGGCAGCGCGTCGTAGGCCATGGCGCTCAGCATCGACAGCGTGAGGAAACCGTGCGCGATGGTGCCGCCGAACGGCGTCTCGGCTTTGGCGCGGGCCGGATCGGTGTGGATGAAATAGGGATCGAGGGTGAGCTCGGCGAACGCATCGATCTTTTGCTGGTCGAGGATCGCCCAATCGGAGATTCCGACCTCCTCGCCGATCATGCTCTCGAGCTTCGCGGGATCGATTCTGCGCTTGTCTTTCTTGTAGAGGGCGGCGGAACTCAGCATGCGTCCTCTTTTGTGCAGCGGGAGAGGCCCGTGAGTAGCGCGCCGGCACGCGGGCTGTCGAGAGGGCGACGCTATTCCAAGCCGGCGCGGCGGAACGCCTCGAGATAGTGCGCGCGCTCGGCGTCGCTGCCGATCGGCATCTCGCTCTCGATCCAGGCGAGCGTGATGTTCGGCTGCACGCGCTTCAATTCCTGCAAGGCGGCGGCGGCGACATCGCGCTCGCCGGCCATACCGGCGGCGGCGGTGAGCACGCGATGCCCGCCGACAAAATCGCCGCGCTGGCGGATCGCGGCGCGCGATAGGCGCATCGCATCGGCGTAATTGCGCCCGACAAATTTTGCGTAGGACGCGATGCCGTAGAAGACCGCCGAGAACGGATCGCGGGGACTTAAGCGCAGCGCGCGCTTCGCCGCCTCGAGTGCCTCCTCGACCCGACCGCAATAGGACAGCGCCAAGCCGTGATAGCCCTGCGCCAGTGAAAAGTTCGGGTTGAGCCGCAGCGCCGTCTCGAACTCGGCGAGCGATTCTTCGAATTGCCGCTCGAACATGTAGACGCAGCCAAGCGCATGATGCGCCCACGGGTCCTCGCTGTCGGCGGCGATCGCCGCGAGCGCGGCGCGCTTGGCGACCGGAACGGACGCCGCCATGTCGGACCAACCCATGTGCGCGCCGAACAAATAGCTAGTGGCGAGCACGCCGAGCGCCTGGCCGTAATTCGGATCGATGGCGATGGCTTTCTCGAGCAGCGCCTGCGCGACGACATTATCCTGCCGCGTCACGCGCCAATAATGCGACAGAGCCCGCATGACGAGATCCCACGCATCGAGACTGTCCGGCGGCTTGCGCTCGGCGCGAAAGCTTTCCGCCGCATAGAGCTGCGGCTCGATCGCCGCGACGATCGCCTCCGTGATCTCGTCCTGCACGGCGAAAACGTCGGCGAGATCCCGGTCGTAGCGCTCCGCCCAGATATGGCTGCCGGTCGCAACATCGTTGAGCTGCACGGTGATGCGCACGCGCTCGCCGTTTTTGCGTACGCTGCCCTCGACGACGTAAGCAACGCCGAGCTCCTCGCCGATCTGCTTCAGGTGGACTGACTTGCCCTTGTAGATGAACGACGAATTGCGCGCGATGACGAAGAACCAGCGCAGCTTCGACAAAGCGGTGATGATGTCCTCGCTGATGCCGTCGGAGAAATATTCCTGCTCGGGGTCGCCGCTCATATTGGTGAAGGGCAGGACGGCGATGGTCGGGCGCTCGGGTTGTGACGCAGCCGGTCGCAAACCCGCGGAAGCATCGATCTGCCGTGTGGCGGCATCCGCGGACTGAGTGTCGCGCGATTGTGTACGCACGTCGCCGACGAAGCGTAGGCCCTTGCGTGCCACGGTGCGGATCAGCTTCTGATCTTCGCCGCTGTCGCCGATCGCCTTGCGAGCGGCATTGATCCGGCTCGTCAGCGTCGAATCCGACACAATTCGGCCGCCCCAGATCGAGGCGATGAGGTCGTCCTTGCTGACGACGCGGTCACGGTTCTGTACGAGGTAATTTATTAGATCGAAGACCTGCGGCTCGACGTGCACGGGAACGTCCCCACGCCTCAGTTCACGCCGTTCGACGTCAATCTCATAACTGCCGAATCCGATGGTCATCTTTGGCCGCAGGCGTCCAAATTGGGAGCGGGCCGCATTCGCGGCCGCCTCCGGCAGCCTAGCATTACCGCGCTGCCGGCGCGACTTTGGCGAAATCTGAAGCCGATCTCAAGGATATATCAGGAATAAACGGCAGTTTTCTCAAAGCCTTCGCTCGCCGATGCGTGCATGCTGCCCGCATCCTGCTCCCCGAGCCTATAGGAGGCGATCATGCCGTTGATTGAAGTTCATTTGATCGAAAACGTTTTCACCCCCGAGCAAAAGCGCAAGGTCATCGAGAAATTGACCGACGCCATGGTGTCCGTCGAGGGCGAGAACATGCGCGGCGTCACATGGGTCAAAATTTCAGAGGTTGCGAGCGGCGAATGGGCCATCGGCGGACAGCCTTTGACCACCGAAGCGGTCAGAGAACTCGCCGCCGGCAAGCGCGCCGCGTGACGTGGATCACTTGTGCTGGCGCGCCGTTTTCCCGTGCGCATCGAGCACGCCGTAATGGCCGCGCTCGAACTCAAGGAGGTGCGCCGTGCTCGACCGGGTTCGTGAACTTATCGATTACGACGAGACCGGTACCGGACCGACGATCGTCCTGGTGCCGGGATCGTGCAGCACCGGCGCCGCTTGGCGGCCGGTGATCTCAGGCTTCAAGAGCCGCTTTCGCTGCGTGACGACGAGTCTGCTCGGCTATGGTGGAACCGCTGAGCGGCGTAGCGCAAATGATTCTTCCATTTCGCACGAGGCGGAAGCCATGGAATGGGTCATCGGAAGAGCCGGCGACCGTGTTCATCTCGTTGGACATTCCTTCGGCGGCCTCGTCTCGCTCGCCGTCGCGCTGCGCAATCGCGTTGAGCTCGCAAGTCTCACAATCCTCGACGCTCCGGCGATCGAGATTTTGCCGCAGCGGAACGAACATTTGCACTATCGCGCCATGCGCCGGATGACCGATGCTTATTTTAAATCATTCCATGACGGAAACGCGGAAGCGATCGCGGCAATGATCGATTTTTACGGCGGTGCCGGCACCTTTGTTTCCTGGCCGGAACGCGTGCGTGCTTACGCCGTCGCAACGACGCCCGTGAATATCCTGGATTGGGCGAGCGCCTACGGTTTCGCGCTCTCGGCGGCGTCGCTGAGCGCAATCGATGTTCCGACGCTGGTCGTGACCGGCAGCGCGAGTCATCCGGCCATGCATGCCATCAACGCCCATCTCGGCGAGTGCATCGGCGGCGCTGCTTTTGCGGTTATACCGGGCGCGGCGCATTTCATGATCGCAACCCACTCCGGGGAGGTGGCGTCGCGGATCGCGGATCATGCGGACTTTGTCGAGCGAAATCGGAAGATGAAGCCCCAGCGTCGTAGGTTGGCGCTCAGCTCGCTTCCAAAAACCGCTCGGCCTGCTGCAGGTCGACCGAGACAAGCTGACTGACGCCGCGCTCGGCCATGGTGACGCCGAACAGCCGGTCCATGCGCGCCATGGTGATCGGATTGTGCGTGATCGTGACGAAGCGCGTATCGGTCTTCTTGCGCATCTCGTCGAGGAGATCGCAGAAGCGCTCGACATTGGCGTCGTCGAGCGGCGCGTCGACCTCGTCGAGCACGCAGATCGGCGACGGGTTCGTCAGGAACACCGCAAAGATCAGCGAGAGCGCGGTCAGCGCCTGCTCGCCGCCTGAAAGCAGCGTCATCGTCTGCGGCTTCTTGCCGGGCGGCCGCGCCATGATGTCGAGACCGGCCTCGAGCGGGTCTTCGGACTCGACTAGCTGCAATTCGGCCGTGCCGCCGCCGAACAGAAGCGTGAACAGCTCGCTGAAATGCGCGTTGACTTGCTCGAAGGCGGCGAGCAGCCGCTCGCGGCCCTCTTTGTTGAGATTGCCGATCGCGGTGCGCAGTTTCTTGATCGCCTCGGTGAGATCGTCGCGCTCGGCGATCATCCGCTCGCGCGAGGCTTCGATCTCGGCGAGTTCTTCGTCGGCGCGTAAGTTGACGGCGCCGAGGCGCTCGCGTTCGCTCTTTTGCGAGTCGAGTTTCTGCTCGACGCTGGCGCTATCGGGCAGCTCCGCGCCGGGCTTGACGCCGGCGAGCTTCACGAGATCGTCGGGCGTGCAATCGAGCTCGATCGTGATGGCATGCAGGTGCTGCGCCAGGCGCTCGCGCGCGGCCTCGAGCCGCGCCTCGCTGCGCGCCTGCGCTTCGCGCGCGCCGCTCATCGCTTCGAGCGCGGCACGCGCCTGACGGTCGGCGTCGGCGAGCGCGGTTTCGCCAGCGGCAAGCGCGTCGGCTGCGGCCTGACGCGCCGCCTCGGCGTCTTCACTTTGCGACATCAGCGCGCGGCGCTGCGCCAGGAAATTGTCTGGCGCCTCGGCGAGCGTCGCCTGCTCGCCTTCCGCTTCGCTGCGGCGCGCTTCGAGCTCGCCGATCTGCGCGAGCGCGCGTTCGCGCCGTGCGTTCCAGGTCGCGGCATCGCGGGCGATTGCTTCGCGCCGCATCTCACGCGATTGCGCCTCGCGCTTGAGCGCATCGAGCGCCGCGCGCGCTTCGCTCGCCTCGGCGCGCGCTTCACCCGCCAGCCCACGACAGCGATCGAGATCGGCGGCGAGCGCCTGCGAAATGTCTGTGCCGGCGAGCGCCGCCTCCGCCTCGTCGCGGCGGCGGCGGAACTCGTCGCGGTCGATTGCAAGGCGGCTCTTGGCCTCTTCGAGCGCGGCGAGGCGCGCGACGATTTGCGCACGGCGGCGCTCGGCGGCGGCGTGGCGCTCGCGGACTTCCTCGAGCGCGACGCGTGCGGCGCGATAGGCCTCGCGCGCGGTCATGTTTTCGGCGGCGAGGCGCTCGACCTCGGCGCGCGCCGCCTGCGCACTGGCCGCGGCTGAATCGGCCTCGGCGCGGGCTTGCGTGCCCTCGCGCAAGAGATCCTGCAGGCGGTTGCGCTCGGCCAAGCGGCGCACCGCCGGCGTCGGCGCTTCCGCCGCGTGGGTAAGGCCGTCCCAGCGCCAGAGATCGCCCTCGCGCGAGACAAGGCACTGGCCGGGTTTCAACAGCTTGTGCAGCTGCTGCCCTTCCCCGCGCAGCACGATGCCGATCTGCGCGAGACGTCGCGCCAGAGCCGGCGGCGCCTGCACGTGCTCGGCAAGCGAGGCGATTCCGGGCGGCAGCGCCGGATCGCCGGCCGCATCGATGAGGGCCCAATGCGCCGGCGCGGAAGGATCGGTCGAGGCTTCGAGATCGTCGCCGAGCACGGCGCCGATTGCGGCCTCGTAGCCTTTGTCGACACTCATCTGCTCGATGACGGTCGGCCAGAGGCCGCCGCTGCCGCTTTCGAGCAGGTTTGTCAGCGTGCGCGCCTCGGTCTCGAGGCGCTGCGCACGCTGCTCGGCCTGCGTCAGCGGCCCGCGTGTCCCCGCCTCCGCTTCGCGGGCTTGCGCCAGCGCGGATTCCGCGGCGGAAGCGCGCTCCTCGGCAGCGCGGGCGTCGGTGGTCTGCGCGGCGAGTGTATCGCTCAGCGCCGACATGTCCGCCGCTTCGCGTTCGCCCGATATCAGCGCGAATTCGGTGTCGACGCGGGTGAGCTCGGCCTCGCGGCGGGCGAGCCGCTCGCGCGCCTCGACGAGTGCCGCTTCAAGCGTCGCGCGCTTTGCCTTGGCGTCGGCGAGTTCGCCCTGCGCCTCGGAGAGCGCGGCCTCGGCGCCGGTGAGGGCCTCGCCTGAGGCGGCGACGCGCTCGCGCGCCGCTTCTTCCTGCGCGATCGCGGCCTCGCCCGCAGTAATGAGCTCCTCTTCCTCAACCTCAAGCCGCGACGTCACCCCGGCGGCGTCGTCGACCAGCGCGCGCTCCCGCTCGAGATCGCGGCCGAGCTGCTCGACCCGCCGTTCCAGCTCGGCCATGCGCTCGCGCACGCGGCGCTCCTCAACCTCAACCTGCTCCCGCGCCGTATTCAGCCGCTGCAAGACCGCGCCGGCCTTGGCCTCGGCCTCGCGCAGGCCCGGCAGCGCCGCCGCGGCGAGCGCCTGCAGTCGCGCCGCTTCCGCTTGCGCGGTGGTAAGTTCCGCCACCTCGCGTACGTCCGCCTCGAGCCGGCGCTCGGCTTCGGCGACCGCGCCCGCCGCGTCGCGATGGCCGATCAGCGCGAGCAGCGCCTCGTTCTTCCGGATATCGCCGGCGAGATTGCGGTAGCGCGTCGCCTGCCGCGCCTGCTTTTTGAGGCTGTCGATCTGCGCATCGACCTGCTTCAGGACGTCCTCGAGCCGGGTGAGATTGTCCTGCGCCCCTTTGAGCCGCAGCTCCGCCTCGTGCCGGCGCGAATGCAGGCCGGCGACGCCCGCCGCCTCCTCCAAAATCCGCCGGCGCTGCTGCGGCTTTGCCGAAATGATCTCGCCGATCTGGCCCTGGCGCACGAAGGCCGGCGACCGCGAGCCGGTCGAGGCGTCGGCAAAGAGCAGCTGCACGTCGCGGGCGCGCACCTCGCGGCCGTTGATGCGGTAGGTCGAGCCGTGCTCGCGCTCGATGCGGCGGGAGATTTCCAGCTTCTCGGAATCGTTGAAGGCGGCCGGCGCCTGGCGCTCGGCATTGTCGATGAAGACGTGGACCTCGGCCATGTTGCGCGACGGCCGGCTCCCCGAGCCGGAGAAGATCACGTCCTCCATGCCGGAGGCGCGCATCGACTTGAACGAGGTCTCGCCCATGACCCAGCGCATGGCCTCAACGAGGTTCGACTTGCCGCAGCCGTTCGGGCCGACGATGCCGGTCAAGCCCGGCTCGTAATGGAAGTCGGTCGGCTCGACGAAGCTCTTGAAGCCGATGAGGCGGAGTTTTTCGAACTTCATTTTTAGTCCCGGGCCCCCCGGACCTGGGGGACCGAATCACTTAAGTGGCCGATATGGCGTCACTTTCACGGGGATTTAAGCCGTCATAAAGGCGGAGCCTGCGCAAGGCTGGAGGGGGATTTTGCTGGGGATGGGGGGCGCTGCGCGCGTATTGGCCCGGCCGTACAACCCGGCTAGTACGCTTGCGTTCCGCGCTGCACGCCGCGCGTGAATCCGCCGAAGCAGGCATCAGGATTGATGGCGCAAATAGCCGTGAACCAGTCCTATCGAAATCCCCGCTCCTGTCGAGCGCAAAAATGCCAGCCTATGTTCGCGCTTCACTACCGGTTCGCAGCGCGGTGGAACCTCATGAAGCGGATCGCAAGCTGCTGGCGCAGCTCGCGACTCGCATCATCCAGATAGAGGGCCCAATCCACATCGAGGACATTGCACGGCGGATTGCTGCAAGCTTTGGGCGCGAACGTGCGGGATCTCGCATCTCATCTGCCACCCAAGAAGCATTGAAGCTCGCGGAGCGGCTTTCTTCGGATATCCTAAACCAGGAATCGTTCTGGCTCACGCGCGGACAGCTGGAATCGCCTCCCGTGCGAGATAGGTCAGCCGATGAAGGCGCGCCCAGCAAGGCATCCAATATTTCGATACTTGAATTAAAAGCGGCGCTGCGCCTCGCTCGCGAGGACAACGCAGGCGGCGATCCGGCGGAGCTGATACGCACAGCGGCTCGTCTCTTGGGCTTCCGACGCGTTGGACCGGAATTGCAGGCGCGGCTGCGTCAAGCATTGGAACAAATGGACGCAGTGACTGCGTCCTAAGTCGGTCTACCAACACACTCATCAGCGCCGCCTGCCTCACACCCGCGCGGCTGCCGGCTCGTCCTCTCCCGGATGGCGCCCGGCGCGCTGCGGAATGATGAAGATGCAGGCGATGATGAACACCAAGATCACGCCCGACGCATAGAAGCGGCCGAGCGCAAGCCCGCCGTCGGCGCGCGGCTTGTCCAGAAAATCGCCGACCGTCGCGCCGAGCGGCCGCGTCAGGATAAACGCCGCCCAGAACAGAGCGGTGTGCGATACCGCGGTGAAAAAATAAAGCGCGGCGACGAGGCACAAGCCCGCGGCGAAAACCAGCGCGCCGCCGCCATAGCCGAGCCCGGCCGAGGTCGCGAGGAAATCGCCGAGCGCGGTGCCGAGCGTTTGCGAAAACAAAATTGTCGCCCAGTAAAACGTCTCGGCTTTGGGCGAGCGTATCGAGGCTACCGAGACGGTGCCGAGCGCCGCATACCAGAGAGCGAGGGTGCCGATCAGCAGAACGAACAGGATCGTCGAGCCCCCGATATAGCCGATGCCGAGCGAGCGGTCGAAGAAGTCGGCCATCGTCGTGCCGACCGTCGTCGTCGCGACGATCACCGCCCAATACAGGAACGGGTGGAATTTCTTGGCTCCGATCTCAGCGGCGACCAGCGCAATAAAGATTGTCGCAAAGATCGCGGTGCCGACGAGATAGCCGAAATTCAGCGTCATCGTGACGGCGTCGCCGCCGGTCTCGCCGAGCGTGGTCGCGGCGATCTTGATGATCCAGAAGCCGAGCGTGACTTCCGGGACTTTGCTTAAGCTCAGGTCGTGGCGGGTTGGCATGCCGAACTAACGCATCGGACCGGCTTGAGGGCCGGCCCGTTGCGGCGTGGTGTCTCCCGCTAATAGCGGCCGTCGCGCCGGTCATTGCGCCCGTGATCGGCTGATCGCCGTTCGGTGCCACCACGCAGCCCTTTGCCATCCTTCGAGACGCGCTCCCCGCGGAGTGCCCTCAGGATGAGGACGCTTCGCCTTGCATTTGCACGCTTTCCGGCCTATGTGCGTAGCGTCGATAGACGGACGGACGGCGCGACCTGCACAAAGCGATTTGTCGGCAAGCTCTCGTTTCTTGCCTGAAAACGCGATTTCGACGGCCCGCTTGACAGTCGGGCAAGCAGATCTCTCTTTGTGAAGGACTCCCAAAAAATGACAACCGGAACCGTGAAGTGGTTCAACGCGACCAAAGGCTTCGGCTTTATCGCGCCCGAGGGCGGCGGCAATGACGCCTTCGTCCATATCAGCGCCGTCGAGCGCGCCGGCCTCAACACGCTCGTCGAGGGCCAGAAGGTCAGCTTCGAGCTCGTCTCGGACAGGAAGAGCGGCAAGATGTCGGCCGACAATCTGAAAAGCGTCGGCTGATTTAATCGGACGCGACGAAATTAAAGAGGCGGCGGCTTAAGGGCGCGCCGCCTTTTTCTTTTGAAGTGAACCTCGCCTCGGCGCGCTAGTCGCATTCCTCCGGATGCATGCGGCAGAACATGCGACGGCGGTATTCGGGGCCGCGCTACTCGTCGCGATCGCCGTCGCGCCATTGGCGCCGGTCATCGCGGTATTCGCGCCGGTCATCGCGGTATTCGCGGCGCTCGCGATAGTCTTCGCGCGGTTCGTATCCGCCGCCATAGCCGCCATACTGCGCAAGCAGCACATTCGGCGCGGCCGCTGGTTTAGCCGGCGGCAACGGCGCCGCGGCGCTCGGCGCTGCGAACATCAACGCGCCGGCGCGGCAAGTGCGATCGAAGTCTTCATGTGCGACTCCTCCCCAGTACGATCCGCGATCGATCACCTGCCGAGGCGCGGAATCTCGATTGCCGGCGTGCCCGGCGGCGCGTCGAGGATGCGGTTTCGCTGCGGCTTCCCGATGCGGTATTCGGCGTCATAGCGCAGCAGAATCGCGGCGGTGCGGGCGTCGACGTAAACGACATCGGGCAGCGTCTTCGGGCCGCCGATCACGTACGAGCCGTCGAACGACAAGAGGCAGGAATCGCCGGGCGCGAAAGAGCCGTCGGGGCAAAGCGTGTCGGCGCGCGCGCCAGCGGCGAGGCCGGCGAGGATAAGTGCTGCGATCAGTGCGCGCATGGGTCGCCCCCTTATCTGCCGATCATCGGATAATCGCAGCGCCCGTCGGCGTGCTTGAATTCCGGCGGATCGCAGGGCGAGGTATCCATGGAGCAGAGCGGCATGCAGACGCGCTGCGGCGGCGCATAGACGCTGCGGGCCTCTTCGTAAGCTGGGGCATGATGGCGCGGGCGATGCGACTGCGCCGCGGCCGGCAATGCCGTGATGAGCGCGGCGGCGGTGAGGACAGCGAGCGTGGCTTTCATGGGCGCAATCTCCGCGGCAACGCTGCTGTAACTAGGCCGCGCGCCGCGCGCGGCAATGCGGCTCAGCCTTTCGCCTTGCGCGGCTTCGCCGGGAGGCCGGCGCTTTCCTTGAGCTGCGTCTTGAGGTCGGCCGGGCGGTGGTATTTTTCCAAGAGATCGCGGAAGGCTTCGTCGGCGAGCTGCTGGAACGAGCGGCGACGCTCCTGGCGCAACATATTGACCGCCGCCCAGGTCTCGTCGTCGAATTGCACGCGTTTGCCGATCATCTCTTCGCTCCGTGCCGCGCCGCGACGGCGTTGAACATCGCCCACGCCTCCGCGGCCGG
>Ga0164305_10000376_pt1 | contig 16517 bp, 14 predicted proteins | sample Whisoiple_237_MG_FD_110215 | JGI IMG/M metagenome (GOLD analysis project Ga0164305, IMG submission 110215) | Soil microbial communities amended with pyrogenic organic matter from upstate New York, USA - Whitman soil sample_237_MG | ecosystem: Environmental > Terrestrial > Soil > Agricultural...
GAGTGTCAGCGCAAAGCCGATGCTCTGCACGCTGGCGCCTTTCTGCTGCAAGAGAAACGGCAAAAAGGTGAGGAAGCCCATGCGCGTGGCGCTGTCGATGACGCCGATCGACAAAAGGGTGAGGAAATTTCCGCGCGACGGAATAGCAGTCGCCGGATCGCGCTGAGCCTCCTCTGCGTGAGCATCTGAATGCAGTGCGTGATGGTTCTCCGGTGCGAGAGCAACAAGAATCGCGAGCGCCGCCAGCAGACCGAAGCAGCCGACGCTCAGCACAGCGCTCCGCCACGACATGAACAGAAGCAGCAGCGCCACAGCTGCAGGAAAAATCATCTTACCAAGATCGCCGGCGAAATTATACGTGCCGATCGCCTTGCGCGAGGCGGCGCCCCGATAAGTTTCGGCAACCAAATCGGCGGAGATCGGATGCTGTGTCGACAAGCCGAGGCCGAGCACGGCAAGCGCGATGATCAGCGCGAGAAACCCATTGCCGAAGCCTGCGAGCAAATATCCGCACGCGGCAAGCGCGGTGCCCATGGCCAGCACCGCGCGATTGCCGAAGCGGCCGGCAAGCTGCCCCGACGGCACTTGGAACAGAGCCATGCCGCCGGCATAGATCGAGCGCAGCAAACCCGTCTGCGCATAGGCGAGAGAAAATTCCGCCTGGAACAGCGGCAGGAGCACGTACATGAGATCGGTGAAACCGTCATGCAGCGCATGCGCGGCATAAGCGACATAGGCTGGGCGCTTGGATTGCGACATGCGCTTTATCCAAATTTTTTGCGCGCCAGCGCCGCGCCGGCGCCGAGCGCTTGCAGCTTCGCGACCGCAATGTCGCGGCGCATCGGCGCCATGCCGCAATTTGTCGAGGCGATGATCTTTTCCTTGGCGACGTATTTCATCGCTTGGCCGATGACCGCTGCGACGTCCTCGGGCGTTTCGATCGTATCGCTCGCGACATCGATGACGCCGACCTGCACGTCCTTGCCATCGAGCAGTTTCATCAATTCCGCTGGCACTCGGGAATTGCGGCATTCGAGCGAGACCTGATCGATCCTGCTTTTCGCCAATGCCGGAAACACTTTCTCATATTGCCGCCACTCGTGGCCCAGCGTCGCCTTCCAGGCGAGATTGGCCTTGATGCCGTAGCCGTAGCAGATATGCACGGCCTTCGTGCAGGTGAGCCCTTCGGCAGCGCGATGCAGCGCCTCGATGCCCCAGTCCGCGGCCTCCTCCATGTAGACATTGAAGGCGGGCTCGTCGAACTGGATCACGTCGACCCCGTCCGCCTGCAAAGCGCGGGCTTCCTGATTTAAGAGACCCGCAAAGGCGAACGCCATCTTGACGCGGTCGCCGTAGAACTGGTCCGCGATCGTGTCGACGATCGTCATCGGCCCCGGCATGGTGATTTTGAGCTTGTTCTTCGTATGCGCGCGCGCGAGCTTCGCTTCCGTCGCATGCACGCGGTCTTTCAGGCGCACTTCGCTGACGACCTGCGGCACCATCGCTTTGTAGCGGTCCGCGCGAATGCCCATCTCGACCTTGTGGGCGAAATCTATGCCCTCGACCTGCTCGAGAAAACCGTGCACGAAATGCTGGCGCGACATCTCGCCGTCGGTAACGATGTCGATGCCGGAATCCTCCTGCTCCTTCAGCGCAAGCAGCGTCGCGTCGGCTTTGGCGGCGGCAAGCTCGTCGCCCGCGGCGCGCCATTGCGGCCAGAGCTTATTCGGCTCGGCGAGCCAAGCGGGTTTCGGCAGGCTGCCGGCGATGGTGGTCTCGAACATGTGTCTTCCCGATCAGTTTGCTGGCTGATCGAGGCTTACAGCCTTTTCGAGCCGAGGACGAGCATACTCGGCTGCGCCGCGCGCCGGCTGCCCACTAGCGGGAGCACCGAATTGCAAGCGCGCGATAAATTCTGATCAACGGCGGCGCGACGTTCTCGATTTCTTCGCAGCCTGACGCCGGCCCATCTTCATTGCCGGCTTTCTTGTCGTTTTTCGTGTTGGTTTCCTGGCCGTCTTTCTCGTTGTCGTTCGCGCGGTTTTTCTGCCAGCTGTTTTTCGTGAAGTCCGCCGCGCCCGAGAGGCTTTGGTGGGCTTCCGCTTCTTCGCAGCCGTCCTGGTCTTCCTCGTTGCCGTCCCGCTCCTCTTTGCCGGTCTGCGCGTTTTCTTGGCCGGTGTCTTCTTCCGCGTTCCTCTCGCCTTCCCTTTCGTCTCCAGCGAGCCTTCAGCGGCCGCGTTCTCAAACCACGTTGCCTTCGCAGCATCGAAGAACATCCGACGCCGGTTGGCTTTGATATGTCCGGGCTCGAAATAGTCGTCCGTCCAGGTACCCGTCTCATCGAGAAAGATCGCCTTGGCATCGTCGCTCTTCTTTGCGCCGGCGAGTTCGTTGGCGATGTCGCGGAAATAGAAGTGCCGGAACACGCGATCGAACTCGGTCATGTAAATGTCGGCGACTCGCGTATCGCCGCGAATGAGCAACATGTTTTCGTCGTTCGCCGTCAGTGAGCCCGGCGAGAAATTGGCCGAGCCCGAGCACACGAGCGGATCGTCCGAGAGCGGATCGATTAGCAAAAATTTGGTGTGAAGGAAAAACACGAACCCGTCGTTATTCGGCCGATACAGCTCTTCGTGGAAATACCACTTGTCGAGTGCAAACTCCTTGATCGGCCGCCGTGCAGTCGGCTTGCCATTCTTCATCGCGTAGAGCTCGCCGAGAGGCGTACCGTACGAAAGAATCGTGTGGGACAGGTCTTTGGTGAGCGCCTTCCTGTTCTGGTCCGTTGCCGGCTTTTCCATCAGGACAAAGCGCATTTGATCGCGCGCTTGCGCCAGGGGAAGGACAAGTTTTGCCGTCACCCCGAACGCGGCGGTAAACCAGACGGAATTTGCGGCGTTGAGCATGCGCCGTCCGTACCAGTCGAGCATTTTCGTTCCTGCGCGCGGCGAGAACACCTGCGCAATCGACTTCTTGGCAATGACTTCGATGGGATCGGGCGTCAGCTCGGCCGTCGTTGCGCGGAGGTCGGCAAGTTCCGGGTCTGTCTTCAGCACTTCCCAAAAAGCCAGATATTGCGCCGCCGTCTGCTTATCCGCAACGCGATGTCCGACATTGGTCTGGCCGAGAAAGCCGGACGAGGTGAAATTGGTCGAGCCGGTCCAGACTTCGACAGGATCTCTTCCGCCTTTCAGGCGCACAATAAATTTATTGTGCGGAATCTTCGTCTTGGAGCGGCGGTAGGTGATCTTTTGATCGTTGACCGGGAGGCCCGCCTCCTTCATAGCCGCCTCATTTGCCCCCTTGTCGTCGCTCGTATCATGATAGACGATCTGCACGTCGATCCCGCGGTCAAGCGCCGCCTTCAAAGCGTTGAGGATGGGCGGATAGGTGAATTCATAAGCCGCGACCCGCAAAGCATCTTTAGTGGACGTGTCGCCGATATATTTCAGGCACGCTTCCAGAAGCCCGCGTGACAGCCACGCGACCTCCGGGTCTTTGGGGTCGTTGATGTCGTTCGGGACCTTGTTGCCAAACTGCTCCGCGAAGGCCTGACTGGCGATCGCACCGCGATTGAACCAGACGCCGTGGGTTTCGCCCGGCTCCCATTCCTTCTCGGTGTCGATCTCGAGTTTGATTTCATCCTTCGGATCGGTCGTCAGCGACCCAGGCTCGCCGTACATCGGCAGAATCCGCAAACGATATTTTGTACCGGGTGACGCGCTGTAATCGCCCCAGAGAAAACTCTGCACGGGAAATTCGTTCGTATAAAACGGCTTCGGCTTTGACGGATCGCCGGGATCATGTTCGCTCTTCGGATCGGGAACAATCGATTTGAACACTTTCTGCGAGCGCAGCCATTTCGGGCCGGCGCCGCTTTTTTCGACCGTCTCACGTTGAAAGGCAAAACCCATTAAGCCTTTGCGTCGTCCCTCCTCACAGTTAAGCGCCATCGTGATGGCGTGAGTGCCGGCGAACGCTTTGGCCTGAAAATTTCCGCTCTTCGATGTTGCCGTGGCGCGCATCTGAATGACTCCCTAACGCCTTAAAGTAGCATCAGGCTCTTGGGAGCGCCAAGTGATATTCGTTCACGAGCCATGTGGCTGGGCAGGCCGCCGGGGGAACGGCTGTCTCAGGTAGGCGCTTTGCCGCGGCAAGCTCTTCGCCCGGCGCTACGCATGCGGCCTCAAGCCGAGAAGACCTCTAGCCCAGATGCTTTGGCCGCGGCGATCAACGCGGCATCACAGGATGCCAGCGGCCTCTGAAGCCGTAGCGCGAGTTCCAGATACGCCGCATCGTACAAACTGAGGCCGTGTTCTCTTGCGAGAGTTTTTATGGCGCCCCACGCATGTCCGTCCGTTTCGTCGTCGGTCACAATCGGCAGTTCCGTCAGGTATTGGAGCGAACGATCGGCATAGCCCTCGTCGCATCGGCGGCGCCGGATCGCAATTTGGAATGCATTAGCCACTTCGAGCCGCCAGAGCGAAGGCACAATCCCGCCTTCAACGACCACGCGCCGCAATACATCGTCCGTTGCTGCTGTCCCCTCGTTCTCGAATAACCATGCCAATGCCATCGAGGCATCGAGCACAATGCTCAATGGCGTCGGCCTTCTTCGATCAGATCGCGAATAGGGATGTCGCCAAGCGTATGGTTCTTTCTCTCCGCGATAATCCGCTCGGCAGCTTCCTCGGCCCGCTTTCGCGCCTCTGCGCGGGCCGATTGCCGCCGCACGAGGATGTCACCATCCTGAACTTCGATCTCGACCCTCTCGCCGTCGCTCAACCCGGTCGTTTCGGCGACCTCGGCGGGGACTCGGATCGCGAGGTTTTTCCCCCACCGGCCGACAATGACGCCTGCCATCGCGGTTCTCCCTTGGGGAATATCCTAGCATATTCCCCGATTATGGTACATCGACGCGCATGACCCCTACCCCGCCCCACTCCATGGCTGCCGATGCGGGCCTTGCGCCAACGCGCGCCTGCGGCACGTGCACGCTTTGCTGCAAGGTGATGGCAGTGCAGGCCTTGGATAAGCCGGTCGGCACCTGGTGCCAGCACTGCGCGCCCGGACGCGGCTGCAAAATCCACGAGACCCGCCCTCAGGAATGCCGCGCCTTCAATTGCCTGTGGCTCGGCGATCCGAAATTTCCCGAGCATCTGAGGCCCGACCGCACCAAGGTCGTTTTCGTCCTTGAAGCCGGCGGCGGCCGCATCGCCGCCTATGTCGACCCGAGCGTGCCGGCCGCTTGGCGACAGGGTGAGGTCTATTCCGTCTTAAAGCGCCTGTCGGTCATGGCGGCCGAGACGCGCCGGCAGGTCGTCGTGTTCGTGCGGGATGCCGCGACCGCCATCCTGCCCGATCGCGACGTGCCGCTCGGGCCGGTCCATGTCGGCCAGCAGATCGTTTATTCGCTAAAGCAGACTTCGGACGGCCCGCGCATCGAGCCGCGGGTCGAGGCGCTGCCCCAAGCCCCGGCTTGAGACTCGCCGATCAGTTGGTGGCGGTAAGCGCGCTCAAGCGGCCGTTCGAATCTTCGATGCCGGCGGCGAGCGCCTGCTGATAAAGCGCTTTCGCCTTCTCCGGCTCGCCCGCGATGCCGAGCGCATTCACCTTGCCGAGCACGTTCGGATCATAGGTGGAAGCAAGCATGAACACCGCGCCGGCATGGCCGGCCTCGACCGCGCGCTCGAGCAGGAGGCGTGCGCCGGCGAAATCGCCGTCGGCGACGAGGTCCTCGGCGCGGCGATAGAGTTTTTCCGCCTCTTCCGGTCCGATGGCGACCGTCGACTTGGTGGTCACCGTCGCGGCCTTGACCGCCACCGGTGTGGCGGAGGTGAGCGGCGCGGATTGGATGTCGCCGGTCGAGCGCAGCGGCGAGGCCAACCCGATATTGGTATTGGTCAGAAGCTGGGGCGCAAGCACCGAGACCTGCTGGACCGGCGACTGCTCGGCCTGGGGCTGCTCCTCGGTAGCTTTGCGCAGCGCGATCGGGGGCGTCACCGCGACCAGAGTGGGTTTGGCGACGACCAGCGCCTGGCGCGGCGGCGCGGCTTGCTGGCTGCCCGGCGCGAAAGCGAAAGCCAGCGTCCCCACTCCGACGAAGAGGACAGCCAGCAGCCCGGCGCGGGCAATCTCGGCGCTTCGAGAATAGGTTCTGAGCCTCATTGCTTTCTCCATTTTTCTCGCTGGCGCTTCCATTCCCGGTACTGCAGGTAAAGCTGCTGCTGGGCATCGTCGCTCTCGACGCCGCTTGGCCCAACTTCGCCATCGAGGCTCGCCGCCGGGACATCGGCGCTGCGCGCCTCGGCGATGCCGGAGCGCCCATCGAGCCAGTCCTGGGCAGGCTGGAACCGCGTCCAACCAGACACCTTTGCCGCGATATTGACCTCGCGCCATTTCGGGTGGCGCGCCGGATCGCGCAGCGCCGCGAAATTCTTGAACAGCGCATCCGAAAAGCGCTGGACCCTCGCGTAGCGCGGCGAATCCTTTGCCGCGTCAAACGTCGCGAGCAAGACGCCGATGGCGACGGTCGGCACGCTCTCGCCCGGGGCGATGAGATCGGCATAGTCGGTGCCGTTCAGCTTCGTTGGCAGATAGCTGTCCTGTAACGCCGTCTCATAAGGGACGGGTAATAGCCGGAATCGGCCTTCGCTGGGGAAATCGGCGAGGGCTTTGATGGGGCGCCCGCCAACCATCACAGTTGCAGCGATGTCTCCAGACCTGAGCTGTGAGAGCGCCGTCGGTTGGTCGAGCTGCACATATTGTGGCGCGATGCCGAGCCGCTCGAAAATCAGCCGCGCCGTCATCGCTGTCGCGGATCCCTCCCGATCGATGTTGACCTTGCGGCCGGCGAGCTGGCGCAGATCGGTGATGTCGCGCGCGGCGACGACATGCACCTCTTCATTGTACAGCCGCGCCACATAGCGCAGCCGTGCCGCGAGTGCCTCGCGCTGATCGCGCGGCAGATTGGCGAGCGCGTCGGATTGCAAGAGTGCGAGATCGCCAAGGCCCGAATTGCCGAGGTCGCGGAGGTCGGCAAGCGTCCCCCTGCCGATGATAGGGACGACCCGCAGCGTGTCGGAATCGAGAGCGGAGGCGAGATCGGAGGCTATCCGCGCCGATGTCGACGCGACGCCGCCGGTGACGATGGAAACGACGGCGCGGCCATTGTCGACCGGAGCCGGAGCGGCTTGCCGAATGGGCACCGGCACCGCGCGGACGGGCGAATCGTCACCTTCGACCTGCGCCGCCGCTGCATGCCGCCGCGACGAGCGCGAGCCCTTAGCATGGCGTCCGCCCCCGTGCCGATGCCAGGCGTGGCGATGGCCGCCGGCGTGCTTACCGGCGGAACGTTTGCCGGATGTGGCCTTTGCCGCCTTGCCCCTGGGCGCAGCGAAGGCAGCGTCGCTCAAGCTCATTGCCGAGAGCGGCGCCAAGGCAAGAATGAGAGCGATAAGGCTTCGAAAGACGCCCCGTCGCAGTGCAACGAAGTTCATCAAATCCGTCCCAATTTGCGCAGTTCGATTCTTTGGGCCCACGCTTTTTCGGAACAAAAGGACAAGCGGCGAAATGGGACGGCTTCATGGCCCGGAGGTGGAAATTGAGTGCCAACGGCCTCAGGCCGCGGCTTATTTCACCTGAATTGCAGGGAATTTCCGGCGCTTCAGGTGCGTCTTACGGCCGAGGTCTGGCTAACAACAGAAACGGGAGGGACGATAATGCGGGGATTAATTGCAGGAACGATCGCGCTCACGCTGGCATGGGGCATTGCGGGTGCGTCTGCACAGGACACCAAGATTACCAAGACCGACACGCAAATAGATGCTCTCGATCCCGGGATAAAATGGTTCCTGCGGGGCAAGATGGCCGAGGGGAATACACAGTTCACCGACAACGTCATCCTGTTCCTGCACGGCGCAACCGGTCCTTCCACCTGCGATTTCGATCTTTCCTATAAGGATTATTCCTGGGCCGACTTGCTGGTGAGAGAGGGCTATGTCGTCTACATGGGCGACTATCGCAATTACGGCTATTCGACGCGCGAGCCCGCGATGGACGAGCCGGCCGCGAAGAATGCTCCGCTCAGCCGCTCGTATCTGGCGCTACGCGATATTGAAGCGATGGTCGATCACATCAAGCGCACGCACAACGTCAAGAAGGTGACGTTGATCGGCTGGTCATGGGGCGCGATGATGGCCGGCTATTACAGCTCGCTGCATAGCGAAAACGTGCAGAAGCTCGTGCTTTACGCCCCACTGTATAATTTCAACGACGACACCAATCTTGGCCCGGGCAGCGCGTTGCAGAACAAGCGCAAGCCGCGCGAATTTAACTTCGCTCTGGGCGCCTACCGCGTCGCGTCAGAGGCGGCAAATACCGGCCGCTGGAATGGTGAGATACCGGTCGACAATAAAGATGAATATCGCGACGCCGCTCTTCCCGCCGAATTCTGGAAGGAATGCATGGCCACGGATCCGACAAGCAACACGCGCAATCCGCCGAGCCTACGGGCGCCGAATGGTGTCCTGGAAGATTCCTTCTATCAGGCGACAGGCCGCCCGCTATGGAACGCCAGCAACATCTATGTGCCGACGCTAGTGATAGCCGGTCAATATGACACCTGGTCTTATCCGGAAGATCGCGAAGGCCTGATGCGCGATCTCGTCCATGCGCCGGTGAAGAAAAGCGTGCTCATCCCGGACGCAACGCATTTCGTGCTGTTCGAAAAACAGCGTAATCTGTTCTTCGGGGAAATTTCGAAATTCTTGAAGGAATAGCCGTCGCACTCAGAAGATCGGAGGGAACTCATGTATCGGGATTGCTCGCTGCACTCGCTTGTCTCGTGTCGCTGATGACGGCGTCACATTGGCGCACACTTCGAATCAGCCGCCACATCAGCTCTATCGGATCGGCGATCTCAAACTGGAGAGCGGCGATGTGATCAAGGACTTCGCGATCTCCTATGTCACGCATGGAACGTTGAACGCTAAAAAATCGAACGCGATCCTCATGGTGACGGCGATCAGCGGCAATCATCATCGTCTCGATTTCTCATCGGGCCCGGCAAAGCGCTGGACACCAACAAATTCTTCATCATTTGCACCGACGCGATTGGAAATGGACTAACGACCTCGCCGTCCAATTCGACGGCGCAACCGCACATGAAATTTCCTAAATTCCTCATCCGCGACATGGTGGCTTCGCAAAAACTGCTATTGGACCATCTCGGCATCGAGCATCTCGTTGCAGTCATCGGCCCCTCAATGGGCGGCATGCAGACGCTGCAATGGGGCGTGAGCTATCCAGATATGATGGATAGCCTGGTGGCGATCGTACCATTGGCGAAGACGCCGGGTTGGACGGTTGCGGTTCTCGAAGCTTCCCGAAAAGCCATCATACTCGATCCCGCCTGGAAGAATGGCGACTATGATGCGCCGCCCGAGCAAGGCCTGCGGCTATATCGCGATATTCTGAACTTCCTTGCGGCGCGATCGCCGGAAATTTACCGCGACCAATTCCAGAACCAAATGGATGTTCTGCCCTGGCTGACGGCGCAGGAAACCTCCGTTCTGAAAGCGTTCGACGCGGACGACTGGATTTACCAGACCTGGGCCTACGACCGACATGACCTCGACACCACGCCTGGCATGAACGGCGACACGATAAAGGCGCTGCGCGCAATTAAGGCGAAGACGCTGATCATGGTCGGCACCAAGGATTTGCTCAATCCGGAATTCGAGCCGATCGAAGCAGCGCATTACATCCGCGACGCGCGCGTCGTGACGATCAGTCCCGGTACGGTGACCGGTCACGCCTCGGCAGGCGGGGGGTTCCCGCAGACGTCGATTTTCTCAACCGCGAGATTTCGGGGTTTTTTGACCTCCTGACCGATCATGGGCGGAAGCTGCAATAGGGCTGGCGCACCGGGGCTGTGGCGAGGCGCTATGGCTCGCCATACCCGTCGGGGCGTGCTAACCGCAGCCACAAATCAGGCCGGCTGACGCCCGCTTCCCCGAGAAAGCCATGTCCGACATTTTCCGCGAAGTCGACGAGGAAGTTCGTCGCGATCAAGCCGCTCAGATTTGGGGCCGGTATCAAAACCTCTTCATCGGCCTCGCCGTGCTCGTCGTCGCTGCCACCGCCGGCTGGCGGCTCTACGATCATTACCGCACGAAGCAGGCCGAAGAGGTTGGCGCGAAATACGAGGCGGCGCTGGCGCTCGCCCGCGATGGCAAGTCCGCGGAAGCGGAGGGCGCATTGGAGCAGATCGCCCGAAGCGGGCCCAAAGGCTACGCGGTTCTGGCGCGACTGCGTGAGGCGGCCGAATATAGCAGCAGCGATCCCGCCGCCGCGGTGAAAGCATACGAGGCGATCGCCGCGGACGGGACTATCGATCCTTTATTCCAGAACGTCGCGCGAGTTCGCGCAGCGCTGCTGCGTCTCGACCAGGCCGACGAGAAGGAAATCGAAAGTCGGCTCGCGCCGATGACCGCCAACGATAATCCGTTCCGCTTCTCCGCGCGCGAAGCGCTGGCACTCGCCGCCCTGAAGCATGACGACTTCGATGCGGCGGGCCGCCAGCTCGATGCGATCGTCGTCGATCCACAAGCGCCGGCGCAGATGCGGCAACGTGCCGAGGCGCTGCTCGCCGTTGTGCGTTCGAGCAAGCGCGCGAAGTAAGCCGCCGGCAGTGAACTCATATGTCGTTCAAGCTCGCCATTATCGGCCGGCCCAATGTCGGCAAGTCGACGCTGTTCAATCGGCTTGTCGGCAAAAAGCTTGCGCTCGTCGATGATCAGCCGGGGGTGACGCGCGACCGCCGCGAAGGCGAAGCGCAACTTGGCGACCTTACTTTTACTATTATCGACACGGCGGGATTGGAGAGCGGCGAGGCGCGCTCACTCACCGGCCGCATGCGCGCACAGACCGAAGCCGCCGTCGCCGACGCCGACGCGGTGCTTTTCCTCATTGATGCGCGCGTTGGGCTGACACCGGACGACCGCCATTTCGCGGCGCTGCTGCGCCGCGCCGGCAAGCCGCTGATCCTCATCGCCAACAAAGCCGAGGGGCGCGCCGGCGAAGCCGGTGCGCTCGAGGCCTACGATCTCGGCCTAGGCGAGCCGGTGCCGCTGTCTGCCGAGCACGGTGAAGGACTAGCTGATCTTTACGACGCCATCCGCGCGGCGCTGCCGGACAAAATCGAACCCGGAGAGGACATCGACGCGACCACCGCGCCGCTCGAGCTCGGCGAGGAAGAGGACGGCTCCGAGCTCGATCCGACAAAGCCGCTGCGCGCCGCAATCGTCGGGCGGCCGAATGCCGGCAAATCAACGCTGATCAACCGTATTCTCGGCGAGGAGCGGCTGTTGACCGGACCGGAGGCCGGTATCACGCGCGACTCGATCGGGCTTGAATTCGACTGGCGCGGACGCGCTTTAAAACTGTTCGACACCGCCGGTTTGCGCAAGCGCGCGCGTGTCGAGGACAAGCTCGAAAAACTTGCGGCCGCCGACGCGTTGCGCGCGGTGCGATTTGCCGAAGTCGTTGTGCTCATCGTCGATGCGACGATCCCGTTCGAGAAACAGGATTTGTCGCTCGCCGATCTCGCCGCCAAGGAAGGCCGCGCGCTGGTGATCGCATTATCAAAATGGGATTTGATCGAGGATCGCGGGTCGCGGCTGTCGCGCCTGCGCGAAGAGGTGTCACGGCTGTTGCCGCAGGTGCGTGGCGCGCCTGTGATCGCCGTCTCCGGCGCGACCGGCGAAGGCATCGACCGGCTGATGGGCGCCATCCTGCAGGTGCACGAAGTCTGGAACAAGCGCATCGCGACGGGCAAGCTCAATCGGTGGCTTGCCGCAACGACTGCCGAGACGCCGCCGCCTGCCGTGTCCGGCCGCCGCATCAAAATCCGCTACATGACGCAGCCGAAGGCGCGCCCGCCGCATTTCGTCTTGTTCGGCAATCAGCTCGACGAATTGCCGACGAGCTACGAGCGGTTTTTAGCGAACGGTCTGCGCGAGACGTTCGAACTGTCCGGCGTGCCGATCCGGATATCAAAGCGGCAGGGGGAGAATCCGTACCGCAAATCTTAGCGACTCCCGGCCCTACACCTCGATCCCCACCCTGACCCGCGCCGGCTCCTCCTCCGCCGCACGGCGCAGTTTCTCTTGCGCCTCGTCGACCTCGCGCTGGCGATTCCATAAAGCGGCGTAAACGCCGCCCGCCTCGAGCAGCGATTGATGGTTGCCGCGCTCGACGATGACGCCCTTGTCGAGCACCAAAATCTCGTCGGCATCGACCACGGTCGACAATCGATGCGCGATGACGATCGTCGTGCGGCCTTTCGAGATGCGATCGAGCGCCGCCTGAATTTCGCGCTCGGTGAATGTGTCGAGCGCCGACGTCGCCTCGTCGAGGACCAGGATCGGCGGCGCTTTCAGCATGGTGCGGGCGATGGCGACGCGCTGCTTCTCGCCGCCCGACAATTTTAACCCGCGCTCGCCGACCTGCGCGTTGAAGCCGCCGGGAACAACGCCGAGGAATTCATCGATCTGCGCCATGCGCGCCGCATCTTTGATGTCGCTCTCGCCCGCTTCCCAGCGGCCATAGCGAATGTTGTAGCCGATCGAATCGTTAAACAGCACCGTGTCCTGCGGCACCATCCCGACCTCGGCGCGCAGCGAATCCTGCGTGACGTCGGCGATGTTCTGGCCGTCGATCGAAATCGTGCCGGCCTGCGGCTCGTAGAAGCGGAAGATCAGCCGCGAGATCGTCGATTTGCCCGCCCCTGACGGCCCGACGATCGCCACCGTACGTCCCGGCGGCACGTCGAACGTGACGCCGCGCAGGATCGGCCGCACCGGATCGTAGGAAAACCACACATCGTCGAAGCGCACGTGTCCTTCAGTCACGACAAGCGGCAGCGCGCCGGGCTTGTCCTGAATCTCCGGACTGTGCGCCAGCACCTCGAACATTTTCTCGATGTCGATCACCGCCTGCTTCACTTCGCGGTAGAACATGCCCATGAAGTTCAAAGGCTGATACAGCTGGATCATCATCGCATTGATCAGCACGAAATCGCCGATCGTGTTGGTGCCGTTGCGGATGCCGGCAACGCACATGATCATCACCGCGGTCAAGCCCAGCGTGAAGATCACCGCCTGCCCCGCGTTGAGCACGGCGAGCGAAGTGTAGGTCTTGACGCTCAGGCCCTCGTAGCGCTGCATCGATTTGTCGTAGCGCGCCGCCTCACGCGTTTCGGCGTTGAAATATTTGACCGTCTCGTAGTTCAGGAGGCTGTCGATCGCCTTGGTATTGGCGTCGACGTCGCTTTCATTCATCGAGCGGCGGATGGCGATGCGCCAATTCGTGGCGATCGTCGTGAAAATCATGTAGGCGGCGATCATCAAGGCCGTGGTCAGCGCATAGCGCCAATCGAACTGAAAGAGGAAAACGCCGAGAATCAGCAGGAATTCGAATAGCGTCGGCACGCCGGTCAGCATGACGAGACGCACGATCGTCTCGATGGCGTTGCGGCCGCGCTCGAGAATGCGCGTCAATCCGCCGGTCTTGCGCTCGAGATGAAAGCGCAGCGACAGGCGGTGCATGTGAATGAACACGTCATTGGCGAGACGGCGAACCGCGTTCATTGCCACGGCGGCAAAAAGCCCGTCGCGCAATTGCGTCAGAAACGCCATGACAATGCGCAATGCACCGTAAAGCAGCGTCAGCGCGATCGGGCCGGCGATCAGCGCCGGCAGCGCCATGTCCTTGGCGTGCTCGCCGGTCAGCGCATCGGTCGCCCATTTGAACGCATAGGGAATGGCGATGGTGACAAGCTTGCCCGCGATCAGAAGAACGACCGCGAGAAAGATGCGCATGCGCAAATCGGCGCGATCGTGCGGCCAGATATAGGGCCACAGATGCTGAAACGTGCGCGCGAATGTCGCGTCGCCGAGCGCCGCATTGTCGGGAAGGGGATGGGGTGACGAGCGCGACGGCTCAGGAGGTGCGATATGTTTCATTCAAGGGTGATCGGGGCACGAGGGCCGGGACTCGTATATAGACCGATTGCGCAAGAACGCATCATTCGCGCGCCGGCGCGACGCAATCAGTTCTGCGGCATGACAAAGATCTGGCCGGGATAGATAAGATTGGGATTGCGGATCTGGCTGGCATTCGCCTCGTAAATCACGGTGTAGCGCGTGCCCCTGCCGAGGCGTAGGCGGCTAATTCGCCACAGACTGTCGCCGCGCGAGACAGTGGCCGTCGCGACCTCCGAGATCACCGGGTTTGCGGTTGAAGGATTTGCCGCGATCGAGGTTCCGCTTTGCGGTGTCGCGGCTGTAGCCCTGGGTGAGGTGGCGGCCGTGTCTCGCGGTTGGACGGCCGGCGTAGTCGCAGGAGGAGGAGCCGATGCCGCGGCTGGTGGGCTCGGAGGCGCCGCCGTTATCGGTGGAGTGATCGGCTGCGTTGCCGGAGCCGGGGTTGGCCCAGCCGTCGCGACGGCAATCGGCGCATCGAACGGCACTTCGGCGCGCGAGACCACCTTGCCCGCATTGCCGACGGCATCGGCGCGTAGCGTGTACCTCCCGCCACCAATACCTTTGTTAATGGTCAGCGACCATTTGCCGTCAGCGGCAGCGGCGGCATCGACGACATGGCTGCCGTTGAGGTAGAGGCGCACGGTGGCGCCTGCGGGAGCCTTGCCGGTGGCAAAGAAGCGGCCGCCCGCCTCTACTTCCGCAGTGCGGATCGTGACTTGGCCGCTCTGCGGCGCGGGAGCGCCCGCCTGCGGCGGCTGTTGCGGCGCCGCCGAAGGTGACGGCGCAGCCAAGACGACGCTCGGCTTGCCGGGCTCGGCGAGTGTCACGAACGGACTCGTGCCGGGCCGCACCGCGACCGCCACGCTCTGGCTCGATGAGACCGGCGGCTGCCCGTCCGGCGTGATCCGCAAAGCCAGCAGATGGTCGCCGCCCGCTAAGGCCGGCGGCAGCAGAACGAACTGGCCGTTCGCGTCGACCTTTTCGCCGGCGATGACCTTGCCCTGATCGAGGAGTTCGACCCGTGCGGCGGCGGGCGCGCGGCCGGCGACAACCGTCTCGCCGCTTGGCTCAACGCGCACGATGTCGAATTCCGGGGGCTTCGCCGGCGCCGCCATACCTGCGCCAGGTGAGGCCGTGGCGTCTTGCGGCAGCGCTGCCGTCGATTGCGGCGCCTGGCCGAGCGCGGTTGGCGGAGCCGGTTGCGCTTCGCTCCGGGAACTGGGCTCCGGCGCAGTCGCAACGCTCGCCGGTTTCTCCAACGACTTGAAATAGAGCACGGCGCCGATCGTCGCAGCGACAAGGGCGGCCGCCGGAATGGCGATGATGCGAACGGCGAAAGGGATCATAGGGTGCGCATTGGGTGCCGAACTTTAGCGCAACCGCCGGAAAGTCGCCAATTCCAACCCCCGCCAGCGCTTGCTGTGCGAGGGGGCGCGGTCCATGAAGGCGCCGATGAATCAGGTGGTCAGGACAGAGGCCTCGGCGATTCGCAACGTCTGCGTCTATTGCGGCTCGGCGGATGCGGTCGATCCCGCCTATGTCGCGGCGGCAGCACAGCTCGGCGAACTTTTGGCGGAAGCCGGCATGCGCCTCGTCTATGGCGGCGGCTCGAACGGGCTCATGGGCGCCGTCGCACACGCGGTCATCGACAATGGCGGCAGCGTCACCGGCATCATTCCGGAATTTTTGAAAAACCGCGAGCTGATGCTGAAAAGCGCGCAGGACCTCGTCGTCGTGCCGGACATGCATACGCGAAAGCGTCTGATGTTCGAGCGCGCCGATGCTTTCATCGCGCTGCCCGGCGGCATCGGCACGCTGGAAGAGCTGGTCGAGCAACTGACCTGGGTGCAGCTCGAGCGACACACGAAACCCGTGCTGATCGCTGATATCGGCGGCTTTTGGCGCCCGCTGCTCTCGCTCTTCGCACATATGCGCGAGCACGGATTCATCCGCCCGGAATTCGAGGTGCGCTATCTCGTCGCCGAGCGGATCGAAGATGTCATTCCGATGCTGCAGACCGCCTTCGAGCGGCGGCCGATCGAGCGCGCGCGGCTCGACCCGCGGTTTTAGTCGCGCGAATTTACGTCGCGCCCGATTTCATCAGCTTGTAAGTGATCGAATCGACCAGCGCCTGGAACGAAGCGTCAATGATGTTCGCCGACACGCCGACGGTCGACCATGTGTCACCTTCGGAATCGCCGCACTCGATCAGGACGCGCGTCACCGCGTCGGTGCCGCCTTGGAACACGCGCACGCGATAGTCGCGCAGCTCCACGTCTTCAATGTGTTTTTGAAATTTGCCGAGGTCCTTGCGCAGCGCGAGGTCGAGCGCGTTGACGGGGCCATTGCCTTCGGCAGCGGAAATCAGCACCTCGCCATCGATCTTCACCTTCACGATGGCTTCCGAGACGGAGACGAGCTCGCCGACCGCATTGTAGCGACGCTCGACATTGACGCTGAAGCGCTCGA
>Ga0164305_10000377_pt1 | contig 16493 bp, 15 predicted proteins | sample Whisoiple_237_MG_FD_110215 | JGI IMG/M metagenome (GOLD analysis project Ga0164305, IMG submission 110215) | Soil microbial communities amended with pyrogenic organic matter from upstate New York, USA - Whitman soil sample_237_MG | ecosystem: Environmental > Terrestrial > Soil > Agricultural...
ACATGATCGCGCGGCAAGTCGCGGCGGAAGGCGCGAAGAAAGTCGCCGTCGTCACCGACGAGCCAGATAAATATACGTCGGTGCATTGGCCGGCGGGAGTTACCATTCATCATCGCGATCACCTCGACGAGGTGCAGCGCGATCTCGCCACCGTTCCCGGCACGACGGTCATGATCTACGATCAGACTTGCGCGGCCGAAAAGCGCCGCCGCCGCAAACGCGGCACGTTTCCCGATCCCGACAAGCGCGTCATCATCAACGACCTCGTATGCGAGGGCTGCGGCGATTGCGGCATCACCTCGAATTGCGTGTCGGTGCAGCCGGTCGATACCGAGTTCGGCCGCAAACGGCAGATCGATCAATCGAGCTGCAACAAGGATTTCTCCTGCGTGCAGGGCTTTTGCCCGTCCTTTGTGACGGTGCATGGCGCAAAGCCAAAGAAAGGCGCGCCGCAGAAGATCGAAGCCGGCAATTGGCCTGCTCTGCCGAGCCCCAAAATGCGGGCGATCGGCGAGACGCCCTACGGCATTCTCGTCACCGGCGTCGGCGGCACCGGCATCGTCACGATCAGCGCCATTCTCGGCATGGCCGCGCATCTCGAGAACAAAGGCGTCGGCATCATCGACATGGCCGGGCTCGCGCAGAAGGGCGGCGCGGTTTATTGCCATGTGAAGATTGCCAACAAGCCCGAAGATATTCACGCGATCCGCGTCGCCGCGGGTGAGGCGGACCTCGTGCTCGGCTGCGATCTCGTCGTCGCCGGCACGAAAAAGGTGCTCGCCTCGATCGACAAAGGCGAGACCGGCGTCGTGATCAATACTGCGGAAGTCTATCCCGGCGATTTCACCCGTAACGCCGACTTTTCGCTGCCGGCAGAGCGGGTGAAGCGGGCGTTGCGTTCGACCGCAGGCGAGGGAATTTCATTTATCGATGCGACGAGCATCGCCACCACGCTCATGGGCAATTCGATCGCCGCCAACATGTTCATGCTGGGTTTTGCCTGGCAGCAGGGGCTCGTGCCGCTATCCGAAGCCGCGCTTTTGAAGGCGATCGAGCTCAATGGCGAAGCGGTCGAGATGAACACGCAAGCCTTCGTCTGGGGCCGGCGCGCCGCAGCCGATCCCGCGGCGGTGGATGCCTTCGTGACGCCGCTGCGCAAGCCGACCGCATCGCGCGAAATTTCGCAGACGCTCGATGAGATCGTTGCGCGTCGTGTGGCGTTCCTGACCGATTATCAGAACGCGGCTTACGGCGAACGCTATCGTTTGCTGGTGCGCCGGGTCGCCGATGCCGAACGCGCGCGCGTGCCCGGCGAGAGCGCGCTCGCCGAGGCCGTCGCGCGCTATTACTTCAAGCTCATGGCCTACAAGGACGAATACGAGGTCGCGCGGCTTTATACGGACGGCAGCTTTGCCAGGCAGGTCGCCGCGACCTTCGAAGGCGATATGCGGATGGAAGTGCATCTCGCGCCGCCGATCCTCGGGCGCAAGGACGATAAAGGCCATCCGAAGAAGACGACATTCGGTCCGTGGATGTTCAAAGCGTTCGGGCTGCTCGCGCGCTTCAAGTTCTTGCGCGGCACGCCGCTGGACATTTTTGGCTACAGCGAAGAACGCCGCACCGAACGCAAGCTCATCGCCGACTACGAGGCGATGATAGACGAAATCCTCGAGGGACTTTCGCCGCAGAAGCACGCGATTGCCGTGGCGTTGGCGAGCATTCCGGAAAAAATTCGCGGCTTCGGCCATGTCAAGGCGCGCCACCTCGTGCCAGCCAAGGCAGAAGAAGCGGATCTCCTCGCAAAATTCCGCGGCGAGACGCCGGCCGTGCCGCTCGCGGCGGAATGATAATGCGCCGTAATCGCGCGCGATGATCGGCAAGCTTTCCGGCATCATCGATTCGTTCGGCGAAGATCATGTCATTATCGACGTGAATGGTGTCGGCTACGTCGTGACGTGCTCGTCGCGTACGCTGCAGCGGCTGCCCAAGCGTGGCGAGCCGGCGTCGCTCGCCATCGAGACGCAGGTGCGCGAAGACGCGATCCGGCTTTTCGGGTTCACCTCCGATGGCGAGCGCGACTGGTTTCGGCTTTTGCAGAGCGTGCAGGGCGTCGGCGCGAAAGTGGCACTGGCGATCCTCGGGATTCTCTCGGCCGGCGAGCTCGCAACCGCGATCGGTACGCAGGACAAAGGGAGCGTTGCGCGCGCGCCGGGCGTTGGCCCGAAACTCGCGGCGCGCATCGTCGCGGAGTTGAAGGACAAGGCGCCGGCGCTTGCCGCGGTCGATCCGGTCGTCGCGCGGCTTGCCGGCGAGGAGGAGGCCAAGAGCGCGCCGCGCCCGGTGCAGGACGCGATTTCGGCGCTGGTCAATCTCGGCTACGGCCGGCCGCAGGCGGCGGCGGCCGTTGCCGCGAGCGTCAGCGCGCTCGGCGAGAGCGCCGAGGCGCCGGCGCTCATCCGGCGCGGGCTGAAGGAACTGGCCCAGTAGAGCGATTGCCGCCGGTTATTCTCCGTGCGGAGAGCGTGGTACTAACGCGGTGTCTCGAACGGCTTCGGATTCGCAGCGCTCTTGCCGACCCATCCCCGCCTCGTTACCCCCGTAGAGCGCGCCGACGATCCTGACGCGTCGCTCAGGCCGCAGACGCTCGCCGACTTCACCGGCCAAGAGGCCGCGCGCAAGAACCTGAAAGTCTTCGTCGAGGCGGCGAAGGCGCGCGAGGATGCGCTCGATCATGTGCTGTTTGTCGGCCCGCCGGGCCTCGGCAAGACGACGCTGGCGCAGATCGTCGCGCGCGAGCTCGGGGTGAATTTCCGCGCGACGTCCGGCCCGGTGATCGCCAAAGCCGGCGATCTTGCCGCGCAGCTCACCAATCTCGAAGAGCGCGACGTGCTGTTCATCGATGAAATCCACCGGCTCAATCCGGCGATCGAGGAAATCCTCTATCCCGCGATGGAGGATTTCCAGCTCGATCTGATCATCGGCGAGGGGCCGGCGGCGCGCTCGGTGAAAATCGATCTCGCGCGATTTACGCTGATCGGCGCGACGACACGCGCCGGCCTTTTGACGACTCCCTTACGCGACCGTTTCGGCATTCCGATCCGGCTGAATTTCTACACAGTCGAAGAGCTGGAGACGATCGTCAAACGCGGTGCGCGCGTGCTCGGCGTGGCGATGTCGGAGGAGGGCGCCAACGAAATCGCGCGGCGCGCGCGCGGCACGCCGCGCATTGCCGGGCGGCTGTTGCGGCGCGTGCGCGATTTCGCCGTCGTGGACGGCGCGGCGACGATCGATCGCGTCGTCGCCGATCGCGCCTTGCGCATGCTCGACGTCGATGCGATCGGCCTCGACCAGATGGACCGGCGTTATCTCGATACGATCGCGATCTCGTTCGGCGGCGGCCCGGTCGGGATCGAGACCATTGCGGCAGCTTTGTCCGAGCCGCGCGACGCGATCGAGGAGATCATCGAGCCGTTTCTGATCCAGCAGGGGTTTTTGCAGCGCACCCCGCGCGGCCGTGTCTTGACCGGCCACGCCTTCCGCCATCTCCGCCTCGCCGAGCCGGCGCGGCCGGCGGCGCAATTCGGCCTGTTCGCCGAGGAGGAGTGAGCTGCCGTCGCACCGCCACGTCGTCCGCGTCTATTATGAAGACACCGATTTTTCCGGCTCCGTCTATCACGCCTCGTATTTGCGCTTTCTCGAGCGCGGCCGGACCGAGCTTCTGCGCTCGCTGGACATCCATCGGCGGCAATTCATTCGGGAGAAGCGGGCCCGATATTTGGATTCGTCGTGCGCGCGATGAAGATCGAATTCCTGAAGCCAGCGCGCATGGACGATCTGATCACGGTCGAGACGGCGGTGATTCGCGTCGGCGGCGCCTCGGCCGAACTCGCGCAGAGGATTTTGCGCGAGCCGGACCCGCTTCTGACGGCGGATGTCCGCGTCGCCGCGGTGGCGAATGGCCGTGCATTCCGGCTGCCGGCCGAGATACGCGATAAGATGCGGGCCGGCGCATTGCGGCATCAGCGTGCGAGCTTACGCTGAATGCTGTTCTACGAGCCTCTGTTTCTGTTCCTGTTTTTTCCAATCCTGCTGGTCATCTATTTTTTCCTCGGCCATACGCGGCCGGCACGCAAATGGATTCTGCTTCTCGGAAGCTTCGTCTTTTATGCCTGGAGCGAACCGATCTTCGTGTGGATCGTGCTCGCCTCCAGCCTCGCCGATCAATGGATCGGGCTTTACATCGGTGCATCAAAAGCCGACCGGAAACGCAAATATGCGCTGGCATTGGGCGTCGTCCTGAACATCGGCATTCTCTGTTACTATAAATACACGCTCTTCCTCATCACCAATGTGGACTCGCTGTTGCAGGCGCTGCATAAACCGCAGCTTGCGATTCCGGCAATTGCATTGCCGATCGGTGTATCCTTCGTGGTCTTCGAAAAGATCACCTATCTCGTCGACGTCTATCGCGGCCTAACCAGCCCCGCCCGCAATTTCTCGCAATATCTGACCTATGTCCTGTTCTTTCCGAAACTGCTCGCCGGACCGATCATCAAATATCACGACATTGTCGGCCAGTTCGAGCAATTCCCCGAATCCCACGTCGACGATTTCTTCATCGGCTTGTCGCGTTTCATGCTCGGCCTGATCAAGAAGACGCTTCTCGCCGACACGCTCGCTACCGGCGCCGATCTCGTTTTCGCGCAGGACCCGGCGCATCTCACCTCGTCCGACGCTTGGTGGGGGGTCCTGTTCTTCACATTGCAAATCTATTTCGACTTTTCCGGCTATTCCGACATGGCGATCGGCATCGCGCGCATGCTCGGCTTCCGGCTGCTCGAGAACTTCAACAAACCCTACATCGCGACCAGCATGACCGACTTCTGGCGGCGCTGGCACATTTCGCTGACGAGCTGGATTCGCGAATACCTGTACTTCCCGCTGGGCGGCAACCGCGCCGGAGCCGCACGCACCTATCTCAATCTATGGATTTGCTTCCTCGCCTCCGGCATCTGGCACGGCGCAGCTTGGAATTTCGTGCTGTGGGGCGCCTATAGCGGCCTTTTCCTTATTTTGGACCGACTTTTCCTCTTGAGCTGGCTCAACCGCATGCCGGTCTGGCTCGCCAACTTCGTCACAGTCCTGGTGGTGATGGTCGGCTGGGTCCTGTTCCGGTCGACCTCGCTCCATCAAGCTCTGCAAATTTTCGAATTGATGTTGAACCTGGCCTCCGCACCTTTGGGCGCAGTCACCATCACGAACGACGTGAAGTCGATGGCTGGCGTGGGCGTCCTCATCTGCGTCATGCAGCGGGTGTTCGCGCATCGGCCGGATTTCCAGCGGATCTTCGAAGGACCGCGTTCGCAGATCGCGCTGCAGAGCGCGCTCACCGTGCTTTTCGTGATCGGCATCGGCAAGTCGGTCGCCGCACCGTTCAAGCCGTTTCTGTATTTCCGTTTCTGATGATGCGACGGCTTCTCCCCGAAAGAATCCCGCTTGCTCTTTCGGCTGCATTCATTGCGGCATGCTCGGTCATCACCGCCTGGAATTTGACGGTCGCGGCAGCCTTTCCGCGCTTGGTCATTCGTAACTGGAATCAGCTCTACGGCCTTATCGAGGAGACGCCCGCGTCTTTTAGCGTGGCGAGTTTTGTGCGCGGCGAGGATCAAACCAACTTTTCGCGCCGGCTCGGAGCCGCGCTGCCGATCTATGCCCCGGCGGTGCGTATCGGGAATCAAATCGAGTTTTCCGTCTTCGGCGTGGCCAACGCGCCTTCGGTTATCTTCGGTCGCGACAAGCATCTCTATGAACGCGCCTATATCGATGAATATTGCGGACGCGCCGGCGAGGCGAATGCCCAGGTGCTCGCCGATTGGGCGGAGAAGATCAGAGACATTCAGGATTATGCGACATTACATGGAAAGGCGTTTGTGTACCTGATCACGCCGTCCAAGGCGGCGGTGTATCCCGAATACTTGCCGGACAATCTTGTCTGCCCGGCGCTGTTGCAGGGCAGCACGAATAAGCTTCCACCGTACCGCGATGCTTTGGAGACACGGCGCGTTCGCTACATCGACGGCGCAACCCTAATGGTGGCCGAGCGGGGACGGCATGGCATTGAACTCTTCCCCCGTGGCGGCACCCACTGGAACGCGCTCGGCGCGAGTCTCGCAGCCACACGGCTGGGTTCCCTCGCCAAAGCCAAGGCTAACCACGTCGATCTCGACGGCATCGACACGGCCTGGACCGAGAGCCGCAGCCCGCAGGGAACCGATCGCGATCTCGTCAATATGCTGAACCTCTACTGGTTCGACACGGATTATCCGGTTCCCGAGATTGTGCATACTTCATCAAGTACTGATCAGACCTGCCGGCCTACAAAAATCATGGAGGTTGGCGGGAGCTTTTTGGAGCAGATCAACGTCGCATTGCGCGGAAGCCGCTGTCCCCCAGACATCAGCTATTGGTTCTATTGGGACTTCGCGCATGTTTTTTATGAAGGCGGCAAACGTCGCTCGGAGCCGCCGCGCGGCGACAATCGTCTAGCCGACCTTACGAGCAGCGACGTCATCGTGCTTGAAGAAAACGAATACAATATCGGCACGACCGATCATCTGAACGCGCTGCACTCGCTGATCGTCTCCAAAGCTCGCCAACAAAGCGCCAGCGCCAGCCGCTAATCTCAGGCGCGGGTATCCCGCATTTTGTGCGCGAGCCGCTCGATCCTTTGCGCCGCCTCGCCGAGCGCCGAAACCAGGCGATCCTGCTTGCTTGCGCTCTGCACCTCGCGGGATCGTGTCGCGCCATCGGCTTCGGCCAGCAGGCTCTTCATATCTTCGATCTGCCGCTGCGCTTCGTTAAGTTCATCGGCGAGCGACAGGGCTGCCATGACGATGATGCGCTGATCGCCGATTTCGCCGAACGAAGCGCGTAAGCCCGCAATGCGCGCGTCGAAATCGCGCGCGAGATGTTCGAGCCGCGCCTCCTCACCGTCGTCGCACGCCATGCGGTAAGTGCGCCCCGCGATCGTGACGACGACCTGGGCCATCAGGCGTGCTCCCTGGCGGCTGGTTTGCCGGATTCTTCTGCCGTGCCGAGGAGGCTTTGCACGGTCGCGCGAGCCGATTCGAGCCGGCGCGAGACGTCCTCCGCCGCGCGTTCCAGCGAGCGGTTGCGGGCCAAGGCACCGTCGAGTTCGACGGCGAGCCGCGATCGGTCATCCTCGAGCACCGACAGCGCCTCGTCGCGCTCGGCGCGCCGGGACTCCGCCTCGAGCCGTGCCTCCGCCGTCTGCTCAAGGAGATCCAACGCTCGCGAAAGCCGCTCAAGCGCGGCATCGAGCGCGTCGCCGCGGGCCGATTGTGCCACCATCCTGCGGCGCATTAGGCCGCTTGGGCCTTCAAGGGTCAATGTAGCAAGGCGCGCCATCCCCTGCGATCAACGGCCGAATCTTGCGTTCCTCCTGCGTTGACAGGGGTCGGTGAGCTGTTATCAGGCGCAAGCCTCGCTGTTGGCGCGGGCGTCCAGCGCTTTTTCCGCCTTTTGCGTCGCATGCCGGGACGGGCTGCCTATATGGGCGCTATGCCGGCCCGACGGCCCTGCCGCGGTTTACGCGGGTCGCTCGGGTCTGCGAGCGGAACGCTAGGAGAGGAAAATGACGGTCAAGGTGGCGATTAACGGCTTCGGGCGAATCGGGCGCAACGTTCTGCGCGCCATTGTCGAGTCCGGCCGCAAGGACATCGAGGTCGTCGCCGTCAACGATCTTGGCCCAGTCGAGACCAACGCGCATCTCCTGCGCTTCGATTCGGTTCACGGCCGCTTCCCAAGCGAAGTCTCGGTCGACGGCGATTCGCTCGTCGTTGATGGGCAGAAAATTAAGGTGACGGCGATCCGCAATCCGGCGGAGCTGCCGCACAAGCAACTCGGCGTCGACATTGCACTCGAATGCACGGGCATCTTCACCTCGAAAGAGAAGGCGAAGGCACATCTCGCTGCCGGCGCCAAGCGCGTGCTTGTCTCGGCGCCGGCCGATGGCGCCGACCTCACCGTCGTCTACGGCGTCAACCACGACAAGCTGACGAAGAATCACCTCATCGTGTCGAACGCCTCGTGCACGACGAATTGCCTCGCGCCGGTTGCCAAGGTGATGAACGACTCGATCGGCATCGAAAAAGGCTTCATGACGACGGTGCATTCCTACACCAACGATCAGCCCTCGCTCGACCAAATCCACAAGGACCTTTACCGGGCGCGCGCCGCGGCTCTGTCGATGATTCCGACGTCCACCGGCGCGGCGAAGGCCGTCGGTCTCGTCCTACCGGAGCTCAACGGCAAGCTTGATGGTGTCGCGATCCGTGTCCCGACGCCGAATGTGTCGGTCGTCGATTTCAAGTTCGTTGCGAAGCGGTCAACGAACAAAGAGGAAATAACCGAAGCGGTGAAGCGCGCAGCAAAGCAGGAGCTCAAAGGCATTCTCGGCTACACCGAGCAGCCGAACGTTTCGATCGATTTCAATCACGATCCGCACTCCTCCGTCTTCCATGTCGATCAGACCAAGGTTCTGGATGGTACCCTCGTGCGCGTCATGTCATGGTACGATAACGAATGGGGTTTCTCGAACCGCATGGCGGACACGGCTGTTGCCATGGGAAAGCTGGTGTAATCTGCGTCCGCCGAGTTCGACGCGATGAACAACAGTTTTCGCACGCTCGACGATGCCGATTTCAGGGGGAAGCGCGTTTTGGTGCGCGTCGACCTCAACGTGCCGATGGAAAACGGCAAGGTCAGCGACGCGACGCGCATCGATCGCATCCTGCCGACACTTCGCGAAATCGCGGACAAAGGCGGCAAGGTCATCCTGCTTGCGCATTTCGGCCGGCCGAAGGGCGGACCGGATGAAGCGAATTCGCTGAAGTCGATCGCGCCGGTGCTGTCGCAGCATCTTGGCAAACCGGTCGCTTTCGCGCCAGATTGCATCGGCAAGGCCGCAGAAGCGGCGATCGCCAAGATGCGCGACGGCGATATTCTGCTTCTCGAGAATACGCGCTTCCACAAAGGGGAGGAAAAGAACGATCCGGCCTTCGTCGATGCACTTGCCGAACTCGGCGACATCTATGTCAACGATGCTTTTTCCGCCGCGCACCGCGCGCATGCTTCGACGGAAGGCCTTGCGCATAAGCTCCCCGCCTATGCCGGCCGCACCATGCAGGCGGAATTGGAGGCGCTGGGCAAGGCGCTCGATAATCCGGTCCGCCCCCTGATGGCTGTTGTCGGTGGCGCGAAAATCTCGACGAAGCTCGAACTCATCGGCAATCTTATAAACAAAGTCGACATTCTGGCGATCGGCGGCGGCATGGCGAATACGTTCCTCGCCGCCGGCGGCAAGGAGATCGGCAAATCGCTTTGTGAGAAGGACCTGCTCGATACCGCGCGGTCGATTCTAAGGGACGCGGCGGCCGGATCGTGCCGGATCGTGCTGCCAGTCGATGCGGCAGTGGCGCAGGAGTTCAAGGCGCACGCGCCGTGCAAAATGATCGATGTCGACCATGTCGGCGCGGACGACATGATCCTCGACATCGGCCCGAAGGCGGTCGACGCCGTCTCGCGTTTGCTCCAGGACGCAAAGACGCTTGTCTGGAACGGCCCGTTCGGCGCGTTCGAGCTTGAGCCTTTCGATAAAGGCACGGTCGAAGTGGCGCGCGCGGCCGCGCGCCTCACCAAAGAGGGCGCGCTGCTTTCTGTTGCCGGCGGCGGTGACACGGTGGCGGCGCTCAACCACGCCGGCGTTGCGGACGAGTTTACCTATGTCTCGACTGCGGGCGGCGCCTTCCTGGAATGGCTCGAAGGCAAAACGTTGCCGGGGGTCGCGGCGCTGCGGCCGGCCTCGACGTGAAAACGGCGCACCCAATATTTCTTTAGATGCGATCAGGGGAGACCGCGATGAACAAGGACCAGCTCGCAGAAATCGCCAAGGCGATGGTGACCGGGGGCAAAGGCATCCTTGCCGCGGACGAAAGCTCAGGCACGATCAAGAAGCGTTTCGATGCGATCGGGGTCGAATCGACGCCGGAGAACCGGCGCGACTATCGCGAATTCATGTTCCGCTCGATGGATGCGATGAAGAATCACATTTCCGGCGTGATCCTTTATGACGAAACGATCCGTCAGAAGGCGAAAGACGGAACGCCGCTGGTGAAACTGATCGAGGCAGCGGGCTCGATTCCTGGCATCAAGGTCGATCAGGGCGCAAAGCCGCTGCCGAATTATCCCGGCGAGACGATCACCGAAGGATTGGATGGCCTCGCCGGCCGACTGAAGGAATATTACGATCTTGGCGCGCGTTTCGCGAAATGGCGCGCCGTCATCGATATCGCCGATGGCATTCCGACGGCCTATGCCGTGAGCGCAAACGCGCATGCGCTTGGGCGCTACGCGGCATTGTGCCAGGAGGCCGACATCGTGCCGATCGTCGAGCCGGAAGTGCTGATGGATGGCGCCCACGATCTCGATCGCTGCTACGAGGTCACCGAGTTCGTTCTGCGCACCGTGTTCGACGAGCTTTTCGAAGCGCGCGTGTTTCTGGAAGGCACGGTTTTGAAGCCGAACATGGTCATACCCGGCAAAAAGTCGGGCAAGCCGGCCTCGCCGGATCAGATTGCGGAAGCGACGGTGCGGCTGTTCAAGCGCTGCGTGCCGGTGGCGGTGCCGGGGATCGCCTTTCTCTCGGGCGGTCAGTCCGACGTCGAGGCGACCGCCAATCTTGATGCCATCAACCGCATCGGCCCGCTGCCCTGGGCGATTACGTTCAGCTACGGCCGAGCCCTGCAGGCGGCGCCGCAGAAGGCCTGGTCCGGTAAGCCCGGCAATGTCGCCGCGGCGCAGGCGGCCTTCGCGCATCGCGCCCGGATGAACGGCCTCGCCGCCATGGGCCGCTGGTCGCAGGAGCAGGAGAAGGCTGCCGCCTGAGCCGCGCGGACCCATGTTCGTCGAGTCCGGCGGCAGCGGCGCGCCGACGCTCCTCTTGCTGCACGGGCTTGGCGCCAATGCCGCGGTGTGGCGCAAGCTCCTGCCATTAGTGGAGACGCACTGGCCGGGCCGCTGGATCGCGCCCGATCTGTTGGGCCACGGGCGCTCGCCCGTAAGCCCGATCTACAGCTATGGCGCGCATGCCGCCGCGCTCGCGGAGGCCATGGGGCAGGGCGAGCGCGTCGCCATTCTTGGCCATTCCTTCGGCGGTGTGATCGGGCTTATGCTGGCGACCGGCTGGTTCGGCGTCGATGTGAGGCACGTCCTCGCGCTTGGCGTGAAGCTCAGCTGGAGCCCGAACGATCTTGCCCGGATGGCAAATCTCTCCGAGGCGCCGGTGCGCTGGTTCGAGGAGCGCGCCGCGGCGGCGGAGCGCTATTTGCGGGTCGCGGGCCTCAGCGGATTGGCCGCGCCCGAATCCGAGATGGCGAGCGCCGGCATTGTCGAAGAATCCGGCCGCTTCCGCCTCGCGGCCGATCCGCGGATTCATTTAGTCGGCGCGCCGCCGATCGATGATCTCATCAGCGTCATCAAAGTGCCCGTGCGTTTCGCCGCCGGAGCCGCCGATCAAATGGTCGGTCTCGACGACATGCGCCGCTACGATCCGACCGCCGAAATCATTACAGAAGCCGGGCACAACACGCATGTCGAGCGGCCGGAAAAAGTCTGGACTTTGTTCGAGCAAATGATGCGGCGCACGCAAGCTGAATAGCTTAATTGGTTAATCATTTGTTAACTTCTGCCCACAACCGCACGATTCACATCACCTCTAAGACTCGTAAAGCGGGATTTGAATCCACAGGCTCGTTAACGCTTGTGGATTTTGTTTGACGAACCTGAGTCGCGGGATTCTTATGGGGCTGCGGCGGTGATTCGGGGGCTGATCCATGTTTGTCATTGTCGACGAACGCGAGATCGTAACGAGCGGGTATACATCGAGATTTAAAAGGGAAGGGGTGTCTTCGACGGGCTTCTGTCCCGACGAATTCAGAGAATGGGTCGGCTCGGTCGCTGAGCCAGACCTCGGCGCAATCGAAGCCTTCTTGCTCGGCGATTGCAAAGCGCGCGAGACTTATCCGCGTATGATCCGCGAGCGCTCACGCGCTCCAGTGATCGCGATGAACGAGATGCACTCGCTCGAACAGACGCTCGATCTCTTCGCCGCCGGCGTCGACGATGTGGTGCGCAAGCCGGTTCATGTCAGAGAAATCCTTGCGCGCGTCGGCGCCATCCAGCGCCGCGCCACGTCGACAAAGGAGCAGGCGGCGATCGTCGGCGAGATGAAGATTTTCTTCGATGGCCGCGATCCCGAACTTAAAGGCGAGACCTTCCCGCTGCCGCGGCGCGAGCGGCGCATCCTCGAGCACCTCGTCGTCAACCGCGGCAAACGCGTGACCAAGGCGCAGATTTTCAACGCCATCTACGGCCTCTTCGACGAGCAAGTCGAGGAGAACGTCGTCGAGAGCCACATGAGCAAGCTGCGCAAAAAATTGCGCCGCAAGCTCAGTTATGATCCGATCGATTCGAAGCGCTATCTCGGCTATTGCCTGAAAGCAGCCTGACTTTTGCACCGGATGCGGTAGCCGCATCCGGCACGGGCGCCAAGCCGCTATTTCACCAAGTGGAACGCGCCGCCTTCCACTTTGATGAAGACCACGGAACTTGCTTCATAGCCGTTGTGATCGGTCGGCGTCATATTCGAAAGACCGTTGTTCAAATAGACGTTCTTCGTCTTCTCGAGCTCGTCGCGCAGCGCGGCGCGGAATTCCGGGGTGCCCGGCTTGCCGACTTTAAGCGCGTTCGGAATCGCGTTCTGCAATAGCAGGAACGAATCGAAGAGATGCGCACCGAAAATATTGCCGCGCGTGCCGTTCGCCTTTTCGAATCGCGTCAGATAATCGTTGGCGACTTTGCGGAACGGGCTGCCCTCTTCGAGGTCGTTGGCGATCGTGAACGGCTCGCCGGAGAAGATGACGCCTTCGACATCCTTGCCGCCGAGCTTAATGAATTCTTCGGTGGCAACGCCATGGGTCTGATAGACCGGGCCGGTATAGCCGCGCTCGCGCAGCGCCTTTTGCGGCAGAACGGCTGGCGTCCCAGCCGACGCAATGAACACAGCGTCGGGTTTTGTGGCGATGATCTTCAAAACCTGCCCGGTCACGCTCGTGTCGCTGCGCGCATAGACTTCATGCGTCGTCAGCGTGATCCCGTGATTCGGCGCGAGCTTCGAAAGCTCGTTCCAATAACCCTCGCCATAGCCGTCGCTGACGCCGAGATAGCCGAGCGGCTTCACGCCTTTCTTGGCAATGAAGTTCATGATGGCGGTAGCCATCAGCGAGTCGTTCGGCACGACCTTGAAGACCCACTTGCGCTTCTCATCCATCGGCGTGACCAGCGCGCTGGCGGCCGCGATGGTCATAAGCGGCGTCTTCGATTCGAAGGCGATGTCGACGAGCGGCAGCGACGTCGGCGTCAGCGACGAGCCAATCACCGCATCCACCTTCTCATCCGCGATGAGCTTGCGCATGTTCTGCGCCGATTTCGTACCGTCGGACTCGTCGTCGAGCGCAATAAAGCTCACCTTCTCGCCGGCAACTTCGGTGGGAAGCGCGCCGACCGCTTTCATTTCCGGCTGCCCGAGTGCGGCGCCGGGTCCGCTGGCGCTCACGGTGATGCCGATCTTGATTTCCGCTTGCGCGGCTTGAAAAGCGGCAAGTGAAACCGAAAAGGCCAAAGCGGCGAGCATTCCGTGGCGAAGATGCATTCGTTCCTCCCTTCATTTTTCGTGAGCGCCGCCTCAATAGGAAGCGCCGCCAAGTCCGAGATAGCTTTCAACTAGCCGCGGATTGTTGGTGATTTCAGCAGAAGTGCCGGCCGCCGTCACCCGGCCTAGCTCTAGCACATAGGCGTAGCTCGCGATCTGCAGCGCCGCGCGTGCATTCTGCTCGATAAGCAGTATCGACACGCCTGCCTCTTTGAGCCCGGTAATGATGTGGAAGACGTCGCGGACGATGCGCGGCGCGAGGCCGAGACTCGGCTCGTCGAGCATGAGCAGGCGCGGCCGCGCCATCAGGGCGCGCCCCATCGCCAGCATCTGCCGCTCGCCGCCGGAGAGCGTGCCGGCCAGCTGCCGCCGCCGCTCGTTCAGCCGCGGGAAGCGCGCATAGACCTCTTCGAGATTGTGCGTTCTCTCCGCCCGTGAGCGGCGGAACCCGCCAAGCAGGAGATTGTCCTCGACAGGCATGGACGCAAACAATTCGCGCCGCTCCGGCACGAGGCAGAGCCCGCCCGCGACACGCGCCTCGAGCGAGAGATCGGCGACTGCCTTGCCGTCGAATTCAATGCTGCCCTTGCCCTTCATCACGCCCATGATCGCGTTGAGCAGCGTGGTCTTACCGGCGCCGTTGGCGCCGATCACGGTGACAATGGAAGCGTGCGGCACGCCGAGCGAGACGCCGTGCACAGCTTCGACGCGTCCATAAGACACGTGCATGTCGGCGATGCTGAGCAGCGGCCCGCTCACGCGACGCCTCCGAGATAGGCTTCGAGCACGCGCGGATCGGCGCGCACCTCTTGAGGCACGCCTTGCGCGATTTTCACGCCGAAATCGAGCACGACCAGCCGGTCGGCGAGGCTCATGACGAAGTCCATATCGTGCTCGACGAGCAGCACGCTCATGCCTTCGCCGCGCAGCTCGCGTAAGAGTCGCGCAAGCTCCTTCTTCTCGCCGACGCGCAGGCCGGCGGCGGGTTCGTCGAGCAGCAAAAGCACGGGATCGAGGCAGAGTGCGCGGGCGATCTCGACCAGCCGCAATTGGCCTAGGGACAAGCTGCCGGCGAGCATCAAGGCTTGCTCGCCGAGCCCGACACGCTGCAATTGACGCTGCGCATTGGTGAGCAGAGCCGCTTCTTCGCGTCGCTCCAGATGCGCGAAGGCGCGCAGCGACCCCGCCGCACCGCGCAGATGTGCGCCGAGCGCGACATTCTCGATGACGCTCATGTCGGACGCGAGATGCACATGCTGGAACGTGCGGCTGATGCCGAGCCCCGCCACGTCTTGCGGCCGCTCGCCAACGAGCGGCTTGCCGCAGAACGCGATCGTGCCGCTCGTCAGCGGAATGACGCAGGTCAGAAGATCGAATGTCGTGCTTTTCCCGGCGCCGTTCGGGCCGATGAGGCCCAAAATCTCGCCGGCAGCGACTTGAAAACTGACGTCGTTCACCGCAATCAATCCGCCGAAGGTCTTCCGCGCGGCGCTCACTTGCAGCAGGGGCGTTCCCGCGGCGGGTTTTTCTCGCTGCGGCAGCGGCACCTCCGGCGTCTGCGGCAATTTCGGCGGGGGCGGTGGACCGGCGATCAGCGGCCATAGTCCCTGCGGCGCCGTCTCGAGCACGAGAACCAGAATGGCGCCGAAAACGATCGTCTCGTAATTGCCGGTCGAGCCGATGATCCACGGCAGAATATTCTGCAGCTGATCCTTCAGAATCGTGACGGCCGCGGCGCCGAGAATAGCCCCGTAGATGCGTCCGGCACCGCCGATCACCGCCATGATCAGATATTCGATACCGGTATTGACGCCGAACGCGCCGGGGCTGACCGAGCGCTGGAAGTGTGCGTAGAGCCAGCCGGCAAGTCCGGCGAGCAGCGCCGAATAAACGAAGACAATGAGCTTCGCCCGAGGCGCATTGACGCCGAAGGATTCCGCCGCGACGGCGCCACGACGCAAGGCGCGGATGGCGCGGCCGATGCGGCTGTCGAGCAGATTGCGCGTCGCGACAAACGACAGCAAGACCGCGATCCACACGACGACGAAATATTCGCGCGGATCAATGACCGCGTGCGTGCCGACGCGTAACGGCGGAATTCCGGAGAGGCCGTCATGCGAACCGAGTGTGCTGGAATTGCCGAAGACGTAAAAAAGCGCGATGCCCCAGGCGATGGTGCCGAGCGGCAGGTAATGGCCCGAAAGCCGTACGGTGACCGCGCCGATGAGCAACGCGCCGAGCGCGGTGACGGTGAGCGAGACAGGCAAAGTCAGCCAGGGCGAGACGCCGTAGTCGAGCGCCAGCACCGCGCTCGTATAGGCGCCGAAACCGACGAAGGCGGCTTGTCCGAACGAGGTCATGCCGCCGACACCGGTTAAGAGCACAAGTCCGAGCGCAACCAGACTCGAGAGGCCGATGTAGTTGAACAGCGTGATCCAGTAGGCCGGCAGCAAGCCGGTAAACGGCGCAAACAATGCCGCGAGCGCAAAGAGCGGCGGCAGCCATTTACGCAAGGAGAGACTCACTCCTCGTCCTCCAGATGCGAGGAGCGCAGCGAGCGCCAAACCAGAACCGGCAGGATGATCGTGAAGACGAGCACTTCCTTATACGCGCTCCACCAGAAGGAGGAAAAGGACTCGACCAAGCCGACGCCGAGCGCGGCAAGCGCGGTGATGGTGTAACTCGCGAGCCCGCCGACAATCGC
>Ga0164305_10000379_pt1 | contig 16486 bp, 9 predicted proteins | sample Whisoiple_237_MG_FD_110215 | JGI IMG/M metagenome (GOLD analysis project Ga0164305, IMG submission 110215) | Soil microbial communities amended with pyrogenic organic matter from upstate New York, USA - Whitman soil sample_237_MG | ecosystem: Environmental > Terrestrial > Soil > Agricultural...
AATGTGGAATCGCCGGAAACGGTGAATTTGGTGCTCTTCGGTGGCAATGTCGGCAGTAGTCCGTCAATTTTGACGATTAGTGATGTGCCCCCAACTGGGACGACGCCAACTCCGACGCCGACTCCAGCAACATCAACCCAGTTTGTTTTTAGTGCGGCTACTTTCACCACTCCGGAATCATCTGGCTTTGCTACGGTGACAGTCAATCGCATCGGCCCCAGTACGGCTGCCGGAACCATTAGCTACAGTACTCTTGACGGCAGCGCCCTATCAACTGGAAGTGCGGTTGATTATGCCTCTACTGCTGGTGTACTCACCTTTGGTCCTGGGGTAACTTCCACGACGTTCAACATCTTTGTCAATGCTGATACTGTGCCTGAAATGACTGAGAGTGTTAACCTATATCTCAATAACGGCCCCGTCGGCACTCCGTCAACAGCAAGACTAGACATTATTGACGGTAGCAGCAGTGCATCTGGCAATGTCTTCCAGTATAGTGCATCTAATTACGGCACGATCGCCACTCAGGGGGGCGGCACAACGGTTACAGTTACCCGCTCAAGCGGCTTAGGTGCAGCATCGATTGATTATATTATTCTGGCGGGTACTCCAGGCGCCGGCCCTGCACCTGTATATGGTACCGACTACCTGCTTAACCCGGGCGGCCCCACTGGCGGCACGTTGTCCTTCGCCAACGGCCAACTCAGCCAAACCTTTACTATTCAAGACAACCCATTTACTACCAATAATGGGATTGTGCGCTTAGGTCTTGCTAACCCCACTGCGGGCTACAGTTTCGGCAGTACAGCGGCAACAAGTATCACTCTCATCTAAGGCTATTAGTAGGGCGAGGAATCCTTGCTCTACTAATATGTCCCGCAAGTAGTTAAATGCTTTTTATCAGTGTGGCTCCTCACTACAGATTTTTTCAAGAAAGTGAGGTACGCGGGTAAAATCTTCGCTAGCTTAAGTGCAGCGAGCATTGTCGGTGATTCAATTACTGACTTTCGTTTGGCTAGTGCGATCGACAATAACAAAGTTAGCAATGTCAGGCAAGATGGAATTCGGTTGCCAGGTGGCTATACCGATATTGAGAACAACGATATAACCAACGCTACTATTTGTGGTGGTCTCAACAGAGGTGGTATCGGGCTACAGGATTCCAGCTTGCTTGGTGGTTCAGGGTCGGCAACAGTCAGGGCGGTTTCATTCTCATGAAAATCGCGATTTTGACTCTTGTCGTGCCCTGAATGCCTACCCCCCCACAGACGATTTCACAGGCGTTTGGGACATGGGGGCAGCCACGGGGGGCTGCCCCTACAAGAGAATGAAACAGCCCTGCCCAAGATGGGGGAATCAAACCAAGATGGCAATTTCACATTCGGTATATTTTGGGCAGTTTTTAGTTTCCACCACTCCTCTACTCGCTATTGCAACAGTCCTAATTGCCAACTCAAATTAGTTTTCTCAACGGAACTTTCAGACATAGCTTTACATCAATGAGTAGGTTTTTGATTGCGGATTGGAATTTTTTTTCTATCATTATCCCCAAATCCCCGACTGATTAAAGAAATCGGGGATAAGAGAGCGCGATCGCATTTTACGTTTGATTAGGTTGACTTAAATGCCGAGTTATTGTCCCTAATCCAAATCGCCGCGCGATCGAGAATCGCATTTGACTGATAGTCTTCTAAAAGGGCGATCGCCCAACCGCTCAAACTCAGTTTGATTACCACACATATCTGTTTTTTGTCAACTGTTTATAGACCAAAAATTGATTTTATTGAATTTTCCTTCTTCCTGAAATCCGTTACATCCCGATTCAGTGCGCGTTGCCGAACTGCCTTATGCCATAACTTTTGGGATACTTAACAGCCTCATAAGAAAATTTATAAAGATTTACAAAAGAAACGTGTCAGAATGAAGACAATAAGGTAATGGGTAAAAGACAAGGAGGCACTGATGGTAGCGCTGACTGAACGAGTCCAACGCAGATTGACGGTGGAAAAAGTCGAAATTGCCCCTGATACAACGGCAATTCGATGCCTGGACTGGGATAGAGACCGCTTTGACATCGAATTCGGACTCAAAAACGGTACAACTTACAACTCATTCATCATTCGCGGTGAAAAAACCGCCCTCGTCGATACCTCGCACGAGAAGTTTCGCCAGCAGTACATGGAAACTCTGACGGGCGAAATTGACCCCAAAGAGATTGACTATCTAATTATCAGCCACACCGAACCAGACCACAGCGGTTTAGTCAAAGACGTGCTGGCGCTGGCACCCCAAGCGATTGTCGTGGGGGCGAAAGTAGCAATTCAATTTTTAGAAAATCTTGTACACCAACCATTTGAACGATTGGTAGTCAAAAATGGGGACAAACTAGATTTAGGAAACGACCACATTATCGAATTTGTATCGGCCCCGAACTTGCACTGGCCCGATACTATTTTCAGCTACGACAGCAAAACTCAAGTGCTGTTCACCTGCGACGCTTTCGGGATGCACTACTGTACCGACAGCACCTTCGATGACGATTTAGCAGCAATTGAGGAAGATTACCACTTTTATTATGAGTGTTTGATGGCTCCCAACGCTCGATCGGTACTCGCTGCGATGAAGCGGATGGCAGAGTTGGGAGAAATTGGTACAATTGCAACCGGTCACGGGCCGCTGCTGCGCCACAATGTGGTGGAACTTACCGGACGCTACAAAAAGTGGAGCCAAGCGCAAGCTAAGGCAGAAACCACTGTAGCGGTATTTTACACCTCCGACTACGGATTTAGCGATCGACTCAGCCAAGCGATCGCCCACGGTATCACCAAAACCGGTGTCGCTGTGGAAATGATGGATTTGAGAATCGCCGACTTGCAAGAAGTCCGCGAACTTGTCGGTACCGCCGTCGGTATCGTGATTTGTTCGCCGCCGAGTAGCGGTACTGCTGCTGCGAATGCCGAAGCCGCAATCAACACAATTTTAGTGGCAGCTAACAACAAACAATCTTTCGGTTTGTGTGAATCCGGTGGCGGCGATGACGCATCGGTTTACCCGCTGCGAAACAAGTTCAAAGAGTTGGGTTTAAAAGAAGCATTTCCCAACATTTTAATTAAAGAATCACCGACAGAAGCGAGTTATCAACTTTGCGACGAAGCCGGCACCGACTTGGGACAGTGGCTGACGCGGGATAAGGCTGTCAAACAGATGAAATCCCTCGACAGCGACCTCGATAAAGCTTTGGGACGGATCAGCGGGGGACTGTACATCATCACCGCCCAAAAAGGCGACGTTAGCGGTGCGATGCTAGCTTCTTGGGTAACGCAAGCTAGCTTTAAACCCTTGGGTTTAACAATAGCAGTTGCTAAGGATCGGGCGATCGAATCGATGATGCACGCGGGAGATAAATTTGTTCTCAACGTGCTGGAAGAAGGCAATTATCAAACTTTGATGAGGCACTTTTTAAAGCGTTTTGCTCCTGGTGCCGATCGATTTGCCGGAGTTAAAACTCAACCTGCTACCAACGGTTCTCCCATTCTGACAGATTCCTTGGCTTACATGGAATGCGAAGTAGTCAGCCGGATGGAACTTTCGGATCATCATATCGTATATGCGATCGTCGATAACGGCCGCGTCTCCAATCCAGATGCACTGCCTGCAGTTCACCACCGCAAAGTGGGAAATCATTATTAGGAAGTCAGTTGACGGTTGACAGTTGACTGTGGTCAGGTGCAAGAGGGAAATTCAACGAAATATTGATTGACTTTCTGAGTCAACACACCGCAAACGTATGAGTAAGGTGCGTCAGCCGATGTTTTATGCGACTTCATCATCGACTATCTACTGACGCACCCTACAATTACAGTCTAGGACGCAACTGGCTACGCCAAAAATCTCAACGTTGGGTGCTTGTGGCGCACCTTACCGGGTTCTGGGTGTTGGGTGCGCCACAAGCTGCAAACCGGGCAAACCGTTGTCATTTAGACTCCATTTTAACTAGGGGAATTGCCAATGCCTGCCAATGTTTTAGAAGACCGAGATTACACAATTATTATTGCCAGAAGCGCTGCCAGCAGAGACCCTCACCATCCTTGGTACGAGGAGTGGGTAGAAGCACAGGCATCTCTGATCGACTTAGCAAAAAAATGTCAGGAATTTGACAGCGACGGCATCACCCTTTACGAAGCTTCTACTCCTATGTGGAAGTATAAAAATTCAAATGTTGCCCGGTTAGCTGAAATTTTGCAGCGACAAAATACGGAACAGGATTCAGCCAACCCGACTGTAACTAATTTGGAAGAAGCTCTGAAATCAACTTTTAGCGATTATTTCGCAAGCAAACCAAATCCCAAAGGAAAGAAAGGAGCCATAATTGTTGCAGTCCTAGATCAAAAACCAGAAAATGCCGCTGCTGTCGCCGAAATAATTGTAAGTGCAGCAAATAAAATAGATAAAGATGAAGAAATTGGGGTGAGCTTTATCCAAATTGGCGACGATTTGAAAACCAGGGAATTTTTGACTGACCTGGATACCAATTTACAGGGTAGAGGTGCAAGGTTTGACATTGTAGATACCAAGTTTTGGCACGAAATCAAAAGAAGTTCTGTAGTTCAGTTTCTCATAGGTGCAATAAATGACTAACACTTTGACTCCTAGACTCGGATCTAATGCTAAACCACGCGACGTGCAGTTTATCCCGATCGCACTCGATACTTTTATTGTGCGATCGCGCACTTGGGATAGACTCAAATTTGAAGTCGAATATTCGCTGCAAAAGGGTACGACAGCCAATAGTTATATTATTCAAGCTGACAAAACTGCTTTGTTCGACCCGCCGGGGGAATCTTTTACTCAAAATTACCTGGAATTTTTGCAGCAACGCGTGGACTTGACCAAGCTGAATTACATAATTTTGGGGCATTTCAATGCTAACAGGTCAGTAACAATTAAAGCTCTGTTGGAATTGGCTCCTGAAGTAGCTTTGGTTTGCACGAATCCAGCGGCAATTAGTTTGCGGGCTGCTTTTCCCGACCAAGAATTAAACATTATGATCGTTCGGGGAGAAGAAACTCTCAACTTAGGAAAAGGTCACGCCTTAAAATTCATCGCGACTCCGACTCCTCGCTGGCCTGATGAACTTTGCACCTACGATCCGCAAACTCGAATCGTGTTCACTGACAAACTATTTGGAGCTCACGTTTGCGGCGACCAAGTATTCGATGAAGGGTGGAGCGTTTACAGCGAAGATCGGCGCTATTATTACGATTCCCTGCACGCATCTCAGGCCAAACAAGTGCTGACGGCAATGGATAAATTCGCCGATTTACCAGCAGCATTTTATGCTCCCGGTCACGGCCCGATCGTCCGTTACGGCCTTAATGAACTCAGCAATTTGTATCGGGAATGGAGCCAGCAACAAAATTCAAAAGACTTGACAGTTGCTTTGATTTATGCTTCGGCTTACGGAAATACGGCGACTTTAGCCCAGGCGATCGCCAAAGGAATTACGAAAGCCGGCGTTGCGGTGGAAAGTATCAACTGCGAATTTGCCGAACCGGGAGAAATTAAAGAGGCGATCGAAAAATGCGCGGGATTTATCATCGGCACTCCCACGCTAGCAGGACACGCTCCGACGCAAATTCAAACTGCTTTGGGAATTGTTTTATCTACCGCAACTAAGAGCAAACTAGCGGGGGTTTTCGGTTCTTTTGGCTGGAGTGGAGAGGCGATCGACTTAGTAGAAAACAAGCTGAAAGATGCCGGCTATCGAATTGGATTTGAGCCGATTCGAGCCAAATTTAAGCCGACGGCGGCGACGATTCACGAGTGCAAAGAAGCGGGAACGGATTTTGCTCAAGCTTTGATTCGATCGCAAAAATTGCGGGCACCGAAACCGCAGTTAGCAGCGGGTAGCGATCGCACTGAACAAGCCGTAGGGAGATTGGTTGGTTCGCTGTGCGTACTCTCGGCGAAGCGGGGAGATGTCACCAGTGCGATGCTGGCTTCGTGGGTGTCGCAAGCAACGTTTAATCCCCCTGGCGTGACGATTGCGGTGGCGAAAGATCGATCGATCGAAGCTTTGATGTACGCCGGGGATAAATTTGTGCTCAACATCTTAGCCGAAGGGCGACAGTTGCGGAAGTATTTCATGAAAAACTTTGCTCCGGGAGAAGACAGATTTGCCGGAGTCGAAACAATGGAAGCTAGCAACGGCTGTCCGGTTTTGACTGATGCTCTAGCTTATCTGGAATGCCAAGTGATAAGTCGGATGGAATGCGGCGATCACTGGGTAGTTTACGCGGCGGTTGAAAACGGTCATTTGCTCAATAATGACGGCGTGACAGCGGTGCATTACCGGAAATCTGGGAGTCATTATTAAGGGGAAGTAATCTTGATAAATCCTCGCTTTTCCCCCAGTCCGCCGGGGGTTTAAACCCCTGCCGGACTGGGGGAAAGCGCGTGTTTAATGATATAAAACTCCCTTACTTTTCTTTTATTTCCTGTTCCGGCCATAGATAAATAGCGCCAGAAATCAAAGTTAAAGCCACAGAAACCCAAAAAGCAATTAATGCAGGAAAATTCCACGCTTCAGATAAAGGAGCAATTAAAAGTGCGATCGCCACAATCTGACTCACCGTCTTCAACTTCCCCCAAATATTAGCTCCTGAAATCGTAGTTTTATTAACACGCCACCCCGCAATTGTCAACTCCCGACCCAAAATCAAAAATACTCCCCAAGCCGGGACTTTCCCCAACTCAATCAACACTAAAAGCGGCGCGAGAACCAACAATTTATCCACCAAAGGATCGAGAAACTTACCCAAATCGGTAATTTGATTAAGCTTCCTAGCCAAATAGCCGTCCAGCCAATCAGTAGCCGCAGCTACCACAAAAATTGCGGTACAAATCCAGCGGCTTTGCGCGCTTGGGTCGTACAAACCGTAGAGCAGAAAAGGTACTCCCAGCAAGCGAGAAAAAGTAATCAAATTAGGCAAATTCATAATAGATAAGACGAAGGCCAACTGGAAAATTAAACAAAGGTATGTAGTTGTGCTCGATTCGCTCTTAGCTGAGGAAAGAGCGCCCAAGCGCAACTACATACATAAAATTTAACTCTAATTGTGACAGTTGGGCTTAATCCTAATAGAAAGAAGTTCGGCACCGCGCAGTGAATGGGGATTTAACGGATGTAACAGATATCAGGAAGAAGTCAGAAGTCGATCGCACAATTCATTAACTGTCGATCCAGTTCTATGATATAATCTCGGCCGTAAGATAGATTTTCTAATCCTTGTAGCAGATTTTCTGGCAGGTCTTGGGCAATTTCACTGCTACAGGAACCAGCAGCTAAAGCAATAGTTGCGACTGTATCGACATCTCCCGAAAAGGCTATGCAATCTTGCAGCAGTTTGCTCATACTATCATTTCGCATGACGGCAGTAATAGCTGCTCTAACACAGACCAAACCTTTAGTGCTGACTTCTCCTTCCCAAGGTATCGACCACTCCCCAGGGACGTGCTTTTCTAGAAACTTTCCCAAATTCTTCTTTAAACCTAGCTGATAAATAAAGTAATGGGACATCAAAGCGGCCGCTATAGCTGCTTGAATGCCATCGGGAGTGTTGTGAGTAATTGCAGCTTGAACGGTAGCATTTTCAATGACTTTTTCAATAGTAGGAAAAACGCCAATCGGGCCGGATCGCATCGCCGATCCGCTTTTATCACTCGCGGAGTGAATTTTTTCTAAGAATTCTTTGCCGTCTTGAACTTGTAGCAAAAAATTGTAAAATTTCCCAGCATAACCAAATCTGCGATCGCGGTGAAAAGCTGCAACAAATTTGCTGGCTAAAAGTTCCGGTGTCCAAGGTTCTCGGCTGACGATAGCTTCTGCGACGGCTAAACTCATCTGCGTATCGTCTGTGTAACATCCAGGCTGGATGTCGTGACGGGGATGCTTGATGTAGCCGTTGAGATTGTTGTACAATTCGATCGTCTGCTGGTCAACAAATTCAAAACCCGCACCGTAAGCGTCACCAATCGCTAATTCTATTAACATATATTTAATCCCGTTTCCTACTATTTTATCCCTTGTTTTTCCCTAAAATAATATAAAAAAACAACCCAAAACAACTTATATCAGTTCCGGTGTGCCGGAATGATCTTAAATCCGCGTTTCATCGTCGGGCATAAAGTCGAATCAAGCTGCCAACAAATAATTCGCGCAATTTTCATTTTTTTGACCCGGAGTCAACAGTCAACAGTCAACAATCACCGACGGTGCAACCGGAATCGATATTACCTATCTAACACGCACCGTTTTTGCTGAAGACCACTCCAATTGTTTTGCAAATCAGAGTGATGTCGTAGACAACAGACCACTTGCCCTGATAGTCGAGATCCATGCGGACAATCTCGTCAAAGTCTTTAACTCGAGACCGTCCGTTGACTTGCCACTCCCCAGTCAGCCCGGGTTTGACATCTAAACGCTGCCAGTGGAACTCGTCATAGGCAGCAACCTCATCGGGAGTTGGCGGTCGAGTTCCTACTAAACTCATGTCGCCGACTAACACGTTCCAGAATTGAGGCAACTCGTCCAAACTCGTGCACCGCAAGAAGCGGCCGACGCGGGTAATTCGCGGGTCATTTTCATTCTTAAAAATGTGACCCTTGGCTTGGTTGCTAACTAGATGTTTGAGCTTTTCTGCATCGACAACCATCGATCGAAATTTCCATATTCTGAAATGTCGCCCTTTGAAGCTGCAGCGGACTTGACTGTAAAGCAGCGGGCCCCGATCGTCCAACAGCATCGCCACTGCCACCGGCACCGCCACCACTGCCGCAATTGCCAGTCCCAGCAGCGATCCCAAAATATCGATCGCCCGTTTTACCTTGCTCGTTACGGATCGGTGATGCTGGTGTTTTGATACACATACTTTGTAAGTAGATTCTTGAAAAAAGAAGGACAGCATTTCGGATAATGATGATTTCGACGAGGCACCCATCGGAAGTTTCATATGATTTCTCTCAACTTTAACGATCTATTACGTCCATCTTATTAGCCATCCCAAATCTGCAGAACCTGAAATGCTGAGCTTTGCACAATCTTTAAAAAGCAATCACACTTTTATAAAGTTTCTATGTATTTTTTATAAAAACGTATAAAGTTTATGTAAACTTACGTAAATTTACAGAAAAAAGTTCGTCCTGGACGCAAAAAAAACCTGGTTTCGACTAGCACTCTTCCGGGAAGACAGGGAGGATTATACTGAGAAACCGGGTTTTTTGCCGTTTAGCGATAAATATCGGTGCGAACATCCCAAGCAAGTGTTAGCGGCTCTAACAATTTTTGCTGGGTGCTAGAGGCGAGTTTGTCTAAATATTCCCGAACAACAGAGGCGTGTTCGAGATTCAACCGATAACCCCGTGAGACATCTTCAAAGAAAAGCGGCTCAGCCAAAATTGCTTCCCAATCGGGATTTTGCCTCGACTCCTCGGCGAGTAGCATGAAATCTTCCTCCGCAGGCACAAGTCCCGCCGGCAAATTTCCTTCCAAAATCCCCAAAATCCGGGGTTCGCAGGTGCGGGTATTCACGCCCTGGCCCTCCAACAACTGCAAAATTTCCTGAAAGCTCAGAGTCTCCTGGCCCAAAACCTGCATTAATTCCCACAGCAGAAAAAAGTCGCTGTACTGCTGCTGCGACACATCCAAAATTTGAGGATAGAGAGCCAAACTCGCCAACCCGCAGGCAACTCGACCAATTTTTTGGGGGGAATTTGTACTTGGAGATACAGAATTTAATGCAGAATTGTCAATCTCAAAAATATCTCGATCGCCCTGCAATTCCTGGTCTTGAACCACGATCGCATTCGGCAGCTTCTGCCGCAACCAGCGGGCGATCGCAGGCCAAGCACCCATACCCCCCGCACAAATCGCCTGATTAATCCCCGCCGGCGACATTCCCGCCCGGCTGAGCAAAGCATTCAATTCACGGTTCAACTGCTGCACAAAAGGCACTAAAACCAGAGTTTCCAAATCTTTGCGCTTCACATCCCAATGCTGCTGACCAATATCCAAAGCAAAACTTTTTTGATGTTGCAAAATAACTTTTATTTGCCTTGCTGCTTCTAACAATTGCAGGCCAAAAGCAGAACCTTGTAACCGCTGCTGCAATTGATAGCGACTCGGCAAATCGGGATGTCCCGGACGTGGCAAATCGATCGACATTCCCCAAGTTTCATTTTTAGCCAACAACTGACAGATAATATCCTGATCGAAAGCATCGCCAGCAAAATCAAAAGTCTGGCAAGTAAAATCAGCACGAGTTAAATCTTGAAGATTGGACGGCAACTCAACTAAAGCTAATTCCACCGTCGCCGCCCCCGCATTCAAAATCAAAGTTCCCCCGCTAAAAGACGAAGCATTCACAGTCAGCGGTGCAGCTTCTTCACCGCCCTTAGCAGAATCCACGGCTGACGACTCGACTTCCATGCCATTTTTCACAGGAGTTACAGCAGCAAGCAAAGTGGCGATCGCATCTTCCACCACAAAAATTTGCGAACCAGAAGCCACCAGAGACGCCCCCAAAACCGCCTCCCGCAGATTAAACATATAAACATCCGACCAGCCGGCCGGAGTCCCCAAAATTACACCCTGCAAGTCTAAAAGCGCCGCATCGAGAGTTTCTGGCGTCAGTCCCGAAGCCCTACAGATTAAATTGGAAACTGGCAATCCTGCAAAAATCGCCCTCGGTACAGAATCCAAAACTTCCCCCTCGCCGGCAAATTTTTGTCCCCGCAAACTCGGATTCAAAGTAGCCAGCAGTGCCCGCACACCTTGCAGCGGCAAGGCGATCGAAAAAGCCTGCAAGGGCGACCACTGCAACAGCGGTTCGTACATCCCAGCAGCTTCCCGCTGATAAGGAATGCCCACCTTTAAAGGCAATTTAAAATTTTCCAGTAAAAATTCTCCTGCAGCCAAAGCCTGGGGTCGGAATCCCACCGACTTGACTGTCACCTCTGACCCCGGGCTTCCTGGGGCTGTTTGAACCAGCACCGCCGCCGAGGGAATCCGACAACTGGCGTCTGCTGCCCGAGCCTCAGCCTGCGATGCTTCCCAGTAAATCGGGTGCAACTGGCCGCTGGTGCGATCGAGCAAAGTCGCAGACAGGCCGCTGGAGGCGAAATCAATGCCCAAATACCAGCTAGAATTTCGGCCTTCTGGGGATGGGGCGATCGTATCTGCTGCAGAATGCCCAGCCGAGTCTTGCTGCTGTGTCCCGGCAAACTCGCTAAAATCGGTTTTCCCCTCAACAACTCCTGCTTTACTCTCTGTCGAAATTAGGTTTTTTTTTTGACTTTCTGGAGGACTCGATCGCAGTTCGTTAGTTTCGGCAGTTTCTGGAGGGGGAGAATCAGTCAAAGGTCGATCGGTCTCAGTCAAACTAGCCAAAATCTCGTCTAGCGTCAAATTCGAGTCCTCTTCCTCAGCAAACAAATCATCCTCAAGTTCGTTTTCCAAAACAAAGGGTTCATCATCCGAGGAGAGTTCCAACACATCGGAGAACAAATCCTCCAGCGTGCCGAGTTCTTCCTCTGCCACCTCCGCAAAGGGATTGTTTGCAATGCCTTCGGGGGAACTCCCCAATAAATCCAAGCTGGTAGCGGCTGAGGAATTCGATCGCCCGAAGCTAGTATTTTCCAATCCCTCCAGATTGTAGAGGTCTGCCTCCAGCAGTTCCAGAGTATTGTTGTCCAAATTGAGAGCTCGATCGAGGTCATCTTCTAATGCCTCGACCGGCAGCAAATCCTCCTCCGGCGAAGCTTGGATGTACCCATCATCGAGCCTCTGCGACGAAGTGCCGGACTCGCCTTTTTGAATGTCACCGATACTCGACAAACCGGGCGCGGCACTGGGGCTGTTCGGGCTAATTTCTGCAGGCGTTCTCAACGGCAAAGCTGCTGATTGAGGGACAGTAGCACCGAACTCCTCGCCTCGGTTTTGAGCCGTTTCTAGATTTTCTCGATCGTCCGTGTCAATTTGCACCTCAGCGGTTGAGGCTGGTGCTTCTGAAACTTCAGCTACTGCTGCCGCTTGCGGTTCAAATAAATCTGCACTATCTAAAGTTAGAGACTCTACAGAATTCCCCCTTACAAAGTCTGAATCTTCATCTACTAAAAGCTCTTCCAAAGATTCGCCTTCATCCAGCAGATTTACAAACAAATCTTCTGTCATTTTTCGCGATTCGGCAGTTTCCCGATCCGCCGCTTGATATTCTACACCTTCACTTGTGACCTCAATTGCAGTATTCTCTACCGGGCAACTTTCGATTTGTAATTCTACTTCAGGAACCGCTTCTCCCGCGAACAAACTTGCATACAAATCCTCAATCTCTTCGTCTGTTTCTGTTAACCTATTCTCCGATTCGCCGCCAGTAAATCGAGTTGCATTTCGAGATATTTCTGGTGTAGAACCGAACAAATTATCTTCCAACTCCGGGAGCAAAATTGGGGCTTGAATCCGGTCGCGTTCGCGCCTCAACTTTCCGTATTGCGGAGAAATTTCTGTACCGGCGTAGGGAAATCTGTCTTGTTCTCCGAATTCGCCGGTGCGAATTTCCTGCACCGAGTCTCCAGTCAGAGTCTCTGCGGCTGATTGCTCGATCGCCGTATTTGAAAGGGCGGGAGCGACAGAAGATCGATCGGCTGCGGTTGGGGTGACGGTTTCGAGATTATTTGCTAAATCGATCGGCTGTGGAACGTAGGAAGATGCTTCTCGCCCCAACTGTGCTGCCAAGTGGTTGACAAAAGCTGCGAACATCGCCTCGCTCTGCTGGCTCAAACCGTACATATTTTCGAGTTCTTGTCTCAAGGAAGCTTGATAGCTTTGCAGATTTGCTTGCAAAGCCTCGAACACGATAGCCATCCTAGAATCTAGACTCATCAGCAGACTGTCAGCATGAGATTGGAACAGTTGCATTTGCTCCAACCTCTGAGCCGGCGTCAGCAGCGGGTGTTCTTCTGAGGTTTGTCGGTTAAGTGTTACGTCAACAGCCGATTGTTCATCAGGCGCACTGCCCAAAGAGTAAGGTACTGCGCTGCTTTGCAGTAACTGATTTTCTAGCGAACTTAGAATTTGGGAGAAATCGCTAGTCAAGGTTTCTTCCAAGCGGGCAGTCAGTACCTGCAAGAATTCAGCAATAATTTGCTGTTGGTTGGCTTGTTGCTGAGCTAGGGATTGTTGCTGCTGTCGTTTTGCTTCTAGCTGTTTGATTTCTTGAACTAGAGCTTGCTGCTCTTGCCGCAGAGCTTCTATGTCTTCTTGGAGCGGCCCTGTCAGGCTGGAACGCAGGTGGCTGATTTCTCCGGTTACGGCAAGCATGATTTGCTCTGCGGCTGAGGGGCCAGGGGCGGGCAGAGGCACTTTGGGCACTGGAACTGGTTGCGGGCGGACATTTGGGCGGGCGGGGGCTTTTGGGGCCGTTAGCTTTGAGTCTGAGGAAACCAGATAAGCGCGAACTCGCTCTAAAAGTTGACGCTGGTGGACAGTATCAAGAGAACCCGTCCAAGGCAAGCGGGGTGCGGGCTTGCTGAGTACCTCGTCTATCTCAGCAATCAGTGCTTGAATTTTGTACTTCTGAGAATTCAAGGGCGGAACCTCTGGGAATGCGGCTTGGGAGAAACTTTACCGAAAAAAGACTGAAGTCAGGCGGCTGCGATGCCAATAGATAGAATAATCTGAATGCGAGTCCGTCAATCGATTTGAGATTTTAGATTTTAGATTTTAGATTTAAGCATTGACTTGCGCGAGATAAATTCGGGAACTCCTTGATCGGATACAGGTTTTTTATTTCTGGACGGATGAATCCGGGGGCTTGTATCCTCGATGCTTGATTGTCAATAATTCACTAATATTTTCTGACAACTGTTAATTAACGTTTTGTCTTCGGATAACTTCTATTGCCTATGATAGGTTAGCCGGTACTTCCGCACCAAATGCCCGCTTCTATCAATTGCAAGTGCTGTCAAATTCTGGGGTTCAGGGGCGAGTTTGCCGACCCGGAGGCTGATTCCTGCTCGGAATAGCTGCGCTCCCGACGAACTTTTGCCTTCACCCGCTTGAGTGGCGGGCCGCACACTGTCACCGCGAGTTTCGTTAGCATGGCGGCGCGCCACTGTCTCTCGATCTTTCACCGACTTGGAAAAAACCTCAAACAATTTGCGATTTGGGATACCGAGATTCGGGATTGTCCCCGTATACTGGGTTTGAGTAACCTTTTATCATAGCCTTTTATATGTATTCATGGCTAGATACTAATGGTACAATAATCTTGGGGTAGCAGAAAAGTTTGCTGGGAAGTGGGTGGGTTTAGCTCGCGAAGAGCGCTAGTCTTTAGGCTCGCAATGGCTGTGGATTTTGCCGATCGTGCTGACATTTGCCAGGTTCTAGGCAGTTGCTCGGATTGGGGATCTGTCTGCCGTGCTTGCAGGCTTTTGCTCGTGGATTCTACCTTCTCGACAGCACGGCAGTGACAAGAAATCTCTCAGCAGTGTTAAGCTTGTCTTCGCGAAGTGCTTTCAAAGGTAATTCGATCGGCTCAGTCGTTTGCCACATTGCTAAAATTTTGTTAATAAAATTTGCTCAGTGGTATATATCTAAAAAATTATGGTATATTCTTAAGTTTCTAGCTCCCAATCAGAGCTTGAGGCTATTAATTACCATATTGAGCCTTTGACAGCAAAACTTTAGAGGTAAAATTGCCGATTTTAGATCCTTGTTTCTCAAATCTTGAATCTCAAATCGAATGACTCGGCTGCAAGCTATTTCTAACTGCCCAGCGCAGCTCAAGCGCATAAATTAAAATAATGGCCTCATGGAAGACCGCTTTAACACCCGAGATCCGAATTCTAATATAAATCAATTGATAGTTTCTACTCCTTTTTTTGCAGGATTACCCGATCCTGTAATCGAGAGAGCAACTGTCCACATCGTTACCCGCAGTCATCCGTCAAATCAAGTGATTTTACTCGAAAATGACTGGGGAACATCAGTGTATTTTATATTGGATGGTTGGGTGAAAATTCGCACCTACAACCTAGACGGAAAAGAAGTAACACTGAATATTTTAGGGAAAGGAGAACTGTTCGGGGAAATGGCCGCGATCGAAGAAGCACCGCGATCGACAGATGTGATCACCCTAGCCCCGACACTGATCGGCAATATGCCATCTCAGGATTTTGTGCAGCTCATTCATACCGAGCCGCTAGCAGGGATTCGGCTAGCTCAACTGATGGCCCGCCGCCTGCGACAAGTCAACCGCCGCCTGCGTTTGCGAGAGTCGGACAGTACCTCGCGAGTAGCAGATATTCTATTATTTTTGGCCGAGGGGCAAGGCAAAAAAATCATGGAAACAGGAGGTACAGAAATTCCCAACCTGCCACACAGAGAATTGAGCAGCCTCAGCGGGCTGGCTCGGGAAACAGTAACGCGAGTGCTGAGCAAGCTGGAAAAAAAAGGAACTATTCAGCGCGAACGTGACGTTTTGTGCATTCCCGACTTGCACGCCTTAGAGCGTCTGTTAGTCTAGAAGTATCAGAGTTTGCTTTTATTGAATCTAATTCCAAAGCACTCTCTGTTAACTAACTGATATTAATGATGATTTCCCGCAGGAGGTAAAGCTGTGAGTTTTAAGAAAATTTTCGCCGCCTTAGATGATTCTGAACTCGGCCACCGCGTCTTCACTCAAGCTTTAGAATTAGCTCTGAGCGATCGGGCCGAGGTGATGCTATTTAACTGCGTTACTGTCAACTCGCTGGGCGAGACGGCAGTGCCAATTCCGGTAGATTTGGGCATGAATGTCGAGTTAATGGATCAAGCTTATCAAGCTCAACGTTTGCGGCTGGAAAGGGAGGTAAAACACGCTTCGGGTTTGCTGAAAAATTACTGCGACGCTGCAGCAAACAAAGGATTGCAGGTGGAATTTGACTGCAAAATGGAGGGCGATCCGGGGCATTGTATCTGTGAATCCGCCGAAAATTGGGGCGCAGATTTAATAGTGTTGGGGAGGCGTGGCCGCACGGGGTTCACAGAAGCTTTCCTCGGCAGCGTCAGCAATTATGTCGTTCACCACGCATCTTGTTCGGTTTTGGTAATCCAGGAAGTCAAAATCGAAAAATAATGCTGCTGAAAATTTTTGCTGAGAAAATCCATCTAAAATAAGACTTGCGTTCCTACCGAAACCCGGTTTCTGCGAGCAATATTAAATTTGGCGGCGAGGCATCCAAACAGTGAAACCGGGTTTCAGCCGTATCGGGCGCAAGTCCCGTAAAATCTAAAATCGAAAATCGGAAAATCGGAAAATCGGAAAACCGGGAATCAGCCGTATCGGGATCAAGTCCCGTAAAATCTAAAATCTAAAATCTAAAATCGGAAAATCGGGAATCAGCCGTATCGGGATCAAGTCCCGTAAAATCTAAAATCTAAAATCTAAAA
>Ga0164305_10000380_pt1 | contig 16462 bp, 15 predicted proteins | sample Whisoiple_237_MG_FD_110215 | JGI IMG/M metagenome (GOLD analysis project Ga0164305, IMG submission 110215) | Soil microbial communities amended with pyrogenic organic matter from upstate New York, USA - Whitman soil sample_237_MG | ecosystem: Environmental > Terrestrial > Soil > Agricultural...
CACCGCCATCTCGTCGATCTTGCGCAACAAGACGGGACACGACTTCCACGGTTACAAGCAGAACACTTTCCTGCGCCGCGTGCAGCGGCGCATTCAGGTGACGCAAGCCGAAAGCATCGGCGACTATATCGATTTGCTTCGCACCGACGCGAATGAGGTGCAGAACCTCTTTAACGACCTGCTGATCGGAGTCACGCAATTCTTCCGCGATGCCCGAGAATTCGAGGCACTCGAAAAGCACGTCATCCCAAAGCTGTTCGAAGGCAAGACATCCGGCGATCAGTTGCGCATTTGGACTCTCGGCTGCGCCACCGGCGAGGAAGCCTACTCGATTGCCATCCTGCTGCGTGAGCACATGGAGCGGTTCGGCACCGAGCCGCATGTGCAGATATTCGCGACCGACATCGATGGCCGTGCGCTCGCCACGGCGCGCGTCGGCCGCTACATGGCGTCGATCGTCGATGATGTTTCGCCGGCGCGGCTCGCGCGCTGGTTCGTCAAGGAGGGCAACACCTACACGATCGCCAAGGAGCTGCGCGAAATGTGCATCTTCTCGGCGCATAATGTCATTCGCGACGCGCCGTTCTCGCGGCTCGATCTCATCTCCTGCCGTAATCTGCTCATCTATCTGAACACGGAGCTGCAAGATCGCGTCATTCCGCTGTTCCACTTCGCTCTGCGGCCCGATGGTTATCTCTTCCTCGGCAATGCCGAGAACGTCACCCGGCATCCGAAGCTGTTCGAGCCGGTCGAGCGCCGCTCACGCATTTTCCGCCGCCGTGAGACCGGCACGCGGGTGCTGCCCGACTTTCCGATCACGTTTGCTCCGCGCCGTGCGGCGGGCAGTCTGGAGCCCGCGCCTCCGCGCTCCGGCTCCGATCTCGGTCTGACCCGCCGCGCCGAGCGCATCGCCGAGCGCTACGCGCCGGCCTATGTCATCACCGACGAGAACTTTAAGGTCCTGCACTTCTCCGGCCGCACGGGCCGCTATCTCGAACCGAGCCCTGGCCTCGCCAGTCTCGATCTCTTCGCTTTGCTCCACCGCGATTTGCGACTCGATATGCGCGCCGCGGTCATGAAAGCGGCCGAAACCGGCGATCCCGTGCGCGTCGACAATCTGAAGCTCGGGACGAACGACGATCAGATTGTGGTCGACATCGTCGTCGAGCCTCTGCCGGATCCAAATGGCGGCGCCAAGAACTTCGTCATTGTCTTCAAGGATGGCCCGCTTCACGCCACGCTTGCCGAGCATCCATCCGGCATATCGCAGCTGCGCGACGAGCATGTCGGGCGGCTCGAAAGCGAGCTCGGCATCACACGTGAGCGCCTGCAATCGACTATCGAGGAATTGGAGAGCACGAACGAGGAGCTCAAATCCTCGAATGAGGAATACCAGTCGCTGAATGAGGAGCTGCAATCGGCCAACGAGGAGCTGGAAACCTCGAAGGAAGAGCTGCAATCGGTCAACGAAGAGCTGACGACGGTGAACGGCGAGCTTGCCCACCGCGTCCAGGAATTGACGCGTGCGACGAGCGATTTGAAGAATTTCCTCGAAAGCACACAAATCGCAACCGTGTTTCTCGATAACGAACTCAAGGTGATGAACTTCACCCCGGCGCTGACGGAAATCTTCCACCTCGTCGAGACCGACATCGGCCGGCCGATCGCCCATATCAAAGCCCGCATTCCCCTCGAGGAATTGCAGGAGGACGTGCGCCGCGTGCTGCGCACGCTATCGAGCATCGAGCGCACGCTCGACGATCCCGTCACCAAGGCGCGCTATATCGTGCGCGTCCTGCCCTATCGCAGCGTCGACAATTTCATCGCCGGTGTGGTGGTGACGTTCGTTGACGTGACCGCGCTGACTCGCGCCCAGGAACGCCACAAGCTTCTGCTCGCAGAATTGCAGCATCGCGTGCGCAACACGCTTGCTGTCGTGCGCGCGATCGCCCGCCGCACGGGGGAATCGAGCACGAGCGTCGACGATTACGCCATGCATCTCGAAGGGCGGCTCGCCGCTTTCGGCCGCGTGCAGGCGGCGGTGACGCGCGATCCGGGCGTCGGCGTCAACCTGGCGACGCTCGTTGCGGAAGAACTGCTTGCGCATGCCGCACACGAGGGCGAGCAGGCGACGATTTCCGGACCGCCGATCCATCTGCGGCCGAAAGCAGCGGAGACGTTCGCACTTGCCGTGCACGAGCTTGCCACCAATGCCGTAAAATACGGCGCGCTGTCGAAATTCGACGGGCGCGTGCGGATCGGCTGGAAAATCAACGAGGCGAACGGCGCCTCCAGTCTCACCTTCCACTGGGCGGAAAGCGGCGGTCCGAAAGGGAATGGCGCGCCGAGGCGCCGCGGCTTCGGCACCGAGCTGCTCGAGCAAACGCTGAGCTATGAATTGAAGGCGCAGACCTTGCTCGATTTCGCTAAGGACGGGCTGACCTGCACGATCGAGCTGCCGCTGACCGAGCGAGTCGCCGTCGAGCCGCCGCAGTAAGGGGAAGCGCACCGCCCGTGCTATAGTCCCGCCGCAACCTTGGCGCTTGGACGAGGGAGGCGGCCAATGTTCCGGACGGTTTTTGGGCTCGGCGCGACGTTCGGCATGTACGCGCTCGTGGCGCTCGTGCCGCTCGTGCCGGCGCAGGCGCAATCGCCCGCCGGCTGCAAGGTCGAGGCGCTGAGCGATCCGCCACGCCAGGTGCTGCGCTGTGGCAGCGGCCTCAACATCGAGGCGGAGAGGGACGCGAAATACCGGGTCGTCGACAAGAACAAGGTGGAGGTGAGCGCCGGCGCGGTGCTGATCGATGTTCCGCCCGGCCGGCGCGGCGGTTTCCAGGTGCTCACCCCGCATGCCATCGCCTCGGTGCGCGGCACGCGGTACGTCGTGGACGCGAAGGTTGAGAAGGAGGAGACCGACGTCTTCGTCGCGCGCGGCAACGTCGGCGTTCGCAACCGCAGCACGTCGGAATCCACGACTTTGGGACCCGGCGAAGGCTCTGACGTCGTCCCCGGCAAGCCGCTCGACGCCCATGTCTGGGCGGCAGAACGCGTGCAAAAACTGATGGCCCGCTTCGGCCGCTGATGTTCCAGCGCCTGCGCTCGTGGCGGATTGCGGTCGCCATGATGGCGGTGGTGGTGGCGGTGGGCTGGGGCGGATTTCTCGGGGTCCGGCATCTGCAGGGGCGCGGCTCGCTCCTCGACCGCGTCGAGGCGCCAATGACGGACTGGCGCCTGCTCATTGCCGGCGAGCGCATGCCACCCGACGGCATCGTCATTGTGGCGATCGATGACGCGACGGTGCGGAAGGTCGGCTCTTATCCCCTACCCCGCGCATTGCTGGCACAGCTCGTTAATCGGCTGGCAGATGATGGTGCGAAGGCGATCGCGCTCGACATGCTGTTCTTGGACCGCGGACCGGCCGATGCCGACGCGCAGCTCGCCGATGCGATCCGCCGCGCGCATGCGGTAATCGGCGCCGTCGCGCTCTTCTCCCGGGGCGATGCTTTTTCCGACACTGATTTCGGTGCTGGATTTTCGGTCGCGCTGCCGGTCGGAAATGAGATCGTCACACCCGTTTCACCGATCGCCGAAGCCGGAGCGATCGGCCTCGTCAACATGTCCGCCGATCACGGCGGCACACCGCGATATGCGCCGCTCTTGATCCGCTCCGGCACAGAGCTCTTCCCATGCTTCGCGTTGCGCGTCAGTGCTCTCGCAGCAGGACGCGATCCGGAGATCGAAGAAAACGCCATTCGAATCGGCCCAGCACTAAGCGCCGTTGATCTCGGCTATCACTTACCCCTGCGTTTTTACGGTCCAAGCGGCACAATCCCCACGATCAGCGCGCAGACGGTCCTCGATGGCGGCGGCGCCAAGGCGGTGCGCGGCCGCATCGTGCTCGTCGGCGCGTCCGCGATCGGCACGGCGGATACGTTCGCGACCGCCTTCGATCCGCTGTTTCCCGGCGTTGAGGTCGAAGCGACAGCGATCGCGCATCTCATGAGCGGCGGCGGACTGGTCCGCGATGTCGCGACGCGGCGCATCGATCTTGCTGCCAGCGTGCTCCTGCCGATCCTCACCGTGCTTGCTTTATCCTTACGGCGGATCAGCCTCGGCATTGCGCTCGCATTCGCGCCGCTCGTTACATGGCTGGCAATTGTCATATTCGCGTTCACAAAAAACTACTGGCTGGCGATGGCCCTGCCGCTCGCGGCAACCTTGCCGACCGGTCTCGCCTTCGGCTCGCTCCGGCTTTGGCTGGAGCAGCGCAGCAAACGGCGCATGCGCGTACAGCGCGAAGCGTTTCGGCGCTTCCAGTCGCCGGCCATCACCGATACGCTTGCGAAAAATCCGCGGTTTCTGTTGGAGCCCGTGCAACAGAATGCGGCGATCCTGTTCGTCGATCTCTCCGGCTTCACCGGCTTGAGCGAGCAGCTCGGCGCGCAGCGCACGCGCGATTTCCTGAAAGAGTTTCACTCGATTATCGAAGACGAGGCACTGCGCTATAACGGCTACGTCGAAAGCTTCATGGGCGACGGCGCGATGCTGGTCTTCGGCCTGCCCGCGTCGCGTCCGGACGATGCGCAGCGCGCGATCGAAGCGGCGCTCAGTCTCGGGCGCACATTGAAGGACTGGATCGCCGGTCTCACCTTGCCCGAGGGCTATGAGCTCGGCATGCGATTAGGCGTTCATTACGGGGTGGTCGTGCTCTCGCGGCTCGGCGCCGAGACGCATCAGCACATCACCGCGACGGGCGATATCGTCAATGTCGCGAGCCGGCTGCTTGAGGTCGCTAAGCGAATGGAAGCGCAGATGGTCTTCAGCGATGATGTCGTCGTGGCGGCCGGCTCTCCCGACGATAGGATGCGAGGGTTTGCCGGCCCCGAGGAGGTCCAAATCCGCGGCCGCATGCAGCCGCTTGCAATTTGGCTCGGGACGTCGGATTCAGCCGAACAAATCGAAGAGATGACAAATGCGAATGTCGGAAAAAGACGCGCGGACACGGCGTGATCATGCCCGCCGCAACGGCAGCGCGACGGAGTACGACGCGCTGAATGGGTTGGGCTCGTATGATTGCAAGCCGGGGGCGCGCTTGCGAGCGCTTGCCGAAAATTTGTTGGAGCGATCGAAACCGGATGAACCAGTGAGGCGCCAGACGCGCACCCCACACACGTGGTAAGCCGCCCTACTCCGCCGCGTGCACTTCCGGCGTGCCGCGGGCGAGGCGCTCGGCCTTTAGAAGTTCCGCCACCAGGAAAGCCACCTCGATCGCCTGCTCCGCGTTAAGCCGCGGATCGCAATAGGTGTGGTAGCGGTCCTTGAGCTCGCCTTCCGAAATCGCACGCGCGCCGCCGGTGCATTCGGTGACGTTCTTGCCCGTCATCTCGAGGTGAATGCCGCCGGCATACGTGCCCTCGCTTTGATGCACGGCGAAAAAGGTGCGGATCTCGCTCATAATGCGCTCGAATGGCCGCGTCTTGTAAGCGCCGGCCTTCACTGTGTTGCCGTGCATGGGATCGCAGGACCACACGACATTCCGGCCCTCCCGCCGCACCGCGCGGATCAGCGCGGGGAGATAGTCCGCCGCCTTGTCCGAGCCGAAGCGGCAGATGAGCGTCAAACGTCCAGGCTCATTCGCTGGATTGAGAATGTCGATCAGCTTCAACAGCAGGTCCGGCGCAAGCGACGGCCCGCATTTCAAACCGATCGGATTCTTCACGCCGCGCGCATATTCGACATGCGCGTGATCGGGCTGACGCGTGCGGTCGCCGACCCAGATCAAATGTCCGGAGGTCGCGTAATAATCGCCCGTCGTTGAATCGACGCGCGTCATCGCCTCCTCGTAGCCCAGAAGCAGCGCCTCGTGCGAGGTGTAGAAGTCCGTCTGCCGCAACTCTTGATGCGCCTCGGGATCGAGCCCGATCGCGCGCATGAAGCCGAGCGTCTCGGTGATGCGGTCGGCGAGTTCGCAATAACGGCTCGATTGCGGGCTATCCTTGATGAAGCCGAGCATCCAGCGATGCGCGTTTTCGAGATTGGCGTAGCCGCCCGTGGCGAAGGCCCGGATGAGGTTCAACGTTGCCGCCGATTGCCGATAGGCATTGAGCTGGCGCTGCGGATCAGGCGCGCGGGCACCGGGCGTGAACTCGATATCGTTGACGATATCGCCGCGATAGCTCGGGAGCTCGACGCCGCCGATCTCTTCCAGCGGAGCCGACCGGGGCTTGGCGAACTGCCCGGCGATGCGCCCGACCTTCACCACCGGCGAGGCGGCGGCGAACGTCATCACGACCGCCATCTGCAGGAAGACGCGAAAGAAATCGCGAATGTTGTCGGCGGAGTGCTCGGCGAAACTCTCGGCGCAGTCGCCGCCTTGAAGCAGGAAAGCCTCGCCGGCCGCGACTTTGGCGAGCGCCCGTTTCAGCTTGCGCGCCTCGCCTGCAAAAACCAGCGGCGGGAAGCCGGCGAGCGTCCGCTCCACTTCGGATAAGGCGGCGGGATCGGCGTAATCCGGGATTTGCGCGACCGGTTTCTTCCTCCAGCTATCCGGCGACCAGCGGTCCATGGCTCCCACTCCTGCCGCGAGCAGCCCTACCCCCGGCCGCCCACGGATCGGCCGCCGCTATACACGAGCCGAGCCGCAATGGCGAGGTTGGCATCGGCGCAACAGGCGCGGGAATTCCGCTGCCCGATCCGCAGCTTGCCGCCAATCGGACAGGGATTTGCCAGCATTCACACGTATAAAGCCAAGCTTCGGCCGTGTGAACATGCATTCAATCCAAGCCTCAAGGTTCATCGTCGTCGCCCGATGGCTCGCGGCTTTCGCCGTGCTGGTCGCGCATGCCGGCAATCTCTTTATCAGCCAGTCGGATATCATGACCGCGCCGCATGGACCCGGCGCTTACGCCTGGTGGTTCTTGACCGGCTTTCCGCACCAGGCGGTGATCGTCTTTTTCGTGATCAGCGGCTACCTCGTAGGCGGCAACGTGATCGCCAAAGCGCGTGGGGACGAGCCGTTCCTCGCCAAGTATTTTACCGATCGCGTCGTACGGATTTACCTCGTCCTGATTCCGGTCATCTTGATCGGTTGGGCGCTCGATACAGCCGGCCGGCGCTGGTTCGCGGGCTTCGGCGTCTACGACGCATCAATGTTTGCCGGCAGCTTCGATCCAAGACTGCTCTGGCCGAATCTGCTCAATCTGCAGGGCATTTTCTTTCCCGCCTTTGGCACGAACGGCCCGCTTTGGTCGCTCGGCTGCGAGTTTTGGTATTACGTCACCTGGGCGCTTCTGCTTCTGCCGCTGACGCAAGCCGTGCCGCTCGTGCGATTTGTCGGCTTTGCCTGCGGCGCTGCGCTCGCGGTGAGCTTCTCCGTCTCGGGCGTGTTCTTCTTTGTCGGCGGCCTCATCTGGATCGCCGGCGCGCTCGTGCGCTTCGTACCGCGGCCGCTCGTTCGCTCGAAATCTCTGGCGCTCCTAATCTTCCTCGCTGCAACGATCGCCGTGCGGCTAATTGCCCGTGGTCAGATTCCGTCGAACCCGCTTTGGGCGGCGCTTGCCGACGCGGCGGGTGCCCTGAGCTTCTGCAATCTCCTGCTGTCGCTGCGTCACAGCACCTCGCGCGAATGGGCGCTCTGCAATTGGCGCATCCACAAGCCGCTCTCGGATTTTTCCTATTCGCTCTATGCCTGCCACCTGCCGATCATCATCTTCGCCGCGGCAGCGGCTGATTACGCCTTCGACTTGGGCTGGCGTGCACAGGCGCCGAGCGTCCTGCATTGGATCGTCACCTTCGGCTTGCTGGCGCTGATCCTCTGCTTCGCCTGGTTGCTCTCGCGCGTGACGGAAGCGCGGACTGAAGATGTGCGTCTCGCAATTTATCGCGGGCTCGATCTTCTCCGGCGGCGCGAAGCCGAGGCGATCGCCATGGTCGAAGAAGTGGCGGGCGAGCCCGAGCCGCTGCCCGCCAACGCCAGCCTGATCCCTCAGCTCGCCGCGCGCTGCTCCCTCGGACGCTGATACCGCGCCGCGCGCGTGCGCATCGTCACAAGCTCTTCGGCCGCGGTCGGATGCAGCGCCATCGTCGCGTCGAAGTCCGCTTTCTTGCAGCCCATGCGCACGGGAATGGCGACGAGCTGCGCCATCTCGCCCGCATCGTGCCCGAGAACGTGAACGCCAAGCACCTGATCGGTCGCGCCGTCCACCACAATTTTCATCATCACTTTTTCTTCGCGCCCGGAGAGCGTCGCTTTCAGCGGCCGGAACTGTGCGAGGTAAATGTCGACAATATCGAAAATCTTGCGCGCCTCCTGCTCCGACAGCCCAACCGTGCCGATTTCCGGCGTGGTGAAGACAGCGGACGGCACATTGATGTGACTGACTGCCGTCGGGCGGTCGCCGAAAATCGTGTCGGCGAATGCGTGACCTTCGCGCACGGCGACCGGCGTGAGATTGATCCGGTCGGTGACGTCGCCGACAGCATAGATGTTGTCGACATTCGTCTTCGAATAGCTGTCGACAATGACGGCGCCTTTCTTATTCAGTTCGACGCCTGCTTTGTCGATGCCGATGTCTTTCGTATTCGGCCGCCTGCCCGTGGCCACCAGCACCTGATCGGCTTCGACGCATGAACCATCGCTCAAGTGTACATCGAGCCCTTTATCGCTCTTCTCGATCCGCTCGGGCAGAATGCCGGCGCGCAAGTCAATCCGGGCGTCGCGCAAGGCAATTGCGACATTGCTGCGCAGATCGTCGTCGAAACCACGCAGCACGTTGTCGGCGCGGAAAACATGCGTCACCTTCGCACCAAGCCGCGCGAAAATGCTGGCGAATTCGACAGCGATATAGCCGCCGCCGACAATCAACAGACGTTGCGGAAAAACCGGCAGGTCGAAGATTTCGTTCGATGAGATCGCGTATTCAGAGCCTGGAATTTTCGGCTGGAGCACCTGCCCGCCGCCGGTCGCAATCAGAATGTAGCGCGCCCGTACGCGCCGGTCCGACTTGGTGAGGCACACCGTCCGCGCATCGTCGAGAACCGCGTGCTCCTCGACAATATCGACACCGACGCGCGTCATGTTGGTTCGGTATATGCCCGAGAGCCGCGTGATCTCCTTCTCTTTGGCGGCGACTAAGGCTGGCCAATCGAAGGACGTCTTCTCGATCTTCCAGCCGAATCCTTCGGCATCTTCGAACTCGTCGCGAAAGCGGCTGGCATAAACGAAGAGCTTTTTCGGAATGCAGCCACGGATGACGCAGGTGCCGCCGATGCGAAACTCCTCGGCGACCATCACCTTGGCGCCGTACTCGGCGGCAATGCGCGCCGCACGGACGCCGCCCGATCCCGCGCCGATTACGAAGAGATCGACCTCCGCATCCGCCATCCCGCCCCCAAGTGTCAGCTGGTTAGAGTTCGTGTCCCTTTTTCTTCATCTCCGCACGGATGCGCGTGACCATGTCTTCCGACAACTGCTTCTGCCAGGACTGCATTGCCGGGAATAGATCGCCCATCAAAGCCGGCTGCGCCTGAACGTAAGCCACGCCCGACGGGCTTTTGAAGAACGCCGCGGCGTCCTTGAGCTGCTGCTCGGTCAGCCGGGTTGCGTAAAGGCGGGCGGCGCTGTCGATCATTTCATCGACACGCTTGTTGAATTCCGGCGCCAGCCCCGCCAGAACAACCTTCAGGTCTTGGGTAAGCTCGGGCCGGGTACGGGTGAGATTGGCGCCGATCTGCTCCATGAATTGCGGCACCACGGTCTCGAATGATCGCGCGATGCCGGAATAGAGGACGACGTCCCGGCCGAGCGAAATCTGCTGTGGTGTCGGTGCGGCCGGTGCCGCCGGTGGCGCGGCGGGCTGCTGCGCAACCGCCGACGAGATCGCGGCAAGTCCGAGCGCCAGCAAAACGGCGAAGCGGGGGAAGAGGTGGGACACGGGGCTTGGATCTCCTAGAAGGGCGCATTCATCTGGCTTCGCCGAGAAGCCGGATCTCCGTTGCATCGGCAACAATGATCGTCGAGGCGAGGCCGATGAATAGCCCGTGCTCGATGACGCCCGGAATCGTTGCGAGCGAACGGGCGAGCGCCTCCGGGTCGGGAATCGACCCGAAGGCGCAATCGAAAATGTTGTGGCCGCCGTCGGTGACCAAAGCATGGCCTTGGGAATCCCGGCGCAGGTTCACCTCCCGCGGCAGGCTCAAGGCGCGGGCGAGATTGACGATGTGGCGGCGGGTCGATTCGAGACCAAACGTATCCACCTCCACCGGCAGCGGAAACCGGCCGAGGCGCGCCACTTCTTTACTGGCGTCGGCAATCACGACCATGCGGGCCGAGGCGGCAGCTACGATTTTTTCCCGCAGCAAGGCGCCGCCTCCACCCTTGATCAGGCGAAGCTCCGGGTCGAACTCGTCGGCCCCGTCGACGACGAGGTCGAGCTCGGGAAGCTCGTCCAGTGTGGTCAGCGGAATGGCGAGCGACTGGGCGAGATCAGCCGTGGCTTTGGAGGTCGCAACACAGATGAGGTTCAGGCCCGCGGCGACACGCGGGCCGAGCAGCCGCACGAATTCCGTTGCCGTCGAGCCGGTCCCGAGCCCGAGCCGCATGCCCGGCCGGACAAAATCCAGCGCGCGGGCGGCGGCGCGGCGCTTGGCGGCGGTCGGATCGGCGGTGTTGATCGGCGATGGCATATAGCTTTGCAGCGCCTTACAGGCTCTACCCCTGCGGCGCAAACCGCCCCGGTCGTGCCGGAACCGGCCGGCGGGGCCGGCATTGCTTCCCGAGAGGCAGACACATGGCCGAACCCCGTAGACTGGTCCTGGTCGTCGAGGACGAACTCTTGATCCGCGAGGACGCGCTCGATCTTTTGCGCCGCGCCGGCATCGAGGCGCTAGGCTTCACCTCCGCCGCGGAGACGCTCGCGTTCTTACGCGATCATGCGCAGGAGACTGCCGCGATATTCGCCGACATGTGGCTCGAAAGCGCGATGGAGGGCTGGGATTTGGTCGCGACAATCAACGCCACGTGGCCGTGGATTTCGCTCCTCGTCACCTCCGGCGCGACGGCGCGGCCGCCGACCGGTCTGCCCTTGAAGGCTCAGTACGTCGCAAAGCCGTGGCGGCCCGAACAGGTGCTCCGCTTCATCCAGAAGAGCGTTGCGCCCAGCCGCAGCTCGGAAGCAGCCTGATCCAGTTACAGATCACTTGGCCTGCGGCGTGCAGACAACGGAATCGTTGAGCACATAGCAGATCGACATCGTGCCGGTGCGAAGGTCCACCCGGAACACGCCGCCTTCGCGCTCGTGACGGGATGCGATGAGGCCATACTCGCTCGGCTGCTGGGCGGTCGCGCCTTCCCCCGGGGGATAACACAAAGTGACGCCGACCGAGCTCTCTTTGAGCCCGTATTGGCAAGCGCCGATTTCGCCGGTTGCGCGATCGAGGCGGTAGACGCGGTTGAGATCGGTCTCGGGCGCTGCGAGGAATTCGTAATTGGCGGCAAGTACAGTACCGGGCAGCGCCGTCAGGCTCGCCAAAGCCAGCGAGCGAAGCAAAGCGGCAGACGGAAGCATACGAAGCTCCAGCGAATCGGGCTTCGATCAGTTTACACGCTGCCGCTTGTCTGCCGCATCCGGGGTGCATAGTCCCGCACAATGAATTCCCCGCCCCCGCTTCTCGTCTTCGATCTCGACGGCACGCTGGTCGACACCGCGGGCGATCTCGTCGGCACGCTGAATTATATCCTCACCAAGGAGCGGATCCCGCCACTGCCGCTCGAGACGGCGCGGCCCATGCTCGGTGCCGGCGCGCGCGCCCTGATCGAATGCGGGGTCTCGGCTGCCGGGCGCAGCGTCTCGCCGGCGCGGCTCGAGGAAATGTTCCTCGCGTTTCTTGCCCGTTACGAGGCGCATATTGCCGACGAGAGCCGCGCCTTTCCCGGCGCCGAAGCCGCGCTCGACCGGTTCGAGGCGGCGGGATGGGCCTTCGCCGTCTGCACCAACAAGTTCGAGCATCCCTCGGTCCGGCTGCTGACAGAGCTCGGCCTCGCCGCGCGCTTCCGCGCGATTTGCGGTCAGAACACGTTCCCGTTCTGCAAACCCGACCCCCGCGCCCTGATTGCCACGATCGACCGCGCCGGCGGCGATCCGCAGCACGCGATCATGGTCGGCGATTCGAAGACCGATATTGTCACGGCGCAGGCAGCGCCCGTGCCGGTGATCGCGGTCGATTTCGGCTACACCGACCGGCACGTCTCGGAATTTGCGCCGGATCGCGTCATCTCGCATTTCGACGAGCTGTGGGACGCAGTGCAGTCGCTGGCGGTTGTCGCCGCCTGAGCACGCCTTGACGCGGCGGCGGCGGACCTCCTAAACCCAAGCCAACCGGGCGCGTAGCTCAGCGGGAGAGCACTCGCTTCACACGCGAGGGGTCACAGGTTCAATCCCTGTCGCGCCCACCAGGAATACGCTTTCAATGGATTGCCGGCGCCCATCGCGCTGGCCGCCAGCCCGTCCCTTGAGCGATTCACCCTCCGGCTAAGCTCGGGCGAACAAAGCGGTGCCTTTGCGCGTTAACGCTGACATTGCCGAGGAGGGCGTCTCGTGGCCCGAAAAGCTTTCACTTTGCTCGCCTGCTGTTTTGCTCTCGCCGGAGCGCCTTTGGCGCACGCGCGCCCATTCGGGGTCCTTTACTCCTGGCGGGAAACGCCGGATTTCTCGGCGCACGGTTTGACGACCAATCCCGACATCGCGCAATGGCTGATGACTCTGCCGCAGCCGGGCAATTGGCGCGAGCCCGGTGCGGACCAGGCGATGAGATCCGAACTCTTCGACGACAAGCCTGTTGCGGGCGAGGCTCATCACTTCTCCCCTGCGCGATCATCTTCGGAGCAAGTTGCCGATGCCAGCGTTGCGAGGCAGCTATTCGACGCCGAACCGATGGGAAGCGCGCCATACCGGTTCACAAACCCGCTGGCGCAATCAACGGCGGTTGCGGCGATTACCGAGCGCGGCGGCGCGAGCATCGAAGGCCGCAGTGCTTCGGACGTCGCTAATTCCGCGACCCCTCGCGTTGCCTCAGAGACCTGCACGTGCCTGCATAAGTAAACCGGGGAGAACCGCTAGACCGCGGGCCACCTCTCGAGCGCGCCCCTGCCCGCCTCCGTCAACGCATAAATCCCGCGCTCCTCGCGCACGAACCAGCCATAGACGTTGCCCTGAAGAATCTTCGGCGCATCGGGCACCGACTGCCGAAGATCGCGCACGCGCTGCGATCCGCTCGCAAGTGCCGACGCACATGCGAGTGCCTGCTGCCGGTAGGCGGTCATGATCGGTTGGCGCGAACCGCCGCCAGCTGTGGGATCGCCCTGCCGCTTGCGGTGCTCGTCGACAAGGCGCGAGCGCCTGCGCTGGTCGCGCCGCGACATCGGCGCGGACGGGCTCACGACGATCTCGACGCCGCCGCGCGCATGCACGACAAGCAGTCCGAAGCCGAGCCGGCGGCAAAGTTTGTGTACACGCGAATCGTGTTCGCGGCCCCGGCCGTTCGCGGCGGATCGGACAGCAAGCCAGACCTCGTCGCAAGCACCGGCGCGATCGACGCCTTGCAGCACGAGTTCGAGATTGAATGCGAGCTTCAGCTCGCCGATGATCACGATCGGCGGGCAATCCGCACTGAGGGCGACGAGATCGCAGCCGCCGATCTCGCCCTTTACCTGAAAGCCGAGCCGCTCAAGGAAGCGTTTGACCGGCAGATAGAGATTGGTCTCCACGCCGGCAGAATGCATGGCGGGGATATGATTCGGCTAGCGCGCGTAAGCCCGCACAAAGAACGCCACCGTGATCGCCGCCGCGCAGATGATCGTCAGCGCGCGAATAACAGGCCCGGGCAGGACGCGGCCCAATCGCGCGCCACCATAGCCGCCGATCACGCCGGCTATCAGCATGATCAAAGTCTGCGGCCAGTGCACCGCGCCAGCGATGATAAATGTCGCGACCGCCGCGACATTCGCCGCGCTCGCCAGCATGATGCGCGGTGGATTGAGGCTCTTCACGTCGGTTTCACCCATCAGCGCCCAAAGCCCCATCATCATCAGCCCGATCGCACCGCCGTAATAGCCGCCATAGATGCCGAGCAGGAATTGGCCGGCGAGCATCACGCCCGCCCCGATATGCACGTAGCGGCGGAGAATGAGCCCCGCTTGGCGGCCGAAGGCGAGCGCGACAGTCGCGATCAGCATCAGCCACGGCAGGATGAAATCGAAGGCTCGCGACGGCGTCGACAAAAGCAGCACGCTACCGATGAGCCCCCCGACCACGCTCACCGCCAGCAGATGCTCGCGCCGCACGCCGCAGACCGGGCGCATTCCGTCCCAATAAGCCCAGGCACTGGTGACCTGTCCTGGAAACAGAGCCACCGTGCCCGACGCATTCGCCTCAACCGAGGGCACGCCGGCGACAATCATCGCCGGCAGCGACACGAAGCTGCCGCCGCCGGCAAGCGCATTCATCGCGCCGGCAACGAATCCGCCGAGCGCGAGGAGGAGGAAATGATCCATCGGGCAGGCTCTATTCGATTAGAGTTCGCCGACTCAAGCGCTCAGGAGCACATCGATGGATCTCGGCCTCTTGGGGAAAAACGCCCTCGTCACCGGCGGCAGCAAAGGAATCGGCCTCGCCTGCGCCGAGCTGCTGGCCCGGGAAGGTTGCCGCGTCGGCATCACCTCGCGCATGCAAGCCAATCTCGATGCGGCGAGAGAACGGATCGATGGATGCTTCGCACACGCGGCCGACCTCACCTCTCCCGAGGAAGCAACACGCATGATCGCGACAATGGAGCGCGAGCTCGGTCCGATCGACATTTTGGTCAATTCCGCCGGAGCGGCGAAGCGCACGCCGCCCGACGATCTCGATCCCGCCGCTTGGCGCACCGCAATGGATGCAAAATTCTTCACCTATATCCATGCAATCGACCCGTTGATCAAACGCATGGCGGCGCGAGGACGCGGCATCATCGTCAACGTCATCGGCAATGGTGGCAAGATCGCCTCGCCGACTCACATTGCCGGCGGCGCGGCGAATGCCGCCTTGATGCTCGCAACAGCGGGACTTGCAAACGCCTATGCCACTCGCGGCATTCGCGTCGTCGGCATCAATCCGGGCCTGACCAACACCGATCGCGTCGCCGAGGGCTTGCGCGCCGAGGCGCGTCTTACCGGCACCTCGCCGGAAGAAGCGCTGAAGCGGGCGCTTGCGCGCATTCCGCTCGGCCGCATGGCCGAACCGCAAGAAATTGCGCGCGTCGTCTGCTTTCTCGCATCGGCGCAAGCAAGCTACATATCGGGCGCGACGATCACCATGGACGGCGTCGCGACACCGACCGTCGTGTAATCGAGTGCTCAAAAATGGCGCGGAGCAAGCTTGGCGCAAGTTCGGCGCATGAGACTCCAAAGTCTGCTCAGACTGAAGGTCTCATATGCATTCACCCCGTCGCTCATCTTCTCCGATGGCCGTGATGGGTGAAGCCTTCAGACGATCCTTTCCGCTCGACCACAATCTGCCGCCGGCGATGAGTGCCGTGCTCGCCCGATTGGCCGCACTTGAATCGAAGCCGGCGAGTGCCGCGGCGACTTGCGGAAAAGTGCGCGCGGTCGAAAGCCGACCAACGCGGGAACAGCAGGTGGCCTAGTCCAACACGGCCATTGCCTTGGCGCCGCCTGCCCGACACAATCGCGGCGCGACAAGCGAAAGCCTTGGAAATGATCGTCTCGACTATCAATGACGTCTGTGGCTACCGCATCGTGCGGCATCTTGGGCTGGTGCGCGGCATCACGGTGCGGTCGCGCAGCGTGCTCGGCAATTTCGCCGGCGCGGTGCAGTCGGTGTTCGGCGGCAAGCTGTCGATCTATGTGAACCTCGCCGAGACGGCGCGCCAGGAAGCCTTCGACCACATGTGCGAGCACGCCGCGCAGGGCGGCGCCAATGCGATCATCGGCATGCGCTATGACGCCAACGAAATCACCGACGGGATCACCGAGGTTCTCGCCTACGGCACCGCGGTCTGGGTTGAGCCCGCCTGAGGCCGCCCTTGTTCGGCCGGAATGCCCAGGCTAAGAAGCTGCGCCGGCGACGGCTCCGCAGGAGTGTAGCTCAATTTGGTTAGAGCACCGGTCTCCAAATTCGGTTGTTGGCATCCCGTTCTGTATTTTCGTGTAATTTCATGTCTCGGGAATAACGACAGAAAGGGGCGGCGGAGTCCGATCCATCCATTCCCGTACCAGCTGGTCCGGTAGCAATCTGGGTAGCAAAATGTTCTGGAGCCGTTCTCGGCAGCCAAGCGGCCTCTATTCTCCCCAAGAATGGAAGAGGCCGACGCTTATTGCCCGCCAGGATTTCCGCTGCCGAACGTCGCGCATGATCGCGGCCACGGGATCACGTCAATACGGGTCTATTGCGAAGGGCTTTATTGCCCG
>Ga0164305_10000384_pt1 | contig 16359 bp, 12 predicted proteins | sample Whisoiple_237_MG_FD_110215 | JGI IMG/M metagenome (GOLD analysis project Ga0164305, IMG submission 110215) | Soil microbial communities amended with pyrogenic organic matter from upstate New York, USA - Whitman soil sample_237_MG | ecosystem: Environmental > Terrestrial > Soil > Agricultural...
AGCGCATTCACTTCTATCAGACTCGGGATAGCGAAGAGCTTGCAAAGATCAATGCCCAAACCGCGAAATTGCAGAGTGATCTCTGGACTGCGGTGCAGAAGCCAGCTGTTGCGCAACCCTCGCCACTCATCGCTCTGGCAGTTTCGGGCATGAACGACGTGTTGAACTCGCAAGGCTACACACAGGCAGCATGGTGGAACCGCATCCCAGTCGCTGCATGGGGCTTGATGGGACTGATCGCGATTTGCTCCAATCTGCTTGTTGGTTACGGCGCGAGAAAGCCCAAGGAGGAAGTCCGAATGCTATTGATTCTACCGCTGATTGTCGCCGTCGCATTTTTTCTCATCGCCGACATCGACAGTCCGCGCGGCGGCCTGATCCACGTAGTGCCGCAGAATTTAATAAGCCTTGCTCAATCCCTGCGCACGCAGTGATTAGCGTCGAGCGAGCAGAAACGAATGAGCACATGAGGTTTAAGGAAGCCGGAAAATTCGAAAGGAGTGATTTTATGAGCACGTCAGCGCCGTCGGTTATGACAATGGCTGAATGCGCCACGGCCAAGCGCCGCTCAACATTCCTAGTCGCATAATTCGCCGCAGCACTGGTTCTGGCACTTGCTATGAGTGAGGCGCCGCGTGAGTAACAGTCTTCGGGCGTGGAAGCACGTGGCTCTGCTGGCGGCGCTGGTGGCGGTTGCGCTCCTGGAGCCGCTGGCCCTCGATGTGAGCGAGCGTGTCGCGATTGGCGTGGGTGCGGCTACGCTGCTGGTTTATGTCGTCGTGCTTCTGGCCGTTTTTGAGAACCGCTGGGAGCAGCGCATGTCGCTGTTTCTGATTGGCAGCACCTTCCTTGCCAGCATATTGCATCAGCTTGTGCCGCACCCTTCGCAGGTATGGGCGATTGTATACCACGCTCTGGCGACGGTGTTTCTAGGCTTTGCGGTGGTCGTGATTCTGCAGCGCATATTCCGGCGGCGTGCGATCGGGACCGATGATGTTGTTGGCGCGCTTTGCGGTTATCTGCTGGCCGGCGCAGCCTGGGGCAATCTTTATGGGCTGGTCTACCTGATCCATCCCGCGGCATTTCAAGTCAGCGATAAGATTGCGGCGCAGCTGGGCAACTGGCATATGCAACGATTTCTGTTCGATTATTTCAGCATCATGACGCTGACCACTTATGGTTTCAGCGACATCGCGCCGGCGGGCTTTCCGGTCTATTCGCTCATCTGGCTCGAATCCGTGTTCGGACAGTTCTACATCGCCGTGGTGGTAGCCCAATTGGTCGGCTTGAGCCTTGCGCAAGCGATCAAGCCGGATCATCCGGATGTGAAGTGAACGCGTCGGGTAGCGCGCTTATGCAGGATTTCAAAATATCGCGATAGGTACGGCGGTAAACCGCCCTCGAAGAAAGCACCAGGTGTGACATGGCAAATCATCACGAAGCTCCAGAAACCATCATGTTCGTGCGCCACGGCGAGAAGCCCGGCGAGGGCACGCGACCGCACGGGGTCGATCATCATGGCGAGCATGATGAGCACTCTCTCTCAGTAAAGGGCTGGACCCGAGCCGGTGCGCTCGCAGGCCTTTTCGCCCATGCCCCGTCCAAGGCTCATCCTCATATCGTGCCTCCAGGCCGAATATTCGCGACTCGACCAACGCCCGAAGCGAAGAGCAAGCGGGAGATGAATACCGCAACTCCGACAGCGCACCGCTTAAAGCTTACGATCGAGGACTCTCACACCCATGGCAACGAACAGGACTTGGTCAAAGACGTGCTCCGCCGACCGGAACCAGCGTTGATCGTCTGGCATCACGGCACGCTCGCGGATCTCGTGCGCCATTTCCCGATCGTAAACAGTGACGAGATTCCGAAGCGCTGGCCCGACGACCGATTCGATCTGATCTGGGTTTTGGTGCGCCAGCCCGGCGCGGAACCTAAGTACCGCTTTGTCGCTGTGCCGCAGATGCTGCTGGCCGATGATCAAGAGAAGGCCTGAGGAGGCTCTCGATGTCTGAATCAACCCCGCCCGCGCCGCTCAGGACTGAAGGGGAGGGCGAAGCTAATCCGTCCAAGCCCCAGAGAACCTTCGAGGAAGAGGCCGCGCATCAGCTCAAGAAGGCGGAGAAAAAGGAAAAGAAACGCGAGAAGCGCCACAAGCACCGGCTGAGCCTGATCGTAATCACTCTCGCGGTCTTCCTCGCGTGGTTGGGCAGCACGGTGTTCGTGATGTTTCACGCCGTCCTGGCCAGCGAGCTTGGCGCCTCGCATTCTCGGGTCAAGATCGCCTTAGCTAGTTACTCGGTTGCGCTCATCATGATCGCGGTTGCGGGCGGACGAGTGGCGGATATTGTCGGCCGCAAGCGCATGTTCATAATCGGCGGTGTAGCATTTTCTGCTGCCGCACTCCTCGGCTTGACGGTGAGCAGTGTGGAGTCGCTGATTGCGGTGCGTGCATTCATGGGCTTCAGTGCGGGATTGATTCTCGCCGCCACCGGCGGGGTCCTAGTGACGACTATGCACGGCACGACACGTCACGATGCCTGGTTGTTGTGGCGCGGCGCCGGCATGGCCGGCATGGTGCTCGGCCCCACCGTCGGTCCACTGATCGCGTCCGCGCCAAACTGGCGGCGGCTGTTCCTTGCCGACGCAGTTCTGATGCTGGTCGCCGTCGGAATAGGCGCGTACTCGATGAAGGAGCGTCGCGACGAGGAGAGCGTGTTTACACTCGGCCTGCTGCTGCCCGCGCTGCTGCTCGGCCTCGGTCTTTTGAGTCCGTACCTGGCGCTGCTAGTAGCAAGGGAGCACCGGAGCCCATGGCCGTTCAGCGCGGCGATCGTAGCTGCCGGGGTTGCCTGCCTGATCGGCTTCTTCGTGCTCAATCGAATCTCCTCTAAGCCGTTGTTCGACACCAATATCGTCCTGCACAACAGGCGTCTGTGGATCACGGACCTATTCGGAGCCATTCACGTTAGCGCGCTCCACATTACCGTGGCGGCTTTCTCAGTCATTCTCGTCGCCTACGGTGAGCTTTCGACAACTGAAGCAGGCGTCGTCATGCTGGCGCTTACGATCCCGCTGCTCACCTTACATCTGCTCGCCCATCGTTTGCGCGAGCAATACGGACTCACCCGCCCCATAGAGACAGCGATCGGATGCACTCTGATCGTGCTGAGCCTGGGGTGGTGGTTTGCGGTTCCGGCGCAGCAGCCGACCTATGTCAGGGCCTTGCCGTCGCTATTCCTGATGGGCAGCGGATTCGGCATGGTTCGCCTGTTTGGGCATATGGGAGTCATCAAGGCGACTGGGAAGCGCTGGGCGTCGACGCTCTTTGGCACGCGAACTTTCAGCAACCATGTGGGCGTCGCCGTCGGTGCGATCATCATCGGGTTCGTCTTGCCGGCTACGGCGACTACAGCTCTGTCGAAAGATCCGATGATCGCTGAGCAGGCTGCCATTGCCGCGAGCTGGGCGGTTGCCGTGGTGGTCGTCTGCTCGGCCATTTTCGCTGTGTTCAAGGATGAGTTTCTCGGCCATGAGGACCCGCACTGGCACAAACCCAATGCGGTGTCAGTCGAGGTCATGAGTGAGTGAGGATCCGCGTCGTCGAGAGTGCTGGTCGACGCTATTTCGCTCGTATTGGACCAAAGGGCAATATACAAGGCCGCCGGCTCTTTGATAGAACCCGCTCATCGCGAAACGGATCACTGGAGAGTTTCTTTTTTTGCCCGCGATTCCGTTCGCGCCAAACCGCCGGCGCCGCGCGGCGACAGCTTACCGATAGACGTGTGAGCGACTGCTAGGTTCGGCAAGAAGAAAGAAGAACGGCGCTGAAGAGAAGTTTTAAGAATGTAGTGGTTCTTTCTGTGATTGCCGGATGCGGACCGCAGTTTGGCTTCCGGAAAGCAAGGACCGGCCGGCTCAAATCGTCGTCAGTGCGTACACGGAGAATGGTTGCTTGGAAGAGCTGCAGGAAGAGGCGAAGCGAGCGGGTGTCGAGGTCAGATTGTAAGACGTCCAGACCGACTTGGGTTGGGAGATTTTCTTGTTTCCTTTTATAAAGGTTACAAATGCGCCGGTGAAGTAACCGGCCCTGCACGGCGGTGACGGGAAAGAGATGTTCCGAAACTTCATTCAGATTCATGGCACCCGCAATTGTCGGGGATACGCATCCACTGACGGTGATCATCCTGTGAAAAATCCCAATGAGCAAACCACGGCGAGATAAAGTACATCGTAAGTTGAGAAAGACGGCGGCAGCTAGGCGGAGACCTCGACTGTCGCCGCTGTTCTTCCTCGCCGCCGCCGTCGTTGTCCTCGTTGTATTTATTTCGTGGCGGTTCAACTCGCTGTCTGTTCCATACGTTGAGCGCCAGATGAAAGAAGCTAGTTTAGGCGGTCCGGCTGCGGCTAAGCCCCGATCGGAATTTCAGAAGCTGAGCGGCCGTTGGCACCGTCCCGACGGCGGTTATCTTCTGGCCATCAATAGTATCGCTGACAACGGCGCGATCGATGCCGCGTACTTCAATCCCTATCCGATCCATGTGGGCAATGCTGTCGCGTCGCGAGACGGTAACGTCACGAAACTCTTTGTCGAACTACGCGACGTAAACTATCCAGGTTCGACTTACTCCTTGAGCTATGATCCGGCTGGCGATCGGCTCCAAGGAACCTATTATCAGGCCGTGGAACAGCAGCGTTTCGAAGTGGTGTTCGAGAGGATGAGTGACCGTCTCAAATAATCTTTGGATAACTGAGGTAACGACTACGACTAAAAGGTGGACCGTGGCTTCAGGGCTGAGGAATTTCGCGCTGTTTACAGATTGCGCGAATTGTTCCCTCTTTAATTTCGCGATGACGAGGGACACTGGCGATCTTGCGTTGCGCTGGGTTCAACCATATAGAGTGCCCTCCACCTTCACGATAAGGCATACAGCCCTGTTCGCGCAGATATCGCTCCAGGTCGATGCGCTTCATGCATCGGTTAGCTCAATGACCTCGCGCACCGCATCAGGTGAAAGGTTTTTTTCCGCCAGGTCACGTTGGCACTCGAGAACGAGTTTCAACGCATCCACCAGCCTTGCTCTGGCTTCAAGAAGTTTTTTAAATACGCCACCCCTGCGATCGATCGGATCGTGGCGGATTTGAAGTGGCAGCCGCCGCAAACGGTGCAAAGAATGTAACGGCGTGTTCCAGAATTTGTAATCGGACAAGCCACGATGAGAAACTCTCACTTCGCCCGGCACCACCGCCACAAGCTACTGATTGTGTTTGCCGCCGCGACTTTTCTGTCGCTTTTTGCCGCTGGCAGCAAATCTGCTGAAGTTAAATTGAACGAGCAATCGACCGCGGGTCGCGAGGAGCCAGCCGCGATTCCGCTGGCCGACATCGCCGCGAAGGCAGCGGAAGTCTCCACCCTGATCAGCAACCTAATTACGAGCGCAGGCCGAGTCGGGCAAGTCGAAATGATCTCCAACTCGCTTCCTGCTCTGGGCCAAAAGTTGGACGAGCTTGTCCACGAGACAAAAGAAGTACTGCACACGGAACCGACCCTCGAGATGCTGCAGACAGTGCAGCAACGGTGGCAGCGCGATCAGGCGCAGACAAGCGGCTGGTTAAAGATCCTCACCGAACACGCGAACGCATTACAGGACGGCTTAACTCAACTTGGCGCGTTACAACAAACTTGGAGCAATAGCCGAAAGTCGGCACAAGCATCCAAAGCACCGGAACCGATCCTGCAACAGATCGATTCCACGTTGACAGCTATTTCGCAGGCGCAGGAGAAGCTGCAGGCAGAACGAACGGAGATCTTGGATTTACAGAGCCGTGTGGCCGCGGATTTGACGAAATGCACAATCGCTCTGGGGCAAATTGCTCATGCTCAACAGAGCGCTGTCAGCGGCATTTTTACGCCCGAGGCGCCGCCGATATGGCGAATCGATCTCTGGCCGGATGCGATTCGTGCATTACCGACGCATGTGCGCGAAGTGACACACGGGCGTTGGTCGGATTTGCTGAAATATGTCCGAGAGCCGCGCGAGGGAAGCGGCCTTCACGCTGGGCTTTTTCTGGTGCTAGCGTTCCTCTTTGCCGGTGCACGTCGCAAAAGCCTCGGCTGGCTAAAGTCCGGCTCGCCAAGCTCGCCCGCCCTCGTCGTTTTCATGCGTCCGTTTTCCGCCGCGTTGGCCACGACCCTGGTTTTCGCAACTTCCCCTTTCGTCGAGCTAGCTGCGCCGGTAAAGCAAGTGCTGAATATTGCGGCCCTCGTGCCAGTTTTACGTATCATTCAGCCGGTCGTAAGTCCTTCGATCGCAGCGCTGTCATCTGCAGTTTGCGTGGTCTTTGCCATCGATATGGTGCGCCAGGCCTATGCCGGCGTACAACTGATTGGCCAGGCGGTCCTGGTCGTCGAAACTCTGGCCGCAATGTTGGTGCTCTTCTGGATGCGGCATCATTATCGACTAATCATTGCAGAATGGGCTGAATCATCGCGCGCGGTAGTCCTCAGGATGGCGCGATCGATCGTTTTGTCCGTTCTGATTATTTCGTTTCTCGCCGGCGTCGCCGGATACCTGCGTCTGGCGCGCCTGTTGACGCCAGGTACTCTGGTCGGCGGCGTGCTCGCATTGGCGGCGTTTGCCTTGGTTCAGGTCTTTAGCGGTGCAATCGCGGTCCTATTTCGGCTCTGGCCATTACGTCTGCTGCGGATCGTCGAACATAATCGAGAGTTGCTACAAAAGCGGATGTTGCGCGTCCTGATCTGGATGGGCGTTCTTGGCTGGTTAACGCGCTACCTTTCTTATCTCGGTCTACTGGATCCCGCGTGGTCACTGGTTCAAGCGGTGCTCTCAACCAGGCTGGGGCGCGGCACGATATCCATTTCCGTAGGCAATGTAGTCGAATTTCTCCTGACCGTCTGGTTTGCCTATCTGCTTTCTCGTTTTATCCGATTCGTGTTGCAAGAAGACTTCTATCCGCGCATGCAGATCGCCCCGGGTATTTCCTATGCGACGTCCAGCTTGCTGAACTACATTATTCTGGCTCTAGGCTTCATCGTGGCATTGGGTGCGGTGGGCGTCGATTTCTCCAAAGTGACTCTGCTTGCTGGCGCCTTCGGTGTCGGCATCGGCTTTGGCCTGCAGAGCGTCGTCAACAACTTTGTGTCGGGCCTTATTTTGCTGTTCGAACGCCCCGTCCATGTGGGCGATGCAGTTCAGATAGGCAATCTGCAAGGCAGAGTGCGTCGAATTGGTATCAGAGCAAGCTTGATTCACACGGGCGCGGGGGCGGATATTATCGTGCCCAACGCGCAACTGATCTCGGAGCAGGTGACGAACTGGACGTTGAGCGATCAACTGCGGCGAGTGGATTTACCCGTTGGGGTGAACTACGGGGCAGCGCCAAAAAAAGTCATCGAGCTGCTGGAAAGTGTTGCGCGCGCGCATCCGGATGTATTACAGAATCCTATCCCACACTGTCTGTTCATGAATTACGGAGATAGCTCGATTAATTTTGAGCTACGAGTGTGGGCTGACTATACGAATCGGCAGCAGGTACAGAGTGATTTGACGGTCGCCATCTACGATGCTGTGTACGCCGCCGGGATGAGCTTTCCCTTTCCCCAGCGTGAAATTCGCATGCTGTCGGATAACTGCGGCGCGCCTATGGATTCTCCTAGCGCCGGTGCCAAGGAGAAAGCGGGGTTATAAGCGTAACCTGTTCATCCGAGCTCATGTTTGGACATTGGCGGTTCGAATTGTTCATGGCCATAGAGATCCGGCGAAAGCAGCGCGTCTAAGCTAGCAGGAATTTTATTGCCAATAGCCGGAAATTTCCAGATAGAAAACGGATGCTGTTTATCATGCTCAGGCGATTAAAAATCTGTTTGATCAACCCGAAGTTTGAACCCTCGTACTGGGGTTTCGATTATGCATTACCACTCTACCCGGGAAACATTAAATGCACGATGGTGACCGGCGCTTTGCCGCACCTCGCGGCGCTCACTCCTAACCACGAAGTCGCGCTGCTCGACGAAAATGTCGAGGCCATCGATTTTGACAGCTTGACGCATTTTGACATCGTCGGCGTCACCGGCATGAACGTGCAGAAGGAGCGCATGCGCGAGATTCTCCAGGAGCTGCGCGCGCGCAAAATTTTTACCGTCGTGGGCGGCGCCTATGCCTCCGTCGATGAGCAATTTTTCGACGGACTATGTGACGTGCTATTCACCGGCGAAGCGGATGAGACTTGGCCCAAATTTATTGAGCAATTTGCCGCCGGCAAGCCGTACGAGAACTTCTTCAAACAAGCTCAGCCGACCGATATGACGTCTCTGCCGACGCCGAGATTCGATCTGCTCAAGGCCAAACGCTATGCGACAGGCTCCGTGCAGTTTTCGCGCGGCTGCCCATTTCAATGCGAGTTCTGTGATATCATCGTAACTTTCGGCCGCCGGCCGCGGTTGAAACGCCCGCAACAGGTTATCGAGGAACTCGACGAGTTGCGCAATTTGGGATTTCTCGGCGCCTTCATCGTCGACGATAATTTCATCGGCAATAAGAAGGCCGCCAAAGCCTTATTGCGAGAAATTGTTGCCTGGCAAAAGCAGCATGGCTATCCATTGCGTTTAAACACCGAAGCCAGCATCAATCTCGCCGACGATGCCGAGCTGCTCGACTTGCTCTACCAGGCCAATTTTCGCGCGGTATTTATCGGCATCGAAACGCCGCGCGAAGCGTCGCTCAAAGAAACCAAGAAATATCAGAACGTGACTGGGGATGACCTTGACTCGAAGTTAGCTCGTATCCAAAACGCCGGACTAGATATCAGCGGCGGATTTATTGTCGGATTCGATAATGATGATGAGTCCATTTTTGAAGATCAGTTTCGCTTCATTCAGGGAAACGGGATCGTGTTGGCGATGGTCGGTATGCTCACGGCGATACCGAAGACGCCGCTTTATGAACGTTTGAAAAAGCACGGCCGCCTGCGGTTGCACGACTTCAACTGTAATTTCGTGCCGAAAAATATGACCCCGGAACGATTGCAGAGCGGCTACTGGGAACTGCTCCGGCGCCTCTACGCCCCGGATGCATTTCTCGAGCGCTATTTTAAAATCTACAGCTATCCAGAATTCCGACGGCGGCGGGCAGCTATTATCGCCCAAGCCAACGAGGGCAAGACCAGTACGACTCTGATCTATGGTCTTATCTTGACGTGGAATTTGTTCTGGGCGTTGGTCAAGGCCAAGCGTTTGAAAACGCTCGGAACAGTGTACTGGCGCTTATTTATGCAGCACCGCCGGCTTTATCAAAAAGGCATTGTCGGATTTACTCAATTCGTCAATCGTTGTGTTGCCCACTGGCATTTCTGGAAATTTACCGAGGAGGGCACCACCGGCAGGCTGCGCATGTTTAACTCCGGGTGATGCGAGCGCTTATCACGTACGCTCGTTGACGAGCTGCCTTGCAAAATTCCGCTGGCGTGCTAACTCGCAGTCGCTTCTCGTGAGCAGTTGCTGAAACAGCCATACATGACAGTTTCCTGTGCACGCCAAAACAAAAAACTGAATGAATTCAGTCACGGTGAGCTTGACTATATTTGCATGCGTATTTGGCGGCGCGCTGCTTGGTTTGTTGCTTCACGCGATTCTGCCAGAACATCACTTGAGTAAGGAAACCCAAGATATTGTGAAGCTGGGGATGGGGCTGGTGGGAACGATGTCTGCGCTGGTTCTGGGGCTGCTCGTCGCTTCAGCAAAGAGTTCCTATGACGCACAAAGCACGGAACTGACCCAGATGTCCGCCAATATTGCGTTGCTCGATCGCGCCTTGGCGTTGTATGGACCAGAAACGAAGGAAACGCGCACTATACTGCGCAGCGCTGTAACCCGTGTGCTTGGTGAGATGTGGGCTAAAGACGGCAGCGTTACTCGATCGGCACCACGAGCCGCTGGCGGTGAAATTCTGTATGAGAAAATTCACGGGCTCTCGCCGCGAAATGATACGCAGCAGTCCCTCAAGAGTCATGCATTGAGTATTGCGGTCGATATCGGGAAAGCGCGCTGGCTCATGTACGAGCAGTTAACAACATCGGTTTCCATGCCCTTGCTGATCGTCTTGGTTCTTTGGCTGAGCGCTATTTTTGTCAGTTTCGGATTGTTCGCTCCGTTCAACGGAACGGTCGTGAGCAGCCTTTTTGTCGCTGCGCTCGCGGTTTCGTGCGCCATCTTCTTGATCTTGGAAATGTACACGCCTTATACAGGACTGGTTCAGATATCGAGCCAGCCATTGCGCGCCGCTATTGCGCAACTTGGCCAGTAGCCGAACTCTTTCCCTTCCCGCTGGACGTGTTGGACCAAAGTCCAATACAACCATTTAGTAAATTTAGGTAGAAGATCTTACGAATATAAAATTGTGATTTTCTTAGGCAGGGCTTTGAAACGAGGAACGTTATGAGCCGCAAACTACTCGGACTGATTGCCGGAACCATTTTGCTGCTGTCGAACAGCTTATCAGCAGCCGAGGAGCCTGACGGGGCTATCAAGATTACAACCCGAATGGTGGCTCCGGGAATTGGGCTCTCCTGGGGCGATGGAGTTTTGACCTACAAAGGCCAAGAGATTCCTTTCACGTTCCAGGCAAATGGGCTTTTTCGTAACGTCGATGAAAACATCACCGCCGCAGAGCTATCCGGTCAGGTCTTCAATCTCAAAAACGCAGCTGATTTCGCCGGGAACTATCAAAAGGCGGAAGAAAAAGGGAGCGAGAGCGAAGCTAGCTCAAGCGCCACAATGAAGAATGAAAACGGCGTTGTGGTAAATCTTGTATCGACAGTTACCGGGCGAAAATTCAACCTCTCTCGCGAGGGTCTAAAGGTAGAGCTCAAGGGACAAAAGCCGTCATCTGATAGCACACCACGGAGAAAGAAAATGTTGGCCTCAGATACAAGCATGAAACTTTTTTAGCCGGGACGCGTAGGGGCGCAGCATGCTGCGCCCGTTCTTTGCAGAACGCCCATCGAGAACAGCAATGGACTATCTCGTTAATGCCCTGCGACAGAATCCGGAGCTCGCGGTGTTTCTGGCCCTCGCGGTTGGCTTTGGCATCGGCCAGGTCAAAATTGCCGGCTTCAGCCTGGGAACCGTTGTCGGTAGTCTTTTCGCCGGCGTCTTGATCGGACAGCTCGACATCAAAATATCGCCGCTCGTCAAGACGGTCTTTTTCGATCTTTTTCTATTCACCACCGGCTATAAAGTCGGACCGCAATTTTTCCGCGGTCTAAAACGCGATGCGTTCTCGCAAATGGCGCTCACGTTGGTGTTATGTACGACCTGCCTCATTATCGCCTTTGTGGCTGCGAAAATATTCGGATACGACATTGGCACCGCCGCCGGTCTACTGGCCGGAGCTTTCACCGAGTCGACAGTGATCGGCACTGCGGGAGACGCGATCAATCGATTGGCGATTACAGCGGAAGCCAAAACTGTTCTGCAAAACAACATTCCGGTTGCATATGCCGTTACCTATCTTGTCGGCACCACCGCAGTCGTGTGGTTCCTCCCCAAAGTTGGACCGAAATTGATGGGAGTGAATCTAAAAGACGAAGCCAGAAAAATGCAGGCGCAGGTTTCCGGCAGGCCGGAGGCACAGCCCGGAATCATTTCTCCCTCACGTTCCTTCGATGTGCGTGCCTACCGAGTGATGAATGAACAGCTTGTCAATAAAACCATTGCCACGCTGGAGGCGATGCCGCAAGAAGCACGGGTGTTCATCCAACGCATCCGCCGCGAGGGCGCAATCATTGAGCCCGAACCCGGCACTGCCATTCGCCACGGTGACGTCATCGCAGTCATGGCGAGAGCTGAAGTTCTGGTCGAGCGAAGCAGCGTGATCGGTCCTGAAGTCGACGACAAACAATTGCTTGATTTTCCGCTGCAGGTGTTGGATGTGGTGCTGACGAATCGATGTCTGACCGGACAGCCGTTGGCGGAATTAGTGAAATCGGAACCGTGGCGAAGCCAATTTCGGGGCGTCTTTCTGCGCAAGTTGACACGCGCAGGAGAAGAGATCCCTGTCACCGCTTCGACTCAACTCGACCGCGGTGACGTGCTTAGCCTGGTCGGCGCCAAACGTGATGTCAATCGCGCCGTTTCCGTGATCGGTTATGCCGACTGGCCAAGCAGCGCAACCGACATGATTTTTGTCGGCACCGGCATTTTTATTGGCGGGCTTATCGGTCTTCTGTCCGTGACCATTGCCGGGCTGCCCATCACGCTTACGGCGAGCGGCGGAGCGCTGATCATGGGTCTTGTCTTTGGTTGGCTTCGTTCTGTGTTCCCGGCATTCGGACGTATACCCGAGGCGGCTATGTGGGTTTTCGATACGGTCGGTTTGAGCGTATTCATCGGTGTGGTCGGCTTGACCGCAGGACCGAGTTTTATTTCCGGGCTGCAGAAGTCAGGCATAAGTCTGGTTTTCGTCGGTCTGGTCGCAGCGATCCTGCCGCATTTCGTAGCGATTTTATTCGGTCGATACGTTTTGAAGATGAATCCGGTCATTCTTTTGGGCGCTTGTTGCGGCGCCGGCACCATGACCGCAGCACTCCGTGCCGTTCAGGATGAGGCAGACAGTAAACTTCCGGCTTTGGGTTACACGGTGCCCTATGCCGTGGGCAATATACTGCTGACCGCCTGGGGCCCGGTAATTGTCGTGCTCTTATCTGTAGGGAAGTGATCGACGTCGAATCGTAAAGAGAGCAACAGGTTCGGTTCCACCGTGTTGTTCCTGCGGAAAGACAAGAACCATCGGCACGCTCAACGTATCATCATGATCTGCAATTTTTTCAGTCCTTATTGTCGCAAGGAGTGGAACTGAGGGAGGCAAAATGCCGTTTACGATTGTCGATGCCACCGGTCCGATTATCAGCGTAAAAATCAGCGGCGAGATCGAGAAAACTGAAGTCACTCAGATTCAAGCAGCCGCTCTCGGTGCGATCCAGCGCTGCGGCAAGATCCGCGCGCTGTTCATTCTCGATAATTTTCATGGCTGGAAACGGGACGGCAACTGGGGCGACATCAGCTTCATGACCCAGCACGATCAAGAGATCGTTAAAATCGCGGTCGTTGGCGACGAGCAGTGGCGCGATCTGGTTTGCGCTTTTCTCGCCAAGGGATTCCGGACAGCGGCGGTCGAGTACTTTGTACCTAGCGACCTCCCCAAGGCGCGCGCCTGGCTCGAAACCGAGAAATCTTAAATGGCACAACAGCTGATCAAGACGGCGCGAGGAGCCCTGATATTTCTCCTAACGCTAAGTGTTTGCTTGATGCTGGTATCGTGTTCGATACAGCTGAAAATTCCCGATGTGGTCGACGATCGGGTCATAGAATTGGTCCGAAGTGAAGCGGCGCAGGTTGTGATGGTGAGCGAGGACCGTGAGAGTTTTTCCAAATACCAATTCTTCCTCTCTGATTTTCCGCGCCAAGATCTCCTCGGTATGAGCGTCGGAAATCGGAGAATCTATATCAGTTACAAACTCGCGGCGCGGGCATTGACCCATACGGGTTATCTATGGTTGCTCAGGCAGACCATCGCTCATGAGATCGCACACGAGACGGCAGGTCACACCAAGCAAAAGGGTTTAGGGTGGTTCACCGGTGGCAATTTCTCCTTTGGGGCCTCGGGTCAAAATGTGGGTCTGCCTTGGTATGTCAGATTGTATAACTATCCGACTGAGAAAGAGCTCGAGGCGGATCGGGTCGGATTAGAGTATTGGAAGAGACTCGGTTGGGACTGCCAGATCTGGGTGCGCATTCTAGAAAGTTTTCAAAGCCAACAGTACTGGGGCGATATTTATCATCCTACCGACCGCCGATTACAGCAAGCTCTGGACGTCTGCGAGTTGAGTGACATAAAACCTTCTGAATGAATTCTGTGGCAGCGCCGTCAACCGGATTTTTCTTTTACGACGCTGTGCCTTCTCTCCGCATCATTGGACTAAAGTCCAATATGCACGAGTTTACGATTTCGATAATAAAGTTGTTGTTCTCTGATGTTCGATTTCTTTTGAAAATCAAGCCAGCAAATTGGGCTCGGCAGCGATGCTGGCGATTCCGAAACGATCGTAAGTGCCTTTGTGGGAGGATCATGTGAACCTTGAAATTGTCAGGTCGATTCGAGGTCGGTGGAGGATGTTTTCAACGGCCCGCATCCTGTTTATAAGCTTAGCCGCATGCTCAAAGGAAGAACCGCCCCCGCCACCACCACCAGAAGTCACGGTTACGGAGGCGGTGCAAAAAGATGTTCCGATCTACATCGAGCTTGTCGGCAGCACGCTCGGTTCAGAGGACGTGGAAATTCGGGCGCGTGTCGAAGGGTATCTCGTTTCTATGAACTTCACCGAAGGGTCGTTCGTTAAGAAAGGGCAAACCCTCTACAAGATAGACCCACAACCATTCCAAGCGGCGCTCTCTCAAGCGCAGGCGAACCTATCGACTGCCAAAGCTCGCCTCGACAAGACCAACAATGATGTCGCCCGCTATAAACCGCTCGCCGCGGAAAAAGCGGTCAGTCAACAGGAGCTGGACAACGCATTGTCCGCGCAAGAGGCCGCTCGTTTCCAGGTTACGGCTTACGATGCGCTGGTGGATAAGGCGAAACTCGATCTCGCATACACGACGATTACTGCCCCCGTCGACGGACTGATCGGCACAACGCAGAAGAAAGTCGGTAGTTTGGTGGGACGCGGTGAAAACACGCTGCTCAATACGATCTCGCAGATCAATCCGATCCTGTTCCGTTGCGCGATTGCCGAGGCGGAATATCTCAGACTCGCTCGGGCGAGCGCCGATAAAGATAAGTCCCTTGAGAAAAAATTCGGCGTCGAGCTGATTCTTGCAGACGGAACCACATTTAACCATAAAGGTCGTCTCGATGCGATTGAACGGGCCGTGGACGTTAGCACGGGCACCCTGACGGGGCAGTTTAGCTTTCCTAATCCTGAGCGCATTCTGCGCCCAGGCCAGTATGGGAAAGCCCGGTTCGTAACCGACGTTAAGGAAGGCGCCTTGCTTGTGCCTCAACTCGCAGTGCAGGAGATTCAAGGACTCTATAGCGTCATGGTCGTAAAGCCTGACGCGACAGTGGAGCAGCGCATGGTCAAAGCCGGCGAACGCGTCGGCAATCTCTGGATCATCGATTCAGGACTGAAGCCGGGGGAAAAGGTGATCGTCGAAGGGCTTCAAAAAGTGAAGCCCGGCGTACAGGTCAGCGCCAAACTCGAAAAGGTTAAAGAAACCGCTTCGCCTGCGGGGAGCGCTCCGGCGTCAGCCAGCGAACCCAAGGAAGCGAAAGGTAAATAAGCTATGGCAAACTTCTTCATCCGCCGGCCCATCGTCGCTATCGTTATTTCGATCCTGATGGTTCTGATGGGACTGTTCAGCCTCAAGGGTCTCTCGATCGAGCAGTACCCATTCCTCGCGCCGCCTTCCATCCGAGTCACGGCCACCTACCCGGGCGCTTCCGCGGTGGCGGTGGAACAATCGGTAGCGACGCCCATCGAGCAGGAAGTGAACGGCGTCGATAAGATGATCTACATGAAGTCGTCGAACACCAGCGACGGCCGCATGCAGCTCGATGTCAACTTTGAAGTCGGTGTCGATCAGGACACGGCGAACGTGTTAACGCAAAACCGGGTCTCGTCGGCTCAGGCGCGGCTGCCGCAGGAGGTGGTCCAGCAGGGTGTCACCGTCAAAAAGCAGAGCCCGAGCATTTTGATGCTCATCTCCGTCTACTCGCCCAAAGGGAGCTACGACGCGAACTTTTTGACCAACTATTGCGGCATCAATCTCCGCGATCAGCTGCTACGAATACCCGGCATAGCCCAGGTCGATCTTTTCGGCGGCGCGGATTATGGCATGCGCATTTGGCTGCGCCCCGACAAGCTGGCCAAACTCGCGCTCACACCTTCCGATGTGATCTCGGCGATCAAAGAGCAGAACTTGCAGGCTCCGGCCGGGCGCGTCGGCGCCGCGCCTTCACCGAAAGACCAAGAATTTACCTATACGGTGAGCGCCCCGGGCCGGCTCGTCAACCCTGAGGAGTTTGAGAACATCATTCTCCGTCAGACTGAAACCGGCGCGCAGATTCGCATAAAGGACGTCGGACGCGCCGAGCTGGGCTCGCAGAATTACGACTCCTTTGGCCGGCTCGACGGCAAGCCGTCCGGCACGATGGCCGTCTACCTGCTGCCAGGTGCCAACCAGCTCAAGGCCTCCGAAGCGATCTATGAGACCCTGCGCCAGGCGAAAGCGCTGTTTCCGCCCGACATGGACTACAAGATCGTTTACGATACGACGCCCGC
>Ga0164305_10000385_pt1 | contig 16355 bp, 15 predicted proteins | sample Whisoiple_237_MG_FD_110215 | JGI IMG/M metagenome (GOLD analysis project Ga0164305, IMG submission 110215) | Soil microbial communities amended with pyrogenic organic matter from upstate New York, USA - Whitman soil sample_237_MG | ecosystem: Environmental > Terrestrial > Soil > Agricultural...
TCTTGAACTTTGGCCCTTCCGAACATCAAGCCTCACATAAGGTTTGGGGCACTCAACTGGACAAAAGTGGTCATTTCCACGCAATCGATTTGGAGTAGCGCCACGTGCAGCGCCGCGCGTGGGGCGGCAGCAAACTGGCGGAGCGCGGCGAGTTGACTCCGTGGACGGTCGTCTCGCGGGACTGGCGATCATGGTGCGGAGATCGTGTCGCTCCCGCGCAACGCTCGATCGCAGGCGCTTCATGCGCAAGCGATGACTCGTGCCCCGGCTTTGGGGAGCCGGGGCCGGCTACTCCGCTCCGCGCTTCCTCCCAGGGTCTCAACGCCACTGTGGCGGGAACGGGCAGTCCGACGACCCAACGCCGATCTAGACGCGCTGTTCCTGCTGACCTGTATACACATCCCGACGCGCTCACCGGATGCTGGAAAGCATCCGGCTTGCTCCATCGCCGAGCCCTCTAATGGCTCAGCTCGCCACTCGATCGCCCGTCATCAAGCCGGTCGATGGCATGCTCCTCGACGTGCTCGCTGCCGCCCAGAGAAGAGGGCCAAGAACGCCCGCATCGTAGGCCAGCACCTCGGCTTCCGTCGCACCAGGCCATCGTCGTGGAATCAGGACCCGTTGCCGGCCCCTTGCGTGCCCAGGATCTCGGTTGTGAAGGCATCGGCCGGCACTCGGCTGCTTAGACGAAGACCGACGAGAGAGCCCGGTCGAGATCGGACGTTGTAATTCGGCGGTTTCGGCTGCAGGGCAGCCGGCAGCTTCCAGCCTGGAACGATGCCGTCGTAGACCTCTCTCCCGATCCCCCATCGGGCTCGCGTCAGGCCGAACACTTGGCTTTGCACATAATCCGCCGAAGGGGGCTCATCGTTCTGGTGATGAGAGCCACTCGGTTTTTCGATGGGAAGAGCGGTTGCGAATTAGACCGGCTTCTTAGCTTTTCGACGCCCCCCCGGTGCGGCTGAATTAGGCCCCGGAAGTGGGACACAGAGGGTGAGACGCCTTACAAACCTGTGGGTGGTAGCCAGTGTCCCACTTTCATTAAATCATTGTTTTTTCAGGTTGGGCGCAGTCCTGCCCGGCCCACCAGACGCCGCCGGAATTGCAGAATTAGCTGCGGAAAAGCAGAATTACGCTGGGACTTCTGCGATCTTCTTCGCGATGTCCCGCTTTAAAGCGCGCGCATTCGGCGACAGATCGTCTTTGCGCGCTTTCATCAGGAAGGCGTCGAGACCGCCGCGATGCTCGACGGAGCGCAGCGCCGCCGCGGCCACGCGCAGCCGCACCGAACGGCCGAGCGCGTCGGAAATCAGGGTGACATTGCAGAGGTTTGGCAGGAAGCGGGTACGCGTCTTGCGGTTCGAATGGCTGACCAGATTGCCTGTCTGCACGGCTTTGCCGGTAAGCTCACAACGGCGGGACATGAGAGAAAACCTTCGGTCTGAGCCCCGAAAAACGGGACGTCCGGCTCGGCCGGGAGAAATGGAAGGCGGGACGCTGCGCGCCAGGACGACGCCGCAACTCGACACAGGTCAAGTCCCGCTGGAGGGCCGTTCTATAGGGGAGCCGCTTTGTCCGCGTCAACCCGCTCGCGTAAACCGGCGCAGCCTTGAAACGGTCCCGATTTCGCACGACAGCTAAGGTCAGAATCGGCGAGGGTTTCAAAGCGATCGACTCGATGAGCGCTCCGCATTTTCATAGCAGCTTGCTGGCGGCACTTCTGTTAGGCGCCGGCGGCTTCGCCGCACAGGCCGAGGACGTACACGCCACCTACCACGTCAGCATCATCGGGCTGCCGATTGGCGTTGCGACCGCCTCGGGCGCGCTCGATCCGCAGCACTATAAGATCGACATCGGTGTCAAGCTGACCGGCATCGCCTCACTTGTCTCCAGCGCCATGGGCGCCGCGACGGCCTCCGGGGCGCTCAGCCGCGCCGGCGTCGTGCCCGCCACCTACGCCAATACGACCGCCAACTCCTACGAGACCCGCACCGTGCGGATGGCTATGGGTGGCGGGGCCGTGCGCGGGCTCGACATCTCGCCGCCTTTCGTCGACCCGGTCGGACGCGTGCCGGTGGCAGAGGCCCATAAGCACAATGTCCTCGATCCGGTGTCGGCGCTGGTGATGAATGTGCCGGCCGGGCGGCCGCTGACCGGACCCGCGGCCTGCGATCGCACCATCCCCGTCTTCGACGGTTTCGCGCGCTACGACGTTAAGCTTTCATACCTTCGTACCCAGGACGTGCAGGTGAAGGGCTATTCCGGGCCGGTCGCTGTCTGCGCGGCGCGTTATGTGCCGATTGCCGGCCACCGGCCTGCGGCGAAAGCGACCCAGTTCATGGCCGGTAACACGCAGATGGAAGCCTGGCTGGCTCCGGTAGAGCGCGCGCATGCGGTCGTGCCCCTGCACATCTCAATCATGACGATGGCCGGGATGCTGGTCGTCGACGGGACCGAGTTTACCATACAGTCGACGCACGCGGCCGGCACGAATTAGCTGTCAGCAGTCGAACGGCAGCGCTCGCGAAGCCCGCTCGTGAGACTTATGTGTCCGGATGGCACGTTTCCCTGAATTTTCCGAGCTTTGAGCGCGCGGCTCTCCGCCCGTGAAGGATAGCGAGTGACAGGTTTTTCTAAGGGTCGCGTCGCCGGGACAAAGCGGGAAAAGCGGCTCATCAGCGATTCGTCCACGCTGTGTTCGCGCTCTCGGCCAAAGCTTAACGGCATTGGCGTTTGCGTTCGTAAATGGGCGCTTGACTCCAACGCGATTCGGAGTCCCTGCGGCTCGCCCGAGCGAGTACAATGCGCAGCTCGGAAATCGGCGGCAAAACACAACAGATTGCCCGCTCATAGCACCGGCTATCTACATCTAGCCGGAACAAAGCCGGACTCGCTTCGAGTCAGCGATTCGCCCCGGTTTCGTTCCCGCCGCGTTCGAGGCGTGAACGAACCGGCCCCGCCTCGTCACAAAGCAGGACGCCAGGCGCTCGGGAGGGTCGGATGAACTTGCCCTTCAGCCCCGAGGCGGCGCGTCCAGCCTCGGCACAGACCCGCCCCGCCACTGCGGTCCTCGGCCCCACCAACACGGGCAAAACTCACTACGCGATCGAGCGGATGCTCGCGCATCCAAACGGCATGATCGGTCTGCCGCTGCGGCTGCTCGCGCGCGAGGTCTATGCCCGCGTGGTGGAGCGCGCCGGCCCCGATGCCGTGGCGCTCATCACTGGCGAAGAGAAGATCAAGCCGAAATCGCCGCGCTATTGGGTCGCGACCGTCGAAGCGATGCCGCGCGATCTCAACCTGTCGTTCGTCGCGGTTGATGAAGTGCAGCTCGCCAACGATTTCGATCGCGGACATGTCTTCACCGACCGCCTCCTGAACAGCCGTGGCATCGACGAGACCTTGCTCATCGGCGCCGGCACCATCCAACGCGCAATCTGCGAGCTCTTGCCGGGCATTCACGTCATGTCGCGGCCGCGGCTGTCGAAGCTCACCTATGCCGGCGACAAGAAGATCACGCGATTGCCGCTACGCAGCGCCATTGTCGCCTTTTCCGCCGAGGAAGTGTACGCGATCGCCGAGTGGATTCGCCGTCAAAAAGGCGGCGCGGCGGTCGTTCTCGGCGCGCTGTCGCCGCGTACGCGCAACGCGCAGGTCGCGATGTATCAGGATGGCGATGTCGATTACATCGTCGCCACCGACGCGATCGGCATGGGACTCAATCTCGACGTTGATCACGTGGCATTCGCATCGGACCGGAAGTTCGACGGGCGGCAATTCCGGCGCTTGACGGCGGCGGAGTTCGGTCAGATCGCAGGGCGCGCCGGACGCAATACCCGCGACGGCACATACGGCACGACAGGCCGCTGCCCACCTTTCGATGAAGAGCTGATCGAGGCGCTCGAAGACCACGATTTCGATTCGCTCGGCGTTCTGCAATGGCGCAATTCCGATCTCGATTTCACCTCCATCGAAGCGCTCGGCCGCTCGCTCGACCGTATTCCCGAACACCCGGGTCTCACGCGCGCGCCCATCGCCGAGGATCAGCTCGTCCTCGACATTTTGGGCCGCGACGAGAGCGTGCGGCGCAATGTCAAAACGCGCGCCGATGTCGCGCGGCTCTGGGACGTCTGCCAGATTCCCGACTACCGCAAGGTGGCGGCGGCGGCGCATGCGGAACTTGTGCTTTCAGTCTTCGGTTACATTGTCCGGGCCGGTCTCATTCCCGACGACTGGTTCGCCCGCCAGCTCGCGATGCTCGATCGCAGCGATGGTGACATCGATATTCTCGCAGCGCGCATCGCGCAGGTACGGACTTGGACCTATATAGCGAACCGCCCGGACTGGCTCGCCGATCCCGAACATTGGCAGGGGCTCGCACGTCGGATAGAGGACAACCTGTCCGACGCGCTGCACGAGCGGCTTGCCCAGCGTTTCGTCGACCGGCGCACCAGCGTGCTGATGCGCCGCCTCAGAGAGAACGCGATGCTTGAAGCCGAAATAACGAGCGCCGGCGACGTGCTGGTCGAAGGCCAGCATGTCGGCCTGCTGCAAGGTTTCCGCTTCACGCCCGACCCGCAGGCCGCCGGAGAAGCCGCAAGGACGCTGAACGCCGCCGCACAGAAAGCGCTCGCGACCGAAATGGATCAGCGCGCGACGCGAGTCAGCGAAGCCGTCGATGAGGCTTTCGTGCTCTCCCGCGACGGCACGATCCGCTGGCTCGGCGAACCGATCGCCAAATTGACGGCAGGCGACCATATTCTTGCACCGAAAGCGCAGGTGCTCGCCGACGAGCAGCTCACCGGCTCGCCACTCGACGCGGTGCAGCGCCGGCTCGATCTGTGGCTCGCGCAACATGTGAAGAAACATCTCGGCCCTCTTGCCGATCTCGAAGCTGGTGAGGGTCTGGAAGGCATGGCACGCGGCATCGCCTTTCAGATCGGCGAACATTTGGGTGTGCTTGATCGCGCGGTTGTCGCCGAAGACGTGCGCAGTCTCTCGCAAGACGCGCGCGCGGCGTTGCGCAAATTCGGCGTGCGTTTCGGCGCGTATCATTTGTTCCTGCCGCAGCTTCTAAAACCAGCGCCGCGTGCGCTGGCCGCGCAATTATGGGCGCTGAAGAACGGCGGGCTCGACGTGAAGGGTCTCGATGAGGTGCCGCACCTTGCCGCCTCGGGCCGCACGTCGTTCGTTGCCGATCCGGAGATTCCGGCGGAACTCTATCGCGCCGCGGGCTTCCGCGTTTGCGGCGAGCGCGCCGTCCGCGTCGATATTTTGGAGCGGCTCGCTGATTTGATTCGGCCGGCGATCGCGTATCGGTCTGGTGTGACGCCCGGCAACCCGCCACCCGGCGCGGCAGACAAAGATACGTTCGTCGTCACGGGCGCGATGACATCGCTTGCGGGATGTTCGGGAGAGGCCTTTGCCTCGATCCTGCGCTCGCTCGGCTATGTGATGGATCGACGGCCAGGGCCAGCAATCACGCTGCCGCTCGTTCCCGCCGCGCCAACGCAAGCTGTTCTAGCCGGAAAAGAAACGGAAAAGCCGAGTCCGGAGTCGAAGGTCACGTCAGCGGATGCGAGCGAAACATCGATTGCGTCGGATGACTCGTTCCTGCCTCTGGGGATTGGCGAAGAGGCAAGCGCCGAGGAATCACGCGAGCAAGCCGATGAGACGCTCGCGGCAACATCCGAGATGCCGCCGGACTCTGCATCATTCCTCTCCGAATCGGCAGAAGCCGCTCCCGACATTGCACCTCAGGAAAGCGAGACTCTTGTCGCACTCGGCGATGCACCGGTTGCACCTGAAGAAGCACACGCGTCTTCGCAAGTGATTTCAGGCAGCGACAGCGAGCCAGTTGAAACGACATCCGCTGCCGGCCGCACGGATTCAGAAACTGCCGGAAGCAGCAGCGCCGAAGGAAAGGGCGAACCCGCCTCTGAAGAGCCAGCGCTGGAGCAAGCCGAAGCCGCGCAGGCTGAACCGACCATGATCGAAGTCTGGCGCATGGGCCGCCAGCAATTCCAACGTCGGCCGGAACGTCAGCACAAACGGCCGCCGCGCGTATTCAACATTACGCCGCGCGCGCAGAAGGAAGGCGCGAACGGTCAGCAACGGTTCCGGCGCGATCACCGGCCGAACGAACAGAAGCCTGAAGGCGAAGCCGTTACCACCGAGGCAGGCACAAATGAGCGCCCCGCTCGGGCACCGGACCAGCGCCCCCGCTTCAAAGGCAAAGACGAAAGACGCCGCAACGACCGCCACGGCGATCGAGGATCGGCACGTCCAACGTCCTTCACGACCGAAACCCGCTCGCACGATCGGGCACCCGATCCCGATTCGCCGTTCGCCAAACTCGCGGCGCTGAAAGCAGAGTTGGAGAAGAACAAGAAGGGTTGAGGCGAAAGCGGCGACGACACTGCTCGCGCCGGTAACCGGCTTCTGCTTAGATCGCCCCAGATAAGTGGTGAGGATTTCATGGACGCCGTGCCGAGCTTTCGATCTTTCACCGACATCGCGCGGGATCTCGCAAATGGCCAGCCGGAGCGCGTCGCGCTCTCGTTTGAGGGACGCGAGACCAGTTACCGCGATTTCGACAAACGCACGAACCAAGTCGCGAACGCGCTTCTCGCCGCCAGTGTTAGCAAAGGCGATCGCGTCGCCTATCTTGGCAAGAACAGCGATGCCTATTTCGAGATTTTCTTTGGCGCGTCCAAAATGGGTGGCGTGGCAACGCCAATCAACTGGCGCCTCGCAGGACCGGAAGTCGCCTTCAATCTCCAGGATTCGCGCGCACCGATTCTGTTCGTCGGGCCGGAATTCATCGGGACGGTGAGTAAGATTGCGGGCGATTGTGCCGATCTCAAGACCATCGTCGCTGTCGAAGAGCGCGCGCGGGACTGGCCGGCTTTCACGACATGGCGGGATGCGAACTCCAGCGAAAAGCCTCGCTTCGATCTCGCCGCGCAAGATGATGTCCTGCAGCTCTACACGTCGGGGACAACCGGACGGCAGAAGGGCGTCGTCATCACCGCGCAAAATCTTATGAGCTTGCAGGAGGTGATGGATCGCACCGGCGCAGAATGGGCAGAATGGGCGGCGAGCGACGTCAGTCTCGTTGCAATGCCGGTCGGCCATATTGCCGGGACCGGCTGGGGCTTTTGGGCGCTGGTGCGCGGCGCGAAAAGCATTGTCGTGCGCGACTTCGATCCGGGACACATTCTCGATCTGATCGAGCGCGAGAAAATCAATAAGCTTTTCCTCGTGCCTTCCGCTTTGCAGGCCCTGGTCATGCATCCGCGAGCACGCGAAATCGACTACAGCCACGTCAAATACATCTCTTACGGCGCGAGTCCGATTCCGCTCGCCCTCTTGCGCGAGTGCGTCGAAGTGTTCGGCTGCGGCTTCGTGCAGATGTACGGCATGACCGAGACGACCGGCACGATCGTCGCGCTGCCGCCGGAAGATCACACGATGGAGGAGAACGCCAAAATGCGCTCGGCCGGCAAGCCGCTCCCCGGGGTGGAGGTCATGATCCTTGATGGGGAAGGCAAGCGGCTCGCGGCACATGAAGTCGGCGAGATCGCCATCCGCTCGGCATCCAACATGAAGGGATACTGGAATCTGCCGGACGCAACCGCCGCGACAATCGACAAGGACGGCTGGCTGCGCACCGGCGACGCCGGCTATCTCGATGAAGACGGTTACCTCTACATCCACGATCGCGTGAAGGACATGATCATTTCCGGCGGCGAGAATGTTTATCCCGCCGAGGTCGAGAATGCGATTTACGGACATCCCGAGGTCGCCGAAGTTGCAGTCATCGGCGTGCCGTCGCAGCGCTGGGGCGAAGAGGTGAAGGCGGTGATTGTAGCGAAGCCTGGACATACGCCGCGCGAAGACGACGTGATCGCCTGGGCGCGCGAGCGCATCGCGGCGTTCAAGGCGCCGAAGAGCATCGAGATCATCGACGCGTTCCCGCGTACGGCGACGGGCAAAGTGCTGCGGCGGGAGCTGAAGGAAAAATATTGGCGCGGCTACGAGCGCAAGGTGAATTGACCTCGTCGAGCGGCATTGCGCAGCGCAGCATAATTCAGCCGAATGTAACTCCGAAAGCACGCTTTCGCGGAAAAGCCGCCGCAGTGGCTGCCCTGTGCCGATGCGCACAGCAAAGCCTGAGCCGATCCCCTATTCATCGCGAGTTCACTACGGCTGCGCTTAACCTCAGCCACGAACTCGTACCGGCTCTGCCTTCCCGATGCCGTTAAGGTGTTGGAAAGAAGCCGGTCTCTAAAAAGAAGGACAAAGAGGCAAATCAAATGCGTATCAGTTCAGGCGAGATGATCGAGGGCAGCCGCATCCTCTATCCGATCGGCCGGATCACCGCCGCGTCCGCCTGGCATGGCGAGGCGCTCGCCTCCCGCAGCCATGATTTCGAAGAAAAGGCGCTCGACGCACTGATCCGCAAGGCCGAGGATTGCGAGGCCGACGCGATCATCGGCTTAGATTACAAGATCGACAGCGTCGAAGGCGACGAAGTCCCCGGTGTGGCGCTGCGCCGTGTCGCTGCAACCGGCATCGCGGTGAAACTCGCCCGCGGCTAGCCGGGCGTCCCGCTACCCATTAATCTCGTCAGATGACCGAAATTCGCGGCGCGGTGGCGCTAGTGACCGGTGCCTCGCGCGGCATTGGCAAGGGCATTGCGCTGGCCTTCGGGGCCGCCGGCATGCGCGTTGCGGTGAACTACCGTTCGCGCGAGAGCGATGCGGCGGCTGTCGTCGAGGCGATCAAGAGTGCTGGCGGTGACGCGATCACGCTTGCCGCCGATGTATCGCAAAGCGGCGATGTCGAGCGGCTCGTGCGCGACGTTGAACGCGCATTCGGGCCGCCAACTATCCTCGTCAACAATGCGGGGATTTTGGGCGTGCTCTCCTACGATCAGGTCGACGAGACGGAATGGGAGCGCGTGATCCGCGTAAATCTCACCTCCGCCTTCCTGGTCACGAAAGCCGTGCTGCCCGGCATGTTGAAAGCGGGCTTGGGTCGCATCATCAATCTTTCCTCCGTCGCGGCCCAGACCGGCGGCGCCACGGCGCCGCATTATGCCGCGTCGAAGGCCGGGCTCGTCGGCATGACGCATTCCTATGCAGCGCGACTGGCAAAGACCGGCATCACGGTGAACGCGATCGCGCCCGCTTTGATCGAAACAGACATGGTGACGGACGGTCTTCGCGCATCTCCCGAGCGCATTCCGATCGGCCGCTTCGGTACGCTCGAAGAAGCGGGCGAGACGGCGCTGTTCCTCGTCCGCAACGGCTTCGTCACCGGACAGACGATCAATCTCAACGGCGGGCTTTACATGAGCTCGTGACTGCCGCACGATCAGGCCTGTAGCGAAGATACCTCGCTTTCGCTTGCGCGCTGACCCCGCGAGGCTCGTCGAGCGATCAATCTGCGCCCGAGAACAACGCCGATAAGAAAGGCAGCCGCGACTTGCACCATGCCGCGATGCGGCGGCCGCGCGGGAGCTCCGGTGGCGGCTGGTTCCGACGTCTTTTTCGCAGCTGCAATCGCAGCATACGGGAATAACGCTATGTTGATCACTGTCGTTGCGAAACGCGCATAAGCGTCGAGAACGACCGCACCATCGTGTAGCGCACTGCCGAGAAGATCCACGGCAGGATCGAAGGAACGCGGCCTAGCTGGGTCGTCTAAAGGCATTTCCGTCTACCACCGCGTTCAGCGCCGCCAGCCAAAGGTCGCTCATGTCGTGCGAAATCTCTGCGGTGCGCACGAGATGGCGCGCCATGGTTCGCCGTGTCTCCTCGGCACGCTCGCCGGCGGTTGCCGGATCGTCGGCAGCGACGAGCAAATCCCAGGCGATCGTCAGGGCGCGGCTGAGGGTCTGCGCATCCGGACGCGACTTTGTCGCGTGAGGCGAGGTTTGCACGGGGCTATGCCTCCCAAGCGCAATCCCATGGCGGGCAAAAACGCTGGCCTTAGCAAAAGTTAAGCGGGAGGATTTGCCATTACACCGCGATGCGGAGCGTTGCCGCTTGGTCACTCTCGCATTAAAGCGAGCCGGAACGGGGGTAGCGGTTTGGCTTGCCCCCGCTTCTGCACGCCGATAGCTTCGAACCTAAGGCGCCGGCAGGAGGGGCATTTTGCACGAGGCTCAGGAACGCGAGGGCGAACGCGAAGACCTGGCGATCTTTCGGCAATCCGCGCGACGCTTCTTCGAGCGCGAATGCGCGCCCCATGTCGCGCGTTGGGACAAGCAAGGCGTCGTCGACCGCGACGTCTGGTTCAAGGCGGGCGAGGCCGGCCTGCTCTGCCCCTCGATCCCGGAGGAATATGGCGGCTCAGGCGGCAACTTCCTGCACGAAAAAATCATCATCGAGGAGCAGGCGCGGGCCGGCGCCTCCGGCTTCGGGGTGAGTCTGCACAACGGCATCGTCGCCCCGTACATCTACCATTACGGCTCGGAGGAGCAGCGGAAGCGCTGGCTGCCGCGCATGGCGACCGGCGAGGTCGTTACCGCGATCGCGATGACCGAGCCCGGCACGGGCTCCGACCTGCAGGCTGTACGCACCAGCGCCAAGCGCCAGGGCAATCAATATTCGATCAGCGGGGCCAAAACCTTCATCACCAATGGCCAGACCGCGAACCTGATCTGCGTCGTCGCCAAGACGGACCCGAAAGAGCGCGCCAAGGGCGTCTCGCTCATAATGGTGGAGACGGAGGAGGTGGAAGGCTTCCGCCGCGGCCGAAATTTGGAAAAAATCGGCCATCACGCGCAGGACACGTCGGAACTGTTCTTCGAGGACGTGCGCGTGCCGACAAGCAATCTGCTCGGGCCGGAAGAGGGGCTCGGTTTCAAGCAGCTGATGCAGCAATTGCCGCGGGAGCGCATGATCATCGCTGTGCAAGCGGTGACCGCGATGGAACGGGCACTCGCCCTCACAGTGGATTACGTCAAGACACGTACCGCCTTCGGCAAGCCGCTGATCGATTTCCAGAATACGCGCTTCAAGCTCGCCGAGTGCAAGACCGAGGCCACGATCGCGCGTGTTTTCGTCGAGAATTGCACGCAACGCGTCGTCGATGGCACGCTCGACGTCGAGACCGCCGCCATGGCGAAATGGTGGACGACGCAGAAGCAGAACGAGATCGTCGACGAGTGCCTGCAGCTTTTCGGCGGCTACGGCTACATGAAGGAATATCCGATCTCGCGGCTATGGACCGACGCGCGCGTGCAGAAAATCTACGGCGGCACCAACGAGATCATGAAAGAGCTGATCGGACGAGGCCTCTAGTGTCCGAGGCGCCGATCCTCGCGATCAACAATATCGAGGTGATTTACGACCGCGTCATCCTCGTCTTGAAGGGCGTTTCGCTCACCGTTCCCCACGGCGGCATCGTCGCCCTGCTCGGCGCCAATGGTGCCGGCAAGACCACGACCCTGAAGGCAATCTCCAACCTTCTGCACGCGGAGCGCGGCGAGGTCACCAAAGGCTCGATCGAATTTGCCGGCGAGCGCGTCGACAGGCTCTCGCCGAACGAGCTCGTCCGGCGCGGCTGCATCTAGGTCATGGAAGGCCGCCATTGCTTCGGCCATTTGACGATAGAGGAGAACCTTTTGACCGGCGCTTTCACGCGCCGGGATGGCCGCGCCAAAATCGCCGGCGACATCGAGGCGATCTACGGCTATTTCCCACGGCTCAAGCAGCGGCGGACCGCGCTTGCCGGCTACACGTCGGGCGGCGAGCAGCAGATGTGCGCGATCGGCCGCGCGATGATGTCGCGCCCGCGCATGATCCTGCTCGACGAGCCCTCGATGGGCCTTGCGCCGCAGGTCGTAGAAGAAATTTTCGAGATCGTGCATCGTTTGAACGGGCAAGAGCAGGTGTCGTTCTTGCTTGCCGAGCAGAACACCAACATCGCGCTGAAATATGCGACTTATGGCTATATTTTGGAGACGGGGCGCATCGTGCTTGACGGCGAGGCCGCCGCGCTGCGGGAAAACCAGGACGTCAAGGAATTCTACCTCGGCCTTTCCGGTCCGGAGCGTCGCAGCTTCCGAAACGTGAAACATTACAAGCGCCGAAAAAGATGGCTTGCGTAACGCCCGGATTCCCGGAATCAATGGGGCATGCCGACAAGAAGAAGAGCAACAGAGGACGAGTGTGACGCTCGCAACCTCACGTGACGCGCACGTCCGTTCCCGAGCATTACGACCGCCAGGAGACGCGCTCAGCCGCATCGCGCGAGAACACGCTGTTTCGCGACCTGCGCGGCGTCTTGAAGATCGCAAGGCCGCGCGCGCCGGCGCTACGGGCGCAGCTCAAAGGCGTTGATCTCGAAAGCCTGAAAACGCGCTCCGATCTCGCTGCCATTCCGGTCGTGCGCAAATCCGACCTGAAGGCAATGCAGGAGGAGACGCCGCCCTTTGGCGGGCTCACGGCTTCGCGCGCCTCCACCTTGAAGCGCCTGCTCGTCTCACCGGGACCCATCTTCGAGCCGGAGGGCCACGCAAAAGACTGGTGGGGCGCGGCCCGCGCCTTCTTTGCCGCCGGTTTCCGCAAAGGCGACATCGTCATCAATTGCTTCTCTTATCACCTGACGCCCGGCGGCCACATCATGGAAAGCGGGGCGCTGGCGCTAGGTTGTCCGGTCATTCCCGCGGGCGTTGGCAACACCGATCAACAGGTCGAGGCGATCCGCTATTTGAAACCAGCAGGATATGCCGGGACGCCGGATTTCCTGAAGATACTCCTCGACCGTGCGCGCGAACTGAATAGCGATGGATCATCGATCAAGCGCGCGCTTGTGTCCGGCGCGGCGTTGCCGGGAACGCTGCGCCAGGAACTGAAGGAGCGCGGTGTCACCGTCTATCAAAACTATGGGACTGCCGACCTCGGAGTGATCGCGTACGAAAGCGAACAATCCGAGGGGTTGATCGTCAACGAGGGACTGATCGTCGAAATCGTGCGGCCTGGAACCGGCGAACCCGTCCCGATCGGCGAGGTCGGGGAGGTGGTGGTGACGCGGCTCAATGCGGACTATCCGCTATTGCGTTTTGCGACGGGCGATCTCTCGGCTTTTCTGCCGGGCACCTCACGCTGCGGGCGCACCAATATGCAGCTCAGAGGCTGGCTCGGACGCGCCGATCAGACGACGAAGGTGAAAGGAATGTTCGTGCATCCCTCGCAAGTCGCCGAGGTGCAGAAGCATCATCCAGAACTCATTCGGGTTCGGCTTGTCGTGACGCGCAAGGGCGAGCAGGACGTGATGACCTTGCGGGCGGAAGCGAAGGGAACGGGTAACGGATTGTGTGAAGCCGTCGGATCGACGCTCCAGGCGGTGACGAAGCTGCGCGGCGCGGTCGAGGTCGTCGCGCCCGGGACGCTGCCGAACGACGGCAAGGTCATTGCCGACGAGCGGCCGCTGGGGTGAAGGCGGATTAGCGCGCCCAAAATTCCCAACGTCCTATCTATCGCCGGCTCCGATCCGTCCGGCGGTGCCGGGATCCAGGCAGACCTGAAAACGTTCGCGGCACTCGGCTGCTATGGGATGGCAGTTCTGACCGCGCTGACGGCGCAGAACACGCAGCGCGTCATCGATGTGAATTTGGCGCCCGCCGATTTCGTTGCCGCCCAGATCGATGCGGTTTTCGACGACATCGAAGTGCATGCGGTGAAGATCGGCATGCTCGGCTCCGGCGAGACCGCGCGAAAAGTGGCGGATCGGCTCAGGCGTAAGCCACTGCCCATCGTGCTCGACCCTGTGCTTGTGGCGACAAGCGGCGATACTCTGAGCACGCCCGATCTGATCGATGCTTTACGCGGTGAATTGATGGCGTGCGCAACGCTGATCACGCCAAACGTTTTCGAGGCGGCAGCTCTCGCGGAAGATTCGGCGCCCATCGATGTCGCTGGCATGCAGAATCTTGCCGAACGTCTGCATGCGCTTGGCGCCCGCGCCGTGCTCGTCAAGGGTGGACATCTCGCTAGTCTTGAAGCAACGGACGTGCTGTTCGACGGCACATCGCACCGGATTCTCACGGGTCCGCGCGTGGAAACCGCCGGCGAGATGCATGGGACGGGGTGTACACTCGCCTCAGCAATTGCCGCGCAGCTAGCGAAGGGTTTTGCGCTTGCCGATGCGGTTGAGGCAGGAAAGAGGTATCTGACCGAGGCGCTGCGAGCCAGCGGCGAACTGCGTGTAGGGCGCGGGGCGAAGCCCCTGAATCACGTCCACGCACTCTGGAATGACAAACGCGAATAAGTGCCCCGAAGCGCGATGCAACATTGCCTTCATGCAGGAGCCACCTCGTCGATGATCCGTCCCGCCCACGAGGCCGACCTTCCGGGTATTTTGACCATCTACAACGATGTGATCATGAGCTCGAGGGCCATCTATACCGACCACCCCGTGCCGTTGGAGGAGCGACAAGTTTGGCTAGATGCGCGCCGCGCGCAGGGCTATCCCGTTCTGGTCGCCGTCGAGGGCTCAGACGTAACAGGCTTCGCCTCCTTTGCTGATTTTCGTCCGTGGCCAAGTTATCGGCACACGGTGGAACACACGGTACATGTGCGAAGCGATCGGCGGGGAATAGGAATAGGAAATGGACTTGTGCGCGAGCTATTCCCGATAGCGATGGCGCTCGGCAAGCACGTAATGATCCCTGGCGTTGACGCGGCGAACGAAGGTTCGCTCCGCTTCCATGAGCGGCTTGGATTCGAAAAGGTCGCCCATCTAAAGGAGGTCGGCCACAAGTTCGGCCGCTGGCTCGACCTCGTGTTCCTACAGCGCTTTCTCGCATGACCGCGCAACGCCAATGCAAGCTGACGCACGGCCGCCTCTCGACGGGTGACGCAGCGAACCTATTTTGCCGTGATGCTTGACCGGACTTCACCCCCGATCACGCCGGCCGCCGGCGGCTTACGCCCGGCCGATCACCCGCCGGTCATTTCCGGACTGATCGGCGTGCTCCTGGTCAATCTCGGCACGCCCGATGCAACCGACTATTGGTCCATGCGCCGCTACCTCAAGGAATTTCTCTCCGATCGGCGCGTCATCGAGACACCGCGGCTTCTATGGTGGCCGCTCCTCAACCTTGTGATCCTGTCACGTCGCCCGCAGCGCAAGGGTATTGATTACGCATCGATCTGGAATCGCGAGCTCGACGAAGGACCGCTGAAGACGATCACCCGCGCGCAGGCCGACAATCTTTTCGACTGGGTCGCCAAAGGCGCATTGGGCGAGAGCGGAGCGCGTCTGCGCTTCGACTGGGCGATGCGTTACGGCAATCCGTCGATTGCGGGCGGAATCGCGCGGCTGAAGGAGCAGGGCTGCGACCGCATCCTGCTCGTGCCGCTCTATCCGCAATATTCGGCGGCGACGACAGCGACGGTCTGCGACAAGGCTTTCGACTCGCTCGCGACAATGCGCTGGCAGCCGACGTTGCGCGTCGCGCATCCCTGGTACGACGATCCCATCTACATCGAGGCGCTCGCTGCGTCGTTGCGGGAAGGGTTGGCCGCACTCGATTTCGAGCCGGAGGTGATCCTCGCCTCGTTTCATGGCGTGCCGAAGGAATATCTGCTTAAAGGCGATCCCTATCATTGCCATTGCCAAAAGACCTCGCGGCTCCTGCGCGATAAGATGGGTTTTCCGCCGGAGCGCCTGATCGCGACCTTCCAATCCCGCTTCGGCCCGTCGGAATGGCTGCGGCCCTATACCGACGCGACGGTGAAAACGCTGGCGGAGCGCGGCGTGAAGCGGCTTGCGATCATCACGCCGGGATTTACCGCCGATTGCCTCGAGACGATCGAGGAGATCGGCGTGGAGAACCGCGATATCTTTGTAAAGCATGGCGGCGAGAAATTCGCCCGCATGGATTGCCTCAATGCCGACGAAAACGGCATGGCGGTGATCCGTGCCGTCGTCCAGCGCGAATTGATGGGCTGGATATGACCGGCTACTGCGTCGTGCTGACGACGACCGACAGCGAAACGCACGCCGAGCGCATTGTCGATGCGGTGCTCAAGGCGAAGCTCGCTGCCTGCCTGCAGCTCATGCCGATCAAGAGCTGCTATGTCTGGGAAGGCAAAATCTCGCGCGACACCGAAGTGCTGATGCTGATCAAGGCGAAGAGCGCGGACTACGATGCTCTCGCCGCCTGCGTCCGCGCGGCGCATACTTATGACGTACCGGAAATCGTGCGCCTGGATATCGCCGCGGGGGAGAAATCCTATCTCGATTGGATCGTGTCGGTGACGCGATAAGCCGCCTCTCCGGCTTCAATTCACCGTGACACGGTGGACCCCGTTGTCCTCTCGCACCCACGCCAA
>Ga0164305_10000386_pt1 | contig 16350 bp, 12 predicted proteins | sample Whisoiple_237_MG_FD_110215 | JGI IMG/M metagenome (GOLD analysis project Ga0164305, IMG submission 110215) | Soil microbial communities amended with pyrogenic organic matter from upstate New York, USA - Whitman soil sample_237_MG | ecosystem: Environmental > Terrestrial > Soil > Agricultural...
GCGCAAGTCTGATCGTAGATCATGACCGTCGTGCCGGGAACGGTGGCGAGATCGCGCTGCACCTCGTCGAGGTGATCGCGATGATGAATGGTAAGTCCCGCCGGCCAATGCACCGACGTATATTTATCTGGCTCGTCGGTGACGACGGCGACTTTCTTCGCGCCTTCCGCCGCGACTTGCCGCGCGATCATGTCGACCGTCAGCCCGCCCTCATGGCGCTGACCGCCGGTCATTGCGACGGCGTCATTGAACAGAATCTTGTAGGTGATGTTGGTGTTCGTCGCGACGGCGAAACGTATCGCGAGAGAGCCACTGTGATTGTAGGTGCCGTCGCCGAGATTCTGGAAGACGTGGCCGCGCGTCGAGAACGGCGCCTCGCCGACCCAGTTCGCGCCCTCCCCGCCCATATGGGTGTAGCCCTCGGTCGAGCGATCCATCCATTGCGCCATGAAATGGCAGCCGATGCCGGCATAAGCGCGCATGCCGTCCGGCACGCGCGTCGACGTGTTGTGCGGACAGCCGGAGCAGAAATATGGGATGCGCACCGCGGCATCCTTGGTGTCGGCGAGCATGGCCTGCGCCTGTTCGAGGCGGCGCACGCGCTGCTCGAGCTCTTTGTCGCGATGATAGCGCAGAATGCGCGTGCCGATCGCAATCGCAATGTCGTTCGGATCGAGAGCGGCCTTGACCGGGAACAGCCAGTTGGCGTTCTCGTCTTTCTTGCCGATCACCGTCGGCTGGTTTGCGGTGCCGTAGAGTTCCTCGCGCACCTGCACTTCAATGAGCGAGCGCTTCTCCTCGACGACGATGATCATGTCGAGACCGCGCGCAAATTCCCTGAGCCCGCGCGGCTCCATCGGCCAAGGGCACGCGATCTTATAAAGCCTCAGGCCGAGATTGTTGGCCTTGACCTCGTCGATACCGAGATCGTCCCAGGCCTGCCGCACGTCGAGATAAGATTTGCCGACGGTGATGATGCCGATCTTGGCGTTCGGTCCGCCGGACGTGATGATACGATTGAGCTTGTTGGCGCGCAGGAAAGCCAGCATCGCGTCGCGTTTATGATCCTGCAGGCGCGCTTCCTGTTCGAGAATGCCGTCGCGTACGCGGATGTTGAGCCCCTCCGGCGGCATCACGTAATCGTCCGGCGTGATGATCTTGACGCGATCGATATGGCCGTCGATCGAAGCTGTCGATTCGATCGTATCCTTCAGGCATTTTATGCCGGTCCACACGCTCGCATAGCGCGACAGAGCAAAACCGTAGATTCCATAATCCAAAATCTCCTGCACGCCGGCGGGCGACAGGATCGGCATCATCACGTCCACGAGATGGAAATCGGATTGGTGCGCGGTCGTCGACGATTCTGCCGTGTGGTCGTCGCCCATCAGCGCGAGCACACCGCCATACTTGCTGGTGCCGGCAAGGTTGGCGTGGCGGAAAACGTCGCCGCAGCGATCGACGCCCGGCCCTTTGCCGTACCAGATCGCAAACACGCCATCGTATTTGCCCTCGCCGCGAATTTCGGCCTGCTGCGCACCCCAGATCGCTGTCGCCGCCAAATCCTCGTTGAGGCCCGGCATGAACTTAATGTCGTTCGGATCGAACACGCTTTTGGCGCGATGCATCTGCATATCGATGCCGCCGAGCGGGGAACCGCGATAGCCGGTGATCAGTCCCGCCGTGTTGAGCCCCGCGAGGTGGTCACGTTCCTTCTGCATGAGCAGGAGACGCACGATTGCCTGCGTGCCGGAGGCAAAGACGCGGTGCTTGGAGAGGTCGAAAACGTCGTTCAGGGAGACTTGGTCGAAGGCCTCGGCGACGCGCGTTGCCGCGTCCTCCGCGCCGAGGCCGCGGTCAAAAACTTCGCTCGCCATAGGACGTCTCCCGCCCGGCCTGACCGCCAGGGCATGTTTCCTTGGAATCTAGGCTGATCGGGTGCCGCATTTAAGTCAGCAATGCTGACATTTTGCCCTCACAGGGTCAATTGTACACGACGACATAGCTGATCTTGCGCCGATTGAGGTCGGCTTGCCTTGAAACCATCATCGAGCTGGCGCACATGAGCTTGGAACAGCTCTAAAGGCTTGGCCTTTCATGGACCTCGGTCCAATCACTCAAGCGCGACCGGGTCTTTCCTACGACCAGATCGCCGAAATCCTTGCCAACGTTGCGTTGCAGGCTGGACCCGCAATCATGCGGGTCTACGAGCGCGGCGATCCGGGTGCGCGCGTAAAGCCTGACCGTTCCCCGGTTTGTCAGGCAGATGAGCTCGCCGAGCAGGTCATCCTTGCCGCACTGGCAGTCCGTTTGCCGCACTGGCGGGTGATCGCCGAGGAATCGGCCTCGCGCGGGGTGATCCCCATGTGCGGCCGCGGCTTTCTTCTCGTCGACCCGCTCGACGGCACGAAGGAATTCCTCCATCGCAACGGCGAGTTCACTGTCAACATTGCGCTCGTTGTCGATCAAAGGCCCAAAGCCGGCGTTGTCTACGCCCCCGCTCTAGGCAAGCTTTGGTTCGGCGGCGATCACGCCTATGGCTGCGAGGCCAAACCAGGCGCGCCTCTGCCGGCGGCCGCCGCCCGGCGGCAACTGCATGCGCGGCCGGTTCCCGCCCACGACATGATCGCGCTGACGAGCCGCTCCCATTTTGAGGAAGAGGCGGAAGCGCTGCTGTCGAGCCTGCCCTTGAAGCAACGCCGGCCGGTTGGCTCGTCGGTCAAATTCTGTCTGATCGCTGAGGGTGAGGGCGACCTCTACCCCCGCTTCGGCCCGACGATGGAATGGGACGTGGCGGCCGGAGAAGCCATCCTGCGGGCCGCGGGCGGCCAGGTCCTTTCCCCCGAAGGCGAGCCGCTCTGCTACGGCAAGAAGAGCGACGGCTACCGCAACGGCTCCTTCATCGCCTGGGGCGGCATCGATCCGCGGCGCGCAGCCGATTATGTACGCCTGCCGGCGGCTGCAGCTGCAATGGTAAAGCTTTCTTAACCACATCCCGGCAAAATCGGTCCGTACCTCGCCACCGGCATGGTCACGGCTCCGACATTTTTGCGGGCGAATCTGATGCCGGTTTGACCGGAGATATTGCATGCGCCCCATCAGCCGACGGGATGCGATCCTGACACTGGCGGCAGTGACCGCCGCAAGTCCTGCTTTCGCCGCCCTCGGCGAACGCCCGGGCAATTATTCCGATAATGAGATCGTCGACAGCGGCCACCGCTTCTTCGGCTCGATCTCGCGCGGCCTCGCAGAGGCGGTGGAATCGGCAACCCGGAAATGGGGCCGGCCGAACGCCTACATCCTCGGCCAGGAGGGCGCCGGGGCCTTTGTCGGCGGCGTCCGCTACGGCGAGGGCGTGATGTACACCCGAAATGCCGGCGACCGCCGCGTCTACTGGCAGGGCCCCTCGCTCGGCTTCGACGCCGGGGCGGACGGCGACCGCACCATGATGCTCGTCTACAATCTCCCGGCTGTTGAGGCGATTTTCCGCCGCTTCGGCGGCGTCGACGGATCGGCCTATCTCGTCGGCGGCTTCGGCTTGACGGCACTGCGCGCCGACGATGTGGTCATCGTGCCGATCCGCTCCGGGGTTGGCGCGCGGCTTGGACTGAACCTCGGCTACCTGAAGTTCACGCCGGAATCGACCTGGAACCCGTTCTGATCCCAGCGGAACGAAGGGTACGACATTGCAAGGCACGCGACAGCTTGCCTTTTGCTTTCACGATTCCGCCGTGGCATTGTCCCGCCGCTTTCGGCGGTCGTTCCGGTGGTTCTTGAGGCAGCGCCTTGATTGAACAGGCGATGATTTTTGCGCTCGGCTTCCTGGTCGCGGCGCTGTTCGGGCTACTCTTTCTGCCGGCGGTGCAACGCCGTGCGGCACGCCTCGCCGGCCGGCGGCTCGAAATGCTGCTCCCCCTGTCGATGGAAGAAATCGTCGCCGAGCGCGATCAGCTGCGGGCGGAATTTGCCGTGGAGCGCCGCCGCATCGAGCAAAAGCTTGAAGCGGCAGGCGATGCTCAGGCCCAGCATATGGGCGAGATCGGCCGCCAGGCCGGTATGATCGACGACCTGAACGGGCAGCTTTCGCAGACCCGGGAAGAGCTACGCGCGCTCGGCGAGGGCCGCGACGGGTTGCAGCGGGAGATGGACGAGGCGCAAGTGGCGCTCGGCGCGCTGCAAAAGGCGCTCGAGGATGAGAACGCCTCGCATGCGGAGATGCGCGAGACCCTGGAAGGCGCGCGCGCGGAGCATGCCGCACTCGACCAGCCCGCCAACGAGCAGCGCGCCGCGTTGGCCGCTCTCGAGATGCGCGCGGCGGCGCTCGACCTGCGCATCGTTGCGCTGAACCATCAGCGGGAGGACCTCGAGAAGAACCTGCAGGCGAAGGTGTCCGAAGCCGAAGTCCTGCAGGTCGAGCGCGATCTAGCCCGCGCCGAGCGGGATGGGCTCGAGGTGAAACGTGCCACCCTCCAACGCCGGCTCGAGGAAGAGGCGCTGCAAACCGCCGATCTCAGGGATCAGATCGAGACGCTGCGGCGCCGGGTCGAGGAAGCCGACAGGACGCGCGTCGCCGGCGAGCAGGCGCGGGACGCGGCGCAGCAACGGCACGACGCGGCGGTGAGGAAGGTTGAGGAACAGGAGAACAGGATTCGCGCGCTGCAATCCGCCGCGGCGGAGCGCCACGCGACGCAAGTCGCCGAGATCGCGACGCTCACTGGCCCCCTGGAAAGCGCCCGCCGTATGCAGCAAGAACGCCGCGCGCAAAAACAGCAGGAGGCAAGGCCGGCGGAAGATGGAGGGGCAGAGCAAAGTCACGCCGAAACCGCGCTCGTACGACAAGCCATTGCTGATCTAGGCGCTGAGGTCTTGAAAATTGCCGAGTCGCTGAAGCCGTCGCGGCCCGGTAGCGAAGAGCGCGACGACAGCCCGCCGGAAGTCATGGGGCGTTCGCAGTCTCGCAACCGCGCCCGCCTTCAGCCTTGAGGTCTGCTAGCGCATTTTCCCGCTTGAGCTATCGACGATCACGCGCGCGTCCTTGCGCAAGATGATCCGCCGTTCGGGGTGCTCGGATTTCGCCGCGTTGAAAATGGCCCGGGCGAGCTGGCCGCTCGCGGCCTTGGCGAGCAAGCGCGGTGCAAGCACGATTTGGTAACCGAGATCGTCGTCCGCACCGGCCGCGCGCGCTGATGGGAAGCACCTTCTCGCCATTGCGATCCTGCTCGATCATCAGCCTTTCCTCTCGTGCCCTTATCAGTGTCCGGGGCCCGGCCAGCGCGAGATAATGCTGTTCTTGTGACGCAGCGTGATTTGGCGATTGGGGTGCTCGCACGTCGCTGCATAGTACGCAGCATAGCCGATGCTAGGGCTGGCCGTCACGGCCAAGATAAGATCCACGGACGTTCCGTTCGTATTCCAAAGCTCGACTTTATACGGCAACTCCTCGCTTGGGTTTTGATCCCGGTCAAAGGATGGGCGGCCCCGTAGTCGTCGCCATCGCCGTTCGGAGGCGCCGCGCGGAGCGGCGCGCCGAATGCAATAACCTGTGCGAGCATCGATTTGCTCTCGTCGCTCCATTTTTACTTCGAAAGCAGGCGACGCGTAGCTTGCCTGCAATTATCTCCCTTCCTCTGCCCAGCTCACATTAGCGTCAGGGCCAGCCGAAGCCAGCGAGGTTTGGACTAACGGGACTTTTACGCGCCGATCCGAACGGGTTCGTCATGACCTGGAACGCGGGCGCCGAAAAGATCAAAGGCTATAGTCACGCGCGACATTACCGAGCGGCAGAAGGCGCACGAGGCGCTGCGTGAAAGCGAGCGCCAACTCCGGCTCCTGATCGCGGGCGTCACTGACTATGCACTCTACATGCTCGATCCGAACGGGCTGATCACATGCGGGGGCAGAACGGATCAAGGGTTACAGCGCCGACGAAATCGTCGGCCAGCATTTCTCACGATTCTACACCGAGCCTGATCGGGCCGCCGGGCTGCCGGCCCGTTCGTTGCAGACTGCCGAGACCACCGGCCGTTTCGAAGCGGAAAATTGGCGCGTTCGCAAGGATGGCACCTTGTTTTGGGCGAATGTCGTGATCGATGCCATTCGCGATGAACAAGGCCGCTTGGTTGGCTTTGCCAAGATCACGCGCGACATGACGGAGAAGCGCAGCGCCCAGATCGCGTTGGAGCAAGCGCAAGCCCGGCGCGCGCAAACGCAAAAATTCGAGGCGCTCGGGCAGCTCACAAGCGGTGTCGCGCACGATTTCAACAATCTCCTCATGATCGTCACCGGCTATCTTGGCACGCTGAAGAAATTGGCCGGCGACGATCCGCGCGGCCAGCGCGCGATTCAGGCGCTCGAAACTGTCAGCAATCGCGGCCAAAGCCTTACACGCCAACTGCTCGCCTTCGCGCGCCGGCAGCCGCTTTCGCCAATCGCCACGACAATTGAGGAGCGCCTTGCCGCCGTCCACCAGCTGCTCACCGCATCGGTGGGCGGCAATGTGCAGATCGTTCATGCCGTCGCAAAAGACATTTGGCCGATCCGGGTCGACATAAACGAGCTCGAACTGGCGCTCGGGATAAACGCGCGCGACGCCATGCCGAATGGCGGAGTGATCACGATTGTCGCCGAAAATGTTTCGCTGACCGGCTCCGATAATCCCGATCGTCTTTCCGGCGACTTCGTCCGCGTGAGCATTGCGGACACGGGCTGCGGGATTCCCGCCGACATTCTTCCGCGCGTTTTCGAGCCGTTCTTCACGACGAAAGCCGTCGACAAGGGGAGCGGGGCTTGGGCCTCGCGCAAGCACGGCTTCGCTCACCCGAGATCGGGAGAGGCACGCGCGTGACCCTTTATCTGCCCCGCGCAATGGAGCCGGCGACCGCGGCGCAGAGCAGCGCGGAGGTGCAAGCTGAAGCAATGGGCCGCCTGCTGCTCGTGGAGGATAATCCGGACGTTGCGGACGCGACCGGCTCAATGCTCTTGCAGCTTGGTTATGACGTCACCCATGCACGAAGCGCGAGCGCCGCGCTTTCCGCAACAAAGACGGCAACGTTTGATCTGGTGATTAGCGACATCGTGATGGCCGGCGAGATGAACGGGCTCGATCTCGCTCGCAAACTGCGCGAGCTCTATCCCGAGCTGCCGGTGATGTTGGTCACTGGCTACAGCAATCTGGCGGATGTCGCCGCAAAAGAATTCACGCTGATGCGTAAACCGTATCAGGCGTCCGAGATCGGGCGTGCCGCGGCCAATCTCTTGGCGCAGGCGCGCCATCGCCCGCCCGACAATCTCGTCAATTTGCGCGAGGTTCGCGAAGCCGCGCGGGGCGAGAAGGGCGGTAAGTCCGCCCCTAACTAGCTCTACCCGCCGCTGCTGTCGTCGCTCCGACCGCTCTCGGGAGGCACTCGCTCAGCCAATCGCTTGGTGGCAGAGAGAAAGTCCTTTGCAGCGAGTGGCTCGAGCGGCCGAAACTCGCCGGGCGCAGGAGGTAGCGGCACGACCAGGTCATTCTCCCCGTCGGCGGCATGCAGCCATAGAGCTACGATGTAGAGGGCAGGCACGAGAAGAACGACAGGCTCAAAATGAGCTTGTTGAACTGCGGGAAGCGCTTCCGCCTTGCGGATCGCCTGTTCCATGCTGCCATTGAACGGCCCCTCGTTTATTTGGCCGAAATCGAAGCCGCCTTTCTGGTTCAGAACTGCGTCGGTCGACGCTATGACGCGATCGCCGTCATGGATGAGGAATCGCCAGCCCCGTATTTCGGTCGAACGACGCAAGTCACTCGTTTCGCGCACACGATCGAGCCGCAGAAGCGCGATGCGATGAGGAGTCGAGAGGGCGAGTCCACCTGGCGCGGCTCGCCGCAAAGCCGGCGTACGGAATCCTGATTTGCCTGCGAGATCCGAAACGACGGACTGAACGGCTTCATATGCTGCAATGGGAGGGTTACTGACGTCGAGCGGCATTGTCGCACTCCTCAAGCTTTCGTGAAATACGAGTGGGTCCAACTCCCCGAACCCTGATAGCTGCTCGTGAACGTACTAAGCCCGACATCGGACTTTCCATAGAACGGGTCGTCAACCGCCAGCATGTTGTTCCTGATGCGATAACCGATAATGGCGAGGAAATGCGCGCCACCCCCGGACCAGGCCGTCCGCACGCCCAGCGGCCGGCCGCCATTGATCTCGGTCTGAATTTGAGAAAACGTCGATGTTCCAGTTGCTTTGTGGTCAAGGTGACCCACGCGCGTAAGCGCAGTGTCGAGATATCCGTACACATTACAGGGGCCGCTGGCACCCGCACCGCAGCAATCGTTACGATTCAGCTCGCCGTTCGCGACAGCGCATTGCGTCCATCCACTGGATGGATTGAAGAATAGGGCAACGCTCGTGGAAACCGCGGCCCAGCACCAGTTGGTCTGCTGCTGGTGTTGCATGGAAAAATCAAGACGATGCCAACGAAACAGGCGCAAAAGCTGCCAAATCCAATCCCAGTTCAACACCCATGGAGGCAGCTGCAGGTCAGTACCTTCCCTGGCCTCGGGAAACGCCTCGTCCAGCTCAAGTCTTCGCAATGGAATTCGGGTGCGTTCAATCACCGACATGTGCACACCTCCGCTTATGAGCAAGTACTCTGCTATGTCGAAAGTCCTCTCGAGCTCTGGTATTCCACCGACGTGATCAGCTGCTTACATCGTGCAATGATTCAGCCCGGGTTTGCAAGGGGCGAGCGTCACATCACGCCATGCTTTGTGAGCAACGATCTTGGCGCGATCGAGATTGAGGAAAACTGAAGCTGATGTATCGCTTTTAAACATATGCCCGCGTAAACATATGCCTGCGGCAAAGGAATGTCGACGAGCATTGAATTTAAAAACGCACTGAATAACACGGCGCCTAATGCCCCTCGATCGGGCCCATCTGCGGCTTCGGCCGGCGCATAATCGGAATCAGCACCAGCATCATCACAAACGTAATCGTGATGACCAAAAACACGTCCGACAGCGCCATGACCATCGATTCGCGCCGCACGATCGCTGCAAGTTTCGAGATCGCCGCCAGCTCGGCATCCGAGCCGCGGCTAGCGAAAGCTTGCATCAACGTGTTCAGCGTCTCTTCGGCTTGCGTGCGACCCCAGGCGACCGCCTCGTGCGTGCGGGCGAGATGCAGGTCCATCCGTTTGTTGAGGATGGTGTTGATGACGGCGAGCCCGACGGCGCCGCCGAGATTGCGAGTCAGATTGAATAGGCCTGACGCATTTTTCAGCCGTTCGGGCGCCATCGTGCCGAGCGTCAGATTGTTGATCGGGATGAAACACATGACCAGCGAGCTGCCGCGCAGGATTTGCGGGATCAAGAGCTCGTAGAAATCCCAGTCCTTGGTGACGTAGGAGGCCTGCCACGTCCCGAGCGCAAATCCGGCGAAGCCGAACGCGATCAGGATGCGCGGATCGACCTTGGTGATCAGCCGGCCGGCAATCGGGGCGGTGATGAATTGGCAAAGCCCAGTGATGAACAAGGTCTCGCCGATCATCAGCGCGGAATAGCCGCGAACGCGCGCGAGGTAGACGGGATAGATGTAAGTCAAACCGTAAAGGCCGATGCCGAGCACGAAGGAAAGAAGGCAGCCGGTCCAGAAATTCCGGTTATTGAACGTGGTGAGATCGACAATCGGATTCTTGGCGGTGAACGCGCGCCAGAAGAAAACGAGCGCACCGGCGGCTGAGGCAATCGTGCCGTAGAGGATCCAGTCCTCGTCGAACCAATTCTTCGTCGGCCCCTCTTCGAGCACGTATTCGAGGGCGCCGAGAAACACCGCCATGGAGAAGAGTCCAGTCCAATCGAAATTTTCGAGCAGCGACAGATCGGGCTCGTCGAAATCGACGAGAAACCAGGTGAGAAGCGTCACGATGATTCCCGGCACGATGTTGACCAGGAACAGCCAGTGCCAGGAGAACATATCGGTGAGATAGCCGCCGATCGTCGGTCCGATCGTCGGCGCGAGCGTCGCGACGAGACCGATCACCGGCGCCACGACCGGCTGTTTCTCGCGCGGGAAAATCATGTACGCCGTCGCGAAGACGGTCGGAATCATGCCGCCGCCGATAAAGCCCTGCAGCGCGCGCCAGACGACCATCTCGCCGATCGACGAGGACGTGGCACACATGAAACTCATCAGTGTAAAACCGGCCGCCGAGATCGCAAACATGTAGCGGGTCGAGAACGCGCGCGACAAAAATCCTGACAGCGGTATCATGATGACTTCCGCGATCAGATAGCTCGTCTGCACCCAGGGGATTTCGTCGGCGCTTGCGGACAAGCCGGCCTGTATTTCCGAAAGAGACGCGGAGACGACCTGGATATCCAGGATCGACATGAACATGCCGAACACCATCGCGACGAAGGCGATGATCTTGCGCGCGTTGAAACTGCGCGCAGGCATCTGCACGGAGGGGACCGGGAGATTTGTTGGGCTAAACGCGGAAACCGCACTGGCCATGGCGGGCCTACTCATCATCGCGGGTGCGAACCTCGACGACGACCGAGAGGCCCGGCCGCAAAATACCGGCGCGCGCGATTTCGGGCGGCACTTTGATGCGCACCGGCACTCGCTGCACGATCTTGGTGAAATTGCCGGTGGCGTTTTCCGGCGGCAGCAGCGAGAATTGCGAACCGGAGGCGGGCGCAAAACTCTCGACGATGCCGTCGATCTGCTTGTCGGAATAAGCGTCGACCCAGATCGCGGCGCGCTGTCCAGGTTTGAGCGCGCCAAGCTGCGTCTCCTTGAAATTCGCTTCGACATAAGCGCTATCGAGCGGTACCAGAGCCAGAAGCCGCGTGCCGGTCTGCACGTATTGACCAGGCTGGACCGCCTTGTTGCCAATGACGCCGTCGAATGCCGCCCTGACCTCCGTGAAAGAGAGATCGCGCACGGCACGCTCAAGCGCCGTCTGCAACTCGGCGCGCGTGCTTTCGGCTTCGCCCTTCTGCGCCTCTAACACCGCGAGCGTCGCGGTGGCCCCGCCGATCGCGGCGCGAGCGCTGACGACTGTCGCGGCGGTACGATCACGATCAGCGCGCGCCTGCTCGACGCGCTGCGGCGTCGCGTTGAAGGTGCGCAGAAGGTTGGTAGCGCGCTCGAATTCGGAGGCCGCGCGGAGAGAATCGGCCTCGGCCGAGGCGAGCTGCGCGCGCGCCTGGTCGATCACCGGCCCTTGGGCGCGCACCTGCGCGGCGATCCGCTCGATGGTCGAGTCCTGCGTCTGGACCTTACGCTGCGCGGCATCGACGGCGAGCTTGTAGTCGCCATCGTCGATCTTGACGAGAAGGTCGCCAGCCTTGACCGGCTGGTTGTCGATGACGGAGACGAAGGAGATGTAGCCGGACACTTTCGCGGCGATCACTGCCGTGTCAGCCTTCACGTACGCGTCGTCAGTTGACACCAGGAAACGCGTCCGCGTGTACCAATCGTACCCCTTATAGGCGGCCCCGCCGCCGACGATGACGAGCAGAGCCAGCAGGATCAGGCGTTTGCGCCCGCCATTACGTTTCGGCGCCAACACTTCACCAGTGGGAGTCTCGGCTTCCGTGCGAGGCACCGGCGAAGCGTCGAAGGAGCGAGCGGTTTCGGCTGTTAACCGGTCCACTTCCTCCTTGGTCAGCTGCTCCGTCATGCGGCCCGCCCGTGACCGAACCGTTCGGTCAAGTTGACATACGGCAATCACCGGCGTAAATCAAGAGTGACCGAACGGTTCGGTCATGTTCGGGATTTTTACCTCGTGTCTGATACCGCCGAGTTAGCCCAGCCGACCGCCGAGACCAATCGGGCGAACGCCCCCCGCAACGATGAAAAGATACGGCAGATACTCGATGGCGCCCGACGTGTGTTCCTCGCCGATGGCTTCGATGGCGCCTCGATGAACGACATCGCCCGAGTGGCCGGTGTGTCCAAGGGGACCCTCTATGTCTATTTCCAATCCAAGGAGGCTTTGTTCGAGGCGCTGATCGGCGAAGAGCACCGGCGCACCGCCGAACGCCTGTCGATGTTTGATGAGAACGAGCCGGACGTCGCGCTGGTCCTCAAGCGGTTTGGCAACGCGCTGATGAATTTCATGCTCCTGCCGGAGCACATCGCATTGGTGCGGACGGTGAGCGCTGCAGCAGCGAAATTTCCGGGGATCGGCCGCGCCTTTTTCGCTGCCGGCCCGCAATACGGCGCCGATCGGCTCGCCGCTTACTTCGCGCAGCAGATCGAAGCCGGGACGCTCGTGATCGACGACGTCAATCTCGCCGCCTGGCAATTTCTGGAATCGCTTCAGGGCGGGCACCTGAAGCGCATGCTGTTCTGCCTTTGCGAGCCGCCTCGGCGAGAAGCTGTCGAAAAGGCTGTAGCGCGCGCCGTCGATATGTTCATGAGCGCTTATCGGCCGCAATAAGTCGTTCATCCGAATCTCTGGAGGGCAATATGAAGGAGCTTCGGACGCAATGCGCGGTCGCTGGCGGCGGTCCCGCAGGAATGATGCTCGCTTATCTGCTCGCGCGGGCCGGCGTCGCTGTCATTGTTTGTGAAAAGCACGCCGATTTCCTGCGCGATTTCCGCGGCGACACCGTGCATCCCTCGACGCTCGAAATCATGCATGAGCTCGGACTCGCGGAGCGGCTGCTGCAATTACCGCATCAAAAGATCGAGCGCCTCTCAGGCGCCGTCGGCAATCAAACGTTTCCGTTCGCCGATTTCTCGCACCTGCCGGTGCACTATCCCTTCATTGCGCTCATGCCACAATGGGATTTCTTGAACTTTCTGGCTTCCGAAGCGAAAGCGTTTGCGAATTTTACCCTGCTCATGCGCACCGAAGTCATCGGCACAATTGAAGAGGCTGGTAAGATCACTGGCGTCCGTGCGCGCTCTCCAGAGGGCGAGACGGAAATCAAAGCCGATCTTGTCATCGCCGCCGACGGCCGTCATTCGACGGTACGTGCGAGTGGCGGCTTTATCGTTGAGGACATCGGCGCACCGATGGACGTGTTGTGGTTCCGCTTGTCGCGGCAGTCGAGCGACCCGCCGCAAACCCTCGGACGCATCGACGCCGGCAGCATCTTCGTGCAGCTCAACCGCGGCGATTATTGGCAATGTGCATATGTCATTCCCAAAGGGTCCGTCGAAGACGTGCATCGCCGCGGCCTCGACGCTTTCCGCGCCGAAATCGTGCGGCAAGCGCCGTTCTTCGCAGATCGCATTGCGGAGATCGTTTCTTTTGAAGATGCGAAGCTCCTCACCGTCGGCATCGATCGTCTGACGCGCTGGCATAAGCCTGGTCTTATCTGCATTGGCGATGCCGCGCACACGATGTCGCCGATCGGCGGAGTGGGGATAAACGTGGCGATTCAAGACGCCGTTGCGGCAGGCAACGTTCTTGCCGAGCCCCTGCGCAACGGCACCGTCACCGACGCGAATCTCGCCGCGGTTCAGGCCCGCCGTGAATTGCCGGTGCGGGTCGTGCAAGGCATTCAGGTCTTCATTCAGAAGCGCGTGATCAGCACGGTTTTGGCGAAGCGCGGCGGGGAGGTGCAGGCGCCGCGCTTTCTGCACCTCCTTTCTATCATTCCGATTTTGCAGCAAATCCCGGCGCGCGTGTTGGGGCTTGGCCTACGCCGCGAGCATGTCGGCCCGGCAATACTCGGCCGCTAAGTCCCGGCGCGCGCAAATACTCGCATCGGCATGCCGTCCTTCGGCCTCAGCGTCACGCGCTGCATCGGCCGCACTTCGTGCGTCTCGACATGCTCGAAGCGAAAAACCTGCATGAGATGTGCGAGCACGATACAGGCTTCCTGCAGCGCGAAACTCGCGCCGACGCAAACGCGCGGCCCCGCACCAAACGGCAGGTAAGCAAAGCGATCGATCTTCTCGCGCGCTTCGCCTAAGAAACGCTCCGGCATGAACAGGTCGGGATCGCGCCACAAAAGCCGATGCCGGTGCACGACGAATGGCGAGACGACGACTCGCATGCCTTTCTTTATGCGGCGGCCGGCGAGCATGTCAGGCTCCACGGCTTCCCGCGTCAAGGTCGCAGCCGGAGGATAAAGCCGCATCGCCTCCTCGATGACGGCGCGCGTCTCGACAAGTCGGTCCGCGAGCGTTTCTGCTCCACCTCCAGCAAGTTCGCGATCGGCTTCCGCTGCGAGCCGCTCCCGCCATTCCGGCGATTGCGACAGAAGATAGAGACTCCATGTTAGCGCGTTCGCCGTCGTTTCATGACCCGCGCCGATAAAGGTGATGATGTTGGCGCGCAGTTCCTCTTCGTCGAGACCCACGCCCGTTTCCGGATCTTTTGCCTCGAGAAGCAACGTCAAAAGATCATGCGGCCGCTGGTAATTCGGATCGGCGAGATTCTTCCGGCGCGTCGCTATGATGGCATCGACCGAATCGCGGAAGAAACGCAGCGTCGGACGCGACCTGATTCGCCCGATACGCGGGATAAAATCAGGAAAGCCGAGGAGATCGAGCGGATCGATCCGACCGGCCGTATCGAAATAGCGGGTCACAGCTTCGCGAAAGTGCTCCGGCCCCTGCCCTAAGCCGTCTGTGAAAATCGTCCGCTCGAGAATTTCCAGCGTCACGCGCGCCATTTCGGCGGAGACGTCGAGGATCTGCCCTACCCTGCGGCGCTGTAAACGCTGCACGCTTGCGCGCGCTGCGTCCGCCATTTGCGGGGCGAAGGACAGCACGTTGCGCGGCGTGAACATCGGCGCGACGGTGCGGCGCTGCGCACGCCATTGCTTCCCTTCGGCCGTCAAAAGTCCGTCGCCGAGGCCCGGCGAGAGGACGCGGCGCTGCAGGTCATCCTTGCGGTAATTGGTGACGTTATCGAGGAGCACGCGGCGGATCGCCGCCGGCTCGCTGACCACCGCCATCTCGCCGAGGACGCGGCGGCCGACGAGGATCGGCTTTTCGAAATGCGCCCGCGTCCAGGTCTCGACCGGATTTTGCCGTAGCGCCAATAGCAGGCCGACGGGACCGAGCGGGACTTCGCGTGGCTTCGGTGCGGGCGCACGGAACGCCGCCGGGCGCTTCTCGGTGAGGGTGAAGGACATGTCCGCTCCGGATGGCCAGCGGTAGACGCGAGCCGGTTCCCTTGCTTCGCAATATGGCGAGTATTACGGAAAGGCAAAAGGGCTGGCGGCTTGCCGCACCCGGGCGCCGCGCCTATACAAAGCCGGCGCGCTGCTCCCTTCGTCTAGCGGCCTAGGACGTCGCCCTCTCACGGCGAAAACAGGGGTTCGAGTCCCCTAGGGAGCGCCACCCCAATTTTAATCCATTGATGTGACTAATGCTTCAAGCATTTGCCCAAACCAGAGCGACAGGTTTGGGAGTCAGCTGTTCACTTTGCGTCCTTCCAGCCGCGCCACGGCGGCACTCGCCAGCCGCGCCTGATCGGCATCACGGGTGTAGCGTTCGGCTTCGCTCAACGTCTTGTGGCCAAGCACCGCCATTAGTTCGCGCGACGAGCATCCGGCCTCCGCGAGCCGTCGCCCAGCGGCCTTCCGCAGCCCGTGCGGCTGGCAATCGAGCGGCAAGCCCGCCCCCTTGATGGCATCGCGCATGAAGCCGCTGAACCCGTCAACAGTGAAAGGGCGGCCGTGCTCCGTCGTGAGGATGGCGACATGCGTGCGCTTCGTTTCTGCTAAGATCGCGCGTAGATCGGAGTGCAATGATATGGTGAGCTTCGCCCCGGTCTTTTGCTGAACAACACGGATCGTGTCGCCTGTCACGTCACCCCAAACCATGCGGTGCACGTCGCTGCGACGCTGCCCCGTGTAGAGCATTAAGCCGAACCCCAGCCGTTGCTTCGTTCCAACCGGCCAATGCGACTCGAACCGCGAAAGCTCGGCGTCGCTCCATGACCTTACCTCGCCCTGCTTGGGGCGCTTGATGCCGAGCGATGGATCGTGCTGGAGCCAGCCGAGCATGATGGCGTGCTTGATTAGGATACGGAGCATCTTGAGCATGGAGAGCGCGGCGCCGGGGCGGTCGGCATACGGGTCAAGGAACGCTTTGACGATGCGCTCCCGCGTCATCTCGGCGACAAGCCGGTGCCCGTGCTTCGTGCGGATCGCTTCCAGCCGAGACGCGTAGCCCGCTTTCGTTGTTTGCCGAAGGTCGCGGTACTCGCGGGTTTGCATGTAGCTGCGCACCAAAGCCTCGATGGTGCCCTGAGCGGCGACCGCAGGACGCGCGAGCGTCGGATTGGACAGGCGACCAGCGAGCGAGTCCTCATATGCGCGGTTGAACTCCGGCGAGCCGACGACACCCGGTAAGCGGATGCGCGGCAACCGTCGATCCCTCCGAAAGTAGA
>Ga0164305_10000387_pt1 | contig 16341 bp, 12 predicted proteins | sample Whisoiple_237_MG_FD_110215 | JGI IMG/M metagenome (GOLD analysis project Ga0164305, IMG submission 110215) | Soil microbial communities amended with pyrogenic organic matter from upstate New York, USA - Whitman soil sample_237_MG | ecosystem: Environmental > Terrestrial > Soil > Agricultural...
CATTTCATCCGCAGGGGGGCGAGGGTTTGGGGGGTCAATGATAAACATCCCGTAGAGTCCCTTGCCAACATGACGGGTGACAGGTTCAATATGGCAGTGATAGAGATGAACGCCAAAGGGTTCGGCATCGAATTCGTAAACGGCTGCTGATCCATGTCGGACAGGTCGGATACCATCAACTTCTGCACGATGGATACCGTGAAAATGCAAGGAGTGGGAATGTCCGCCTTGATTTAGAAAGAGAATCCGCACCCGTTCACCTTCTTTAACTCGTAATGTTGGACCCGGTACACGTCCATTCACATTCCAGCTATTGAAGGTAACAGCACTATTGAGTTGAAGGGTTGAAGTCCCAGCCGTTAGCCGGAATTCCCTGACTGTGCGACCATTTTCTCGCTTGACAGTGCCGTAGTCAAAATCTCGCAGGATGGTCATGGGATTGAGATCGTTGCCCACTCTAGGGTCATCCTGGGACATCGGAGGTACTTTCACCAGTCGCTTTTGTTGACTCAACGCTTGGCAAGCGATCGCAGCCCCCGTCATCCCTACGCCTGCTAATCCTAGTTGCAGTAACTTACGTCGGCTCCAAAGTTCTGATTTTCTTAGCAGGTAGTGATTTGACATAATTGCCAACACTGTGGCTCTAGTTCACAACAAACCTATTCAGTATATTGCAAAAGACTGTCAACTAGCTATTTCCTATCTGATTTAGCAAATAGTGCCTGTTTCAGGTGGATAACTGTAGATTACTTTTGCCATCCTTGCCAGGGGGTAACTTCAAGGACACCTCTAGGCGTAAAGACGACTTCAAATTTACCAACAGGCTGCTGAGAATTAGATGCATTAGCAACTAGTAAGTTAGGTAGGGGAGTTCGAGGAAGATTCTCTAAGGCAGCTTGATTGAGGGGTTCGTAGTGGGTGATCGCGCCGTCTTGATTGACCTTTACTTGGTAAACTAACTTTTGTCCAAAATTCCATCCTACTGATAAATCTTGAGCAATTTGCTGGTATAGCTTTTGATTTAAGGCGGCTAGCTGCTGAGGAGCAGTAATTTCGGGTGTTTGGCTAGTAAACTCTAAGGATCGTCTTTTCTCACTCATTTTAGCCACCTCTGCAAACGCTAAAGTATTAGTTTGCGTATCCTTAAGAGTCTGTGGAGATAAGTTAGGAATTGTAGACTTAGCTTTTGATAATTTATCAGTCAACCTTTCCATCTTATGTTCAAAATTATCTTCTAGTTTTGCCAGTTTACCTTCAAGTGTCCAAGACTTCACATGAAAGTCAAAATCGGCAAACTTTTGGTCTTGACTCACACGCAAAGAAGCAATTGGCGCTGTTATTAAAAATAGCAACCAAATGCCGAGCAAACCCAAGACATATTTGTGCATCTCTTTAGCTTGATGCTGCTTCATAGGTTCTTGCATGACTAAACTCCTGGTTATATCAATGGCATATAGGGAAATAAAGGATGCCAACTCATCGCTGTGGCAGCTACAAATAATATGAACATCCAGAAATAAATAGTTCTGACTTTAACGTTCTTATTTTTCCAAATAATATGAAGAATCAACCAACTAACCAGCCAGCCAACTAGCAACATGGTTTCTTTTCCGCTATAGCTGCCAATATTGCCCCATAGCTTGCTAGAATTATGACTTCCTGGAATCCAACTTCCTAGCTGCCAAATGATGGCTTCGCGCTCTTTAGAAGTCTCTGCTAAGTGGTGAGTTACCATCATCACAAAAGAGCCAATTCCAGCACTAATAAGGGCTGCGGCTGCCGGTCCTGAGACAGCAGGAGAAGTTTTAGAACCTGTTGCTAAGCCTTTGGGAAAGTTTTTTAACTGTTGCCAAATTCGGGTATATAGAGGTTCAGGCTGATTGATCAATTGTCTAGTCATATTTGCACCTGTGAACGTCAAAAGAGTCAGCTTACTAAATTAAAACCTTGGTTTGAGCCAGAGTTTAGTTAAGCATTGCTAAACTTCAAGCTTTTATAAAGCATGAAGTTTAGCAATACCAAGACCTGTTACTAAACCTCCCATAGAAAAAAACATGATTGCCATTAAACCAACACACGTTACTGCTAGAACCGGACGATGTTGTTTTTCTGTAATTAAGTCACCGTACTTCCACAAAATCCAAGTACAGGCAACTCCTAAAGGCAGAGTAAATAGCAAAGTCAATTCGTGATATTCCGCTAGCACATACTGTCCTAATGGTGTATTTTCTTTTAGCCAAGTACTAGCTCCCCCTAGTTCTAAATCAGCCCGATATCTCATGTAGGCTAGGTTTCCAGAAGCAATTCCTAGGAAAGTTAAAAGAGTTGACCAAAAGGTGAGAGTACGCATTTGGGGCAGAATTTTGCTGACTCCCCGTAGTAAGGGAAATGCTAAGTGTCCTGTGTAAACTGCCACAACAGTAGAAAGTAGGGCGGCTGAACTATGAATGGTGCCTATCCATCTCTGCCACGGACTCGGATGCAACAAATTGACTAAGGGTAAAGAAAGAAACAAGGCTGCGGAAAGAAGGCTAAGGCCATAAACGCTGACTTTAGCGATATCTAGCTGTCTAGGAAAATCGGGTGAAGTCAAGTCAGTGGGTGACTCTAGTACCATAGGAACTCCAAGTACAAAAATTTGTTCGCAAAAAGCTAGCAGGGGTATCACTAAACACCTGCTAAAGCTTATTGGGGTTGACAAGGGATTAAAAAAGCGGGTTTCTGGCTAATGCGATCGCTCAGGCAGTAAAGTCTTCGAGGATGTACTCAGTTAACTTCCCCCATGTCATCTCTCAGTTTGAGAGAGCCGGAAAATTTTGAGTTTTCATCCTTTCGACTACTGCTGGTTAAGCTTAATGCGATTTATTTGCAAGAAGCAGCATAGTAATTTGTCCAAGGTTTGTCAACTAGTTTGACAACTTTATTGATTATTATTCTTAATAATGAGATCTAAGCTAGGGGGGACGGTAGCTGTTCTGCTTTGTAAAATAGGGAAGTAAAGCCTAGCAGGGCATAAAGATGATGCGATCGCGTCCTTGCTCCTTAGCGCGATAGAGAGCTTTGTCTGCCGCCGCAATTAAACGGATTGCAGACGTATCAAGACACGGAAACGTACCAGAAACTCCGATACTTACCGTAATGTACTGACTGATTGATGACTTACAATGGCTAATGTGTAAGGCTTTGACCTGGAATTGCATTTCCTGGGCTACCCGCATTGCCCCCTCTGCCTCAGTGTTGGGTAAGATGGCAATAAACTCTTCGCCCCCATACCGAGCCACCAAATCAGCAGGTCGTCTAACTGACGAAGCTAGGGCTTTGGCAACTTGTTGCAAGCAATAATCCCCAGCTTGATGACCATAGGTATCGTTATAAAGTTTGAAAAAATCAATATCACAGAGAATCAGTGCCAAGGATGCTTGCTCTCGTGTTAAACGTCGCCATTCCTGCTCTAGCACTTCGTCAAAACAACGACGGTTTGCTACTTGCGTTAATCCATCAAATGTGGCTAATCGATGCAACTCTTGGTTGGCGGCTTTTAACTGTTCATAAAGTTGCGCTTGTTGAATAGCAATTCCTACTTGAGTTGCCAATTGTTGCAGCAAATTAATCTCTAACTGCTGCCATAAACGAGGATTGGAACACTGATGTACACCAATTAATCCCCATAAATCTTCACCGCGCAGAATCGGCACTACTAAGTTAGCTCTAATGTGAAGTTCCGCCAAGATATCAATATGGCATTGGCTGAAACCTGCGTCATAAATATCGTCTGTGGCGTGGATGCGACCTTGCTGATAAGACTGTACATACTTCTCGATAAAACAATGGTCTTGACTCACTCGTCCTAATAGAGGAGTCTCATTGGCAACTACCGACTCAACAACAATCACGCCACTCCAGTCTGGCTCAAAGCGATAAATAATTACGCGATCAGATTGCAAAAACTGTCGCACTTCTGCAACCGTTGTATTGAGAATCGTTTCTAAGTTGAGTGATTGGCGAATCCGTTGAGCAATGGTTCCCATCAACCGCTCTTTTGCGAGTTGGTTTTGTAAAGCGGCTTCCACCTGCTTCCGCTCACTAATGTCTCGTAGGATTACCGTAAATACAATTTCATTGCCTATATCTGCTTCAGAAAGAGAAACTTCCGAAGGAAACTTTGTACCATCTTTGCGGTAAGCAAAAACTTCGCGATATTCACTAAGAGTTGGGCTGATTGGAGGAGATTCGCCACTAGCCTGACGATAGTGACAATGTGCTGCAATTAAAGATTGAGATAATAGTAAGTCAAGGGGTTTCCCTAAAATTTCTTGAGCCGTGTAGCCAAAGATTTTTTCAGCGCCTTGATTAAAAATTTGAATCCGTTGATTTTCATCGACTGAGATAATCGCGTCATCAGCACTTTGCAGGATTCCGGTTAAACGGGCTTGAGATAAACGCAAAGCAGTTTCTATCTGTTGGCGTTCAAGAATTTCACTATGTAATTGCTCGTTTGCTTTCTGAAGATCTGTTGTTCTTGCTTGTACTACTCTTTGTAAAGCTTCGAGGGCTGCATAAGTTTCCATCGGATCAAGGACTTGCAGCATATTTGTTTGAGTCACAATTCCCACCAATTTGCCCACATCGTCCACCACGACTAATCGCCGGATGCGATGCTGTTGCATTTTTTGATGAGCCGCCCACAGGGAATTTTGAGGATAAATGGGCTGCAAAGGAGAACTCATCACTGTTTGGGCTTGAGTGCGGGTTAAATTAACCCCTAAGGCTTGAAGTTGTACAATATCGCGTTCAGTGACAATTCCTAGGGGGTAAAGATCCTCGTTACGACTGGGATCGATAATGACAACACAACTCACTTGATGGGTTGTCATGAGTTGAGCTAAATAAAACACAGAGGCGGTAACAGCAGCATGAATGACATGAGTACTCATGACTTCTGCTACAGGTCTTAATTTGAGCAAATCAGCAGGTTGGAGAATTTCCCGAATACTTTGGTGGGTCAGAATACCTACTAATTGCTTTTGATTATTCAAAATCGGAATATGACGAATCCGATTTTGGCGCAGTAAGGAAAGCACAGCCAGAATATCTTGAACTTCCGATTCTTGGAGAGTAACAATGGCTGAGGTCATAAAGCGAGCGATCGCCACCCCCTCTAACACCGTCTCGGCGGCTGTTATTCTCACCACATCCCGTTCTGTAAAAATGCCTACTAGCTGCTGTTCCTCGACTACTAAGACACAGCTAGCACGGGTCTGACTCATCAATGTCACAGCCTGAAGTACTGGAGTCTCTGGAGTGACTGTGATCGGGTGATGATCAATGGCTTGATGGAGGGGAAAGGTTGAGGAGGTAGGCATTAATCAGAGCAGTTGAGCTTTATCTATTTTCCTTGCTCTTACAAATTAGTAAAGCTTTAGACGATCGCTCTTCGGATTTACTCAGCTTAAACCCGATATTAATCCTTTTAAATCGCTAAAACCTCAATTATTCAGATCTAAAGCACTGGGTTTGACGGAACTTAAGACGGTTGGCTGCCGAAAACTATTGAAGCTCACGCTATGCGGCTGGTCTGTGGGTAAATAAGCAACTGGATTCACAGCCGCTTGTCCTGTTGGATGCACTTCAAAATGACAATGAGACCCAGTACTATGTCCTGTACTCCCCATTTGGGCAATCAGTTGTCCTTGTTCTACGGATTGACCAACTCTTACCAAAAGCTGACTGTTGTGAGCATAGCGGGTCAGGCTACCATCAGGATGTTGAATCTCGACTAAATTTCCATAACCGCCGTTATTCCATCCCGCCTTAGTCACAATGCCAGAGGCAGCAGCTACAATGGGTGTGCCAATGGGAGCGGCAATATCAATCCCCTTATGCATTTTTCCCCAACGCACCCCATACCCCGATGTCACTGTCCCTTGAGTTGGCCAAATATAGTGAGAAAATTGACTATCCGGCTGAGAAAACTCAAAATATTGGGATTTATTAGCTCCTAGCTGATTAATGTTATTGCTGTCAATGCTGAATTCTCCTGCATGACCTATCCCCATGGGAATTAAAGCCACAACTAGACTTGCTGTCAGTGATGCTGAAATAAATTTCATGCTGGAACTTAATAAACCTCTCTGAAATATTAGGTGAGCATCGCTGTTGATGTTTTCGGTGATCCTACTGCTTTTTCGCAACCCAATTTTCAATGCCTCGGTGTTTCTCTCTGGTCTAATATTTGATTGGATACCTCTTGAAAGCAAGAAATTCTGCAAAATAGATTTAAGTTAAAAGTTTGAAGCAATTATCTGAAATCTCAGTTGATTAACTGCCCCTATCCTACATCCCGCTATGAATAGCTCTTTCTTAAGCCGTCTCCATAGTCCTGAACGTCCTGTTATTGTCTTTGATGGTGCAATGGGCACTAATCTGCAAACACAAAATCTGACTGCTGAAGATTTTGGGGGAGCAGAGTATGAAGGTTGTAATGAGTATTTAATCCAAACCAAGCCAGAAGCGGTTGCTAAGGTGCATCGCGACTTTCTGGCAGCCGGAGCCGATGTGATTGAAACGGATACTTTTGGCAGCACATCAATTGTATTGGCAGAATATGATTTAGCCGATCAAGCCTACTCCTTGAACAAGGCTGCTGCCGAATTAGCCAAACAAGTTGCTGCTGAATTTTCAACTCCAGAAAAGCCTCGATTTGTAGCTGGTTCTATGGGACCTACTACCAAATTACCTACCCTAGGGCATATTGACTTTGACACAATGCAAGCATCTTTTGCTGAGCAAGCAGAGGGGCTATTGGATGGGGGAGTTGATTTATTAATTGTGGAAACTTGTCAAGATGTGTTGCAAATTAAAGCGGCACTCAATGGTATTGAACAAGTCTTTCAGAAAAGAGGAGAACGTTGTCCTCTGATGGTTTCCGTAACCATGGAAGTTATGGGAACGATGTTAGTGGGTTCAGAAATTAGTGCTGTCGTCACAATTTTAGAACGTTATCCGATTGACATTTTAGGTCTGAACTGTGCCACCGGACCAGACCGGATGGCAGAACATGTTAAATATCTATCTCAGCACTCGCCTTTTGTAGTTTCTTGTATTCCCAATGCTGGATTACCAGAAAATATTGGCGGACATGCTCACTATAAATTAACGCCAATGGAATTACGCATGGCGTTAATGCATTTTGTAGAAGATTTAGGCGTACAAATTATTGGTGGTTGTTGTGGAACTCGTCCAGAGCATATTCAACAATTAGCAGAAATTGGGAAAACTCTAAAACCCAAAGCACGGGATTTTATTTATGAACCTTCAGCAGCTTCAATTTATAGTGCCCAACCCTACGAGCAAGATAATTCGTTCTTAATTGTTGGAGAACGTCTGAATGCTAGTGGTTCTAAAAAGTGTCGAGATTTGCTGAATGCTGAAGACTGGGATGGATTGGTTTCGTTGGCAAAGTCGCAGGTAAAAGAAGGGGCACATATTCTAGATGTCAACGTAGATTATGTGGGGCGGGATGGTGTGCGCGATATGCATGAATTGGTTTCGCGCCTAGTCACCAATGTCACCTTACCTTTAATGCTTGACTCCACCGAATGGGAAAAGATGGAGGCGGGGTTAAAAGTAGCTGGCGGAAAGTGCCTACTAAATTCTACAAATTTTGAAGATGGGGAACCGCGTTTCTTTAAGTTGTTAGATTTAGCGAAAAGGTACGGCGCAGGTATCGTTGTGGGTACGATTGACGAAGCTGGAATGGCGCGGACAGCTGATCAAAAGTTTGCGATCGCGCAACGGGCTTATCGGGCTGCGGTAGAATATGGCATTCCCCCCTACGAAATCTTTTTTGATCCCCTTGCCTTACCGATTTCAACAGGGATTGAAGAAGATAGGGAAAATGGTAAAGCTACGATTGAAGCCATTCGCCGTATTCGCCAGGAATTGCCGGGATGCCATGTGATTTTAGGGGTTTCTAATATTTCTTTTGGCTTAAACCCTGCCGCCCGTCAAGTGCTAAATTCTATGTTTTTGCACTTGGCAATGGAAGCTGGGATGGACTCTGCCATCGTTAGCCCTAACAAAATTCTACCTTTAGCAAAAATTGAACTCGAACACCAAGAAGTTTGCCGCAAGCTAATTTACGACGAACGGCAATTTGAGGGGGATGTGTGCGTTTACGATCCTCTAGGAGAGCTTACCACCCTATTTGAAGGCAAAACAACCAAGCGCGATCGCTCTCAAGATGAAAATCTTCCGGTTGAAGAACGCCTGAAGCGTCACATTATCGATGGTGAACGCATTGGTTTAGAGGAACAGCTGACTAAAGCCTTAGCAACCTATCCTCCTCTACAAATCATTAATACCTTCTTGCTAGATGGAATGAAAGTGGTCGGCGAGTTATTTGGTTCTGGACAAATGCAGTTGCCTTTTGTCTTGCAATCAGCAGAAACCATGAAAGCTGCCGTTGCCTATTTAGAACCATTCATGGAGAAGCAAGATGCAGGGAATAATGCCAAAGGAACGGTAATTATTGCAACGGTTAAAGGGGATGTTCACGACATTGGTAAAAATCTTGTAGATATCATTCTTTCTAACAATGGCTACAAGGTAATTAACTTAGGCATTAAACAGTCAGTCGATAGTATCATTGAAGCCTACGAAAAACATCAGGCTGACTGCATTGCCATGAGTGGATTACTCGTAAAATCCACTGCCTTTATGAAAGAAAACTTAGAGGTATTTAATCAACGTGGAATTACTGTACCCGTCATTTTAGGGGGCGCAGCCCTCACGCCCAAGTTTGTCTATGAAGATTGCCAAAAAGCCTACAAAGGTAAGGTTATCTATGGCAAAGATGCTTTTTCAGACTTGCATTTCATGGATAAACTAATGCCCGCTAAAGCGGCTAATAATTGGGAAGATTTGCAAGGATTTTTAAATGAAGTGGTTACTTCAGAGGAGAGTGGATTAACACAGCTAGAAGAGCATCCGACTGAATCTGCCTCTCCACAAGTGACCAGTCATGCAGAACCGAAAGTAATTGATACACGACGTTCTGATGCGGTAGCAATTGATATTGAACGTCCTACGCCGCCTTTTTGGGGCACAAAAATATTGCAGTCAGAAGAGATTTCTTTAGAAGAAGTTTTCTGGTATTTAGATTTGCAAGCTTTGATTGCTGGACAGTGGCAATTCCGAAAACCCAAAGAACAATCCCGCGAAGAATATAATCAATTCTTAGCGGAAAAAGTTTATCCAGTTTTGGAACAATGGAAGCAGCGAGTTATTGAAGAAAAGCTGCTGCATCCCCAAGTTGTTTATGGATATTTTCCGTGTCAGGCTGAAGGCAATTCACTGCATATATACGATCCTCAAACGGCTTCTTCACTTGCAGAAAACGGGTTGGGAGTTCCGATAGCAACGTTTGATTTCCCTCGTCAAAAATCAATGCGGCGTTTGTGCATTGCTGATTTCTTTGCACCAGTAGAGTCAGGCCATATTGATGTTTTCCCGATGCAAGCAGTAACAATGGGAGATATTGCCACAGAGTTTGGTCAAAAGTTGTTTGCAAACAACCAATATACCGATTATCTCTACTTCCATGGATTAGCAGTGCAGACGGCTGAAGCTTTAGCCGAGTGGACTCACGCCCGCATTCGTCGAGAATTAGGATTTGTTACGGAAGAACCCGATAATATTCGGGATATTCTGGCGCAGCGTTATCAGGGTTCTCGGTATAGCTTTGGATATCCGGCGTGTCCGAATATGCAGGATCAGTTTAAGCAGTTGGATCTGTTGGGCAGCGATCGCATTCATCTTCACATGGATGAAAGCGAACAGTTATACCCTGAACAATCGACAACCGCAATTATCGCTTATCACCCTGCCGCTAAATACTTTAGCGCTTAATAAAAAGTGGGTGGGTATTGTATTACCCACCTAGCCAACCTTTAATTGAGCGGTGATATGAGTGCGTTAAAAATTATCTGTGAACATTCAGAGTCAATCGCACTTCTACAACTCTTCCGGATTAATGCATCTTTCTTTTAACAGCGCTTCTAAAGCTTGATAACGCTGCCTTTCCTGTTCCAAAGCTGTAGGTAACGCCTTCAGCTTAATGAAATATTTAATCGCTCTACCGAACTAAACCCAAATTTAGCAGTTCCTTGGGAGATGCCAGCACATCAATCGCTACCAAGAAAATCTTACCTTGAGGATTGAGCAAGAACCGCCATGCTAGGTTTATGCCAACGCCGTCGCCAAACCAGGGACTTTGCACTTTACCCGTCACTTTAATTTGGGTAAACTCTCCTGCTGCTGCCTCAGATATCCCTTGCTGTGGTGTAAGTTTAAGTCCATAGCATTGTTCGTGCATATAAGCGAGGATGTTCTCTGCACCTACAATGGGTTTCTCAAAAGGAGGTTGTAAGGCACCGTCTTCAGCAAATAAAGCTACAGCCGCCTGGAAATCAAAAGCATTCATGTTATCCATGTAGCTTAAGACTGTTGGGTTGTCGATGCCTTTAATACTGCTCTTTGTTCTGGATACTAAATCTTTAGGGGGAACAACAGGTTCTTTTACTTTTTGGCTACCGCCAGTTGAGACATACCCCATGTTGACGACAATATCCCGTAATACGCTAAGTTGCTGTCCTCCTTCAAGCTGACGAATAGCTTCAAGAACATCTGATGCGTTAGCAGACAGTTTATAGCCTTCTGGAATGGGAGCAACGATACCCTGTTTCATCCACTCGCTTAACTGATACCAGAAACCTAACTTGACATTCATGCCGAAAGACGAATAGGTACGGCAAAGGGGAGTATCAGCCTGGTTAACCAAATCGCACATTACTTGTGCTTGGTCTAAAGCAGGCATCTGTTTGATTTCATTCAGGGTATTTTCTGCAAAAATCATGTTGGCTGCCGACATAGCTGCGGGAGTGATGGTAGTTCCCATTTCTGTATAGGCAAACCAAAGTAAAGCTAACTGATCCTCAGCACTCAGTTGATTAAATGCTTCAACTGTAGCTGGAATCGAATCAGCAACTTGAGTATTAGGAAAAATCGAGCGGGCTGAATCTATTGTAAATGTCATTATCAAACTCTCTAAAAAGAAACGTTAATGCTAATTAAGTGAATTTGTAAAGTTGCCAATACCTGAATCTGTTTATTCAACAAATTCAGGTATGTATTGATTAATAACTAAAGGTAGTTAGTGATTAATCAACAAGTGAGTATTCACTGTTTTTCGAGTTTACTTATGCAGGAAGTAATACTGTATCAATGATGTGAATAACACCGTTATCAGTAGCAACATCAGCAGTTGTAACTGTTGCATTATTCACTTTGACACCACCATTAGAAGCGTCAATTTTCACATCTGAACCTTGAACCGTAGTAGCTGATTTCAGCTTCACTACGTCAGCCGCCATGACTTTGCCGGAAACGACATGATAGGTCAAGATTTGCTTAAGCTTAGGAAGATCCTTAAGCAATCCGTCTACGGTACCTTCGGGAAGTTTTGCGAACGCTTCATCGGTAGGCGCAAATACAGTGAAGGGGCCAGCGCCTGTTAAAGTATCTACCAAATTAGCAGCTTTGACGGCAGCAACTAGGGTGTTAAAGGAACCTGCATTAACAGCAGTTTCAACGATATTAGCCAAGATTTTTACCTAGTTTGTGTGCATCTGTTAACAAATATAAAGCTTTCTTAATAAATTAGTTTATATCCTTAGAGATAGATCTAAAGGATTGACTCTCGCTTGCCAAATTACATAACTTAGTCGCAAGTCTGTTGGCTCATATAATCTCGATACCCCTACAACAACAAACTAAGGGGGACGAGATGGGTTAGTTTGATACATGATGCCTTACCTGAGATTGTAAGCATGTCAGTATAAGTTTATTTTTGTCAGAGTGCGATCGCGCTTTACAACTGTTCTGGATTAATTCCTCTTTCTCGCAGTAACGCTTCTAAAGCCTGATAGCGTTGTCTTTCCTGTTCTAATTGAGTCATTGCTTCATCTGCCCGTTGGCGTTCCTGTTCAGCACGTTGCTTTTCTTGTTCTCCCAGTTGAGCCAACTCAACATAACTGAGAAAACGTTCTCCTGAAGGCGAGAAAATTTCTAGATTTTCCGAGGTGATTTGAAACTTAATCTCCAGACGCGGACTCACCCAACCATTCATCTCTTCAATAATTTCTAAATCTTCTCCTGAACGTAGCCACCCAATTAACTCGACTTCATCTGGGTCGTAAACATAGTATTCTTCTACCCCGTAACGTTCATAAAACCGTAACTTTTTAGCCATTTCCTTTAAACGGTTTCCAGGAGATAAAATTTCAAACACAACTTGGGGAGGAATACCATTTTCTACCCATTGCCGATAAGAACCCCGATCACCTTTCGGCCTGCCAAAAACTACCATTGCATCCGGTGCTTGGCGAATTTTGTTATCTCCTTCAACCGGATACCAAAGTAAGTCTCCAGCAACAAACACATCCGGATCATTGGCAAACAATAGTTCTAAGTTTTCTTTAATGATTACAATCCAACGAAATTGTTTGGTATTGTCTGCCATAGGTTGACCATCGCTGTCGGGATAGAGGATGGTAGGTGTAATATTGGTCGGAAGTTGGTTGACCATCTTGCCGTGTATGGGAACTGAAGAGTTGTTTTAATTGTAGCGATCGCCCTTCCCGTTACTTCTGACTCAGAACTCAATCCAGCACTAACTTCCGTAATTAGGCATTTTTACCAAGTCGTGCAGAACAATCTTCAACTCCACAGCATAAAATTTATTAGCACCTCTGTTTTTTTAACCTCCTGCTGAATTGCAAAATTCAAGCTGTAGCCTGAATAACGATGAACTCCGAAAAACTTGAACTAACCATTGGCTGGCTGTATCCAACGTTAATGAGTACCTATGGCGATCGCGGTAACGTCATCTGCTTGCAGCAACGCGCTCAATGGCGAGGATACAAGGTGCAAGTTGTGCCGCTAGATCAGCAGGCATCTATCGATCAGTTTCATCAAGTCGATGTCATAGTCGGCGGAGGGGCACAAGATAGACAGCAAGAAATTGTCATGCGCGACTTGATGGGTGCAAAAGCAGAAGCACTACGAGAGAAAATAGAAGCGGGGACTCCTGGCGTTTTTACCTGTGGCGCACCGCAACTGTTGGGGCATTACTATGAACCTGCCGTGGGACAGAGAATTGAAGGATTAGGTTTATTAGATTTAGTGAGCAAACATCCCGGTTTTGATGCCCGTCGGTGTATTGGCAATGTTGTTTTTGAAATTAGTGCCTCTAAGTTAGCGCGAGACTTAGAAACAATGCTGGGGACTGCACCCATGGTGATTGGGTTTGAAAACCACGGTGGGCGAACCTACCTCGGAAAAGTAGAACCCCTAGGACGAGTTGTCAAAGGGTATGGGAACAACGGGGAAGATGGCACAGAAGGCGCTTTTTATCGCCATGCGATCGCCACCTATGCACATGGTCCTCTTTTACCTAAAAATCCCTTTCTGGCTGATTGGCTCATTCAAACAGCCCTTGCAGAAAAGTATCAAACCTCAATCTCTCTAGCCCCTCTCAATGATGCCCTCGCAACACCAGCTAGAGAAGCCATGTTCAAACGACTAGGGGTTAATGCACCCATTCTCGCTCAGTAATAATCACAGGTGTAGGTTTTTTAAATTGAAGGTTGGGAAGAGACAAGGAGGACAAGGGGGACAAGGGAGAAAAAACTGATTTTTTCGTGGCTTTGATAGTGTCTACTCAGCCGTAGATCAAAAACCTACACCTGATAGGGGCAATCCCCTGTGGTTGCCCCTATCAGGTGGTGTTTATTACAATGATTTGCGTAAGCCCTGCCTCACCAAATTGTAGAGATTTTGAATGCAGAGATTTCATCTCACCTTCGCAATTACAGTCCGGTGACGAGGACTATTTTGGGTAATGGTGGGAGTTGTAAAACCCGCTTCTACTAGCACCTGTTCTATATTCAGCGAAAAATACTCATCTAGATAAGGCTCAGTACTCTTGAGCAATGTCAAGATATAAGGCGGCATCTTACTAAAAATCTCCGAGTTTGGATTCATATCCATAATGGCTAGATAGCCGTTAGGACGCAGCAACCGTCGTGCTTCACTCAAAATCTGTTTTGTTGCTGACTGAGGCAACTCATGCAACATCAAAAACGTAGACACTAAATCATAGGATGCATCAGGTAACCCTGTAGATTCAGCCGCAGCATGCACCCAATGAATATTAGTGCTACGTTCTTGGGCACGATAACGCGCCACTGCTAAAAAGTAAGGAGATAAATCTACACCTGTTATCTTTGCTTCAGGATAAAGGGCTTGCAGCGCCAATGTACTCATCCCTACACTGCACCCTAAATCTAAAATATCCTGCGGCATTTCAGCCAAGGCAGGCTTCAGAACGTCATGGTAGCTTTGGCGCAGTTGAGCATCTCCTTGAGCACCTGCATCCGGCCAAATTCTGGCATGAACTGCTTGCGCTGCTACTTCGACTTCCCAAGCGGGTTCCCAGCCTAAATTTCCCTCTTCATAAGCATGGAATGACCGCACATAGTAGTCAGGATAAACAAGTTCAGGATTTTTTACCTGAGCTAAATCTGCTTCCCAATCCCGTTTTTGCAGGGTTTGTACTTCTTTGTGCCAAAATACCCCAATTTTTTCTGCTCGTTGAATCATCATTTTACGAGCTTGGTGTTTGGCTAAGTTAGCGAGGGGTTTGATGGAAAGTAACCCATTCACTAGCTGGGAAGAAAAACTTGGCGAAGTTTGGATAGTCGTCGTCATAAATCAAAGTACTAAAACAGTAATTAACACTAGAATTCCCTCAGCGACTAAGAATTAGTGAGGAAAGTCAATCTCTAATTCCTACTCTCTAAACTGTTGATTCTCTCTTAAAATGCATCAGTTAAGGGGATACTTTCCAAAGAGTAATTAATTCATCAAAACCCGCACTCGCGATCGTTTGATTATCAGAACCTATAACGACCGAGTAAACTGAGTTAGAGTAGCCTGTGAGAGTGCGAATTTCTTGCCCTGTCGCGAGATTCCAAATCTTAATGGTCTTATCCTGACTACCACTGGCAATACTTTGTCCATCTGGACTAATTGCCACTGAATAAACCAGATCTAAATGACCTTTCAGTTGCCGAATCTTCTCACCTGTGGCTAGCTTCCAAACTTTAACCGTTTTATCAAAACTTCCACTGACTAGGGTTTGTCCATCCGGACTGATTGCTACTGAACTCACCCAGTTGGTGTGCCACTTTAAGGTACGAATCAATTCTCCAGTCGCTAGATTCCAGATTTTGATCTTGTTATCATGACCACCACTGGCTAAAGTTTGTCCATCTGGGCTAATCGCAACTGAACTAACTGCCTCTGTATGTCCTGAGAGGGTAAAAATTTCTTGGTCAGTTTCTAAATTCCAAATTTTAATGGTGTTATCTCCACTGCCGCTCGCTAAAATTTTGCCATCAGGACTAATTGCTAAAGAATAAATGGGGTCTGAATGTCCTCGTAGGGTGGCTAGCAGACGACCTGAGGCAAGATTCCAAACTTTAATGGTGTTGTCCCGGCTACCACTAACTAACGTCTGTCCATCGGGACTAATCGCTAGGGAATAAATTGCTTCTGAATGTCCTCGCAGGGTCGCTAATACCTTACCTGAGGCAAGATTCCAAATTTTAATGGTATTGTCTCGGCTGCCACTGACTAGTGTTTGTCCATCGGGACTAATGGCAACACAATTGACCCAATCCGTATGTCCTCTGAGAGTCCGCAAGAGTTGAACATTTTGCCAGCTATGAGGATTCACGGCTGAAACGGAAACATCAACTGGGGCAGCTTGGATTTTCAGTGCGCCTAGGTTCATTGCCAGAGTCGACCCTAAGAGGGTGGCAATAAATCCTACAACTGCAAATAGATGCTTTTTTTGAGTAGAAATCATAAAAACCTACAGAATCCTGAAAGGAGACAGTTAAAGACTCCGGCTAAACGTAATTTAGCCGGAGGTTAAGCAATTGATAGGGTTTTAACATCCCTAAAGCAGTGTGCTCAAAGAGCAATGTTGGTACATTGGCTCTGATTACACGTCTGAGATGCTTGGATAGAAAGAATGCGATCGCATCATTCGTGTTCCTGGCTAGTCAAGCCGGAACCTCACACCCACTAACCAATTCCTTGCATTACCGGATGAAAGTAGAAGGAAAATCCCAAAATAACATAAGCCGCCAGCAGCAGTGTTCCTTCTAGCCAATTGGACTTCCCATCGGCACTAATCGAATTGGCAATCAACAC
>Ga0164305_10000389_pt1 | contig 16279 bp, 18 predicted proteins | sample Whisoiple_237_MG_FD_110215 | JGI IMG/M metagenome (GOLD analysis project Ga0164305, IMG submission 110215) | Soil microbial communities amended with pyrogenic organic matter from upstate New York, USA - Whitman soil sample_237_MG | ecosystem: Environmental > Terrestrial > Soil > Agricultural...
CCCGCGAAATCGTCTCCGAACTCGACCGCTTCATCGTCGGCCAGGACGACGCCAAGCGCGCCGTGGCCGTCGCGCTGCGCAACCGATGGCGCAGGAAGCGCGTGCCCGACGATCTGCGGGACGAGGTGACGCCCAAGAACATTCTGATGATAGGGCCGACCGGCGTCGGAAAGACCGAGATCGCCCGGCGGCTGGCCCGATTGGCCGGCTCGCCCTTCCTCAAGGTCGAGGCGACCAAATTCACCGAGGTCGGCTATGTCGGCCGCGACGTTGACCAGATCATGCGCGACCTCGTCGAGGCGGCGCTCGTCATGGTGCGCGACCGCCGCCGCGCCGGGGTCAAGGCCAAGGCGGAAGGTCAGGCCGAGGAACGGATCCTCGACGCCCTCGTCGGCCCGGGCTCGCAACCCGCCACCCGCGAGAGCTTCCGCAAGAAGCTGCGCGCCGGCGAGATGGACGACAAGGAAATCGAGCTCACCCTCGCCGACACGGCCTCGCCCGTGCAGGGGCTGGACCTGCCCGGCGGCGGCAATGTGGGCATGATCAATCTGTCTGAAATGCTGGGCAAGCTGGGCGGCGGGCGGACCAAGACGGTTCGGATGGCTGTGCGCGATGCGGTCGAACCGCTGACCACCGAGGAAAGCGACAAGCTGCTGGATCAGGAGAGCCTGACCGCCGAGGCCCTGCATCTGGCCGAGAACGAGGGCATCGTCTTCATTGACGAGATCGACAAGGTGGCGGGCCGTTCGGACCGTTCGGGCGGCGACGTGTCGCGCGAGGGGGTCCAGCGCGACCTGCTGCCCCTGATCGAGGGAACGACCGTCTCGACGAAATACGGGCCGGTGAAGTCCGACCATGTGCTTTTCATCGCCTCGGGCGCCTTCCATGTCGCCAAGCCTTCGGACCTGCTGCCTGAGTTGCAGGGCCGGCTGCCGATCCGGGTCGAGCTGAAGGCCCTGACGCGCGACGACTTCGTGCGCATCCTGACGGAGCCCGAGGCCAATCTGATCCGCCAGAACCAGGCCCTGCTGGCCACGGAGAACGTCACCCTGACCTTCACCCCGGACGCGGTCGAGGCCATGGCCGATGCGGCGGTGGCGGCCAATGGCGCGGTTGAGAACATCGGCGCGCGGCGGCTGGTGACGGTGATCGAACGGGTGCTGGAGGAGACCAGCTTCAAGGCTTCGGACCTGAACGGCCAGACGGTGGCCTTCGACGGGCCGCGCGTTCGCGATCTGGTCGGCGACCTGTCGCGGGATGCGGATCTGAGCCGGTTCATTCTCTAGGAGGCAACCCCCGGGGGTTTCGGACCGTATCTCCGCGACGATCACGCAAGGATGCGCCATGACCCCGATCCGATTCACCCTGCTGGCCGCCGCCCTGTGCGCCTTTGCGGCCCCCGTCGCGGCCCAGTCGCGGGACGTGGACCTCGATCAGTTCGACGGCCGCTGGTTCGAGATCGCCCGCAGTCCCAACGATGTGCAGAAGGACTGCCGCCGGGCGCAGATCGACTTCAACCCCCAGGCCCAGGCCAACCGGTACTCCGTCCTCGTCACCTGCGCCCGTCGCGCAAATGGCGCGATCGAGACCCTGCGCGCCAACGCCCGGGTCACCGATCCCGGGACCAACACCCGGTTCCGCTTTACCTTGACCGGTCTGCTGGGCGTCGGCGGTCTGGCCGGGCAGAACTATCAGGTTCGGGATCATGCGGCGGATTACAGCTGGGCGATCCTGTCCCTGCCTGACGGGTCGGACTGGTGGATCTGGCACCGCAGCCAGAGCCCCTCGGACGCCGAAAGGACGCGGCTGGTCGCGCGCGTCCGGGCCCTGGGCCTGGACGCCGCAAGCGTGGTTCATACCGGCCGCTGAACGCGGCTTGAAACCGGAACACAAGCGGAACATAAAGCGGGATGCCCGCAGCCGCCCTCGCCATAGAGCTGACGTTCAGCCGCCCGGAGACGACCCTGTCGGTGACGCGCGGCGCGGCGCGGCTGATGGTCGATCTGGGCTATGCGCCCCTGCTGGAGGTCTGCCTTCCGAACGGGCGGCGGGCCGACGTCATGGCCATCGGGCCGCGCGGGGACATCGTCATCTGCGAGGTGAAGTCGGGGATCGAGGACTATCGCGTCGACCGCAAATGGGGCGAGTACGGGCCGTTCTGCGACGCCTTCTATTTCGCCGTGGCGCCCGAGTTTCCGTCGGACATCCTGCCTGACCAACCCGGCCTGATCGTCGCCGACAGCTTCGGCGGGGCGGTGGTGCGGGACGCGCCGCTGGCGCGGCTGGCGCCGGCGCGCCGCAAGGCCCTGACCATCGCCTTCGCCCGGCTGGGCGCGATGCGGACCCTGCGCGACTACGCCGGAGGCTGAGCCGGTTCGGCCGCCGGGGCGCCCTCGCCCGCGGTTCTGAGGGCGGCCGATGAGCCGGCGCAGCCGTTCAGGGTTTCGTCGCCGACCTTGACGATCGCCGACAGCGGATAGGTCAGGTCGCTCATGCCGTCAGAGCATTCAGTCGCGGCCAGCATGACGCTGATGGCGGTTCCGGCGCCCGTGACGCCTTCAAAGGTCGCCGTGGTGCCCTGGACCACCGCCTTCGGCTGCGGCGCGCGCTGTTCGGGACGGTCGAGGCCGCCATAGACCATTTCGGTCCCGGTCAGTTCGACGCTCCAGAAGGGTTCGGTGCCCCTCGCCAGAACGGGCTTCGTCAGATCGACCCCGGCGAGGACGGGGGCGGGCTCCGCCGCCGGCGGCGGAGATGCGGGCTCTTCCGGCTGCGAACAGGCCGACAGGGTGAGGGCGGACAGGGCGGCGAGGGCGATCAGGCGCATGGGGGGCTCCGGTATGTTCAACACCAAACGCGGACCGCGCCGCTTGGGTCAAGCCCGCCCCTAGAGCCAGCCCTTTTTCTTGAACCAGAGCAGCGGCAGGATGGCCGACACCACCATGCCGACCACCGCCAGCGGATAGCCCCATGGCTGCGACAGCTCGGGCATGGAGTGGAAATTCATCCCGTAGATCGAGGCGATCAGCGTCGGCGGCAGGAAGGCCACCGCCGCGACCGAGAAGATCTTGATGATCGACGACTGCTCGATGTTGATCAGGCCGAGGGCCGCGGACAGCTGGAAATTGATGGAGGCCGCGACCGTGTGATTGTGCGCCGAGAGGCTTTCGGCGTCGCGGGTCAGCGAGCGCAGGTGGGCTCGGGCCTCCTCGCTGTCCATCCGCTCGTCGATGCCGACGAAGGCGAAGATGCGCGTCAGGCCGGCCAGGCTCTGCTCGATGCGGGCGTTGGTCATCTGGGCCCGGCCCAGCTTGGTGATCAGTTTTTCGAACCCGACCGTCTTGCCGCCCGAGAAGACGTGGCCGGCGATCCCCTCGACCCGCACCACCGTGCGCGACAGGATGTCCGACAGGCGGTCGATGATGGTCTCCATCAGGTTCAGGAACAGGTCGGACCCGGTCGAGCACCGGGTCAGGTCCCGCTCCAGCTTCTCGATCATCAGGGCGAAGGGTTTGGGGTCGGCGTAACGGATGGTGACCAGGGGACCGTCCGTGACCACGAAGGTCACCGGCTCGATGCCCGGGATCTCCTCATCGCCGCGGATGATGATGTCGGCGGTGGCGTAGGTCGCGCCATTCTCGCGATAGACCCGGCTGGACGCCTCCAGCTCGGCCATTTCCTCGCGCGTGGGAACCGACAGGCCCAGCGCCCTTTCGACGGCGGCCTCTTCCTCGCGGGTCGATTCGATCAGATCGATCCAGACGGCGTCGGGCGGCAGCACCCAGACAGCAGGGTCAACGAGTTGCTCGCAGGCGGAACGGCCCGCGCAATAGACGCGGATCATGCCGGGGTCTCGTTGGAAATGTGGGGGTTAGTTCTGGCCCGAAGGCGCGTCGGCCGAGGCCATGAGGACGCTCTCGACGGTCTGCCGGGCCGGGGCTTTGTAGATGAAGCCGTAGGTCGGATAGACGGAGGTGCCCAGATCATGGATCGGGTTGTACCAGACCTTGACCGCACTCCAATCATTCGAGGCCGAAACGTCCACCACGGTGACGTTTTCCTCGACCTTGCCGCGGCTGCCGCCCCAGTTGGCGTGGGTCACGCGGATCACGCGGTCAGTCAGGATGTCGGAAACGACGGCGACGTGGCCGCGGGTCATCCGGCCGCTGGCCTGGAAGGCGAGCACGGCGCCGGTCTCGGGGCGTCCGCCGGTGCGGAAATGCCCCTGGGCCTGATTCCACCAGGTCAGGGCGTCGCCGAAGATGTTGATGCCCGAAAACATGCGGGCGAAGGTCACGCACTGCCAGTACGGCTCGTCGGCCTTCGCAGCGGGGGCGTATCCCAGCGCAGAAAATCCGAGTGTCGCCGCAACTGCGGCGGCTGTGAGCCGTTTCATCATGCTGGCGCGTTTCCCCGACGTCCGAAGACCAAGCCTTAGACGATAGTTTTGGGAGGTTGAAGAACCCTCTCAGGGGAATCCCTGCGCGGTTTTGTCGCGGTCAGCCGCGCACGCCGCCGATCGGCCAACCCCCTCAAAGCCTTGCGGCACGGGCGTTCCACGAGGTGGTAGGTGGCCATCGCCGTCACCGGAATTGCGGCGACTACGCACAACCACACAATGATGTGAAACCGTTTGTCGTCGGCCCCTGTCAGGCGCGCGGCGACATTGGTCATGACCAGCAGGACGGGCGCGCAGACCATGTAGATCGAATAGCTGATCTCGCCGAGATAGACGGCGGCCTTCGATCCCATCAGGCCCGCGCGGGCGTTGTCCAGCGAGCCGAGGCCGAGGATCATCGCGCCCGCCAACAGGACGGTGACCGGGTCCCACAGGCCCACAGACGCGCTGGCCAGAATGGCGATGCCGCTGATCAGGGCGACCGTTCCCGCATACGGAATCGGGGCGCGGCGGCGGACCAGATAGAGGGCGCAGCCCAGCAGGAAGCAGGGCACGATCCTGAGCGCGCCCCAGCGGAAGGTGGCCTCGGTCAGGGAGAAGCCCGCCAGTGGCTGGAAGGCGGCGTAGATGGCCAGCGCCAGCACGACCGCGCCCAGAACAGCCATCAACGGCCGCTCGCGCATCCGCCATGCGATGAAAGCGTAGGCGGGGAAGGTCAGATAGGCGAACCACTCGGCCGAGATGGACCAGGACGGGTGGTTGAAGGCCGAACTCGGGGCGAGTCCCCAGGCGTGGGTCATGGTCAGATGGGCCGGCAGGGCGCGCCAGTCGGTCAGGCTGCCGTCGATGCTCAGCCCCGCCGCAGTGCCCGCGATACCGAGTGCAACCATGCCGAACAGGGTCAGAAGATGCAGCGGATAGACCCGTGCGATCCGCGCCCACAGGAAGCCGCCGTACGAATACCGCTTCTGTCCCGCCGCCTCGAGATAAACGTGGCTGAGGATGAAGCCGGACAGGACGAAGAAGACCTCGACGCCCAGATACCCCTTGGTCACGGCGACCGGGACCCAGCTGACGTCCAGATGCGGCCAGGCCGTGTAGAGCACGACCCACAGGGCGGCGAGGAAGCGCAGGCCGGTGAGGGCGCGAAGATCCGGGGGGGTCTGAACAGGCGTCATGGCCGGCAGACTGCCGCAACAGGCTTGGAAAACGATTAAGCCGAGGACGGCCCGGCATTACGGCGATTTCACCTGCGCATCGGCATCCGCGCGGAGGGCTGCGGGCCTCTGAACCTTCGGGAGGCGCAAGCAAGCCTCGACAGAAGGATACGCAAAAATGATCGTCTCAGCCCTCATCGCCGCAGCCCTGGCCGCCGGCCCCATGGAATCGCGCGAGCCGCCCGTCATGCAGGTTCGCGCCGCGGGTCTGGACCTGTCCGACGCCCGCGATGCTTCCCTGTTCGCCGACCGGGTGGTCGCGCAGAGCCGGCAGTTCTGCGCCCTGCACATCGGGCGGATCACGCCCGAGCACCCGGCGAACCCGCGCTTCTGCGAGCGGGGCATGGCCGAGGCCGCCGTGGGCGCCCTGCCGAAGACGCACCGGCAGCGGTTCGTCGACGCCGGCGGCCCATCCCTGCTGTATCGCCGTCTGCGTTAGATCAGGCGGTGCATTCCGCCGGCTTCTTCTCGCCCGGCTTGTACATGGCGCACGACCGGTCGATCTCGTCCTGGATCAGCTGGCACGGGTTCTCGGGGTTGCACGGCGGATGCGTGGCCGGGCTGACGGCGATGCAGCGACGGACCAGATCCATGGCGGCGTCCGAGCCCTGGTCGAGGGTGCACGACGTCGAGCTGGCCTCGGTCGGGGCGACGGCCTCTTCCTGCGGCGGCGCGTCGGCCGGCATGACCGGATCGGGGGCGTTCGCGGCCGCCGGGGCCGCGGCGTCACCGGCCGCGGGTTGAGCAGGTTGCTGGCACGCGGCCAGCAGCAGCACGGTCAGCAGGATCGGCACGCGCATCAGATCGTCTCCCCACGATGATGGGCCGACGATGCCTGTTTTCGGCGAACGATGAAACCCCGAACGCGCCTGAGGCGAACGCTCAGCGACCCAGGGCCGCCCGCTGCATGGCGAACAGTTCGGCGCAGCCGCCCTCGGCCAGCTGGAACAGACGGTCGAACTCTGCGCGCGAGAAACCGCGCTTCTCGCCGGTCGCTTGGATCTCGACGATCCCGCCGGCGCCGGTCAGGACGAAGTTGGAATCGGCCTCGGCGGTGGAATCCTCCTCATAGTCGAGGTCCAGCACAGGCTGGTCGCAGATGCCGCAAGAGACGGCGGCGACCTGATCGAGGATGGGGTCGGTCTTCAGAACGCCCTCGGCGCGCAGATAGTCAAAGGCCGAGGCCATGGCGACCCAGGCGCCGGTGATGGCGGCCGTGCGCGTGCCGCCGTCGGCCTGGATGACGTCGCAGTCCAGCACCACCTGCCGCTCGCCCAGCAGTTTCAGATCGACCACGGCGCGCAGCGAACGGCCGATGAGGCGCTGGATTTCCTGCGTCCGGCCCGTCTGCTTGCCGCTGGCGGCCTCGCGCCGGCCGCGCGTGTGGGTGGCGCGGGGCAGCATGCCGTATTCCGCCGTGACCCAGCCCGAGCCCTTGTTGCGCATCCAGCCGGGGACGTTCTCTTCCACCGAGGCGGTCACCAGAACCTTGGTGTGGCCGAAGGTCACCAGGCACGAGCCCTCGGCGTAGCGGTTCACGCCGGTTTCGAGCGTGACGGTGCGGAGCTGTTCGGGCGTGCGTTCGGACGGGCGCATGACGGTATTCCTTGGAAGCGAGGGCTGCGGTGCTTATCCTGAAACCGTGACCCTGTCCCTCGCATCTTTGGCCCCCGGCAGGACATGAAGCCTACGCTTCTGACCTCGACGGCGATGGAGACCGGCAGCCTGACCGGGCTGGATCAGCGCGCCCGCGACATCTTCCGCCGCATCGTCGAGACCTATCTGGAGACGGGCGACCCCGTCGGATCGCGCACCCTGTCGATGACGGGCGTCGCCCTGTCTCCCGCCTCGATCCGCAACACCATGCAGGATCTGACCATGGCGGGCCTTCTGGGCGCGCCCCATACCTCGGCCGGGCGGATACCCACCCACGCGGGCCTGCGCCTGTTCGTCGACGGCCTTCTGGAGATCGGCGACATCGGGGCTGAGGAGCGGCGCGAGATCGACGCCCGCCTCGCCGGGCGCGGGCGCAGCTTCGAGGAAGCGCTCGATTCGGCCTCCAGCCTGCTGTCCGGCCTCGCAGGCGGCGCCAGCATCGTCGCCAGCCCGATCCGCGAGGCGGGGGTCAAACACGTCGAATTCGTCGCCCTCGGCCACGATCAGGCGCTGGCCGTGCTGGTCGGCGACGACGGCTCGGTCGAGAACCGGCTGATGCAGCTGAAGGCCGGGGTTACGCCCTCGACCCTGACCGAGGCCTCCAACTTCCTCAACGCCCGTCTCAAGGGACGCCCCCTGCACGAGGCGCGCACCGAGATGCGCACCGAGCTGGACGCGGCCCGCCGCGAGCTGAACGCCGCCGCCGCCCGTCTGGTCGAGGACGGCATGGCCGCCTGGTCCGGCGGGGCCGAGCGCGAACGCTCCCTGATCGTGCGCGGCCGCGCCAATCTGCTGCACGACCGCGAGACGGCCGAGGATCTGGAGAAGGTCCGCATCCTGTTCGACGATCTGGAGCAGAAGGAACAGCTGATCGGCCTGCTGGACGGCGTGTCCACGGCGCAGGGCGTGCGCATCTTCATCGGTGCCGAAACCAGACTCTTTTCGCTTTCGGGTTCCGCTGTCATTGCGGCGCCCTATATGACGGGCCGCCAGCGGGTTCTGGGCGCCATCGGCGTGATCGGACCCGCGCGACTGAACTATGCCCGCATCATACCGTTGGTGGACTATACCGCCCGGGTGCTGGGGCGAATGCTGGACGGACAGGACTCTTGAGCGACATTCACGACGACTTTGACGACGAAGCCGAAGCCAACGCCGAGGCCGGCCTCGATTCCCATCCCGACGACGACATGGGCCCGATCGACGCCCTGATCGCCGAGCGCGACCAGTGGAAGGACCGCGCCCTGCGCGCCGTCGCCGAGGCTGAAAACACCAAGAAGCGGGCCGAGCTGTCGAACAACGACGCCCGTGCCTACGCCATCCAGAAATTCGCCCGCGACCTGCTGGGCGTGGCCGACAATCTGGAACGCGCCCTTCAGGCCGCCCCGAAGAACGCCGACGCCGGCGAGGCCGGTCTGGTGACGGGTCTGGAGCTGACGCAGAAGTCGCTGCTGCAGGCCTTCGAGTCGAACAATCTCAAGCGCGTCGCCCCCGAGCCGGGCGAGGCCTTCGACCCGCACCTGCATCAGGCCATGATGGAACAGCCGTCCGACAGCGTTCAGGGCGGTCAGGTCATCCAGACCCTGCAGCCCGGCTACGCCCTGTTCGGCCGCACCGTGCGCCCGGCCATGGTGGTCGTCGCCGCCAAGGGCTCCGGCGCCGCAGCCGGAAACGCCGCCTATGTCGCGGCGGGCGCGACCGGCGGCAATTTCGACGGCAAGGCTTAGGCTTTCAGCCGCGCCGCAAAGAAGGCCAGCAGCTTGCTCCAGCCGTCCGCCGCATCCGCGGCGCGATAGCTGTCGCGATAGTCGGCGTGGAAGCCGTGCGGCGCGTCCGGATAGACGGTGATCGTGCTGTTCGTCTGGCCCGCCCGCTGCACGGCCGTGCGCATGGCCTCGACGCTGGTCTGGGGAATGCCCCGGTCCGCCTCGCCGTACAGACCCAGCACCGGCGCCTTGAGGTCGTCAGCCAGATCGACCGGCCAGGGCTGGCCCGCGGCGGCCTGTTCGGGCGTCGCGGTCTCCGCCGGCGCCAGACGGCCGTACCAGGCCACGCCGGCGTCGATGGCGGCGAACCGCGCCGCCGCCTGCCAGACGACCTTGCCGCCCCAGCACCAGCCGGTGATGCCGACCTTGTCGCTGTTGGCCCACAGCTGCGAGCTGGCCCAGTCGAGGGTGGCGGCGATGTCGCCCATCACCTGCTCATAGCCGGCTCCGGCCACGATTTGCTGGATGCGCGTCATGTCGGACAGGGGCGCCGGATCCTCGATCCGCACGAAGAAGGCCGGGGCGATGGCGGCGTAGCCCTCGCGCGCCAGCCGGCGGCAGACGTCGCGGATATATTCGTGGACGCCGAAGATCTCGGACACCACCACCACGACCGGGAAGGGTTCCGACCCGTTGGGACGGGCGATGTAGGCCGGCAGGGCGAATCCGTCGGGCGCCGGATACGTCGTCTGCTCGATGGTGAGGTCTTCGTCGCTGGTCGTGATCGGCGCGGCCTGTTTCGCCAGGGCCGCAGGCGCATAGCCGGCGAAGGCGAGACCGCCCGCGGCGCCGACCGCCAGGGCCCGGCGGCTGAAGCGGAAGTCGTCGGCCTCGGGGCCTTCGGGGCGGATCAGGTTCGTCATCGAGGCCTCCGGTGTTGGGAAGGCCGGACCTTGGCGCGGCCCCGGCGAGGCGTCCATTCACGTTTGCTGTGAAGCTAGACCGCCCGGCGCAGGGTCAGATTGATCCGCCCGCCGCCGGGGATAAGCGTCGAGGAGCCCGCGATCACCCGATCGATCCCGTGTCGCGCCAGCCGCGCCGGACCTGTCAGGGCGCAGACGTCGCCCGAGTTGAGCCGCAGCGACTTCGTGGGCCCGCCTTCCGCGGCCCCGATCCGGAACATCGCCGCATCGCCCAGTGAGACCGACAGGACGGGGGCCGACATATCCGCCTCGTCCCGATCCTGATGCAGGCCCATCTTCGCCCCGTCGCGGTACAGATTGACCAGACAGGCGTCCGGCGGCGCCTCCGCCCCTGTCAGATCGCGCCACAGGTCCAGCAGCAGCCCCGGAATCGGCGGCCACGCCTTGCCCGTCGCCGGATGCGTCGCCTGATAGCGATAGCCCGCCCGGTCCGACACCCAGCCCAGCGGCCCCAGACTGGTCATCCGCACCGAGAACGGCCGCCCGCCCGGCGTAACCGGCTGATAGAACGGCGCCGCGGCCTCGGCCGCCAGCACCTCGGCCAGCAATCCGGCCTGTTCAGACGCGGAAAGGGCTCCCGGCCAGAACCGGAAGCCCTCCATTCCCGTATCGATCTCAGGACGCGCGGACATACCCCTAAGTGAGGCCGTCTCATCCCGCGCTCAAGTAGCGCGAAGCGCGATAGCGCCCCGCAAGACAGCGCTGATCGCTCCGCGATCAGCGCGTGTAGTAGTAGTCGGCGATCTCGCAGACGTTGACGTTGTTGCGGATGAGGCTCTGGCCGTTGGTGAACTCGGCCTTGAAGTCGAAAATGCAGGCGCCCGTGCCGTCGTCGATGTTCATCACGATGCTGGCGTTGTTGGCCAGGACGTCGTCGCCCAGGATGTCCTCTTCCCAGTCCGTGCGGCTTGAGTTCGACGCGTAGAAGCGCAGCATGGTCCAGCCGGTGTTGTTATGGATGCGCACGCGGCGGTTCCGGCCGTCGCGCGACTGGATCGGCGCGCTGGCGGTCACGGCGGTGACGGCGACGGCCCGTTCGGGTGTTGCAGAGGTGGCTGAAGCGGCGGCCGCGGTCGAGGCCAGGGCCGCCAGGATCAAGGCGGCGCGGGCGATGGTCTTGTGTACGCTCATTTCGTTTCTCCCCGAGACCAGCCCCCCGGCCGGTTTATTTCCAATTTACTACAACCAATGTTCTCCGAAATCACCCCTGATGTTGCATCGGCGAATCTGCCCGTGAAGGCGTTTGGGGCTTGCAGGCCGGGGGGTGTTTCCCATATCGGCCTCAACCGCCGTAAATCCCCGCAGTCCGTGGGGCTTTGCGTCGGAACCGTACCAACCGACCAACGACCCTGAACATCGGGGGCGGTCACGCGCGGCGCTTCGCTTTAAAAGGCCGCCGCATCGCCCGCTGAATGGAGTGAAAGACCAACACATGGCCAAAATTATCGGCATCGACCTGGGCACCACGAACTCGTGCGTCGCCGTCATGGACGGCAAGAACCCCAAGGTCATCGAAAACGCCGAGGGCAACCGCACCACGCCCTCCGTCGTCGCTATCCAGGACAGCGGCGAAGTGCTGGTGGGCCAGCCGGCCAAGCGCCAGGCGGTCACCAACCCGACCAACACCTTCTTCGCCATCAAGCGCCTGATCGGCCGCAATTTCACGGATCCCGTGGTGGCGAAAGACAAGGGGATGGTCCCCTATGAGATCGTCAAGGGCCCGAACGGCGACGCCTGGGTGAAGGCCCATGGCAAGGACTATTCGCCCCAGCAGGTCTCGGCCTACACCCTCGGCAAGATGAAGGAGGCCGCGGAGGCCTATCTCGGCGAGACCGTGACCCAGGCCGTCATCACCGTGCCGGCCTATTTCAACGACGCCCAGCGTCAGGCGACCAAGGACGCCGGCAAGATCGCCGGTCTGGAAGTCCTGCGCATCATCAACGAGCCGACCGCGGCCGCCCTCGCCTACGGTCTGGACAAGAACGACGGCCAGAAGATCGCCGTCTATGACCTCGGCGGCGGCACCTTCGACGTCTCGATCCTCGAGATCGGCGACGGCGTCTTCGAGGTGAAGTCGACCAACGGCGACACCTTCCTCGGCGGTGAAGACTTCGACCTGCGTCTGGTCGACTACCTCGCCGACGAGTTCAAGAAGGAGCAGGGCGTCGACCTGCGCTCGGACAAGCTCGCGCTCCAGCGCCTGAAGGAAGAGGCCGAAAAGGCCAAGAAGGAGCTCAGCTCCACGACCCAGTATGAGGTCAATCTGCCGTTCATCACCATGAACGCCTCGGGCCCGCTGCACCTGAACATCAAGCTGTCGCGCTCCAAACTGGAAGCCCTCGTCGAGGATCTGGTCCAGCGCACGATCGAGCCCTGCAAGAAGGCTCTGGCCGACGCCGGCATGAAGGCCGGCGACATCGACGAAGTGGTTCTGGTCGGCGGCATGACCCGCATGCCCATGGTCCAGGAAGCCGTAAAGAAATTCTTCGGCAAGGAGCCGCACAAGGGCGTGAATCCCGATGAAGTCGTGGCGCTGGGCGCGGCCGTTCAGGCCGGCGTTCTTCAGGGCGACGTCAAGGACGTGCTGCTGCTGGACGTGACCCCGCTGACCCTCGGCATCGAGACCCTGGGCGGCGTCTTCACCCCGCTGATCGAACGCAACACGACCATCCCGACCAAGAAGAGCCAGGTCTTCTCGACCGCCGACGACAACCAGTCGGCCGTGACGATCCGCGTCTTCCAGGGCGAGCGTCCGATGGCCGCCGACAACAAGGTGCTGGGCCAGTTCGACCTGATGGGCATTCCGCCCGCGCCGCGCGGCATGCCCCAGATCGAGGTCGCCTTCGACATCGACGCCAACGGCATCGTCCACGTGACCGCCAAGGACAAGGCGACCAACAAGGAACAGTCGATCCGCATCCAGGCCAACGGCGGCCTCTCGGACGCCGACATCGACAAGATGGTCAAGGAAGCCGAGGCCAACGCCGCGGCCGACAAGGCCAAGAAGGAAATGGTTGAAGCGGTCAACGCCGCCGACAGCCTGATCCACTCGACCGAAAAGGCCATGAGCGAGCACGGCGACAAGGTCGGGGCCGACGAAAAGGCCGCGATCGAAACCGCCCTGGCCGAGCTGAAGACCGCCAAGGAAGGCACGGATCCGGAAGATATCCGGACCAAGACCAACACCCTGGTCCAGGCCTCGATGAAGCTGGGCGAGGCCATGTACGCCTCGCAACAGGGCGCCGGCGACGGCGCCTCGGATGAAGCCCCCGCCGACGACGGCGTGGTCGACGCCGAGTTCGAGGAAGTCTCGGGCGACGACGACGAGAAGAAGAGCGCGTAAGCCACACCGCTCTCACAATCACTCCGGCCCCGCTTGTCTGACGACGGGCGGGGCCGTTTCATGAACTTGCATCATTTTCCCGGGCCACCATGTCAGCCCGGTCAGCCGTTTCGGCCAGCCGCCCCTGAAGAGGCGAGGTCGCCGGCAAGAGTAAGAGGACGACCGCCGCATGGCGACGCGTGACTATTACGAGGTTCTCGAGGTCGAACGGACCATCGACGCCGCCGGCCTGAAGGCCGCCTATCGCAAGCTGGCCATGAAGCACCACCCCGACCGGAACGGCGGGTGCGACGACTCCATGGCGCGCTTCAAGGAAATTTCCGAAGCCTATTCCGTCCTTTCGGACGACCAGAAACGCGCCGCCTACGACCGCTTCGGCCACGCCGGGGTCAATGGCGGCGGCGGCGGCAACCCGTTCGGCCAGGGCCAGGGCTTCGCCGACGTCAACGACATCTTCTCCCAGGTCTTCGGCGAGGCGTTCGGCGACGTCTTCGGCGGACGCGGCGGCGGCGGAGCCCGCCAGCACGGCCCGCGTCGCGGATCGGACCTGCGCTACGACCTCGAGATCACGCTGGAGCAGGCCTACAAGGGCGCCGACGTCGAGATTTCGGTCCCCACCACGGCCACCTGCGACACCTGCGAGGGCACGGGCGCCAAGGCCGGCACCAAGCCGACCACCTGCACGACCTGTCAGGGCGCGGGCCGCGTCCGCTCCGCCAACGGCTTCTTCCAGGTCGAGCGCACCTGCCCCCGCTGCGGCGGCCACGGCCAGATGATCGCCGAGCCCTGCACCAGCTGCGCCGGCCACGGCCAGGTGCGCCGCAACCGCAAGCTCCAGCTCAAGGTCCCCGCCGGCGTCGACGACGGCTCGCGCATCCGCCTGTCGGGCGAGGGCGACGCCGGCACGCGCGGCGGCCCGCGCGGCGACCTGTACGTCTTCCTGTCGGTGACGCCGCACGAACTGTTCGAACGCGACAACCTCGACCTTCTGGTCACCGTGCCCGTACCCATGACCACCGCAGCCTTGGGCGGCGAGATCGACGCCCCCTGCCTGACGTCGGACGCCTGCGACGGCCGCTGCCGTGCGCCCGTCACCGTCCCCGCCGGCGCCCAGACGGGCAAGACGGTGCGGATCAAGGGCAAGGGCATGCCGCATCTGAACGGCAAGAACCGCGGCGATCTGGTCGTTGAACTGTTCGTCGAGACCCCGACCGAGCTGACCGCGCACCAGAAGGAGCTGCTGCAGGAACTGGCCGCCTCGCTGGGGGAGAGCCAGACCCCGCGCAACTCGTCCTTCGCCGGCAAGGCCAAACGCTTCTGGGCCGACATTCTGGGGTCGGAAGCGCCGCAGTAGGCCCCTGAGGATGACGGCGCCCGCGAATGCCGCCATCATGTCCGCGAACTGACAGGGGTCCGAGTTGAGCGCCATCTTCCACGCCGGCATCTCCGGGGCCCGGGGCCGTATGGGCCGGGCCGTCTCGACCGTTCTGGACGCGCGCGAGGACGTGGTGGTCGCCGCCCGTTTCGACCGCGGCGAGACGCCGGACCTGTCGCTGTGCGACGTGATCATCGACTTCTCGACGCCCGACGCCTCGGTCGAACTGGCGCGGGCCTGCGCCGAACGCGGCGGTCCGGCCCTTGTCATCGGCTCGACCGGCCTGTCGCCCGATCAGGACGCCGAAATCCTCAAGGCGGCGGAGAAGATCGCCATCGTCCGCAGCGGGAATTTCTCGCTGGGCGTCAACATCCTGATCGGACTGGTCGAGCACGCCGCTCAACGGCTGGACCCGCGCGACTGGGACATCGAGGTGCTGGAGGCCCATCACCGCCGGAAGGCCGACGCTCCGTCGGGCACCGCCCTGATGCTGGGCGAGGCCGCCGCCAACGGACGCGGCGAGGATCTGGCCGAGGTCCGCAGCGCCCCGTACGACGGCATCACCGGCCCGCGGGAAACCGGCAGGATCGGCTTCGCCTCCCTTCGCGGCGGCGGGATCATCGGCGAACACACGGTCCTGTTCGCCTCCGAGGACGAGACCCTGACGCTCAGCCACTCGGCCATCGATCGCTCGCTGTTCGCGCGCGGCGCGGTGGCCGCGGCCGCATGGGTCCGCAGCCGCAAGCCGGGCCTCTATGATATGCAGGACGTGCTGGGCTTCAGGCAGGCCTGATCTGATCCCTCTCCTGTGGGAGAGGGCTTGAGCGCCTGAGAGCGAAGCGATCAGTCGCGCGAAAGGGTGAGGGTCGACTGTTGGGGGCGGCTTCGCCGAGTCCGCCACCCGACCCTCATCCGGCCCTCCGGGCCACCTTCTCCCAATGGGAGAAGGATCAGGGCCGTCAGTGCGCGTGGCGATGCCGGCGGTGGCTGCCGCCCGTGAACAGCGACTTGATGAAGAAGAAGACGGCGATGACGATCGCATAGCCGAGGAACAGGGCCAGCACCGTCATCCAGAAGGTCAGGCTGAGCAGGTTCGGCAGGACCAGCGCCCCGCCATCCAGCATCGGCCGCACCACCCCGATCAGGACGTGCACGAAGGCCGCGCCGAGCGCCGTGGCCCACAGCCGGCTCCAAGCCGGCATCATCAGGGCCGCGATCACCGCGATCAGCAGGCCCATGATCTGGTTCACGCTGTCGAACCCGCCTTGGGCGAGGCCGAAGATACCGGTCAGAAACGCGCCGATCGAATCGAACAGGGACTCCATACGCTGACCTCCTCGGGACGGCCGCTCACGGCCGGAAGAAGGGTTAACGCCGGTCCCGCCGAATGGCTCCGCTTAGCGTCCCGTAGAGCCGAACCCGCCCGCCCCGCGAGCGGTTTCGTCGAGGCTCTCGACCTCGACCATGGCCGCCTGTTCGTGACGGGCGATGACCATCTGGGCGATGCGCTCGCCGCGCCTGATCACGAAGGGCTCCTGCCCGTGGTTGATCAGGATGACGCCCACCTCGCCGCGATAGTCGCTGTCGATGGTGCCGGGCG
>Ga0164305_10000391_pt1 | contig 16260 bp, 21 predicted proteins | sample Whisoiple_237_MG_FD_110215 | JGI IMG/M metagenome (GOLD analysis project Ga0164305, IMG submission 110215) | Soil microbial communities amended with pyrogenic organic matter from upstate New York, USA - Whitman soil sample_237_MG | ecosystem: Environmental > Terrestrial > Soil > Agricultural...
GTCGGCATCGTCGTGCTGCGTGACGTGCGGGATCATCGCCCAGTTGCGCGCGAGGTTGGCGCCGGAGATCTTCTGGATGCGCGACAGCGGCTTGCTCTCGATCGCGCCGAACTTGGCGAAGTCGACCTTTGGCCATGGGATCAGTTCGAGTCCGCCACCACCACCCGACCCACTGACGGCACGCGGCGCGGCGCCACCGGCCAGCGCCGCCTTGACGAATTTCTGCACGTCGTCCTTGCCGATCCGCCCGCCGCGTTCGCTGCCGGTGACCTGGCTGAGGTCGACACCGAGTTCGCGCGCAAAGAGGCGCACCGCGGGGCTGGCGTAAGGCACCTTGTCAGGCAGCACGGCGTCGGCGTCGAAGCGGACCGGCGGCAGGCCCGCTCCCATCGGCGCGGCGGCGGGAACGGGTGCGGATGGAGGGGTTGGCGCCGGCGCAACCGCCACGGGCTCCACCTTCGCGCCCGTTTCGGAGGCAGTGGTGGTGGGTTTCGGCGCCTCAGCCGGTTTCGGCGCCTCGACGGTGGGCGCGGATGCCGCTGCTGCAGCGCCTGCGACTTCAATGATCGCGACCAGCGCGCCCTCGGAGACGTTGTCGCCCAGCTTGACCTTGAGTTCCTTGATCACGCCGGCGAATGGCGAGGGCACTTCCATCGTCGCCTTGTCGGACTCCAGCGTCACCAGGCCCTGATCGAGGGAGACGGTATCGCCCACCTTGACCAGCAGTTCGATGATCGGCACATCGCCGTGCCCGCCGATATCGGGTACGCGCGCTTCCTTCAGGTCGGCCATGCCGGTCTCCGGTTCTCTGACAAGACCCGTATTGTTGGCACATCCCGGATGCGTCGACAAACCGCACTGCGGCATTCTTCCTGTTTTACCCGGCTAATTCATCAGGCCACTTCATTCGAATTAAGAACACGCTTCGTTCACCTGATTTTCGCTGCTTGTACCCGGTCAAAAAGGATGCGCGCCAAGCCTTGTCTGGGCTTGGCGCGGCGTGGACCGATGGTGGGAAGCAGGATCAGTCGCCGACGATCCGAAGCCCGAAGGAATACAGCGCATAGTCGACGAAGCGCGACGAGCCGCTGACGTTGAGGCGCACGGTGGTCGGGTTGGCGAAGAAGCTGTTCGCCTGCGTGGCGGTCAACCCGTAGGTCTCGACCAGCGCCTTCTTGCTGAGCAGGCCAGCCTGGCAGACCACCGAGTCGCGCAGGTTCTGGCTGATCGGGATCGCCGGATCGACCACCACCTGCACCGACTCCGACGCCGACATGCTGGTGCTCAGCTTGCCGTTGAACGGCAGGCCGGTCGTGGCGTCGATCATCGCCGGATCGTTGAGCACCGGGTTCTCGACGGTCAGGGTCGGGTTGTAGCTGTAGCGCCCGGGCACGGGGCTCGCCGTGGGGTTGAAGAAGGTGACCGCGACGCGCGGGCTGAACCAGTGGCAGAGCAACGAATTGGTGGCGTTGGCGGGCAACTTGATGCTGGCGATGTCGTTGAAGGCGAACGGGGTACTCACCGCCAGGTTGGTGATCTGCTGGCACAGGGCACCGGGGTCCTCGGCGACGATCGCCGGGCAGTCGGTGGACGCCTGCACGTAGGCGGCGGTCAGTCCCAGCCAGCGCACGTTGCGACCAAACGACGCGGCATCGCCGACATCCGCATCGGTGGGCGGCGGCGCAGGCTTGGCGGTGCGGGTATCGCCACCCTTGCTGGCGGCTGACCCGCCACTCGCCGCGACGGTGGTGGAGGCATTCGGCTGTGGGTTGGCGACGTGGTCGGCGCCGAACCCGAAGTCCGGGACGATCGTGCCGCGGTTGGCCGCATAGGCGATGGCGCCGGCCAGCCCCAGCCCGGCGGCGATGGCGACGATGAGATGCTTGCGTTGCATGGCGGGGTTCCCCGTTGGTGGATGGACCACCTGTATTGCGGAAAACACCGGAAAACCCGGTCATCGCCGGGATCGAAGCGCCAGTCAGGGATGCTCTGCCTCGGCGTGGACCTTTTCGCGGCGGATCAGGTACAGGCCGCTGGCGATGATGATCGCGGCGCCGAGCCAGGTAATCGCGTCCGGCAGGACGCCCCACAGCGCCAGGTCGAGGGCGACCCCCCAGATCAGCGCGGTGTATTCCAGCGGCGCGATCAACGAGGCCTCCCCCAAGCGGAACGCTTCGGTGATCGCGTACTGGCCGATCGCCCCGGCGATGCCGATGCCGCCGACGATCCACGCATGCTCTGCGCGCAACGGCACCCAGTGCGGCCAGGCCAATGCGCCCGCACCCAGCGCCATCAAGGCCAGCAGCCAGAAGGTAATCGCCTGGGTGCTGTCGGTGCGCGCCAGTACGCGCACGGTGATCGCCGATACCGCGTAGCCGAGCGCCGCCAGCAGCACCGCGAATCCGGCGGCGGTCAGCATCCCCGCGCCGCTCGGGCGCAGCACCACCAGCACGCCGAGCAGGCCGATCGCGATCGCGGTCCAGCGGCGCGGACCCACGCGCTCGCCGAGGATCGGCACCGACAGCGCGGTGATCAGCAGCGGCGCGACGAAGAAGATCGAGTACGCGGTGGACAGCGGCAAAGTCCCCAACGCGTAGACGAAACTGCCCATCATCATGATGCCGAGCGCGCCGCGCAGCAGGTGCAGCGGCCAGCGCACCCGTACCAGCGTTCGCCAGCCGGCGCTCCACAGTGCCCAGGCCAGCACCAGCGGCAACGACGAGGCCGCGCGCAGGGTCGCCACCTGCAAGGCCGGGTAATGCGCCGAGAGCGTTTTCAAGCCGGCATCCATCAGCGAGAACAGCAGGATCGAGAGCAGCATCAGCAGCATGCCGCGGCGTGCGTGAGCGTTCGACATGGCGGGGTTGGCGTGCATCCGCCCAGCATGCGGTAACCTGCCCGCCCCGTCACCCGCAGCCTGCCGCCATGCCCTCCTTCGACATCGTTTCCGAAGTGGATACCCACGAACTCACCAATGCCGTGGACCAGGCCAACCGCGAGCTGACGACGCGCTTCGACTTCAAGGGCGTGGACGCCACGTTCGCCCTCGAGGACAACGTGATCTCGCAGTCGGCGCCCAGCGAGTTCCAGTTGCAGCAGATGACCGACATCCTGCGTGCCCGCCTGGTCGCGCGGAAGATCGACGCGCGCTGCCTGGAGTTCGGCGACATCGAGACCAACCTGGCCGGTGCGCGGCAGAAGGTCACGGTCAAGCAGGGCATCGAACGCGAGTTGGCGAAGAAGCTGCAGGCCGCGATGAAGGACGCCAAGCTCAAGGTCGACTCGCAGATCAACGGCGACAAGCTGCGCGTCAACGGCAAGAAGCGCGACGACCTTCAGGCCGCGATGGCGCTGCTGCGCGGCCAGGAGTTCGGCGTGCCGCTGCAGTTCGACAATTTCCGTGACTGACACGACGTTCGATCCGTTGCAGGTCGAAGCCGGCGTGCGCCGCTGGCTCGAACGCGCGGTGATCGGCCTGAACCTGTGCCCGTTCGCCAAGGCGGTGTACGTCAAGGAGCAGGTGCGGATCGTGGTCAGCGACGCAAGCACGGAGCGCGCATTGCTCGAGGAGTTGGGCGAGGAGATGGCGCTGTTGCGCGATACGCCCGCGGAACAGATCGACACGACCTTGCTGGTGCATCCGCAGGTGCTCGGCGATTTCCTCGACTACAACGATTTCCTCGACGATGCCGACGCGCTGGTCGAAGCGATGGAATTCGATGGCGTACTGCAGGTGGCCAGCTTCCATCCGGATTACCAGTTCGCCGGCACCGAGCCTGGCGACGTCGAGAACCTGACCAATCGCGCGCCGTTCCCGATCCTGCACCTGCTGCGCGAGGCCAGCGTGGATCGCGCGGTGTCGGCCTACGCGGAGCCGGAAGCGATCATCGAGCGCAATGTCGCCACCGTGCGCGCACTCGGCCACGACGGCTGGAACAAACTGCTCGCGGAGTAAGGCTCAGGCCTCGGCCATGCGTGCCGCCAGCAGGCGCTGCGCATCGCATAGTGACGCCACGATGCGATGGCCGAGCGCACGCGCAGCCTCATCCGGTTCCAGCAGGTCCGGCACCTGCACCGGCGTCATCCCCGCCGCCAGCGCGGCGCGCACGCCGGTCGGCGAATCCTCCAGCACCAGGCAGCGCGCCGGCTCGACACCGAGTTTCGACGCCGCGAGCAGGTAGACATCCGGCGCCGGCTTGGGCGCGGGCACGTCGCTGCTGGTACAGACCGCATCGAAGTAGGGCAACAGCCCGGCCGCGGCCAGTTTGCGCATCGCCAACGGGCGTCGGGTCGAGGTCGCGACCGCACGCGGGATGCCGCGCGCCACCAGCCAGTCGAGCAGGTCGACGATGCCGGGACGATGGTCGATGCCGGCATCGGCAACGACGTCATACAGCGCCTCGGTGCGCGCCAGCAATTCGACCGTGGCGTCATCGCCGATGCGTTCGGCGAGCAGGCGCCGGCACAGGCCATCGCCGCCGCCGATCATCTGCAGCCAGAGGCTGTCCGGCAGGTCGTGGCCGAGTTCGCGCGATGCGCGGGCCATGCACTCGTTGATCGCGCGCTCGCTGTCGAGCATCAGCCCGTCCATGTCGAACACCACCGCCTCCGGCCGGAACGGCAGCGGCGCGACACCGTTCATCCGCCCGCCTTGCCGAACAACACGTCGAGGTCGGCGGCGGACAGCGCCCGCCATGTCCCTTCCGGGAGATCGTCCAGCACCAGCCCGCCGATGCGTTCGCGATGCAGCGCCTGCACATGCTGGCCGATCGCCGCGAACATCCGCCGCACCTGGTGGTAGCGGCCTTCGTGCAGGGTCAACCGCGCGGTGGTCGCGTCGACGACTTGCAGCTCGACCGGCAACAGCGGGGTCTTCTCGGCTTCCAGCATCAGCGTGCCGCTGGCGAACATACCCGCCTCGTCGCCGCGCAACGGCTCCGCGAGCGTGGCGATGTACACCTTCGGCAGCTTCGATTTCGGCGCGATGATCCGGTGCAGCAACTGGCCGTCGTCGGTGAACAGCAGCATGCCGGAGGTGGCGCGATCCAGCCGGCCGACCGTCGACAGCGCGGGGCTGCGCTCGCGGAAGCGCGGTGGCAGCAGGTCGTAGACCACGCGGCCCGGATCCTTCATCGAGCAGGTGTAGCCCACCGGCTTGTTGAGCATCAAGGTCAGGCCGGGCGGCAGGTCCAGCGGCTCGCCATCGACGCGCACGTTGTCGTGGTCGAGCGGATCGTCCGCGTACAGCACCTCGCCGTCTGCGTCGGTGATGCGGCCCTCGCGGAACATCCACTGGACGTCCTTGCGGCTGCCGTAGCCCAGGTTGGCGAGATGCTTGACCAGCTTCATCGCGCGGCCTTGGTCGCTTCCACGATCTTGAACCCGCCGTCCTGCGCAAGCGTCTGCACCTGCGCGAAGCCTTCGCTCAGGGCGTGCTCGTAGGGCAGGTGCCGGTTGGCGACCAGCCACAGGCGCCCGCCGGGCTTCAACGCATTCGCCGCGGCGGCGATGAAGGCGCGGCCGATGTCGGGGCGATCGCCGCGACCCAGCGCATGGAACGGGGGATTGCAGACGATGGCGTCGAAGCGTTCGGTCACGCTCGCGGCGACATCGTGCCAATGGCGATTCACCGGCACTCGAGCTCCCGAGAGGTTCTCGGCAGCCAACGCCAACGCACGCGCATCGGCTTCATAGAGGTCCAGAGAGGCGACATTCGGGCAACGCGCCAGCACCTGCATGGAGAGGTAGCCCCAGCCCGCACCGAAATCGGCAACGCGGCCCTGCAGGTCGTTCGGCAAGGCCGCGGCAAGCATGGCCGATGCCGCATCCACGCGATCCCAGGCGAACACGCCGGGACGACTCATGAAACGGCCGCCGGGCACGTTCGGACTGATCACCTTGCGCTGCGCGTCGGCCTTCACCCATTGCGCGAGCAGGCCCGCATCGAAGGTCGCATCCGATCGCGTCCACGACACCCGGCAATGGTGCTTGCTGAGCGTGGTCACCGTGCCGGCAAGCTGCTTGAGGTCGGCCTCGCGCGATTTCGCACCCTCGTCGTTGGCCACCGACGCGATGACGATGCCGCCGGGTGCAACCGCCATGCACGCCTTGGCCAGCAAGGCGCGCGCTTCCTCGCGCTGGCGCGGCGGCAGTACCAATACCAGCGGGTAGCGGGCGCTGGGCACGGCATCTTCGTCCACCAACGTCGCGCCGATCCGCTGCAGGCGGTCGGCCTCCGGCTTGAACGGCTGGGTGCAGGCCAGCGCCTGCACGCCGCCGCGCGCATGCAGGGCCGCGCCTTCGCGCGCGCGCAGGAACAGCGCGTCCGGCGACCAGCGCAGGGCACCCTCGGCGAAGGGATGCAGGAGGGCGTCGAGGGCGATGTCGCGATGGTTGGACGGCATGCGCCAATTGTACCGAGCCGCGGGCGACGGTCAGGCGGCGTGCGCTCCGCGCATGAGTTGCCCGCGCACAAGGCCCACGCCCCAGTTGCCCAGCAGGCACAGCGCGGCAACTCCGCTCCAGGCCACCGCATCGCCGCCACCCGGCAACACCGCCGCCAGATCCGCGACCCAGCCGCGACCCAGCCAGGCAACGACCACGGCGGCGGACAACGCGAAGGCGATGACCAGCCCACGCAACAGCCGCTGCTCCAGCAGGGATTGCTCCGGAACGGCGGGAGACGCCGCCTGCACGCGTGCCAGCGCGGCGACCTGCGCGGCGAAGTCGACCGGCAAGTCCACCGGCGGTGCACGACGCAGGGCGCGGGCGATGCGCACCTCGACGGGGTCGGCACCCGCATCGAGGCGGCGCGCCTGTTCCTGCGCCTGCCAACGCGCGTCGTCGACCTGAGGCTCGTGATCTTGGGGATTCATGCGGCAACTCCGATGCGCGGTTCCAGGAACTCGCGCAGTGTCTTGCGGCTACGGAACAGGTGGCTCTTGATCGTACCCTCGGCCAGGCCGGTGATGGTGGCGATCTCGCCGATGGACAGTTCTTCCAGGTGATACAGGGTCAGGATCGTGCGTTGCAGCGGCGGCAGGCGCTCGATCGCGGCGTGCAGTTCGCGCTCATCGTCGGCCTGCGCGTGGGTGTCCTGCAGGTCGACGCCATCGCCGAGGTTGTCGAGCAGGGACGGACCATCGTCTTCATCCATCCCGCCGCCCACGTGCATGTCCGCCAGGGCGATCCGCTTGCGCTCCAGGTGGCGCTTGGCCACCGAATACGCGACCTGGCCGATCCATGACTTCAACGGACTGTCGAAACGGTACTGGTGCAGGTAACGGTGCACGCGCAGGAAGGCCTCCTGGCAGAGCTCGCGGGTGTCCTCGGGATGCCGGACCATGCGCTGGATGACATGCCAGCACAGGCCCTGGTAGTCGCGCACCAACTGCTCGAACGCGCCCGCGCGGTTCGCGAGCACGGCTTCGACAAGGGCACGATCAGCATCCATGCGACATGGGATACGCCCGGGGGGCGGCCGGTTGCAAGGACTTTCCGCGGAATTCCGGGCAACGGCTGCAACCGACCCCGCAACCGCCGTATCCCTTTCCCCGAACGGCCAGCGTGGCCGGCCCCAACCACCCGAGGAATTGCCATGGATTACGCTTTGCTTGTCCCGATCGCCCTGTTTGCCGCCATCGCCTATTCGATCAAGGCCGTCGTCGACGCCCGCGTGCGCAAGCAGCTGGTCAGCAGCAACGGCTCGCCGGAACTGGTCACCCACATCCTCCAGGGCGACGAAGCCAACCGCCGCCTGTCCTCGCTGCGCTGGGGCATCACCCTGGTCATGCTGGCGATCGGCTTCGCGATCGTCGAAGCCGCCGGCTGGAACGATGTCACCCCCGGCGTGATCGCGGTGCTGGTCGGCGCGGTCGGCCTAGGCAACCTCGTCTCGTTCGCGGCCGCGCGCAAGCTCGGCTGAGCCTCGCGCTGCGGGTATGCTGTCGGCCCCCGAGGCCGGCAGCGACCCCATGACCGACGCACAGACTCCAAGCAGCGACACCCCGCCCGACCACCTGTCCAACGACCCGCGCAGCAAGTTCCACGACCCGGCGGTGCTGGAACGCGGGATCGGCATCCGCTTCAACGGGACCGAACGCAACAATGTCGAGGAATACTGCATCAGCGAAGGCTGGGTGCGGATGGCCGCCGGCCGCTCGCTCGACCGCCGCGGCCAGCCGATGACGATGAAGTTCAAGGGCACGGTCGAGGCCTGGTACCTGGACAGCACGGCCGGCAACGAAACGTCGGCTGACTGAACGGCCTGCCAGCGCTCGCGATCGACGCATCGCGGGCGCACACTCGGCCCACGTCCCGCCCGATGCGAGCTACTGCCATGAACCGGATGCGCACCCTTCCCCTGTTGCTCGCCACGGTCCTTGCGCTGGGTGCCTGCGCGTCCACCAGCAGCACCAACATGCTGGCGGCGGATGCGCCGCGTGCCCTGCCCGCCAGCGGCCCGGTAAGCGTGGACTGGGGAGACCCCGCCCAGTTCTCCGAATTGCGCCACAGCGGCAATCGCTATGCGGCCTCGCAGGGCAACTGGCTAAGCAACCTGGCCACGTACATGCGCAAGGAGGCGGAGGAAACCCTGCCGGCGGGCCACCGCCTGGAGCTGACCATCGTCGACATCCAGCGCGCGGGTCGCTACGAGCCGTGGCTCGGCGTGAACATGCAGGACGCGCGCATCGTCCGCGACATCTACCCGCCGCGCATGACGCTTCGCTTCCGCGAGCTGGATGCCGCCGGCACCGTGGTCGCCGAAGGCGAGCGCAAGCTGTCCGACCCGGCGTTCCTGATGAACGCCTCGCGCATGAGCGACAGCGATCCACTGCGTTACGAGAAGCGCATGGTCGACAGCTGGCTGCGCAGCGATTGGCGTACCGCCGCGCGCTGATTCCAGCAATCCGATCCAGCACGAAGCCGCCGCAAGGCGGCTTCGTCGTTTCAGCGCGATGTGCAGGCCGCGGCGCGTGCCAGCATCACTTCGCGTTCGCGCAGGTTGCCGGTCAGGCCGGCTGCGCGCAGGAAGGCATCGCGCGCCTCCACATCCCGTCCCAGCTGCTGCAGGAGGTCGCCGCGCACCGCCGCCAGCGGCGCGTAGTCGCGCAACTTCGGCTCCGCGTCCAAGGCATCCACCAGCGGCAGTGCCGCCCCTGCACCCTGCGCACGGCTGACCGCGACCGCGCGATTGAGTTCGACCACCGGCGATGGCGCCACCGCCATCAGGCGCGCATACAACGCCGCGATCCCGGCCCAGTCGGTGTCTTCCACCCGCGTGGCACGCGCGTGGCAGGCCGCCAGCGCTGCTTGCAAGGCATAGCCGCCATCCGCGCCCCCCAGCCGCTGCGCCCGCAACAAGGCCTGCAGGCCACGCTGGATCTGCAGGCGATCCCAGCGCGCGCGGTTCTGCTCCGCCAGCAGGATCGGCGTGCCGTTCGCATCGATGCGCGCCGGCATCCGCGACGCCTGCAGTTCCATCAATGCGAGCAGGCCCAGCGCTTCCGGCTCGTCCGGCAATAGCCCCACCAGCACGCGCCCGAGCCGCAATGCTTCTTCGCACAGCGCCGGGCGCATCCAGTCTTCACCGCTGGTCGCCGCGTAGCCTTCGTTGAAGACCAGGTAGAGCACTTCCAGCACCGCATCGAGACGTTCGGGCAATTCCGCCTTGCGCGGCACCTCGAACGGCACCTGCTTGTCGGCGAGCGTGCGCTTGGCGCGGACGATGCGCTGCGCCACCGTCGGTTCGGGTTGCAGGAACGCGCGGGCGATCTCCGGCGTGCTCAGCCCACCGAGCATTCGCAGGGTCAGCGCCACCCGCGACTCCATCGGCAGCACCGGATGGCAACTGGTGAACAGCAGGCGCAACAGGTCGTCGCCGATGTCGTCGTCCGCCAGCCTTAGCGCATCGTCGCCCTGCATGTCGGCTCCGTGCAATTCCAGTTCGATCCCGTATTCGTCCTGCTTGCGTGCGTGCAACTGGCGCTGGCGCACGTGGTCGATGGCGCGATGCTTGGCCGCGGTCATCAGCCAGGCCGCCGGGTTGTCCGGCACGCCGTCGCGCGGCCAGCGCTCCAGCGCGCCGAGCAACACGTCCTGCGCCAACTCCTCGGCGGTGTCGATGTTGCCGGTGATGCGCGCCAACCGAGCAAGCAGGCGCGGCGACTCCATGCGCCACAGGGCGTCGAGGCGTCGATGGACGGGATCGGCATTCATCGCGCCGATCACACCATCGCCGGTCACGCCACGCAAGACCCGCCCGCTGGCGACACCGCAGTCACGCCATCGAATGCAGGCCGAACAGGTTGCCTTCGGTATCGAAGGCCAGCGCGATGTTGCCGTATTCGCCGATCGACATCTTGCCCCGTTGCAGGCGCCCACCCGCCGCCTCGACCCGTCCCGCTTCGACCGCGCAATCTTCGCAGCCGAAATAGATCAGGGTGCCACCGGCACCGGCCGGGACGCCTTCCATCTTGCACAGCGTGCCGCCCGTGCCCGGGTTTCCCATCGTCGACGGGAACGCCAGCATCTGGAAGCCATCCATGCCACCGGGCAATGGCATCGGTTCCAGCGTCACGCCCAGCACGGTTTCGTAGAAGGCGCGCGCACGCGCCAGGTCGTCGGCATAGATCTCGAACCAGACGACGGGATTGAAAGCGCTCATCTCATTGCTCCTCGTGGGTGACACGGTGTGGGATTCATCGCGAAACGGACTGGGCCTCGTCAGGCGCCCGGCATCTGCGATTCGTCCATGAAGAAGACCTCCCATTGGTGCCCGTCGAGGTCGGCGATGCCGCGCTGGTACATGAAGCCGTAATCCTTCGGCTCCGCATATTCGCTGGCGCCCTTGGCGAGCGCCTTGGCGACGAACGCGTCGACATCGGCGCGGCTGTCCACGGAGAGCGCCAGCAGGGTTTCGGTGGCGGCATGCGCATCCGCGATCGGCTTCTTGGTGAACGTCGCGAAGAACGACTCGACCAGCAGCATCACGCTGGTGCTGTCGTTGATGATCATGCAGGTGGCGTTCTCATCGGTGAATCTCGGATTGAACGAGAAGCCGAGCGCGGCGAAGAAATCGACGGTTCGCTCGAGGTCTTTCACCGGCAGGTTGACGTAGAGGTTGCGGGGCATGGTGTTGTCCTTCGGCGGATGGGAGCGGATTACGCCGCCGGCTTCATGAGGTTGATCATCCACGGCTGGCCGTAGCGGTCGTCGAACATGCCGAAGCGCAGCGCCCACTGGCTCTCGGCCAGCGGCATGCGGATCTCTCCGCCCTCCGACATCGCTGCGAAGATGCGCTCGGCGTCTTCGACGCTGTCAACCTCGATATTGACCGAGGTCGTGGCCTGGCCATCGGGGTTCTCCATGGCGTCCGCGCCCATGATCACGGCACCGCCGGCCAGCAGTTGGATGTTGGCGATGAAGGGCCGCATCGGCTCGGGGATGTCCGGCCCCATGTCGCCGTAGGTCGCGGTCGAGACGATCTCGCCGCCCAATGCCTGCGCATAGAACGCGAAGGCCTCGCGGCATTTGCCTTCGCGGAACATCAGGTAAGGGGTCAGTTTCATGCTGTCTCTCCTGGTGGGTATGAGGTCAATCGCCGAGACGCTCGCGCAGGCGTTGTTCCTGCTCGCGCAACTCGGGGGTGAATTCGGCGCCGAAGTCCTCGGCTTCGAAAATCGGTCGGATCTCCAGCTCGGATGGGCCGGGCATCGGGTTCGGGCAACGCTTGGCCCACTCGATCGCCTCGTCCAGCGAGCGCACCTGCCACAGCCAGAAGCCGGCGACCAGTTCGCGGGTCTCCGCGAAGGGGCCATCGATCACCCGCCGCGACGGGCCATCGAAGGCGATGCGCGCGCCGCGCGAACTCGGGTGCAGGCCTTCGCCGGCGAGCATCACGCCCGCGTTGACCAGCTCCTCGTTGAACTTGCCCATCGCTTCCAGCAGGTCCTGGCTGGGCATCGTGCCGGCCTCGGAGTCGTCGGTCGCCTTCACCATCACCATCACTTTCATATCGTGCTCCTTCGTTTGATCGGCGCGATGTTTCGCCCTTCATGCAACACGACGGGCCGTGACGCGCGCAATCGACAGGCCATCGAAAATTTATTTCTTTTGCGCATTCAGGTTGTCGGTCGCCGGTGACCGCTGCATCATCCGCCGACGCGCATCGATCCGGAGCCTGCCATGCAATTCCTCACCCTGATCTACACCGACCCGGAACGCCTGGCCGAATTGCCCGCCGAGGAATTCGACCGGCTGATGCGCGGCTGCTTCGAAAAGGCCGATGCGATGCGCGACACCGGCAACCTGCTCGGCTCGCAGCAACTGGAAAGCCACGAGACCGCACGCACCCTGCGCGTGCGCGATGGGGTGGCGCGGATCACCGACGGTCCGTTCGCCGAGACCCGCGAATTCCTGGCGGGCTTCAACCTCATCGAAGCCGCTGACATCGATGAGGCGATGCGCATCGCGAACGAATTCCCCTGGGCGCGTTTCGGCAGCATCGAGGTGCGCCCGGTGCGCGACATGCAGGCGGTGCGCGACCGGGTCGGGGCCGACTGACGCGGGAGGGAAATCCTGACCGCCGCGCGGGTGCGTGGCCGAGGGTCGCTCGCTGTTGATCGAGGGATTCTGGCGACGTTCCCCTCCCCGGACGTGCCATGGACCTGCGCCCTGCCCTGCTTGCCGTTTTGCTGCTGACCGCGCAGCCCGTCGCCCATGCCAACACTCCCCTGCACGCGGCGCCCGCGCCAATGCTGGCCAGCCGCGCCAGCAGCAACATCGACGTCGCCAGCTACCTGGTCAGCGAGAAACTCGATGGTGTGCGCGCTCGCTGGGATGGCCACGCGCTGTGGACGCGCGGTGGCAGTCGTATCGACGTGCCGGTGGCCTTCACCCGCGGCTGGCCGGCACTGCCGATGGACGGCGAGCTCTGGCTCGGTCGCGGACGTTTCCAGGACATCAGCGACCTGGTCCGCGCGCTGCGACGCGACGACCGGGCTTGGCGGGCGGTGCGCTTCATGGCCTTCGACCTGCCAGGCGACAGCGCCCACTTCGCCAGGCGAGCCTTGCGCCTGCAGGCGCTGGTAGCGAGCGCCGGCTCGATGCACCTCGACCACATTCCGCAACGTCATCTCACCAGCCGTGCCCTGCTCGACGCGCGCCTGCGGAGCGTGATTGCCGAGGGCGGCGAGGGACTGATGCTGCATCACGCCCTGGCGCCTTATCGAGCCGGCCGCAGCGACGCCCTGCTCAAGCTCAAGCACGGCCAGGATGCGGAGGCGCGCGTGGTCGGCTATCGACCCGGCAAGGGCAAGTACGCCGGCATGGTCGGTGCGTTGCTGGTCGTGGATTCCCGCGGGCGACGCTTCGCGCTGGGGAGCGGCCTGCGCGATCGCGACCGTGCCAGGCCGCCCGCGATCGGCAGCACGGTCACCTTCCGCTACGACGGCCTGACCGCAAAGGGCACGCCGCGCTTCGCCCGTTACCTGCGGGTGCGCAACGACTGATGGTTTCCTGCCTTGCGCGCGATCACTTCGACTTGCGGTACAGGTGCACGAAACGGTCGGTCTTGCCGCGGATCGCCGGATCGAACACATTCTTGCTGCGGTCGTCATCCTGGTTGCGCAGCACCGGGATAGACGCCTCCCATTCGAGGCCATGCTTGCGGAAATCGGCGATGGCGAACTGCTCGTCGATCCGGTGCATCGTCTGCGCGTCGCTGCTGCCGGTGCCCTGCTTCGCGCTGTGGTCGACGACCAGCAATACGGCACCCGGCTTCATCGCGCGAACGACCTGGTCGATGAACTGGCCGGCATCGACCTTCGGCCAGCCTTCCTTTTCGTCGACCCAGTAGAGGTCGTGGTACGACATCACGATGACGCCGCCGTCGAGGCTGTTGTCGGCCAGGCCGAGGGCATCGCTGGGGCCGGCGATATGGGTGACATTGGGCAGGCGGTTGTCGGCGAGGCGTTCGGCCAGGCCCTTCTTGCCGAAATTGTCGTAACCCGGGTTGTTCACCAGCAGCACCTTGCCGCCGGGGCCGACGATGCCCGACAGGATCTCGCTGTAGTACCCGCCGCCAGCGAGGATGTCGGCCACCGTGTCGCCACGCTTGAATCGCGCCAGCGCCAGCACCTCGGCCGGTTTTTCGCGGGCGTCGCGCTCGCGGTCGGCACTGCTGCGGGCGGGATTGGCCAGCACAGCCTCGATGTTGGCGGCGCTGCCGATGTCCACGCTGGCGCAGCCGGGGACGGTGGCGATGGCGATGCAGGCGGCAAGCAGCAGGTGGCGCATGGTGGGCATCCGGTGCGGGAGAGGGTCAATGATGCGCCGATGATCCCGCCACGCGCGGGCCGGAGGTCATGCAAGTGGAGGCGAACGACAGGCGCGATGCCGGCGCTCGAAACGACGATTCAACCCACGTATTTCGCGATCACGCAGTTGCGGCCGCGCGCCTTGGCCGCGTACATCGCGCGGTCGGCCGCCAGCAACAGGCCTTCCGGAGCGCCGCCCTCGGACGGCCAGGTGGCGCTGGCACCGATGCTGACGGTGACGTGTGGCGCGATCGGCGAGGCAGGATGGTCCAGCCGCTCGTGCTCCACCGCCTGGCGCAGTGCCTCGCCGACCGCCACCGCCGCCTCCAGGTCGCGGCCCGGCAACAGCAGTACGAATTCCTCGCCGCCGAACCGCGCGACCAGGTCCTCATCATCGCGCAGGCGGCCGGCGCACAGCCGCGCCAGAGTGCGCAGGCACTCATCGCCATGCAGGTGGCCGGCGGTGTCGTTGAGCGCCTTGAACCAGTCGGCATCGACCATCAGCAACGCCAGCGGCACGCTGTTCCGCGCCAGCCGCATCCAGACCGCCTGCAAGGCCGCATCGAACTGGCGACGGTTGGCGATGCCGGTCAGGCCGTCCTGCATCGACAGCGCCTGCAGCTTGCGGTTGACGGTCTCCAGTTCGCGCACGACGCGCGCCAGGTGGATCGTACCGGCGACCTGCGCTGCGATCGCGTCGAAGACCTCGCAGGCGTCCGCGGTGAAGAAATCCGATTGCGTGCTCTCGATGTTGAGCACGCCATGCAGGCGTCCGCGATGGCGGATCGGCACCAGGTATTCGGAACGCACTTCGCTATTGCCCGCGAGGTAATCCGGGTCGCGGCTGACATCGCCGATCAACTGCGCCATGCCGGTGCGCGCGCAACGCCCGGCCGCGCCCTTGCTGACCGGCCAGTCGTCCGCCGGCTGCAGCACGTTGAGGGTCAGTTCGCCGGCCCAGACCTCGTGCACGAAATGCGTGCAGGCCTCGTTGAGCAGGACGATGCTGGCGATCGCCACCGGCATGCGCTCGACCAGGCAGTCGACGATCCGCCGCAGCACCGCTTCAAGGTCTTCGCCTTCGTTCGCCTCGCGCGAGACGCGCGCCAGCAGTTCGGTGAGGCGTGAGTGCCGGTCGCGCGCGTCCTGCTCGGCCCAGGGCAGGCCGGGTGTGTCGGTGTGCAGGTTGTCGACCACCGGCTGTGACATGCCACCCCTCGTCCGGCAGTCTAGCGCGAGCGGTTCAGTCGGCGTCGAACACGCCTTCCGCACGCGTGGCGGCGGCCCGGCGCTCGCGCACGGCGAGCGCATAGATGAGCAGGCCCGCGATCGCGGTCGCCGCGCCGACCGGTCCGGTCACGGTCCAGCCGAAGCCGGCGGTGATCGCCATCCCGCCCAGCCACGGCCCGAGCGCGTTGGCGAAGTTGAACGCGGCGTGGTGCGAGGCGGCCGCCAGCGTCTGCGCATCGCGCGCCACGTCCATCAGGTGCGATTGCAGGATCGGCCCCAGCGCGCCCATGCAGGCGACCGCTGCCACCACGGGCAGGATCGCCCAGCGCGAATGCGCGGCCAGCGGGTACAGCAACAGCACGACCACGGCCCACGCCAGCACCATGGCCGCGGCACGGAAGCCGAAGCGATCGAACAACCAGCCGCCCATCAGCGTGCCGATGACGCTGCCGACGCCGAACGCCAGCAGCGCGACCGGGACGAAGCCCGGGCCGGTACCGGTCACATGCTCCAGGGTCGGCGCGAGGTAGCTGAAGACGCTGAACATGCCGGCGAACCCGATCGCGCCGATGCCCAGGGTCAGCCAGACCGGCGCGCGGTTGAAGTCGCGGAGTTCGCGGATGGCGTCGGTGCGCGGCGCGCCCATCCCGGGCGGCAGGCGCCAGGCGGTCGTCGCCATCGTCGCCAGCGCGATCAGGCTGACCAGCGCGAA
>Ga0164305_10000393_pt1 | contig 16234 bp, 10 predicted proteins | sample Whisoiple_237_MG_FD_110215 | JGI IMG/M metagenome (GOLD analysis project Ga0164305, IMG submission 110215) | Soil microbial communities amended with pyrogenic organic matter from upstate New York, USA - Whitman soil sample_237_MG | ecosystem: Environmental > Terrestrial > Soil > Agricultural...
GCGATCGCGGTATTTATATTCAAAAGTATTCTCTTTTCCTGCCAAAGCCGCGCGATATTTAGTCTCAAAAAGTTGCCAATCTTCAGGTGGCGATACTTCCCACAACGTTTTGCCTTCCAACTGTTCTTTGGACAAACCAACTGCTGCCAAACCTTGACCGTCAACCAGAGTATAGCGCAAATCGCGATCGAACAAAAACACCGAGCCATTCGGATAATGTTTGATGAGAGTTCGGTACATTTCCTGGCTTTTTTCCAGAGATGCGATTAACCGAATGCGATCGTCCTCGGTGATATCCGATTCAGTTGCCCAAGCCGAAGAGTCGGCATTCTCGACTGCTTTGAGTTGTGCTTCTAATTTCTGGCACAATTCTCTCTGCTGCTGCAAATCCTCTTCAAGTTGCCGAATTTTTGCTTTTTGCTCTGCTACTAATGCTTCGCAGGTTTCCAGAGGTCGATCGATCTTGGTAGGATCAATACACATAATTGCTCTAGGTTTTGCAGTTGCGGACTTGAGCTTTTTCAAGTTAATACTAACAAAGCTCAAGCCTGCACTGCCAACTTACAGCAGATTCAATTTATATGCGGTACACACAATCAAGTTGTAAGTAAGGTGCGTCGCCACCCGTCTGGCGAGCAAATTCCATTGAACCATAGAACAGCGACGCACCCTACATAAATCGTTTCCGGTTGCATCGGTATTGTTCAAACAGTCAACAGTCAACAGTCAACAGTCAACAATTATTTAGGAACTCCGGCTGTCAAGACTTCATGACTTTCCAATGTCACCAAAACATCATCTTCAATTCTCACGCCAATACCGCGCCATTTTTCAGGAACCTCCGGCTGTCCTTCAACGGGTTTAATATAAGGAGAAATATAAATCCCCGGTTCCACCGTCAGCACTTGTCCTGCCTGCAAAACTTGCGGATTTTCGCCGTACTGATAAACGCCGACATCGTGCACGTCTAATCCCAGCCAATGACCTGTGCGGTGCATATAAAATGGCTTGTATTTCTCTTCTTTAATTATCTCTTCAATGTCCCCCACCAAAAGTTTTAAATCCATTAAACCTTCCACCAAAACGCGCACCGCTGTTTCGTGAATTTTGCTGTAAGGATTTCCGGGATATACTTGACTAATTGCCTGCAATTGTGCTTGCAAAACTAAGTCATAGATTATCTGTTGTTCGGCTGTAAATTTGCCGCTAACAGGAAACGTGCGAGTAATATCGGCGTTGTAGTACCCCCAAGCACAACCGGCATCTATTAGCAACAAATCGTTTTCCTGCATTTGGCGGTTGTTTTCGATGTAGTGGAGGACGCAGGAATTGTAACCGGATGCAACAATTGAAGGGTAAGCGGGAGTGCAGCCATTTAAGCCAAAAGTATGTTCTATTTCAGCTTGAATTTCATATTCGTACCTGCCCGGTTTGGCGAATTCTTGGGCGCGGTTGTGCGCTGCAACTGAGATATTAGCGGCTTTTCGCATTAATGCTAATTCTGTTTCGCTTTTCACCAGCCGCATCGGGTGTAAAATGATGTTGGAATCTTCTATGGCTGTGGGGCCTGTGCCGCGTTTTGGGTAGGTTGCCATCAAGCGCTGCCAGTGATTGAGGACTGTTTGGTCGAAAGTACGATCGCGCCCGAAGTGATAGTATATGCGATCGGCTTTTTCTAAATATTTCGGCAATTTTTCGGCAAGTTCGGCGATGGGGAAAGCTTCATCCGCGCCGTACAATTCCTTAGCGCCTTCTACTCCGGCGCGATAACCGTGCCAAGTTTCTTTTTCCAAGTCTTTTGGCTGCACAAACAAAACAAATTTGTGTTCTTCGTGGTGCGGCGCCAGCACTGCTACCGCCGCAGCTTCGTTGAAACCGGTTAAGTAGAAAAAATCGCTATCTTGTCGGTAGGCATATTCTACATCGTTGTGCATGACGGCAGCGGGGGCGCTGCGAAATATCGCCGTCCCGCTGCCAATTTTTGCCATTAATTGTTCGCGTCTTTGCCGGTATTCGGTGGGGTTGGTCATCCGATTTGAGATTTTAGATTTGAGATTTTAGATTGAGTGTAATATTAACACTCGGCGGTTTCAAGCGCTGCTTGTCATACTTGCACCTGCAAGGCAAGCATTGAAGATATAGGTGCTCTGTTTTTTTTTCGGGGTCTACTTATTTATTCTCTAGTTCTGCGATCGCCAATTTACAAGTCATCCGATTTGAGATTTTAGATTTGAGATTGAGTGTCATATTAACACTCGGCGGTTTCAAGCGCTGCTTGTCATACTTGCACCTGCAAGGCAAGCATTGAAGATATAGGTGCTCTGTTTTTTTTTCGGGGTCTACTTATTTATTCTCTTGTTGTGCGATCGCCAATTGACAAGTATACTCAACCAGCCCAGACAAAGATGAGTTGCGATCGACTAAAGTCCATCTCGGATCGAAATTCGACCAATTTTCGCCATCTTCGCTAACTCTGACAGTTCTCAACTGTCGCTGCTGGCAGTTAACTTCCATTTGCGCCAACAATTTCTGGTTACTAAACTGTTGAGTTCCTAAAATAATTCTGACTGGATAAGAGGGAGCACCAGGAATATCGGATTTGCTTAATTCAACGCTGCTGGGGTCGATGCAAATCTCTACAAAACATCTTAATTTTTCGGCGCCGGCGCTCAAAGTATTGACATCAAGAAAAATAAAAGTTGCTATTAAAAAAAATGGCGAATTCTTAGTATGTAGGGCAAATGTAGTATTCATCTGCGTTAATTGGCGTTTAGGGGCGGTTTAATATTATTGACAGTTTAATAAAAAAGTAGGGACGTGGAAATAGTGCTGCGTCCCTACTTTTTAAAGACACGGCAATGCCGTGTCCCTAATCTTTAAACAAGTCTTAAAGCTGAGGAACGTATTGTTCTTTTTCAGGAACAAAAGTGTATTCAGAGACGATTAGGCGCAACTCTTCGCCGTCGATGGTTTCTTTTTCGATCAACAAATCGACTAAGCGATCGATCACGGTGCGATTTTCGCGAATAATTCGGCGGGCGTCGTCGTAGCAGTGATCGACAATTGCTCGAACTTGTCCGTCAATCCGAGAGGCGATTTCTTCGGAATATTCCGATCGCGCTGTGTAGTCGCGGCCGAGGAAAATTTCGCTTTGCTGAGCTTCCAGGGCGATCGGGCCCAAGGTAGACATCCCGTAGCGAGTCACCATTTGGCGCGCCATACCGCTGACTTGCTGCAAGTCGTTGCCGGCACCGGTGGTTACTTCGGCATCGCCGAAAACTACTTCTTCGGCTGCGCGGCCACCCAAAGCACCGCTAATCCGGGCTAAAATTTGCGATCGAGAAATCAAACCTTGGTCTTCGCTGGGCATGAACCAAGTCAAGCCGCGGGCCTGTCCGCGAGGAACTAAGGTAACTTTTTGAACGGGATCGTGGGCTTGAATGATTGTACCGACGATCGCGTGGCCGATTTCGTGGTAAGCAATCAAGCGCTTGCTCTTGCTGTCCACCAAAGGAGTGCCTTCCATACCTGCTACCACGCGATCGACTGCATCGTCAATTTCGAGCATCGTAATCGCATCTTTGCGGCGGCGGGCGGTTAAAATAGCAGCTTCGTTGAGCAAGTTAGCCAAATCAGCGCCCGTAAAACCCGGAGTCCGGCGGGCGATGGCGTCCAAAGAAATCTCTGTAGACAGCTTCTTGTTGCGCGCGTGAACTTCCAAAATTTCCAAGCGGCCTTTGATATCCGGCGTATCTACGGTAACTTGGCGGTCAAAACGTCCTGGACGCAGCAGCGCTGAGTCGAGTACGTCGGGGCGGTTCGTGGCAGCAATGATGATAATGCCAGTATTGCCCTCAAAACCGTCCATTTCGGTCAGCAACTGGTTCAGGGTTTGTTCCCGTTCGTCGTTACCGCCGCCGATACCTGCGCCGCGCTGGCGGCCGACTGCATCGATTTCATCGATAAAGATGATGCAAGGAGCATTTTCTTTAGCTTTCTTGAACAAGTCCCGAACGCGGGAAGCGCCGACACCGACGAACATTTCCACAAATTCCGAACCGGAGATGCTGAAGAAAGGCACGCCGGCTTCGCCTGCGATCGCTTTTGCCAGGAGGGTTTTACCGGTTCCGGGAGGGCCCACTAGCAGCACGCCTTTGGGAATCTTCGCCCCGACTGCGGTGAAGCGTTCGGGTTTTTTGAGGAATGTCACCACTTCTTGAAGTTCTTCTTTGGCTTCCTCAACGCCTGCTACGTCGTCGAACAGTACGCCTGTTTTAGCTTCCATTTGAAAGCGAGCTTTGGACTTGCCAAAATTCATGGCTTGGCCCGGGCCGCCGGGAACGTTGCCACCGCGGCGGAACAGGAAAAACAGCCCTCCTACTAACAAGAGGGGAAATACTAGATTGCCTAAAAGTCCCCAGACAGCACCGTCGTTGCGTAGTGGGTGAGTGTCGAAGCTGATTTTGGAGTCTCTGAGCCTAGAAACCAGTTCCGGGGCATTTGAGGGCAAGTCTACCCGCCACCGCTGCTCGTGATTGTCCAGTTCGGGATCGACTGCTAGGACAATAGCCGTCCGACCTCCGTCGTAAAGGTCAACGCTGGTCACTCGACCGGCGTTTAAGTAATCTAAGAATCGACCGTAGCTCAGGCGGGTGCTGGCGGTGTTCTTGCTCATTTCTGCCGGGGATGGCGCAAAGGCCCCCTGCCACAAGAAAAAGCCGATGACTAAGGCGGGTAAAGTCCAAAGTAGTATAGTTCGCCAAGAAATTTTCATAAATGCGGATGCCTTGAATTGGGGACAGATCGGGTAAGATCGCGGTGTCGGAGAAGTGCGACAAAAGTTTACACTCAGAATCTTAACTAAATTTAACTTAACAATGCACTCTCAGGCAACAGAGCTTCGAGGACGATCGCTCCAGAAAAAGTTAGGTTAGTTACGGTAAGGGCGATCGTCCCGAATATAATGTTTGGTGCTGATTTCGATACCGATCTAGGTAGAGTTAGAAGAATCGCCGCAAAACCCACTGTCTTTAAGCGTGGCAGTGTCAAGGGATAAGGCATGATAATGGTGAGGCTCAGTGAGGTAACACATTTCAATGACAACTAGACAGCTTGTTCCTAATTCGGCTATGCTGACCCAGCAGACTAAAGTCGCTTCTAACAAATCGATTATTAGTGCTGATTTGGGTCGGACTGCAACTAAAGCTTGCGTGAGTCGCAACCCTAGTAGCGTTGTTTTCATCCCTGCCAACGTGGCTACTATGCCCGTGGAAAAGGTGCGGGGTGGCAGCTTTGAGTCCAAAGCAACAGACCCTCTGTTGGATATGTGGCTGGAATACCAGGGCAGGGGTTATGCGATCGGTCAATTGGCGGCAGATTTTGGCGCTAATCTCGGCGGCGCCGACCAGTCGAAAGTAGTAGATGCTTTGGTTAAGGTTTTTTCCTGTGCTGGATATTTCCAGATGAAGGGCGAAATAGCAGTTGTGCTGGGTTTGCCGTTTTATTCGCAGGATCAGTTTGAGAAGGAAAAGGAAGAGATTATCAGCCAACTGCGCTCTCCCCACGTTGTGGTGTACCGGGGCGAGCGTGTGGATCTTAACATCAGTCACGTTTGGGTGATGCCCGAAGGCTTCGGCAGCCTGATTTGGTGCGAGGCTCAAGACAACAAGGAGTTTACGCCGGAGTTGCCGGAACTGTCGGTGGCTGTTGTTGATATCGGACACCAAACTACGGATTTGTTAATGGTCGATCGTTTCCGGTTCGCCCGGGCGGCTTCTAAGAGCGATTCCTTCGCAATGAACAAGTTCTACGAACAAGTTGCCTCAAAAATTCCGGGAGCTGACCCTCAATCTCTGTCTTTACTGGAAGCGGTGAATAAACCCGAGGGCCAGCGTTTCTACCGCCCCAGAGGAGCGACTAAGCCGACTAATTTAGATCCAATTATTAAGGACTTGCGGGAGGCTTTCGCTAACGAACTGTCCGAACGTTTGGTGCAGTGGCTGCCGGAACGTGTGACGGATGTGGTTCTGACAGGCGGTGGCGGCGAGTTTTTCTGGGAGGTGTTGCAACCTTTGCTTAAAGACGCCAATCTTAAGGCTCACTTGGCTCAGCCTTCTCGGAAAGCTAATGCTTTGGGACAGTTTATTTATGCTGAGGCTCAGCTAGCCACGATAAAGTAACGCATTAAGGCTTGAACCCTATGGCACTGTGGGCAAAAAATAAGGCGAATTTCTCGGTGGCGTTTACGGAAGATGCTGCGGATCAAACTTTGCTGGCCGCTATTGAAAAAGAGTTGGCTTTCACGAAGTATCAGACTTTCAGCAATCTCTGCAAGCAAGCTTTGTGGCAGTTTTTGTCTGTATCTGAGTCTGCTAGCTCTACACAGAACTTTCAGCGGTTGGAACAGCGTATTGCTGAACTTGTGGTAAAATTTGCTGAGTTTGAGCACAATGTTTCGGCAGAGGAATTAAGCCGTTTGGAGGGACTGGAACATCACCTGAGTCAACTGAGCGCGCAGTTGGATCAGTTGCAGGGGACTGTTAACAGTAAGTTTGCTCAAGTTTCTTTTGCCCAAGTTTCAAAAGTAGTAGAGCCTGGCCCGATTGAGTCTGAGTCTGTGGCGGATGATAATGTAGTGTCTGATGCTGAAGTTGCTCCTCCTCGGGATTCCGACCCTTTGTTGGAGCGTTTAAGTTCTTTGTTACCCCAAGATTTCTAAAATGAGGTAAACCCAGGCTAAAAAGCCTTGAGATGTAATGTTAGTGGCCCGCTGTTGGCAGCCGGTACTGAATACATAAACAAAGCGATCGCTCTTTTGAAAAAAAAGGGCGATCGCTTTGTTATTTGCCGATTTGAGATTTTAGATTTTAGATTTACTCATTTTTGTCTATACCATTCCGATTATTCTATTAATCCTAATTTTTGCAATCGCGAACGAATGGCCCCAGATTGTCTCTGAAATTTATGAGCTAATTCACCAATTTGTTGACCGCTAGCATATTCATTCTTCAACTTCTCATCTTCTTCCCGACTCCACTTGACATAAGCTCTGGGATACTTCTGGCGAATTTTCTCAACATCGTAGGTTTTAGGTCGAGCGGCATTATTTCGCTCGGCAGAACTCTGTGGTTGAGAATTGCGATCGCCCACTGCTTCTTGTACCCGGTTGGGAATCACAGCAATTTCTTCAGATAGTTCAGCCAAAGCATTGTCTACTTTTTGCTGAAGTTCTGTTAGCTGCCGCTGCTGCAAACTGCCCCACTGCGGCAGTTCGTTGATAAACTGCTGCAAGTCCAGAATTATTGTTGTCAAAGTTTCGACTTGCTGCAACTCAGGCCGCTGTTTGAATTGGCGGCTGGTGAGTTCGATCTCGCTTTGAATCATTTTAATAGTTTTTTCTAAAATTATTAGTCGCTGGCGCAGGTTCTCAATTGCTGAAATTAGAGAGTGTACGTTTTCTCCAGGCCCAACATTGAGATTTTCGCGAGATGTTTGAGAAAGAGTTTCGTCTAAAGCATTTACAGCAAGTTGCAATTGCTCGATCGCGCGATCGGTAGTAGCTGCTTGTTGATTTACGCGATCGAACGTGGCCGCCGTACTTGATTTAACTTGCCTGTGCAGCTTCTGCCGGTTCACAAAATTCAACACCAACGAAATCACTACAGGCACTTGAGCATAAATGCTCTGTTCCCAAACCAAACTAGCAGCCAATCCCACAGCAGAGGCAGCAATAAAAACCACTTCAGCAGTTTCTAACCAATTGCTCGACTTGGGATTTTGGATTTTGGTGGGTGAATTGGATGATGACATAAGTTAATTGGGAATTGGGAATTGGGAATTGGGAATTGGGAATTGGGAGGCTGTACATCACGGAATTTAAAATTACTATGGGTTTTTTATTTATGTCAATCTAATTAAATATATTAAATCTGCAGAATTACCCTAGCTAAAGTGAAATAAATCAAGACCCCGAGGACATCAACTGCGGTGGTAATAAAAGGAGCAGACATTAAAGCGGGGTCTAAACCCAAAGAACGAAATAGAAACGGCAGAGCTGAACCGGCAATAGAAGCTAAAATTGCGATCGCCAACAAACTCGCTCCCACCGCGGTTGCCACTGCTAAATTCCCTTGCAGAGTGTAAGCCCAGCCCGTCGCTACAGTCCCCAATATAGCTCCTAGCAGCGCTCCCGCCATCCCCTCGCGAACAATTACTTGAAACGGGCCCATTGCTGTAATTTCATCAGTGTTCAAACCGCGAATTACAACAGTTGAGGACTGAGCTCCGACATTCCCTCCAGTTCCCGTCAGCAGGGGAATAAAGGCTGCTAGGGCGACTACTTGGTGCAAAATATCTTCTTGAGCTCTAATAATTGCGCCGGTGACAGTATTAGTTAAAAGCAGAACAAACAGCCACACGACCCTTTTCCGGGCCACAGTGATTAAATCGGTCTGAAAATAATTGTCGCCGCCGGACTGGACGCCGCCCAAGGTATAAATATCTTTGGCGGCTTCTTGTTCTAAAATGTCGATCGCGTCGTCAACTGTAATGATGCCGACGAGACGCTGTTCGCGGTCTACAACGGGCACTGCTAAAAAATCGTAACGCTGGATCAGCCTAGCAACTTCTTCTTGATCCGTTCCTGTTTGAACAGAAACTACTTCGCGGGTCATAATTTCCCCGACTGTTTTGTCGAGGGGGGAAGTTACTAAATCCCGCAGAGATAAAATACCTGTCAAGCTGCGTCCGGCGTCGGTGACGTAAAGAGAATAAATTGTTTCGGTAGTTTTAGCCAAAGAGCGAATTCGGTCTAAAGCTTGAGCGACGGTAAAGCTTTCCTTCAGAGAAATGTATTCCGGGGTCATGATCCGGCCGGCGGTACTGGCTTCGTAACCCAAGAGTTGCGCCGTTGCTTCTCGTTCCGTCGGGCTCAATTCACCCAACAGGCGACGGACTAATATTGCCGGCAGTTCGTCAAACAGTTTAGCTCGATCGTCCGGTGACATTTTGTCTACAATGTCAATGACTTCTTGGCGTTTGAATTTTTCGCAGAGGGACTGCTGAACGCTGGAGTCGAGATATTCGTAAACTGCGATGGCTTCGTCTTTGGAAAGCAAGCGGAAAGCTATTACTTGCATGGTTTCTGGCAGGCCTTCGATAGCTTCAGCTATGTCTGCTTCCTGCACCGGGTGCAAAATAGCTTTTGCTCCTTTAAAGTCTCCTTCTTCCAACAGGGCCCTTAACTGCGATCGAACTAATTCGCGCAGTTCTTTTCGCGCGTAGGTGGGTAGAGAAGACGATTGATAACTTTTTTCTGTCACTGATGACCCTCCTAAACCTGTGCTGCGCGCCTTCCTGAATCCAGTTTAGAGCGTATTGACGCCACTGGTTGCAGTTATACGATTTCTACCGGCGGGGTTAGCAACCCAGTTTCTTAGTGGAGGCTTCACCACCAAACCAATATGTATTCTCGCAACCGTTTTTTTTGGTATGGTGTTTTTTATATTGATTTACTTAAACTAACAATTGATATTTTTCTTGTGCCAAACGGTAAAGTGGCCGCCACACCAAACGGTTAGTCAATACAACCAACAACGACATCACAGAAGTAGCAGCCAACAGCAAGGGGAAATTCCCAGATGCCGTAGCCTGAGAAATAGTTTCTCCCAAACCCTCTGTAGTAACAATTTGACCTTTAAACTGCACGTACTCGCTGACAATACTTGCATTCCAAGCACCGCCAACTGCTGTAATAATTCCTGTGATCAAGTATGGGAAAATTCCCGGTAAAATTAAAGTTTTCCAGCGCTGGATTAGGGATAGCTTATAAACTTGCGCGGCTTCAAACAACTCGGAAGGTATCGATTGAGCGCCGGCAATAACATTAAACAGCAAATACCACATTGTCCCCAACATCATCAGCGCCACCGAACCAATTTGCAAGCCTCCTCCAGCGTGAATTAAAGCTAGTAGCAATACGGGAAATAAAGCAGTTGCCGGTACAGAAGCTGCTATTTGTACTAATGGCTGCAAAATTTGAGCTAAACGAGGATTTCGACCGATCGCCACTCCGACCGGCACTGTCCACAACAGCGATAAAAATAGCGCGCAAATGACCCGCAAAGCTGTGAAAAATGCACCTGTCATGACTTTTTGCCAGTCAGACAAATTCAGCAACCGCAGCAGCAGCACTGCTTCCCAAGTTCCCCAAAGCACAATGACGGCAAACCCGCTAACAAATATCCAATTTATCCAATTTCCGATGCGGCTTTTTTGTCGGGGATTTGTTGGTAAATTAACAGGTGCAAAAGCTCTTGCCAAACCGAGCTCAAAACTGTCGCCTATCGGCGAAATACGCGACTTGAAAACCCGCAGCGTGACCGATCGCCTTAAAAAATCTAACACGTTTGATTGCGGTACATTTGTAGCTTCCACCGCTTGATATTTAAACTTTTCTACCCACGCAATCAAAGGCTGCCAGATGAAAAAATCTATGGCTATAATCACCCCAATTAAGACTGCTAAACCCCAGCCGATAGCCCCAAAATTACCTTCATTGGCTGCCTTGCCCAAATAGGAACCGAGTCCGGGCAAATTAAAGTTTTTCTCCCCCAAGGTAAAAGATTCGATCGCAATCAAAAAGAACCAGCCGCCCGCCACTGACATGACGCTGTTCCACACCAGCCCGATCGCACCAGAGGGCAATTCTAACGTCCAGAACCGCTGCCAAGCATTCAGCCGATAAACTTGAGCAGCTTCCTTAAGTTCTCGCGGAATCCCGGACAGCGACTGATAGAAACTAAAGGTCATATTCCAAGTCATTCCCGTAAATATTAAGATAATCGATGCGAGTTCTACGCCGATTCTTTGACCGGGAAATAAAGTAACTAGCGCTAAAACAACTCCCGGCAAAAAAGATAAAACTGGAATCGACTGCAAAATGTCTAACAAGGGAATTAAAATTTTGGCTGCTAGGGGAAAGCGGTAAGCAGAATAAGCATAAACTAGGGTAAACAGTAGCGATAAAAAATAGGCTGCTACCATGCGTAAGAGACTCTGGGCTGTATAGGCTGGCAAGACATTTAGAGTAGTCTCAATTTTGAAATTTGGGTTGTAGTCACTGCTGAATTGAGAAGCTGTTTGGACAATTACCAAAATTAGAGAGAAGATGGCTAGAATCAGCAAACCGTCTTGCCAAGTCCAAGCTGACCTTTCTAAAGTTTTATTTGCCGGTGTTAGAGGTCTGGTCATAATAATTAGTTATTGGGAAGGGGGCATGGGCCAAACAGGGAATCGGGCATCGGGCGTCGGGCATGGGGCAAACAGGGTATGGGGCATCGGCCAAACAGGGCATCGGCCAAACAGGCCAAACAGGGCATCGGCCAAACAGGCCAAACAGGGCATCGGCCAAATAGGCCAAACAGGGCATCGGCCAAATAGGGCATCGGGCATCGGTTATTGGTTATTGGTTATTAGTTATTGGTTATTAGTTATTGGTTATTGGAGGCAGAGCCTGGGAACAAGACTAAGATACCAATAAATAACAAATAACTAATAAGAAATAGCAAATAACTACTCAGCTTTATCTTCCGATTCTAAGAAAATTTCGCCCCCTGGTTCGTCGTAGCTGTACAACTCTGCATAACGTCCCCAATCAATAGCTGTTTTCAATTGCCGCATTGCTTCTTGGGGGCTAAAGTGGGCTTCTAGAATATCCAAAATCAATTCTTCAGAGATGCGGTGATTGCGCTTGGCCTGAAGCATTCGAGAAATTTGCTGTACCAGGCGAGTATTGCTGAGAATTTGGGTGCGAACAATTTGTTTGCGCTGGTCAATGCCGCCGGCAATGAACTGAATGCCAACTGGTGTTAACAGGAGGTCACCTTCTTGAATTACCAGAAATTCCATTAATTTTGCTGCTTCCACGATCGGCAAAATGTCGTCAACCTCTAACATTAATTCTTGACCGAGGCGGTAGAGGTCTTTTTCCTTGCGGTCTTCCAAGAGTTCCAACAAACCGGCGATCGCACCGGTTCGCACCTGCGGCAGAGATTGGTATTTAGCGCTTTGAGGGGGTTGAGGTTGAGACACAGCAGCGACACTTTCAGCAGGTGCTGTCACTGTTTCGCAGCTCAATTCGGGATTGGTGAGAATTTTATAAACTTGGTCTACAAGAGCTTGAAATTCGGGAGTTTTACGATCGCGGTAGTGCGGCAAAGTCACCGTTAACTCGGCGCGAATTCGCCCCGGGTTGCGACCCAAGACTACAACGCGATCGGCTAAAATTACCGCTTCCTCAATCCCGTGAGTTACGATTAACACAGCTTGAGTCGGAATCTTTTTTTCCAGCCACAAATCTAATAACTCAAACCGCAAGTTTTCTGCGGTCAGCACGTCTAAAGCTGAAAACGGTTCATCCATGCAAAGCAATTCGGGTTCTACCGCCAAAGCTCTAGCAAATCCTACCCGCTGCCGCATCCCGCCGGAAAGTTCTTTCGGGTAAGCATTTTCAAATCCGTCTAAACCGATAATGTCAATCATCCGCAAGGCTTTTTGCCTGCGCGGTTCGGCCAATTCTCCTTTAGCTTTTAAGCCTAATTCTACATTTTCTAGTACCGTCAGCCAGGGATAAAGCGCAAAGTTTTGAAATACAATAGCCACTCCAGGATTTAAGCCGACTAAAGGACGATTGTGGTAGAGAACTTGACCGTTGCTGGGCGGGATAAGTCCGGCAATCATCCGCATTAATGTTGATTTCCCCGAACCTGATGGACCGAGTAAAGCTACTATTTCGCCCGCTCGGATATCCAAATTAATTGAGTCTAAAATAGAGATTTTTTGACCGTTGGGCTGCGGGTAAGCCTTGCTAACTCCTTCTAAGGTGATGAGGTCCTCTGTTGCTGTTTGAACTACCATAATTAAACCTCCTAGGTTTTGTTTAAATTTAGTTATTAGTCAGTAGTCAGTAGTTAGTAGTCAGTAGTCCGCAGTCCGCAGTCAGCAGTCATTAGTTAAAAACTCTGGGAAACTGACAAAGGATAACGGCTAATTGATACCTATTTCGTAAAATAATGCAACGGCAGGCAAGGCTCAAACCATGATGAAGTCAGTCATTCTCAATCGAAAATCCAAAATCGAAAATCGAAAATGGTATGACTGCCGAGTATTCGGTCAATTTTCTGTGACAGACGATCGCTTTTTCACCAGCAACAAGACTCGAAAAGCAGCGAGTTGGAGCGCAACTGAAAATATAACCCGCCAAGTAATTGAGCGATGGTACACAATTATCATCGCCCAACTGCCCAGAAATCATTATCGGCCATAGCCTGTGTTAAATATCGCATAGGCGGAACCTCTTTTGTCGGCAGGCACGAGTCCAGCTACGGCGGCTTTCAAAATCGATTCCTGGACTCCCATACCTATACCCCATAAAGTCATTCCTAGCAATCCCCTCTGCCCATTTCCGAACAATACCAATGGGCAAACAGTGAAGAAAAAATCAATGCAAACATCAGGGTTAAGATGTTGATGCGATCGAACTTGCCTCTCAAAATCAGGGCTGCGATCGCGTCACTCCCTATCACCCAAGGGTAAAATATAGGAATCTGGCTGTCCAATGCGATCGCACTTCTGTGAAAGTCAGTCGATTTGAGATTTTAGACTTGGGTGTGAGCGCTGAGTCGAAGGATTTAAGATTTTAGATTTACTCCACAGATGAATCTGGGAGGTTGAACTTTCGTCTAAAATTTTGAGTTCTCCACCACATGAGTACGTGGCACCCTATCCGTTTGTGCGCCCGGTTAAAGGTAATGAAGAGAAAATCCCATAGCCAGCCCCAATCAACCCTAAAGTATCTAAAAAAACCCAAAACAGCCCCAGCATCCCTTTTTTGATTTCTAAAGCTCCTGCTTCAAAATCGCGCGGCTTAAGATAAATTCGCTGAAGTAGCAACAGCACTATACCAATCCTAAATCATTTGTCAATTTCTTACTCCCGATCGAGCGGGTTCGGGGAGGGTTGGGGTAGAGTAAAAAATTTACGACTCCTGCAATGATTGCTATATCAGCCCCAAAAAAGCTGGCACAGTCAAAATCGCCAAGCCCAGCCGATAACCCAATTGCTTTGCCCGTGCGATCGGCTATCATCAATAACGAAGCTGGCGATCGCTATTGGATAACGTGCAGTCGATCGTCGTCGCACTCGATCGATCCCAAAATGTTAACTACGTAAATCCTTTCTTCTTGCGCGTCACGGGTTATATACACCAAGAAGTTTTGGGGCAAAATTTGGTTTGATAACTTATTACCTTGCTATAGTCAACAATTAATTAAAACTGTCAATATCACCTGCCAGCAGTGATAGTCAATCCCCTCGCTCCAGCTATGGTTTCTGTTCAAACTGCCAATGTGTAGGGCGGGGATTTAGACTCTCTCATATCAAATCTAGGAACAGGGAACAGGACAACCATTGTATGTAGGAATGGAGCTCAAAAGCTGCATCTAAATAGTGTAGAATGATAACAAACCAGATGGAACCTTACAAGGTGCGTATTGTGGGATAAACATTCTCTGCGCTCTTAATTTTATTACGGAATGTTTAAACTTGTATCTTTTCCTTAACCCTTTGATCTTCTTTACCGAATCTTTATTTTGTTTAATAAGGTATTGTTATGGTTGCTTCAACCGAGCTTACAGCGCTTTGCAACAAGAATCAAATACCCCTTAGTTAAAAAATAGGTCTTTAGGCCACACTCCCCCTGCTGCTCGAATCAAATGCTCCGTCACCTTCGCAAGGATCAAATCTACTGGTTTTGTCGCCAATGTTGGCAAACAATACCTATTTGCAATCTGAACAGATGTGGCTCATCTCCCTCTCTAAATCTAGTTATGGGGCTAGGGCTTAAGGAATAACATTCTTTGCAGGTGGAATCTAATAGCTCAATTTAGGGGGAATAAACTTTAGATATTGTCTTATGGCTAACTGGTTTTCACGCTCTAAACTTTTTTTATGGCATCATTAAATTACCCAACTATAGCCCAATAAAGGGAAGACAGCCCTATTCATCTATCGCTTAATTTATGGTAATACCTCGACTCAAAGTAATTATAAGTTTACGCCAAAAACTACTTAAACGATTGCTACCTCTTTTGCTTGGTGTGGTGGCCTCTCTTGCTGTTTTATTTACGTGGCAACAGCTAACCATCAACGGACAAATTCACATAGAGCAGTTAATTGAGCAGGAAGCCAATGCGATTCAGTCACAACTGACCGAAGGATTATCCCTTCGGGTGTTGACGCTTCGGCAAATGGCGAATCGCTGGGAAGCCGATGGCGGTACACCAAAGGCTCTTTGGGAAGCCGATGCAGAGGCTTATGTAAAGGATTTCTACGGTTATCAGGCGATCGAATTAGTCGATCCATCATTTAAAGTGCGATGGGTTGCGCCACTGGCAGGGAATGAGGCAGCGCAAAACCTAGATTTGAATGGGGAACTGCGTCGCAAAATTACTTTGCAAGTAGCTCGTGATTTGCGTCAACCTATCTTAAGTCGCAATGTTTCACTTGTTCAAGGGGGTCAAGGATTTCTAGCAAGTTTTCCTTTGTTTGTAGGTGAACGTTTTGATGGGTTGATTGTCGGAGTTTTTCAGTTTCAAACTCTATTTGAGAGTATTTTAAAAGTGTCGCCCGGGTACAATGTGGCTATCTATGCTGGCACAACTTTGCTCTACGGTCAAGAGTCTTTGTCTCCATATTTAGATCGGAAAACAGTTGTAGTGAAAGCCTATGGTGTAGACTGGAGAATAGATGTCTATCCAACTTTAGATTTAGTAGAAAGTGTCAAGTTTTATTGGCCTAGAGTTGTATTAATTGGTGGCTTAGTTTTAGTTGTGCTGCTTGTGTGGGTCATGTATCTCGCACAAGTTAGTTATTGCAAAGTCGATAAATTCAAAAAAGCCAATCGCCAGTTGCAATGGGAAATTCACCAGCGACAACAGGCAGAAATTGCGATCGCTCGACTAGCTGCGATCGTTGAATCTTCGGAAGATGCCATTATCAGTAAAGATTTAGAGGGTGTAGTTACAAGTTGGAATGTCGGAGCCGAAACAATTTTTGGCTATACAGCCGTCGAAATAGTAGGGCAATCAGGGAGAAAACTGATTCCTGCAGACTATCGAGATGAGGAAAACGAAATTCTCACCAAAATTCAGCGAGGAGAACGGATCGAACACTACGA
>Ga0164305_10000395_pt1 | contig 16198 bp, 16 predicted proteins | sample Whisoiple_237_MG_FD_110215 | JGI IMG/M metagenome (GOLD analysis project Ga0164305, IMG submission 110215) | Soil microbial communities amended with pyrogenic organic matter from upstate New York, USA - Whitman soil sample_237_MG | ecosystem: Environmental > Terrestrial > Soil > Agricultural...
CTTGTTGCACCGTTTTTCTTAATTATTCAAAAAATTACAAATCAACTTCGCCATAGTTTGAGCTTGAGTTTGCGGCAACCCGTGAGTGGCATTGGGAATAATTGCTAACTCAGCCCCCGGTATCTCGTTAGCGTAGGTTTCACAATGCCATAGAGGAATTGTTTCGTCACTATCTGCTGCGATAACTAAGGTAGGAATTTGCAATTTGTGAATTTCTTTTTCTACTGTATCAACTGCATCTTCTGGCCGCATCCGACTCATTAAAAATGACCTTGCTACTGGTTGAGACATCAACTCCCTGCGCCACCCGGAAATTTGCTGCAATTGCTCACTTTTTCCCGCTAAACTCGCGAAAGGTTTTGCCAACTGCAAGACCCAATCAACGGCTGGGGTTTCCCACAGCAGCGGCCGCAAAGCATCGTATTGACCGCAAAAACTGTCGTCTCGAATTCCGTCCGGTGCTGCTAACACTAAACTGCTAACAGAATTAGGATATTTGAGGGAATATGCAGATGCTACCCAACCGCCAAAAGAATGCCCGATAATGCAGTATGGTTCAATATTTAGTTGTTCTACAACTTGGCGCACAAAAGCAACTTCTACAGCTATGTCATAGCGGATTTCTGGTTGGCTGGATTCTCCAAAACCTAACATATCTAAACTGATGCACCGAAACTGAGATGGCAATAACTCAATTAATGGCAGCCAGCAAGTCTTTTCTCCTAAGAAACCGTGCAGCATCGATAAGGGTCTGCCGCACCCGATTTCCAGGTAGGCTGATGTTTGGCTACTGCTATTGACAAATGTACTTAATGTGTGCTTTTGTCCTACAAGTGCTTGAGACTGCACGGGGATCGACTCGTGATAGGTAAAATACCTTTGTAAAGGATTGTAACAAAACAGCAGTCCAAAGGTTAAACTTCATTACGGAGTACACAGTTAGAAATAGACCGTGATATTCTCTATGATTATTAGAAAACTCTACAAACCCAAAGCAGGAGAACACTTTGAACTCTACTTTAAAACAGTACCCGGCTTGCTCTCTTCGCGAAGATGTCAGTGAGTACGTAGCACACCTACAGCTTCACATGACGTTACAAGCTCGCAACTTGCTCCCTACCATTACCACCGCTAAGGATAGTCGCGAACAACTGTTGCAGCAGACTCAGGCTCATTTTGAGAAACGAGTTTCTCGACAAGCTATTTAAACAAATTTTATGATCGCCCGCAGTCGATCGAACTTGCCCACATTTCAGCATCCCAGAAACCCGGTAGCCTCAACAATACCGGGTTTCTTTTCGGCTAATTATGCAGGGGGCCCGGTTTTGGGTAATATGCGTTGAGTGTGCTTTAAATTTAATGTCTATGCGAATTCCAATTATTGCATTTTTGACTTTGGCGGCGCTGGCTGGCGGCGAATTGGCAGCGCGGGCGATCGATCCGAGTGCCGCACCGAGTGAGGCGGAGTTTAGAGAGGGAACCGCAGAAATTGACAGGCGAGACGCCTGTCCCACAAGGGCACAGAGGGAGGAGGATGAGGTGAGTCTCACATCTGGCACTATTCTCAAGAACGGGCAAGATGCCCGTGAAGCGAGAGATGAATTGTTTTGTGGAACAGGCATCTTGCCTGTTCATAAAAAGCTGATGGAGAATGGTGCAACCTCTCAGGTGAACCCAACTGTGCAGGATTTGCCGGCATCCGATGAGCTCGCAGCTTCTCCAGAAGTACGCGCGGCGCAGCTATCCCCTAGGGAATCGCCCTCATATCGTTTCCGGTTGCATCAAAATAATCAAATCGAGTCAACAGTTAACACTCAACCATTGAGTTTTTCCACCCCTCCTTCTACAGTCAACAGTCAACAGTCAACAGTCAACTATCACCTGACGGTGCAACCGGAATTTATATCACTCAAGTCCAGCCACAATAAAGATTTTACATCTCTGTTAAAAACTCCGGGGACGCTGGCAGCCAACGCCGAAACCCGCGAAGCAGTAAACAGCAACGCCCGACAGCTAGGCGGTACTCTACAAATCAGTCAAGCCAACAATGCTGAAGGCGTTTACGTTGCAGAGGTGAAAATTCGCTTTGTCAATTCCAGAGGCGAAGCTGTTGATAAAAAAGGGAATCCGGTTGAGGGCAGAATTTCGGAAGATTTTATCCGAGGCGAGCTCAAACTCAAGGCGGGGGATAACTACAGCCGGGAAGTTGTACGATCGGATTTACAGCAGTTGCAGCAATTGGGATTGTTTGACAAGGTTACGGTTTCGATCGAAGAAGTTGGCACGGATGTTAATGTAATCTACAACGTTCAAGAGCGATCGGCTCGCTCTTTTGGCGTGAGTGCCAGTCTTAGTGATGATGTTGGCGTTGCTGTTCCTCTTTCATATACCGATCGAACTTTCGGCACAAACCCACAGCGGCTGGCGGTGGAACTTCAGCCCAGCCTCCGAGGTATCCAGTACGATGTCCAGTTTGTCAGCCCTTACGTTGCCGCCGAAGACCGTTTGGGATACAGTGTGAGAGCTTTTGGCGATCGCAGAATATCGGAAATTTTCAATAAAGATATTGATTTGCCCAACGGGAACCGAGTTCGGGAAATTCGGGTGGGGGGAAATCTCAGCTTTACCAGACCTTTGGGCGATTGGCAATCGACTTTGGGACTGAATTATACAAACATCAGTACGCGCGATCGCAACTTAAATATCGCCCGCCGCGATGAGCTCGGCAATCCTCTCACATTCAGCGGCAGCGGCGTTGACGAGTTATACACAGTTTCTTTGGGCGCAATGCTCGATCGGCGAGACAATCCCTTCAACCCCACCAGTGGCTCGATTCTCAGCCTCAGCACCGAGCAGTCGATACCTCTGGGGCGAGGTAACATTGTGAGCAACAGGCTGTTAGCAAATTATATACAGTATGTACCAGTAACTTTGCTGGGCATCAGCGAGTCCGAAGCCTTGCCCGAAATGCTGGCTTTTAACTTGCAAGCGGGCACGGTAATCGGGGATTTGCCACCAACGGAAGCTTTTCGCCTCGGCGGCCGCAATTCTGTGCGGGGTTACGACGGCGGGGATATTGGCAGCGGCCGGAGTTATTTTTTGGCTTCGGGCGAATATCGGTTTCCTGTGGGTCAGGATGTTGGCGGCGTGATATTTGTTGATTTTGCGTCGGATTTGGGAACGGGAGATAGCGTACTCGGGAAACCGGCGGTAGTCAGGGACAAACCGGGGACTGGGGCGGGTGTTGGGGTGGGTGTGAGGGTGCGATCGTCCTTGGGATTAATTCGCTTAGATGTGGGTGTTAGCGACTCCGGCGACCTCAAATTTATACTCGGTACAAAGCAGCGATTTTAAGAATAGTGCAACAGATCCGTTAAACCACAGTCTTAAACAGATTTTGCGCGACTCAATTGCCGCCAAAACCCTTGACAGGGTATCACCACACCTATCGGCCTAGGCTGGCGGGGTGTCGGTGATTGCTGCGTCTGATTGGGCAAGTTGTCGATCGAATAATTGAGTTTGATTTCTTTCCTCAACCCAACCTCCACACTTTGTGGTAGTAATCGAAATTGAGTGAAATACAGCACCTCGGTAAGGACACAACAAAGTTGTATCCCTACTGTGTTGTAGGCAATTGACAATTGCTATATTTATTTATGCTCGTAATATCGTTTCCGGTTGCATCAAAATAATCAAATCGAGTCAACAGTTAACACTCAACCATTCAGTTTTTCCACCCCTCCTTCTACAGTCAACAGTCAACAGTCAACAGTCAACAATTCCGGAGGAGTGCAACCGGAATTGATATAAATGCTTAACGCTTTGGTTTCTTTACATCAACAGTTTTCGGCTTAGCCGCCGGAGTTCGCGGATAAAACTTAAACTTATTGAGCGCAGCACTGGCCGATTTAGCCACACCGCTATCTATATCTCGCAAAGCTTTTTGCAACAGCGGAATCACTTTTTCAGACTTAATCATTGCTAGTGCTTCCACAGCAGCTTCGCGCACCTCCGGGTGAATATCTTGAGCTAATTTTCCCAAGGTTTCTATTGCTCGCTGACCTTCTGCTCTCAGAGCATTAGCAGCAGCTATTTTACCTAAAGCAGACGCTGCAAACTTCCGAGTTTCTTTGTCCTGACTTTGAACGCATCCCATCAACTGCGGTAGGGAATAGCTTGGTGCTTGTCTGGTAATTGGAAGCTGTTGTTCGACTGGTGGTTGATGTAACTCAATGGGTTGTGGTTCCGAAAAATCTGTGTAATTTAACTCTTCTTCAACTTCTGTTTGATTTAACTCACTTGACTGTTCCTGCCAAACTTCTTGTTGTGGTAAATATTCTCCAAATTCTGTTGAATTTAACTGACTGAACTGCTGCTCCGGGACTTCTTGTTGTACATTACTCTCGTACTGCTCTTGCAAAGACCTGATAGTAGCTTGCATCTGAGCTTCGTGAGCTCTCAACTGCTCGTGAGCCGCTTGCAACTGACTCTCGTATTGCTCTTGCAAAGCCTCCATATTTAACTGCATCTCAACCTCGCGGTTCTCATATTCTTCAGCAGTTTGCCTCAAGCGAATTTCGTGTTCATTTTGCAAGTTTTGCAAATGTTGCTCCATCTGAGCTTGATAATTTAGATGCAGTTCGTCAGCAACTCTAAGTAAATGATGTTCGTGTTCTGCTTGCAAAGATTGGATATTTTGCTGCATCCTAGCATTGTTAGCAGCTTCTAATTCCTCGCTGATTTGTCGCCGCAGCTCGTGTTCGTCTACGCTGGCTACTGGTTGGGGCTGACTGTCGCGTTCTGCCAAAACTTGTTGGATCTGACTGTCGCGTTCTGCCTGAAGTTGTTGGAGCTGATTTTCATATTGAGCCGCAACTTGTTTGAGCTGGTTTTCGTATTGGGTAGTAACTTGTCTGAGTAAATTTTCGTGTTCGATAGTAGCTTTTCTAAGCTGATTTTCCCGTTCTCCTTGCTGAGATTCGACAGCTTGTTGCACCCGAGACATCTGAGCTAATTCTATTTCCTCACTAATTCTGCGAGTTTGCTGCAAGTATTCTTGTTTTTGCTTGTTTAAGCGCTTTTCATACAACCAGTAAGCAACTGCTACCCCTGCCAAAAAACCTACGATCGCTCCTATGATACCCACAATTGATATCCTCCCGACAAAATAGTGATGCTGGACTTTTTACATTTAACCATACAGCCTCCTGTAACCGCCCAGTAGCAACAGCCAGGCTGTAACTGCGAGCCAGTGAACCGCCACCGCAGGCCAGATAGAACCGCTTTGTAGGTATGCGAGGGAGCACGCAACTCCCAAAATTGCCGCCAGTAGCAAAAACACTGGATTCATAAAGGTCGATCGACCAACCGGGTAAAAAGTCAGCGCGTTCAGCGGGTGGTAAACTACAAAAACCGCCAAACTCGCGCATCCCCAAAACCACAGCATTAACCCAGAAGCATTCTCGAACGGGTGCGGCAGCATTAACACGCGGAAATATACTTCCTCGGTGATGCCGGGACTTAACAAACAGCCAACGAGCACTCCCACAATTGTAGGCCTGGAGGTTTGCACATCAACTTTCAAAAATCCCGACCAAAAACCGATAGGAAGTGCGATCGAAGTGTAAACCAGCGCGAGCATAGCTGCAACCAGCCAATCAGTGAAATCGGGAATAGTTGAAAAAGCTAGGGTGACGCGGCGTACCAGCAATCCCAGCAGCGCCATCGCACTAAAATTTAACATAATCAAACCGATCCTTAAAATTTTCAAACAGATGTTAGCAGTAAGTTGAGCCGTTTATTATGCAAAACCAATCATTGCCGCCAGTCAGAGTCCGCGTTTTTGTTTCGGGATTAGTTCAAGGAGTAGGATACCGATATTCAACGATGAATCAAGCAAAGTATTTCGGCCTGGGCGGCTGGGTAAGAAATCTCCCCGATGGGCGCGTCGAGGCTGTCTTTGAAGGATCCAAAAAAGCTGTGGAAGGAATGATTAGTTGGTGCCGCCGCGGCCCCACCGGTGCTACGGTTAGTGAGTTGGTTTTGGAATACGAAGACGCGGAGGGCGATTCCCTTCAAGATAGCTCCGCTTCATGCACTTTTGAGATCCGCCGATAAAACAATAAAGGGAATAAACTGCGGTTGAAACCGCTACTGTATAAACGAGGTCTGCCTTGTATAAGGCAGGCTTAGCTCACGCTGACTAAAGAATGAATCGCAGAAAAAGCGCGAATTATGTATGGCCAATTGATCGATGATTAGCAAGTTGACTTAATTTAGCAAACAACTGAGCAACTTTAGTCAAATCTTTATCTCCCGGCGCTATTTCTACGCCGCTAGAAAGGTCAACACCGCTGAAGTTATTGCCGATCGCGCTATCAATTGCATTTAAAATATTATCGGGTGTTAAACCGCCCGCCAGCAGCCAAGGACACTGCGGTCTAAACTCTGATAGCATCATCCAGTCGATCGTTTTACCAGTACCGCCCAATTGCTCTGGATGGTAAGCATCCAGCAGTAAAGTATCAACACGAACAGCATAAACAGCAGCGGTGGCTAAAGTTTCAGGAGTCTTAACTCTCAGGGCTTTGATAATTTCAATTCCCGGCAAAAACTCCCGCAGCCGATCGCAATATTCCGCTGTTTCATCTCCATGCAACTGCACCCCGCTTAAATTTGACTCTGCCGCTACTTGACAGATATTTTCTATTGTGGTGTTGGCAAAAACGCCGATGCGATCGACATTTTTCGGCAACTGCTCGACAATCAGGCGAATTGTTTCTGGGCTGACATAGCGCGGGGAAGCCGGCACGCAGATAAACCCCAAAGCTTGGGCTCCCAAGCGGGCGATCGCAATTCCTTGGTCTAATTTAGTGATTCCGCAAATTTTAACCCGCACTCCCGGTCCTCCGTTCCGAATTTGTATCAAAATATCAACGAATTGTTAACTATTAAAACAAATCTTAGTTTAATGCAAACCGCTTTTTATAATCTTGGAAATCAATTTATCTGTGAAATCAGGAGATAAGAACATGATCACCTCATCTTTGCTGTTAGCCGTACAATCTACCGCTCCCTCAACACCCGAGTGGTCGCCAATGGTAGGACTGACAATGATTGTATGTAATTTGCTGGCGATCGCGATCGGCTACTACGGCATAAACAAGCAAAACCGAGGCAAGGGCCCAGCTTTACCCGTTGCAGTGCCTGGAATATTCAAAGGCTTCGGCATACCAGAATTGCTGGCAACAACCAGCTTCGGCCACTTGCTCGGAGCCGGAGTAATCTTGGGCTTGGGTAACGCCGGAGTTCTGTAAAAATCAGCGGCATGGGAAAGGCAAGGGGAAGAAAAGATATAATAGAAACTCTTTCTTGCTCTCCTTTCCCAGGAAACTTCATGCAGACAGGTTGGCGAATCGGCTCTTTATTTGGCATCCCCCTACTTATAGATTACTCGTGGTTTATAATTTTAGCCTTAGCAACCCGCGAATACGCCAGCAGTTACCGCCTGTGGGGGCCTGCGCTCTCCTGGAGTGCGGGGTTAGCAATAGCTCTGCTACTGTTTGCTTCCGTGCTCTTGCACGAACTCGGACACAGCTTGGCGGCGATATCGCAAGGCATTAAAGTTAATTCTATTACCTTATTCTTATTTGGGGGAGTAGCTTCGATCGACTCGGAATCCAAAACTCCCGGTCAAGCTTTTCAAGTAGCTATTGCCGGTCCTCTAGTCAGCTTTGCGCTGTTTTTAATCCTCGGTTTGGGTTCTCAAGTTCTTCCCCCGAAAAGTTTGCTAGCAATTGTCACCGAAAGGGTAGCACTCATCAATCTCGTTTTGGGATTATTTAACTTAATTCCCGGTCTGCCTTTGGATGGAGGACAAGTTTTAAAAGCAGCAATTTGGAAAATCACCGGCTCTCGATTTGCCGGCGTTCGCTGGGCGGCAAAAACAGGACAAGTTTTAGGTTGGCTGGCTGTTGCTTTGGGTCTGAGTTTATGCTTTTTAGCGCGCGAGTACGGCGGCTTGTGGATTGCGCTGATCGGCTGGTTTGGCATTCGCAATGCCACTGCTTATAGCCAAGTTACTTCGCTGCAAGAAGCCCTGCTCAAAATTAAAGCCAGCGATGCAATGAGTCGGGAGTTTCGAGTTGTAGATGCAGATTTGACTCTGCGAGAATTTGCCGATCGATATTTGTTAGAAGTCAATCCGTTTCCATTTTACATTGCTGCGACCAACGGCCGGGATTTGGGCTTAGTGTCGATCGACGATATCCGCTTCACAGAACGCAGTCAATGGCAACATCAGACTTTGCACAACATTTTGAAACCCCTGGGAAAAACCCCCACAGTCTCCGAAAAAGCATCCATCGCAGAAGTAATTAACAGCATGGAAGCCCGTCAACTCCCCCGAATCATCGTCCAGTCGCCGATTGGTTCAGTAGTGGGGACGATCGATCGGGGCGACGTGGTTAAAGTTTTGGCAAAATACCTCAAACCGCAGATTTCCGAAGCCGACATCAAGCGCAGCAAAGAAGAAAACAGCTATCCGCAGGGATTGAAATTAAGTGCGATCGCCAAAACCGCACAGGAAAATTAAAAAGGCGGCATAGGTAAGGGGCATTTACGAGCGCGCCAATGTTAGATTGTTGAAACCAACAATTATTAATATGCCCAAATTCTTTCATCAATTTCATCGTCAGTTGAAGGAGAGAGGGTGGAGTTGGAAAAACTTAACTCATTCCTTCCCCTTCCCTGACTTGCAGCCTCTTGCTATTATCTGGATTGTCGTGACCGGAACTCTATTGGGCGTGCGGCATTTAGGCGGGTTGCAGCCACTAGAATTAAATGCTTACGACCTCATGGTACAGTTGCGACCAGATCTGGGGCCTGACCCCAGGTTGCTGATAGTTGAAGTCACAGAGCGGGATATTAATACTATTGAAAAATGGCCAATTTCCGATCGCATTTTAGCAAAAGCGATCGCAGAAATAGCGCGTCTTGAACCCACAGCTATTGGCATAGATATAATTCGCGACATTCCCTACGAGCCTGGTAATGCAGAATTAGCAATTCAATTGAAAAACCCCAAAGTATTTCCGATTACCTTCCGCGGCAACTCAAAGCAGCAGCGAGTGCCACCAAATCCTAACATACCAGAGAATCGGGTAGGATTTAACGATTTAGTAGTCGATCCAGACCGTATAGTGCGTCGCAATTTGATGTTTGCTAGCGAGGGTAAAACGACACAGACTTCATTGTCAATGCGGCTAGCTTTTGCCTATTTAAATAGTAAAAAAATAGAGTCTACTTTAACAGAAAAAGAAGAAATTCAGGCTAATAAAATAGTATTTTCCAAATTGCGATCTGACTCAGGAGGTTATCAAAATATTAATGCTCAAGGCTATCAAATATTGCTCAATTATCGCTCTTCTAAAGAGATAGCAGAAATCGTAACACTAAGCCAAGTTTTGGGTGGCAAAGTTGACCCCAAATTGGTAAAAGGGAAAATAGTCTTAATCGGGGTTACAGCCCCAACTGTAAAAGATATTTTTTCTACCCCTTACAGCGCTACTAAAAACGGTAATATCCCGACGCCTGGGGTATTAATTCACGCAAATGCCACCAGCCAAATTCTCAGTGCAGTTTTAGACGGCACAGGGCTATTTTGGTATTGGGACGAATGGCAAGAAATTCTCTGGATCGCTGTTTGGGGCGCAGTGGGCGGCTGTTTAGCTTGGCGGCTAGAAAAATCGCTGAATTTGATGGGAAGTGCGATCGCAGCTTGCGGTTCATTATTCGGATTCACCTTTTTCCTCTTCATGCAACAGGGGTGGATACCTCTAATTTCCCCTACCCTGGCACTTTTAATCACCGCAGCAGTCGCAGTTACCTATAAATACGAGCAGTCGAGGCAACAGCAAGGGATTGTGATGAAGTTATTAGGACAACAAACTTCACCTGCGATCGCCAATGCCCTGTGGAAAGAGCGCGTCCATCTGCTCGAATCAGGGTTATTGCCAGGGCAAAAAGTTACTGCTACGATCGTCCTCACCGACTTGCAGGGTTTTAGTACAATCTCCGAAAAACTACCGCCAGAAGTGGTAATGAGTTGGTTAAATGAGTATTTATCAGCAATGGCCCAAGAAGTCCAAGCACATCAAGGCGTGATTAATAAATTTACCGGAGATGGAATGCTGGCAGTATTTGGCGTACCCATTCCCCGCACCACAGCAGAAGAAATTGCAGAAGATGCTCGCCTCGCCGTATCTTGCGCTCTAGCTATAAGTTCGCGCTTGCCAGAAATGAATCAAAATTGGCTCGATCGCGGTTTACCGGCGGTAAAAATGCGAGTAGGCATCTTTACAGGGCCTGTGATGGTGGGTAGTCTCGGAGGCTCAACCCGTTTAGAATATGGAGTGATCGGGGACAGCGTAAATATTGCCTCTCGACTGGAAAGCTGCGAAAAAGATCGGCAAGAGGACACTTGCCGGATATTGATTGCAGAAGAAACCTTTCTGCATCTGGCCGACAAATTTGAGGTAGAATCTTGGGGAGCTTTGCCTTTAAGAGGCAGGGAACAAAAAGTTAATGTCTACCGGATATTGGGAAGGAAAAAGAAATAAAAAGAGAGAATCTATCCCTAAAAATTCATGGAGTTAATATGAAAAAAATTACTAAGTTTCTCATCACTCTGACCTCAGTTGGCTCAATAGTATTGATAGCAACACTTGATGCTTCCCAATTAGCAGTTGTGGGACAGCCGACTCCCAAGAACGTGGGCCAGCCAGACACTGTACCGGGAGGGCCGCGCTTCATTCAGCCTACTGAAGATCCTCTGACACCGAGCAATCCAGGGCCACTGAGCAGTCCACCGAGACCGACGCGGCAAGCAGGTAAATGCGTCAAGGGTAAGATAAAGCTAACAGCCTTAGTACCACCAAATAAAATCGGACGCACTGTTTCGGAATATCCTCTATTCTTTTTCTACTTACCTCAAACAGACGCGCCACTAGCCGAGTTTGTCCTCCAAGATGAAAAGGGAAAACAGATTTATAAAACAACCCTCAACATTAACAATTCATCAGGAGTTATCGGCATTAGTATCCCCGCCAATCAAAATGTGTCGCCCTTGGAAGCAGGCAAAAATTACCGTTGGTCTCTTGCATTGATTTGCGACACTGAAGACAGATCCGCAGATGTGTCGGAAACAGGTATTGTGCGTCGAGTTGAACTGAGTGCAGATATCCGCAGTCAATTAGAGAAGGCAGATCCGCGCCAGAAAACGGTTATTTATGCTGAAAATGGGATTTGGCAAGATGCTCTCAGCACCCTAGCGGCCGCTCGTCGCGCTAATCCTAACGATGCAGAATTAACTGCTGATTGGGAAAGCTTGCTGGATTCAGTGACATTGGGCCACATTGCCAAAGAGCCGATCGTTCAAACTCAGCCACAGCCATAAGCTGTACTGCATTTAAATTTAACTTTTTTGGTGGCGTTAGAGCAACGGGCCACAAGACTTTTAATAAAAAGAACTGTACAAGTTTTTAACTTGTATAAGTAACAGCCAAGATGGCTGTTCTACAATAAAAATTCTTTGTTGTGGAACGACCATCTTGGCTGTTACCAAAAGGCGGTATACCCCACAAGAATTATCCCAGAAATATGTGGAACGGCCATCTTGGCTGTTCCGAAAAGGTGACAGGAAAGCCCGCCCCCAAATATGCAGGTTAAATGTGAAACAGCTTACTACTTGTTAATTCCCAAATATCCTGCCATTCCCGATCCGAAAGTGGCTGCACCTCCAAATCAATTTCAAAACAGCGACAAGCCGCCGCACTCAAAACATCAATTACAGTGGCAATCAAATCATCTCCCCCTTCAGATAGAGGTAATTGCACAGGAATTAATTCCTCCCCAAACACCCTAGAAAATAATTTAACATCCGGCTGCAAACGCATCGAACCGTGCTGCAAAATAGCATCACCCCGTCGCAATTGCGCGCTACCAATTAACTTGCAGCCATCAAGTGTAATTAAATCCGCACCAGTCGCAGTACCAAAACAATTCGGATTGTGAATGTAACCCCTTCCAGCTTCCCCGTATTGCAAATCCAAACCCATCGCCCTCCAACCCTCAATCAAAAACTCGCAAATAGTCTGATAAGCTTTCATACGGCTGCTTCCAAATCCTGACGCCACAACTGCATAAGTTAAATCCCCTTGGTGCAGCACGGCGCGCCCGCCGCTGGGCCTCCTCACCAACTCTACAGGCATTCCTTGCCAAGACAACTGCTGCCAAAACTCCGGCCATCGGCGCTGGTGGTAGCCCAAGGAAATCGCCGCCGGTTGCCAAGTGTAAAATCGCAGAGTTGGCGGATTTTTGCCCGCTAGATGCTGTTCCAGCAGCCAGTGGTCGATCGCCATCTGCACGCTACCAGACGCCGACAACAGTGGAATTAAACGCCATACAGAATTATCCATCAGTTCCCAGTCCTGAGTTTGCACTCAATAATTCGCAGAATGTTTTAAAATTATTAACAGTTTTTTGGGCCTGTCTTGTCAGTTGGTGCAAGTTTTACCCAGTCGGTGCTTTAGAAATAAATAGAAAAAATAATCGCAGAACCATGAGCAACAGTGTAATTGTCATTAACGACGAAAAATTTGAAACAGAAGTCCTGAAAGCAGAGCAACCAGTGCTTGCCTATTTTTGGGCTAGTTGGTGCGGGCCTTGCAAACTGATCGCGCCTTCGGTAGACTGGGTGGCGGCCAACTACAGCGATCGGCTGAAAGTGGTTAAAATGGAAATTGACCCCAATCCTAATACTGTCAAGCAGTATAAAGTAGAAGGAGTCCCAGCTCTCAGGCTGTTTAAAAATGCCGAAGTAGTGCTTTCTCACGAGGGAGCTATTACTAAACAAACTTTGGTCGGTTTGCTCGACGCTCACTTATAAAGTTTGGAAATGATGCGGGAGTTTCCAACTCCCAACTCAGAATTATAGCAAGCGCATTTTTTTTAACATCTCTCTTTTCTCCTCGATATTCCTCTCTGACTCTGCGCTCTCTGTGGTTATAAAAAAATATTCACCAAGCAAATAAGAATGCCACAGCAAAAATTTAAATAATAACTTATCAATATAAAAAGATTCCTTAAAATTCCAAAAAGTTAAAAAAATATGCAATTTGCTAAACGTTTAGAGCCACTGCAATTTAATGTATTTGCCGATATGGATCGGGCGAAAACTCAAGCTAGAGCAGCGGGGCAGAATGTGATTGACTTATCTCTGGGTTCTTCGGATTTGCCGGCCGCTGCTCACATTACAGATGCGATCGCACATTCTCTGTCCGACACCAGCACTCACGGCTATTTGCTGTTTAACGGCACAAGAGATTTTCGGGAAGCAGCAGCTATTTGGTACGAGCAAAAATTTGGGATTGCAGTCAATCCAGAAACCGAAGTGCTGCCGTTAATTGGTTCCCAAGAAGGCACGGCGCATATGCCTTTAGCTGTACTCAACCCTGGAGATTTTGCTTTGCTGCTCGATCCGGGCTATCCTTCCCACGCGGGCGGCGTGCATTTGGCCGGCGGTCAAATTTATCCGATGCCGCTATTAGCAGAAAATGCGTTTTTGCCGATTTTTGAAGATATTCCGGCAGCAGTGCTGGCTGAGTCGAAGATGATGGTTTTGAGCTATCCTCACAATCCTACAACTGCGATCGCCCCGGTTGCTTTTTTTGAGAAAGCTGTGGCTTTTTGTCGCGAACATCGGCTGGTTTTAGTTCACGATTTCCCTTATGTGGATTTGGTGTTTGACAATTCTGTAGGGGCGGTGCCCCCGTACCCGCCCTCTGGTAACGAGGAAGAATATCGAAAATTGATGGCGCCGTCAATCTTTCAGGCGGATCGAGACAAGAGTGTGGCGATCGAGTTTTTTACACTATCCAAATCCTACAGTATGGGAGGTTTTCGAGTCGGATACGCGATCGGCAATTCCGAACTAATTGCAGCGCTGCGACAGGTAAAAGCCGCAGTGGACTTTAACCAATACCGAGGGATTTTGAACGGAGCGATCGCAGCTTTAACCGGCCCTCAAGATACCGTTAGAACCAGCGTAGAAACCTTCAGAAAACGCCGGGATGCCTTTGTAAACGCGCTACAGGGCATCGGCTGGCAAGTACCCGTACCCCCCGCCACCATGTACGTCTGGGCGAAACTGCCGGAACCTTGGGCCCAAGATTCCGTGAAATTTTGCACTCAGCTAGTACAGAGTACAGGAGTCGCAGCTTCCCCCGGTGCCGGTTTCGGGAAATCAGGAGAAGGCTACGTGCGATTTGCCTTAGTCGAGTCGCCAGCAATTTTGGAAGCAGCAGTTAGAAAAATTGCTGAGTTTCTAAATAAAGGGATGTGATATGTGTCAACTTAACCCGAAACACCCTCGTGAGACTTCAGCCCACCAGACTCGAGCTTTGAGGCAGGGGTTTTAACCCCTGCCGGACTGGGGTTTTGACGTTTTTGGACACAGAAAGAAGGGCATGGCGTCTAAGTGCTTACCCGCAGCTCAAGATGGATGCAATTGCTAAAATAGTGTGATTTCTACCTAAAGGAATAGATATTTGCACGCAGTATCTGTCACAATTTCTTTTAAGAAATGTTAACGTGAGATATCTTGGGAATTACCAGTTCCGCTCACCCACTCTAAAAATCCTTGCAGTGAATTCTGTCGGAGTAGCGATTGTTCCGTAGCGGCGAGCGCACACCCAAAAAAGACCACACTGCCCAAAATTGCAATCAGGGGCAAAGGCTTACCCAGCCCAAAGTCCCGCTGAAGGCGAGCTAACGGTCTGCTCTCGCGCCTGAGCATCTTTCCCACCGTCAGTTGTTTGAGACTAAAAGGATCGCGCACAAAATGACCGCTCCAGCTAATTACCATATGAGAATGGCAGTGGGGACAAGTGAATAGTCCACTGACCATTCCGACTGGGCCTACGACGCTGGAACGGTTGCAGATCGGGCAAGTGACAGAATGAGTGTTATAGGTGGGAGCGTTCATAACTGTTTTTCTTGAGTAAAAAAAACTAACAAGTAATTGGGAGCCTGTGTTAACGCCTAAGGTATAGACCTTGAGAGGCACTTTTCCTTAATTCCTAGTTTACCGCTCCGATCGGGTCGATCGGAGCTCACTGCTTGGGAAAACCTTCAACTTGCCAATCCCGCAACGAGTGCAAGTCTGGAGCACAGGTGAGATTATATTGCAAAGGAGTTACGGTTATTCTGTTGTCGCGAATAGCTTGTACGTCCGTAGGAATATCATGCGGCACCGCCGAATCGGCGATTTCTTCTACATCTTCTAACAATTCCCCAGCCAGCCAATAATAAGTTTTGCCGCGCGGATCGGTGCGCTTTTGAAATATGTCGAAATAGCGGCGAATGCCTTGACGGGCGATCGCAACTCCGGTAATTTCTGCTTGTGTGACTGCCGGTATGTTGACATTCAACAGCACCGGTTTGGGCAGTGGCTGTTTTGCCAACTGCGACAGCAAGGTGACAGCGAAATCCACTGCCGGCCCAAATTCCTGGGAAGTATAGCTCGCGAGGCTGAAAGCAATGCTGGGAATGCCTTCCATAATTCCTTCCATTGCGGCCGAAACCGTGCCCGAACAGATGATATCCGTGCCTAAATTCGGCCCGTGGTTGATACCGGAAAGGACAAAATCCGGTGGTTTGTCAAGTAAAGCCCACAAAGCGAGTTTCACGCAGTCGGCGGGAGTGCCCGAACAAGCCCAAGCTTGGACTGCGGGATCAAAAATAGATTCGACAATTTCGGCGCGGATGGGTTGGTGCAAGGTAAGGCCGTGGCCGGTCGCGGAGCGCTCTCTGTCGGGACAAACAACGCTCACGTCGTGACCTGCGGCGGCGAGAGCGTTGGCGAGGCTGCGGATGCCTTGTGCAAAGATGCCGTCGTCGTTGCTAATTAAAAGTTTCATTGAAATTTTTATAGGCCTTATAACAATACTAAACTAGATTTAACTAGGACGATCGCTCTAACATCGAATTACTTATTACCAATTATCCGTAAGTGCCGAAAATCTAAAATCTAAAATCAACAAGACTGTAGAGCCAAATTGCGCTAAACTCAACTTGACCCAAAACTGCCCTCAATCTAAAATCTAAAATCTAAAATCAACAAGACTGTAGAGCCAAAATC